>ERZ1370068.8523-contig-7369_pt1 | contig 49684 bp, 83 predicted proteins | sample MGYA00561227_ERZ1370068 | MGnify/ENA primary metagenome ERZ1370068 (study PRJEB38410, sample SAMEA6850437) | metagenome | study: Metagenomic assessment of the ecological functions of the soil: analysis of the soil microbiota associated with the... | reverse complement strand
GTTACGCATTGCTCGTTGCAGGTCATCGATCGAACAGACGTCGGGCTCGCCTTCATCAACCAGTATCGAACCGTCGCTTGGGCCACGCCTGGTTTGTACCACGCGTCGCTGTATTCCGCAACCGCGCCACCGCTCGGGGCGCGATTGATAACTGCCGCGCTCACGCCTACGCGCGAGCGTGGTGCGTTGGCTCCCGGTCGTGGCCCTGTCGTTTGCGAGCACACGGGCGGCCAAGCTGAGCCCCGCGGCCGGAGCGCGATCTGGCTGCGGAGAACCGTAGCCCGCGCCGCCTGGCCGCGGCTGCTAAGCTGCTCCGGCGACGCCAGCGCCGCTCGTCCTCGCCGACCCCGGCGCTCGTCCCCGTGGCTCGGCCGCTTTGCGCGTACCGCCGCGATCACCGGCCTCGGTCAGCGCCGGCTCTCTGTTTCGGCGGCGCGATCGCGATCGCTGCGGTCGACGACCCGCACAGCGAACGCGCGTCACGCGCGGCGTGCACCTGAGTTTCACGGCGCCGTTGCAGCGCCTTTGTCGCGCTTCGAGCCTACAGCGCGCGCCGCAGTAGTGTGCTGATCGAGGCAGGCGCGTGCGCGCTGGCTGGTCGCTTACGCGGCGCCATCGCGGGTGGCGTCGCGCAGTGGTACGGCGCCTTTCATGGCGAGCAGGCTTTCGCCCGCGCTCACCATCGCGGGCGGCGCAATGGGCGCGCTCTCGGTACTGCCGCAGGCCTGGGACGCGTATTTGTCGGGGCGCCACGCGCGCATGCGCAGCCTGCGATCGGGTTCTCGGCGCGCGGGCGCTGCGCTTCTGACGCGCCGTGGTGGCGCCGGCTGCCGCAAATGAGCTCGGCTGAGCGTCCCCACGTGCACCCAGTCCCCGTCGTGCACCAGGCCATGGACATGCGCGCGTTAGCTGCCCATCGGCGCGCGCCCCGCTGCGCGGTACAGCGCGCGCAGAGAGAAGGTGCGCCAGGCTCGGCGCGGTCCCGCGAACAGGCGCGGCGGACAGCACCGTGCAGGCCCAGCTGAACACGTACGGCCGCGCCGCTCACCGCTGATGCGAGCTCGCCGCTCCGGCGTCCAGCGTCGAAGTCGCCCGGGCCCCGGTAGCCCACCGGCACGTCTCGCGCGGCACGGAGCAAGCAGCAGCGCGTCCATGCGCGCGGCGTCGAAGTGCCCGCTCAGCCGCGCCGAGCGCCGGCTCGCGCGCCGTCGGAGCCAGAACGGTGTCGGCTGTTGGCGCTCACGAACGGCGCGCTCGCCCAGCCAGCGGCAGCGCCTTTCACGATCCCGCCGCCCGTCTCCAGAGCAGCGCCGCGGCTTCCCGCGAGAGTGCACAGCTCGCCCGGGGCCAGGCCCCGGCGCGCGACTGTGGAGCGCCTCGACCGGTTCGGCCAGGTAGTGCGTGTTCACGACCACCCGGGTCATGCATCCGCCGTCGGCGAAGCGCTGCGAGTTGGAGTCGAGCAGGCGCGTCCGCCGCGCAGCGCGATCGAGGCGGCTTCGGCGTCGCGGCGGTCAGCGTCACGCCGCGTGCCGAGGCCCGCCGCGAAACAGCATGGCGCGTCGAAGGTGCGCAGGCGCGTCATCGCGGCACCTAGTCCATGAACAGGACCTTTGCTCGCGCAGCAGCGCCGCACTGCACCGGGCCTGAACGCGCGGCTGCCGTTCCGGAGCGCGTGCGGTGGTCGCCCAGCACGTAGACGTGGCCCTCGGGCACGCGCACCGGCGGGCAGCGGTCTGCCCCCACTCGAGCGAGCGGTGGCTGACGTTCCAGTGGTGGGCGGACCGACGACCCGGTAGTACGTCTCGCACGGTGGTGTAGCGGGCTGCGGGAAGCGCCCTGGCGGGACAGGTGCGTGCGGCCCGTCCAGCGCGAGCGGGCGTGCCGTTCCGGAAGATGGCGTCCTCCTCCCACCTCGATCACGTCGCCCGGCAGGCCGATCACCCGCTTCACCAGGTCCTCCGTCTGGGTCCTGCGGGCTGGCCAGGATCACTCACGTCGCCTGCTACACTCGGGCAGCGCCCAGCATCGACGAGCGCCTCGGCCAGCCAGGGCAGCGCCAGGCCGTAGGCGCAGCGCGCCACGAACAGCTTCTCGCCCGTCAGCAGCGTCGGCTCCATGGACGGACCTGTCCACCTCGTACGCCTGGGCGATGCCCACTCCGCACGGCCACCGCCGAGCCTGCATGAAACGAAACCACGAGGGTTTTCGCCAGATCCCAGAGCCGCCCGTGCTCGACGGCGGCCGGGCAGAGGGCACGGGGCCCGGAAGAGGAGTGTCGTTGGGTTCGCGGTCCGCTTGGCGGCCTGTTGCATAGTGCGGAATCTGGAGGGCAGTCTACCGGGCGCTCGTTCGCATCCGGTGCGCGTCCGTAATGCCTGAAGCGCCTCGGGCGCGCGAGCAAACCTGAGCGGTGGACGCGAAGCGGCCGGGGACCCTGCCGCGATGGTGGCGACTAGCGGCCCTTGAAGCCCATCATGCCCTGCACCACGGACTCGCTCTGCTCGGCCACCTCGCCTGCCTCTCCCGCGCAGCGGTCCGCGCAGCGTCCTCGCACAGCTTCTTGGCGCGCCCGTCGACCTTCGTCGCGCTGACCAGCTTCGCCGTGAGCCCTCGTCGCCTGCAGCGCCCTTGCATACCGCCATGGCACTCCATCCGTGCCTGGCTCCCCGAAGCAGCTGGGCCGCACTCATGCCGCGCGCGAGGCCGCCTGAACGGGCGCAACAGGCCTCAGTCCAGGGCCACAGACAGCTACGGCTCCACAGATCGTCCGCGTCTTCGATGCCCCACGCGACAGGCGCAGGAGGCCGTCCCCGATGCCTGCTTTCGGGCCTGCGCGCTCGGCGGGCTCTAGCGCGCTGGTGCGAGCCGCCGCCGGGCCTGGGCTGAACGCCAGTGCGCCGTCCACGCCCCCGAGGCTGGGCGCGTAGAGGAGCCGCGTGGCAGCGCGCGCACCAGGCGCGCTCGGCGGCGGCCCGGTCTGCCCACGCTCGAAGCCGAGCATGCCGTCCCCAGCCCGGATAATGGGTGGCACTGCGCGCACACTGGGCGCGTCCCGCGCAGGCTGCTCCGCCAGCGCGTCGGGCGGTGTCCCGGCTCCGCGCTCGCATGCGCACGCGCAGGTTCGTGCGCGTGCCGCGCGCGGGCTGGGGCCAGGCCTCGAACGAAGTGGCGGCCAGAAAGCCCAGGCGCGTGGCGGCGTGCCCGCGCGCCTCGCCCGGATCGGTCTCCCTCGCGGCCGCTACCAGGACGCCGGCGCAGCAGCGTCGTGGTGGCCGCCCAGGAACTTGCGTGGCCGAGTGCAGCACCAGGTCGGCGCTCCGCGCGCGAGCGGGCTGCGCAGCAGCGCCGGTGAAGCGAACGTGTTGTCGACGCAGAGCGCGCCTTGCGCGCTGCAGTGGGCGAGGGCGGCCATCGACCTCTCGCATCAGGGGGTTCGAGAGCGTTCCACCAGCGCGAGGCGCGCGCCGCGCGCGAGTCCGTCCGCCACCTTGGCCGGCTCGTAGGCGTCTACCGTCCTGATTCGGCGCCCGAAGTCCGTGATCCGCGCTCGAGCATGAGGCGCGTTCCGCCGTACGCGTCCCGTTGGCAAAGCACCAAGTCGCCCGGCCGCGTGGCGACGAGCACTGCGGCACAGCACGGCGGCGTTGCCTGCCGTGCTGGCTACCTCGGCTTTTCTCCTTCTGCGCCCTCCAGCGCCGCGACGCTGGCGGCCAGGCTCGCTTCGTTCGGGCGGCCGTGGCGCGCGTAGCAGCCGCCGGCGCTGCCTGCGCAGGCTCGGAGCCGATGTCGGGAAAGTCGAAGACCGCGGTCTGATAGATGGGCTCGCTGGTGGGGCGGCTCACCGCCGCTCCGGGCGGCTCCCGCGCGCACGCCGCGCGCGGCCAGCGGCTGTAATCTTTACGCAGCGGATAGGGCGGGCTCGATTTATGACGCATGCGGCGGTTATAGCTGCTTTGACAGCGCGCCGCGGAACGTTCATCCCGTTCGAGCTTGGTGCACACGGGCGGCATCAGCGGAGCGAACGGTCGAGGTGGGCGTGCAGCCCGTGCCCGCCTGGATCGATGCGCGGCGCTTGCTGCGATCAACGTAGCGCCCGGCAAAGCCGACACCGCTCAGCGCTGGCGGGCTGAGCGCGCGGGCGTGGTATTGCCAGGTGCCGGCGGGCCGCCGAGCTGGTCGCGCGGCTGCGTGGGCTGGGTCTGGATGGCGCGCCGCTGCAGGTCGAGATCGAGCCGCCGCCGGGGCGCGCGCCGTGGTGCGCGCGGCGCGCCTGGCCGAGGCGCGCGCGCGGTGCCGACCACGCCCGCTCACGCTGCGCGGCGCGCGGCGGGCGAAGGACGTTTCTCACCACGCCCGAGGCGCTGGCGCTGGCGCAGGCGGCCGCTGCACGGCAAGCGTGGTCGATGCCTGCTGCGGTAGTGGCGGCAACACCCTCGGTTTCGCGCGTGCAGGCTGCAGCGTGACGGCGATCGACCTCGAGCCGGAGCGCATCGACGCGGAGGCGCGCCACAACGCGCAGCTATACGGCGTGGCGGAGCGCGTGCGCTTCTGACCGGAGACGCGCGGCAGCTGGTACTGAGCTGGCCGCCGACATCCTTTCATATCGATCCACCGTGGGCGACGCGAGCGGGCACTACGACAGCAGCCGCACGGGACCGCCACAAGCAGCTTGCCACTGCTCGGATCAGCTGCTCGACGTCTCCCTCACCAACTACCGGGAGCTCAGGCTCAAGCTGTTGTGGCCTGTTCGACACGCGCAGCATCCCGGGCGGGCGGCCGAGCGCGTGGTCTGGAGAGGTTGCGGCGATCGGCAGCGCGTGAAGTTCATCGAGCTGGTCATGGCGCTGGCGCGCGACGGCGCTGCGCGCGCTGAACCAAAGCCGCCGGAGACCAAGGTTTGCTTCGACAGGTGATCGGCGGTACTCTTCACACATAGCCGCCGGCGGAGGGCAACACCGGCGCCAGCCGGGCGTGACACGAGAGGACATGAAGTGGCAAAGAGGCGAGGTCGTTTCAACGAAGAGGCATACGGGCTGGCGAGGACGAGGACGTACGCGACGACCACGTAAACCCGACGGCGTGGTGACACAGGTTTCCGCGGGCGGACAGTTCGGAAGTCAACACCGATGCCGGCGCGGTCGTGCGGGCGCGCCCAGGTGGCAGCGAAGTACCGCATCCGCGTGATCTTGGGAGACCGGAGTGACCGTAGCGCTCTCCCCTATGATCTCAGTCACGGCATGATCGTGTTCCGCGCCAAAGGCGGAAGTCGCCCGCGAAACGAACTCCGCCCCCGAGCGGTGCGCGAGCCGCCCAGAGCAGCTGTGGGCGGCGCACCTGATGATTGGGGCTGGCGCTTTCGCGGCGCAGCATATTTTCGTCCTGAAGCGTACCATGGGCATGCGAACATAATGGCCACTGCGAAGAGCGACGACGACGGGGACGAACGCCAGTCCCACCTGGCGCGCAGAACCGGCCCGGCGTTCATGTCCAGGGTCGTGGCGACTTTCGCAAACGCAAAGTGGAGCGCGCGCGGCTCGATGCCGGAAGCCGCGAGCGCGGCGCCGCGCGCCGAGAGCGCGCCGGGGCCCCGCGCGGGAATCGCTGGGCGATCAAGACGAGCGCTCGAGTGGCGTCGAGCCCAGCCTGCGGTTGCCATCCGCGGGTGCGCCGGAGCAGGTGTCCGCACCCGCAGCTTGGGACCCGGAGTCGCGCCGCGCGAGTACGCGTTCGACAGCGCCAAGTTGAACAGCATGCCGCCGGTCGAGGTCGTGCCGTGCCCGGCGCCGGCTCGGAGAAATACCAAATCCACCGCGCCGATCTGATGAAAGTGCCGGGGCTGCCGCGGCATGCCGTGAGAGTATCCGCCGTCGGGGCGACCCCTGCCGGCCAGCGAGCAGGGCGCGTCGCCGTTGGACGCGCCGCGCTCGCTGCGGCTGACTTTGTCGTGCCGAGCGAGAAGAAGATCTCCTGGCGCTGCTCGCATTCGTCGCCACGCTGTCGGCGATCATCACGGCCGCGGTAGTCGTCGCGGTGCGCGAGCGGAGCGGGCAAGCTGAGGAGAAACAGCCGAGCGCGGCGGACGCGCGCGGTGCAGCGGGGCAGCAGGGCGCCCCCGCAGCCGGTGCCCCAGCCCGCGCCGGCGCGCCTGACCTAGCGCGCCGGGAGAACCTGCCGTCGTCGCCGTCGAGCCACCCTCAGCGCCGGTAGAGCCGCAGGCTACGCCGAGCGCGGAGCTCGAACCGGCTGCACCTGCACCGGTGGCAGCACTCCGCGCCCGCGGCGGCACTCCGCGCCCGTGGCAGCACCCGCGCCCGGTGGCGGCACCCGCGCCCGTGGCAGCACCCGCGCCCGTGGCAGCACCCGCGCCCGTGGCGGCACTGCCCAGTGGCGGCACCTGGCGCTAAGCCACGTTGCGCTACAGCCGCCGCGCAAAGCCGGCGGTGCTGCCCGGTCGCCGTCCTGCGGCCGTGGCGAGCTTCCGGCGCGCCGGCGCTGACAATTCGCGCAGATCATCGCCGAGCACGCGCGCTCGCTGGCACCCGTCGAGCTTCCGGTCAGCACCGACACCCCGCTGCCCGCCAATCCCTACGTACGAAGCAGCCGGACAACAAAGTGGCGCGCCGTCGGGGACGTCAGAACTCGGCGCACGCCCAGGTTGCGCGGATCACGGGCGCCGCCTTTGGGGAGGCACGTCCCCAGCAGACAGTCGGCGTCCAGGTAATTTTTGCACGCATCGAGACGTTCAGCCACTGGAAGTAGGCGTCATCGCGGCGAAGCGGCCGGGCCAGGAGTAGCCGATGCGCGTCGATGCGCACGAACCACGGCAGGCGCTGGGTGTAGTTTTCCGGCTGAGCCGCTCCACCACGCGCCCGAGCGGGCCTGCATGCGTCCGCCCAGCGTGAGCCCGCCATATGCCGTGACGCGCCACGACAGCACTGCGTTGAGGACGTGGCGCACGTCGAAGTCCGGAGCTTCTGAACTTGCCCATGCCAAACCGCGCCTTTAGCATTGAGGGTCGGTGGGCCTTGGCAGACTGGGACAAGATCCCGCTTAACCCAACTCTGTTTGCGGAATACAAAATTTGGGACCGGCAAAATCCTTCGTGAGGAAGGGCCGGACGAAGAAATGATGATGGAGGGAGAGGGATAACGGGGAAGAGCCACCGCCGGATGAAGAGGAAATGATGCGAGAGGAAGGCGGACGCCCTGATCAACCCGACGCCTCACGAATTTCGGCTCCTGCTCGGAAGAGATCGCCAAAAATGTGGAATGGTCCTTTAACGCTTTTCTGAAAACGAAGTCAGCGGCGATCGCGGCCGCGAGTGGGGCTTTGCACAAGCAATCGAGACTCTGATCTTGCTCCCGCATGAGCGTCTCAAGGCGGGAATAGAAATGCAGTATAAGAACTTCACGGTCAAAGATACCCGCGGCGATCCGACGCACAGCTTTGTCATCGGCCCAACCTTTGCATTTAAGCCGACGGCGCGCATGCGCTTCGACATATCCCCGCTCTTTTGGGGTGACGGAAGATTCGCCCGATGTTCAGATCTTCGCCATTTTCTCCTACGTCTTTGGCGGCGGAGGGGGCGAGGCCGGAGCGGAAGCGCCCGCTTTCCACCTGCAATCGTTAGGCCAAACGCCTAACTTCAAGAAAAGACAAACCTAAAACAACACTCGAATACTGTACTCAAGCCTTAACCAGCATGTATCTTAATTCATCTTAACTCTCATCGACCGGATTCGGACCGACATTGCTCTCTTCGGAACAGTTTTAAGCCTAAGCGCGGTGACCGCATATGCGCAGACGCCCGCGCCTACGCCGCGCGTGCCTGAAAACCCAACAGCTGGAGGTCACGGGCCCGCTTCTGCCCACCCCAACTCCCTCAGGACGACACGCGGCCAAAGCTGAACCACATCATGAAGGAAGTGTCGGGCACGGAGATCACCGTGACCAAGAAAGCCACGGTCATCAAACTCGACCAGCAGCCGACCGTGATTAACAACAACCAGCAGGAGCTCTTCAGCAAAGCGCCTGGTTTCCCATTACTCAACAACAGACCCCAGGGCAGTTTAACTTTAGTTACCGCGGCCTCGGTAACCCCCAGGAATCGGAGTTTATCCTTTCCTTGCAGGATCGTGTCCTGATGATGACCGATTGGATTGGGTTTCCTACTCTATTACACCCCATTGCCGCAGAGTATCAGTGAAATTCAGTTTATTCGTGGCGGCTCAAGTTTGCTCTACGGTCCTGAGCCCGCCCCGGCGATTAACTGGGTAACCAAGCATCCTTTGCCTGGATCACCGATCAGCGGTTACACCGAACAGGTCGGCGGCGGCTATGGAACGTATTCGACCTTTAATGTGTTCGAGGGAACGGAGGGAAAGATGGAGTTCCGCACCGACTTTGGTTATGTCCATTCCGACGGCCAGCGCGATAACGGTGAGTCCAACCTGTATCAGGGCGATATTTATGTCGGTTATCGTCCCGATGCTTCACAGCTCTTTTCCCTCGATTTTCACGCCTATCATGTCTCCGTCGGCGATCCCGGACGAATAACGATCCAACAGTTCAATCAGGATCCGAACTTCTCGCCGACTCCTTATAACCATGACTGGGTCGATCGCTACAATGTAACCCTCAGCCATGACCATGACTTCGGTAATGGTTGGCTCCTTGAGGGCAAGGCCTGGTTCACTTATCAAGCGGTCGATAACCGAACGGCAGCCCGCGCTCGGGCCCAATGGTGAATTACCTACAACGACCACCATTCAATCGGAAAATTACTACAACGGTGGGGTCGACCTGCGCCTTCGTAAACTCTGGGGTGACGGCACCGTCCTGCGCGGAAGTGCGCTCACCTTTGGCGGCGTCGTTTATCACGGCGAAGCGCCTTTCCAGCAATTCATCAGTCCGGATATCTTTGCCGACCGCAACAGCGAAGGTGACTCCACCCGCCTGGATCAGGACCGTAGCACGGATTACCAGGCATTCTTTGCCGAAAACATTTTCCGGTTCGGACCTTTCCACATTGTTCCTTCCTTCCGGCTCGACCATGAAAACGTCGAGGTCAGTGAGAATGTGACTCCTTCGCGCGGCCACTCGCCGATGTCAGCGCTGACCGCTGGGTTCCGCTTTGGGGCGTGGGTCTGGGTAATGATTTCTGTCACGGAAACGAGACCTATTTCAGCGCTTCCTCTGGCTGGCGTCCGACCCGGTTTTTCGACGTCGTGTCGCCTTTCTCGCCGACCTTTGTCCCCGGGCAGCCTTCCGACCCATTCAAGTCACTCGACTTTGAGCTCGGTGTGCACGGCACCTCGGAGGCAATTCCAGGTCTCTGGGTATGACGTGGGCTTGTTCTGGATGGAATTTAGCAACCGGACTGAGACCGTATTTCTCCACCCGGACATAAACAACGACACCATCCTGATCAACAGCGGCAACACCCGCCATCGTGGGTTTGAGGGTGAGGTTGCCTATGACCTCCTGCGTTTGTTTGATGCGCCAGCCCTGAATGGAAATCATCTGACGGTTTCCGGAAACCTGCAGTGGCTCGATGCGGAGTTCACGGAAAGCACAATTCCAGATCAGGTCGGCAAAGAACCGGCTTTCGCGCCTGAGTGGGTGCTGAAGGCGGCGCTAACCTTTGGCAAGGATAACTGTTATGACTTCCGACTCAGCGCCACCTCGGTCTCGTCGCAATTCTTTCAGGACTCCAACCTGCCCGCGACCGCGCCGGACGGAACGGTGCTGGTGCCGGCAAAAGTCCCAGCCTATTTCCAGATTGATTTCTCGGCTGAGTATTACATCGCCAGCTATTGCCGGCTGCTCGCCGGGGTTACCAACCTGACGGACGAAAATATTACTCGCGAGTTTTCGGGAGTCGGATTGAACCGGCGCCACGGCTGAACGGCTACGCCGGTGTTTCCATCGGTTTCTAGGTTTTGATTTGGCAGGCGAAGCTGCGCTCCCGGCGTCGTCGTTAGGCGGCGCCGGGTTTTTCTGGGGAAATCGAGCGGGCGCAATGGTTGTCTCGAAGTGTTGGGGCTAGTCCCCTGGTCCAGAGCCAAAAGGACCGGACCGTGATTCGCGGCAGAATTGCCGAAAATTACATTTCCATGACAACCGAATTAACTTTTTCCCTTGTCAACCGCATTACGGAATTGTAATCACCGGAAATGCAGCCAGTAATCGCTCAGCCTAAAAGGTTTGTCCCCCTCGTCGCCATCCTCGGATTCCTCTCCTTCGCGCCGGTCGAGGCCGATACGGAAGCGGAAGAGCCGTCACTCAAGCGCGAAAAAGCCTCGCGCGGTCTTCGTGTCCCAACCGGTCCACTTGGGGTGGATGCCAATGGCAACTCGGTCGGGCCAAACCCCGATCACTCGCTCTCCTCGCCGCGGTTGACGCCTCGAGTGATTTTGAATCAGGCCGGCTGATTATTACCGGCTATGAACTCAAGCCGCTCGAATATCCCGCTTTGCCGGAAGTAGAGGGAACAAAAATCAATTCCGGGAAAAAGACTTCGTTCGTTAGGCCGGAAGAATTCCCGAACATCGTTAACAACAACTTTACCCAGGCACTCGCAACTACGCCCGGTTTGCTCGTTGGCGAGGAACCTTCTTCGCCAATCATAAACATCGGCTACCGGGGCCTCGATACCCAGCGGAGCGAATTCAGCCAGGTGTTAAAGGACGGGATTTCACTCAAGAACGAGCAGTTCGGTTTTCCAGAAACCCACTACACGCCGCCGCTCGATGCGATTGATCGGATTGAATTCGTCCGCGGTGGCGCCCTCGCTGCAGTATGGCCCGCAACCGGGAGGCGCGATCAACTTCGTCACCCACATGCCGAGAACGGATGCGGCATTCCATTTTACTACCAGAGATGTCTTTGGGAGTGACGAACTCTTTACGAGCTACAACGCAATCGACGGAACGGTAGGACCCTGTGGGCTATTATGCCTATTACGACCATCGCCAACGTGAAGGTTTTCGTGAAGCGAACAGCGATTACAACCTTAACGAAGGCAGCGGCAAGATCGTTTATGACCCATCATCCGACAGTCGCATCATCCTGACGATCGATGGCTATGATGAAGAACACGGCGAGCCTGGCGGTCTGACGGTTTCTCCCAGTGCCGAATGCGGTCCTCTACCAGGACGATCGCAATGCGAGCTCCGCGCTTTTTCGATCGTTTCGAGCTCAAGCGCTATTACTCGACACTTACATTCGAACACCGCTTCTCGACCAAACTCAACTGAGCGCGAAGGCATTTGGCGGTTACCTCTCGCGGTTTAGCAAACGGCAGCGTGGTGGAGGCTTTGGAACTCTCCCCACCGGGTCGGCAGCGAGACGAATTCCATTCAACTCCGCGAGGCCTGAGTGAAGGCGCCGAGCTGCGGCTACGGCACGATTACGAGCTCGCCGGTGGCACCTCGACTTTCGCCGGCGGTCTCTACTTTTACCATGCACTTCAGGATCGGACCGATGAGCGCGGGGCCACGCCCGACGCCGATAGCGGGGAATTGCGAAACTTCAATACCGGCGAGACCTGGGATGTCGCGCTCTTTGCGGAGAACCGTTTTGAATTCGGGCGATTCTCGCTGACCCCGGGGATGAGATTGGAACACATCTGGCAAAGCCTGGACGAATCAGTCAACGTCGCAAAAGTCGACGCCGGTGACCCGCTCGCTTCCCGTTCCGACTTTTCGTTTGTGCCTCTCTTGGAATCGGTCTCGGCTATGTCGTGGTGCCCGCTGAGGAGCAAATAGCTACCGTGGTCGCGCCCGGAGAAAAAGGCGGCTCGGCAAAAGAAACTCGCGCTCTGACCTCGGTAGGACCGCCGCGGGCGGAGCTTTATGCAATGTGTCGCAGGCCTACCGACCGAGGACGTATGGCGAGTTGATCCCAACCGGGCCGAGCTCGGTGGTGAACGGCGATCTAGAGGAAGGTCACTCGATCCAGCTACGAACTCGGGATCCGCGGCAAACCGCTACCATACCTCACCTTTGATCTGAGCGGCTTCTATTACACTTTCGACGATCAGATCGGCGAAATCAGCCTGCCAGGTGGTCTGACTTCGACGGTAACGTGGGCGACGCGCGCTATGCCGGCTTCGAGGCGGCGTTCGAATTGGATTTGCTCTCGCTCGCAAACGGCGGCGCGGAGAGTCCCTACGGAGCGCTCGTCCTTTATAACAACGTCACCCTGCTCGACGCTAAATTTACCGCCGGCCCTAACGACGGCCGGATGCCAGCCTATGCCCCTGACTATCGCAGGTCAAAACCGGCCTGCTCTATCGGTGGAAGAATCAGTTCAAGGCCGGTTTCATCGGGACTGTGGTCGATGATTCTTTCGCTACCGCCGACAATGCGCCTGAGCGTTTCATCCCAAGCTGGATGACCTGGGACTTAACTTTCGAAGCGAAATTTTTCGGCGGCCGGGTCGGAGTCATCGCAGGGATCAACAATCTCTTTGATGAGGATTACTGGAGTGAAATCCGCGATGAAGGAATCGTCCCGGCTTACGGCCGGAATTATTACGGCGGTTTCTCGATCGAATTCTGATTCGTTAGCGGAGAAGCCTAACCTGACGGAATTCCGGGCTTGTGAATCAAAACCGAGCCCGCAGGCATCTTTGTATAGCGGTCGCGGCAAATCCATCGTTTGTGATTCGCCATTTAAACAGATCGCTTCGGCCTCGGGATGCGCTTGCCGCCACTCGGCAAAAGGCGCGCCGGACGCCGCCGCCTTGGCGAGTAAGGTCAAAATCAGCCGCAAACCGGCTGACATCGTGGAGCAAAAATAGCCCGCCGACTTGAGTATCGGGGTACCAAAGCTCGAGCTCCCGCAACGTCGCCAGATACTCGTGCGAACTGTCGAGCAGGATCAGCTCCGGTTCATTAGGGAAAAATTCCTGGCTGCAGCCAGTGACTGCTGCGGTCGAGCGAATCGCCCTCGGCGACGGTGACATAATTCGTTAGGCCAGCCAGCTCCAGCCAGCGCCGGGTGAGGAGCACAAAGTTCGGGATTGATGTCGAGGCTGAACAAGCTCTCGCTCCGCTCCCATCCGGCGAAGCATGAATCCGAGAAGAAGCGCTGAATAACCGAGCAGGTGCCGAGTTGCACCATCCGGGTGACGCGATTGCCCAGGACCAATCCCTGGAGAAGTGAGACCAGCGGGACGGCGCATTCGCCGATTTCGCCACTTCGATCAGTCTCGTCTACCACTGCCTGACGATCTCCCATTCCTCCTTTGCGAGGTCGGAATAAATTGGCGGGACAAAATCCATTCCCGGCAGGCGATGCCACCGGTAGCGGGGCGCAGTCGCCTGTGTCCAATCACGGGACCGTTTCGATTCGTCAGGCAAGATCATTGCCTAACGAGTTAAGGAGCCAACCGGTCGAGCGTCCAGCTCCCATCCTCTTGCCGGGTATAACGAAAGCGATCGTGCAGCCGATTGGCCCGCCCCTGCCAGAATTCAATTACCTCCGGCGCCACCCGGTAACCGCCCCAGTGCGGTGGCAGTGCAACCACCTCCTGGCCCGCGAAGCGCTCCGTCATTTCCGCGAGACGCGCATCAAGAATTCGGCGAGCATCGATGACCTCGCTCTGACGCGGAAACCCATGCGCCCGAGCTGGCTGCCGCGAGGGCGCGAGTGGAAATATTCTTCCGATTCCGCGCGCGAAGTTTTCTCCACCGGGCCGGAAATCCGAACCTGTCGCTCCAGCGGCATCCAATAGAAAGCGAGCGCGGCGTGTGGATTCGAGCTCAAGTCCCGGCCTTTGTCGCTGTCGTAATTGGTAAAGAAAACAAACCCGCGCTGATCAAAACCCTTGAGCAAAACCACGCGCGCGGATGGTTTCCGACCTGGTGTAGCAGTGGCCAGGATCATCGCGTTTGCGTCCGGCAATCGGAATGGACGGCCGTTGAAAACCAGGTGGCAAACTGCTCGATCGGGTCGTGCGTGCATCTCCGCCCGGTGCAATCCGCTGGTTTCGTACTCGCGCCGCAGACCCGGTGCAGATCGATCGCGTCTTCATCATCCAAATCGTATCCGACATCGGCGGTCGCTGTCGAAATTGTTCCCGCAAATCGACGAAACGATTCGCTTTCCGTTTGTGACTTGCGTCTGGGCTCGCTAAGTATCGAACATGTTTAGTCTGACCATGCTCGGGAGCGGCAGCGCGGGAACAGCGCGCCTGGTCGCGACCGATCATTGCCGGCTGCTGGTCGATGGCGGGCTTGAGCGCTCGCCAGCTCGTCCTCCGCCTCGCCCTCTGCGGGATTCAGCCCTAACGAACTCGACGGCATCCTCCTCACCCACGAGCATGGCGATCATGTCTGCGGCCTGGAAGTGCTCTGCCGGAAGTTTGACCTCCCGATTTATTGCAATGCGCTGACCGCGGAGGCGATCCGCTACCGGTTCGTTAGGCGAACATCGGCAACTGGCGGATTTTTCGCACCGGTTCGCATTTTTCCGATCTGCGACATCACGGTTGAAAAGCTTCCCGTGCCGCACGATGCGGTCGAACCGGTCGGCTACAGCTTTCACGCCGGCGCGAGCGCGCTCGGCTACGTCACCGATCTGGGCCATGCCACTCGCCTAACGATCGAGCGGCTGCGCGAGGTGCAGACGCTCGTGATCGAAACCAATCACGACGAGAAACTTTTGCAGAACGACCCGCATCGACCCTGGCCGGTGAAACAGCGCATTCAATCGCGCCACGGACATCTTCCAATGCAGCCGCCGCGTGCGGTTATCGGGCAGTTGTTGCCGGGCAAGATCGCGCGGTGTCGTGCTCGGTCATCTTGAGCCGGGATTGCAACTACGCCGAGCTGGCGGCTGGGACGGTTCGCGCCGAGCTGGAAAAATGCGGACGCGCCGGAAGTGGAAATTTTTGCGCGACGCAGACGCGAGATCAGCCCGCAGTTTCGCAGATTGGCAGCGACGCGGGACGGGCGCTTTCAACCGAACCTTCGAGAGCCTGCGCTCTTCGGGACGTCGCTGGCGCCTAACGACTCAGCTTCGTCGCCGACGACGAGGTGAATCACCCCGGCCGGATCGGAAATCCAGAAACCATCAAAGTCCTCGCGCAACTGTTCGACTTCATCGCGCCGCGCAACGCCGCTGATTCTTGAGATAGGCCGCGGCAGCCTTCGGTGTCGTTGGTTTCCAACTCCAGCCAGATGTCGGGGTGACTCAGGTTCGGCACCCGATCGATCCAGAGCCGGACCGGACCGAATTGAAAGATGCAGCCGTCCGCTTCCTCCTCGATCAGCAGGCAGACCGAGCGTGTCGCGATAAAACGCGATCGTTTGCTCGTAGGTGTGATACGGGCATTTGATGGCGATGTTCGCGCCGCCCGAAAATTCGGACTGTTGACGTTGGCGACCATGGAAAGAACGCACTCGCGCCGCGATTACCAGTCGTTAGGCAAACGAACGACTTAGCCGCCGCCGCTGCCTTCGCCGCCCGGCTCGGTCATGGCCACCGGATCGAGCGCGGCGTTCAATTCCGCTTCCGGCAGCACTTTTTCTCGAGCGCAAATCTGGCGCACGGTCTTGCCGGTCTGCGCGCTCTCCTTGGCGATTTCGGCCGCGCGATCGTAGCCAATCTTCGGCGCCAGGCTGGTCACCATGGCCATCGAAAGTTCGACCAATTCGCGGCAACGCTCTTCGTTGGCCACGATGCCGCTGACGCATTTCTCGGCGAAGATATCGGCGCACGTTGCCGAGCAATGCGGATGCTCTCGAGCAGGTTGTGCGCCATCACCGGCATCATCACGTTGAGATCGAGGTTCCCGTTCGCCGCCGCCCAGGTAATGGTCGTGTCGTCGCCGATCACCTGCGCTGCAAACCATCATCACCGATTCGCAGATCACCGGGTTCACTTTGCCCGGCATGATCGAGCTGCCCGGTTGAGTCGCGGGCAGTTGAATCTCGCCGATGCCGCAGCGCGGACCGCTGCTGAGCCAGGCGAATGTCGTTCGCGATCTTGAACAGACTGACCGCGATCGTCTTCGAGCTGGCCGCTCGCTTCGACCACCGCCGTCTTTCGCGCCCTGCGCCTCGAAATGATCTTCGCGCTTCGCGAAAAGCGATACCGGTCCGTTGTTCAGGTGGCGCATCACTTTGCCGGGAAATCGCAGATGCCGATTTAAGCCCGGTGCCGACCGCGGTGCCGCCCAGCGCGAGCTCCTGCAGAGCGTCGATCGCCTGCTCGGCGCGGCGTTTGCCCGAAGCGAACCTGCTGCGCGTAACCGCCAAATTCCTGGCCGAGGCGGACTGGCGTGGCGTCCATCAAATGGGTGCGCCCGATCTTGATTACGTCGTGGAATTCGTTCGCCTTCGCGGCGAGCGCGGCGTCGCAATTTTTCAAGTGCCGGAATGAGACAGTGCTTGAGCTGTTCGGCGGCGCTGATGTGGATCGCGGACGGGATCACGTCGTTGCTCGACTGACCCATGTTGACGTGGTCGTTAGGGTGAACCGGCTCGCGCGCGCCGATCGGCTTTGCCGGCGAGCTGGCAGCAGCGATTCGGCGATGACTTCGTTCGCGTTGGTGTTTGTGCTCGTGCCGGAGCCGGTCTGGAAAATGTCGAGCGGAAAATGGTCGTCGAGCTTGCCTTCGACGACTTCCTCGGCCGCCTGGACGATGCAGCGCGCTGCGTTCGGCATCGAGCAGAGCCGAGATCGTGATTGGCCTGCGCGGCGGCCCATTTCAGCAAGCCGAGCGCGCGAATGAACGGCCGCGAAAAGCGCCAGCCGCTGACTGGAAAATTCAGGACCGCCCGTTGAGTCGAGGCGCCGTAAAGAGCGGATTCCGGGACCGACCATCTCGCCCATCGGAATCCTTTTCCACGCGGGTCTCGCGGGCGCTCATGCCGTGCGCGGAAACGAAATCTTTCGATGTCGACGGCGCGACGGCGCGCATGGCCGTTGCGGCGATATGCGCCTTGTGAAAAACGGTGATGAACATCGGCGGAATATTTTGCAGGCAATACTCCGATTCCGCGCGATCGAAAAGGTGGCGTGCTGCCGCAGCTCGTTAGTCACCTGGTAAATGATGAAGCGCGCCGCCGGGCGGAGGCGCGTCGTAGGTATCCTGGAGCAGAGCGCGCTTCTTTCTGATCTCGAGAATGCTGAACGGGAATGCCCGAGAGAATGTAATCGCATTGCGCGATGCCGCGCCGGCGCCAGCTCCTCCGATAGACTGGCGGCGTCGCGATTGATCACGTGGACCCGGCGATCGTCGGCGAACTGCCGCTCGAGATCGCGCGAGAAACGCGCGGATCCAGCTCGAAGAGGAACAGTTGCGAATCGGGCTACATCCGGCGCGCTAGTCTCGCGCGAATGCACGCCTTCGCCCGGACCATACTCCGCAATGGTCCGCGGTTCGGCTGAAATCCATTTTGCTCGCGACCCGCTCCACGAGCGCTTTGGAGCTGGGGATGATTGAGGCGATCTGAAACGGCTTTTGCAAAAACCGTTTGAAAAACAGATGCGCTCATAAAGGTTGCGAACAGTGAACCTCCGGCTCACCGGTTGTCCAGCATCGATCTCGCCAGATACGCCGATTGCAGCCGGAAAATTTCTTCACGCAACGCGCTGCGAGGATGCCTCGTTCACTTCGAGATCAACCTGCTGCCGAAACTGAAGGCCAGACAAAAATCAGACGATTGACACCTTTCTAAAATTTATAATTCTCGATTCGTAGCGATAAGGTTTTGCTCCGTGATGCCACAAAATTGCTGACCTCCAGCCATGCATAATTTATTGACGGTCAAGGAGACGGCGAAATACCTCCGAATTCCGCTGCCGACCGTCTATTATCTGGTGCAGCGCGGGCAGCTTGCCGGCGATCCAAATCGGCGGCCGCTGGCGAATCAAAGAAGATTCGCTCGATAAGGATATCCTGAAGGAGGATCGCTCCGGTCAGCCCACGGTGCTGGTAGTCGACGACGATGCGAGTTTGCAGAACCTCTTCAAGGTCTTCCTGAAAAAATCGGCTTCAGCCAGGGTGGTGGTCGGAACGGTGAAAGAGGCGATCGCCGCGCTCGAGAAACAGCGCTTCGATCTGCTCTTTCTCGATTTGAAGTTGCCGGATGGCCCGGCGGACGACGTTTACGACACGGCGAAGGAGATCGAACCCGGAGTTGCCCGTGGTCATCATCACCGGATATCCCGACAGCGAAATGCTCAACCGGATCCTGGCGAAAGGGCCGGTCACGGTCTTGAAGAAACCGCTCAAGGTTGAGCAGCTGAAGCAGGCGGTACGGATCCTTGGGCCCAAAGGAAGTGACCAAAGTCGCGGCCTGACGCCGCTGGTAGGTTTACGGCCGCGCCGCTTCCGCTTGACTCTCACCAGCGTTTAGCTCTGATCATAGCCCCGCTAGAATTCGCGCGGTTAGCTCAGTGGTAGAGCACTACCTTGACACGGTAGGGGTCACAGGTTCGAACCCTGTATCGCGCACCATAAGAGTCGCGCGGCTCGCCGGCAGTTTGAGACGGAGCTCTGCGGGAAAAGATTGATTCAAAGAAACAATGCTTCCACTCTACGCTCCGTCGAATCTAAGGCGCGGGAACAGATCTTTAGGGGAACATTTTGCCTTTACAAAATGGCGCAAATCTTACACTGTCGTTACCACACTGGCGGAGAATATGGCTTCCGAAAGAACAGTGAGCGCCAAAATTAACCCTCCCGCCCGATATAGCCAGAGTTGGTTCACAACGTGCTCTGGAGAGTGGCCTGAATGGACCCGGGGACTTGGTTAAGTTTTTGCCTCTATGAAGAATGACGTGATTATTGTCGGCGGCGGCCCCGGAGGCTCAGCCGCAGCGATGTTCCTTCTCAAGGGAAGGAATCAAGCCAATCATCATCGAACAAGAGGAGTTCCCTCGGTTCCATATCGGTGAATCAATGACCGGAGAAGCCGGCGCGGTCCTGCGAAGACTTGGTCTGGAAGAAGAAATGAACCGGCGCCAATATCCCGTGAAGTGCGGGGTCCGTGTTTTGGAACGAGCAAGTGGTTCATCCCGGTTGCGCGAAGGAACGCGAAGTGGGAGCTGGAAACGGCCACTACCTGGCAGGTTCGCCGAAGTGATTTCGATTCAATGATGCTGGCGACGAGGCGCAGAAACGCGGGGCCACCTGGTGTCGCGGAACGGCGACCAAGCGCGCTGCGCACCGGAAGACGGTGGTGTTGCGCGGAGTCACCGTTCGGAAAAAGGATGGGACCGAAGAAGATTTCGAATCGGAGGTGCTTCTGGATTGTTCCGGTATGGCTACTTTCCTTGCAAATCAGCGAGTGACCGGTCCGAAATATCTCGGCAGCTACGACAAGCAGATCGCCTTTGTTCGCACACGTGAAAGGCAGCGATCCGCGACGAAAGGGGCGTCAGGGCGAAACGAACCGGGATAACACTCTCATTTTCTACAAGAAGAAGTATCATTGGGCTTGGTTCATCCCGGTCGACCATGAGGTCGTAAGCATTGGGCTGGTTGTGCCGACGGCCGAGATTCACCGCCCACAAGCAAGCCCGGACGAATTTTCCGCAGCTACATGCCGACGATCAATCCGGAATTGGAACGGCGAGTGCGCAAAATCAGAATTTGTCGAGAAGCATGCTGATCCCGAACTACTCTTTTCAGGTCCGCGGATTTTGCGGCAAGGGCTTTATCTGTATTGGCGACGCGCATCGCTTCATCGATCCGATCTTTTCCTTCGGGATTTCCGCCACCATGCGGGAGGCGGAGTTCGCAGTCCCGCACACATCATCAATTATCTCAAAGGGATGAGTCGCGACCAGGCGAATCCGTTCGATGCTCACTATCAGCGCTTCATCGAAAAGGGAACCGACAATTTGGAGGACATGGTCGATCTCTTTGGGAACAGCCATTCGCCTTCGCCACTTTCGTTCATCAGCGCTACCGAGGGCAACTGACGGACGCATTTGCCGGCCGGATCTACGAAACCGAGCACCAACCTTCACCGGCTATCCTTCTCTTCCGCAGGCTGCTGAAACGCCAGCGAGACTACGATCATCCGGACGATTATTCGATTCCGATCGGGTCACGTTATCATCCGGAGCGGGCTGCTCTTTGGGAGCCTAGTTCGCCGGTAGGAACGAACCGAGGATTGGCTACAGGAGGCCGCCGTTTCCCGTGCCGGAACTGGCCAACGCCCGATAACTCTTTAAAAAGCGCACCGACAATGGAAATACCACAGAAACTCAAAGACTACATTAACGAGAGCCGCAGCCCGTTACCCCCGATCAGCGACCCGGACCAACCCCTGCAGGTCGATTCCCTCGGCCTGATCCGTTTGGTTTCCTTCATGGAAAGCGATTGCGGCATTCGAGTGGAAGACGAAGAACTCATTGCGGAGAATTTCGCAACGCTTCGCAGTCTCGGAAACTCATCGAGCAAAAAGCGCAGAAGGCTGAGACCTCATCGCTAGGTCCGTCCCGCAATTGGTTCGGCCTCGGCCTCGCTTCGGCTGAAGACTTGTCGGCTCTGTACGCGCGAGGGTTCGCTTTCTTGGTAAAGCGTAGCTCTTTTCGCCTCGAGTTGATGCTGCTTCCGGCGCGATGTAACCGCCACTCCTCTCAATCGAAGAAATCGCTGATAGTTCCGGATCGATCTGACAGGGTCCCAGTCCGCCTTTTTCAGGCGACGTCCTGAGTCCGTGCCCACCATCGGAAAGCCAGCTCCGCCCCCGGGCTGGCATATGCTCTGCTTCCTGAGGGCTAAACGGCCACTGGTCGATCTGCGACAAAATATTTCCGAAATTCCTGCTTTCATAAGCCAAACTGATTTTCTTATTTTCATTGCCTTAAGTCGCAAATCCTATGTCGCCTTACCACCGTTACCACGGGGCAGGTGATCACCTGGTCACCAATCGTGCCCTCACACCTTCACGCCTAACAACTGGCGCCGCCGTCGATTCCCTCGCTCTCGCGATGGCCGCGGCTAGCGTCGCCTCTCTTGTCGCCTCACCTGGATTCGCCGGGGTCGCGGAGTTGGCGACGACGCCAGGAAAGCCGTCGTCCCCGAAAAGAAACCGGAAGCAAATCCGCTTTGTTTCGATGATGGAAAGATATGCATCGACATCCAGGAGAGGATCCGCCTTTGAAGCGAGAGAAAACACCTTCGACTTCAACGAACCGGTCACCGCCTTGAACGATGACATTTTTGTGCTCAACCGCTTTCGGATCGGCCTTGCTGTTCAAGCCGGTGGACTGGCTGAAAGTCTACGTGCAGGGCCAGGACGCACACGAATGGTTCTCTGACCGGCCGAACATTCCCGGGCAGCTCGGGGCCGAGGGTGACGACAATTTTGATCTGCGCCAGGCTTATGTTCAGATTGGCCCCAAGAACCTGAACGGAACCGTCGGCCGGCAAGTCCTTCTCTACGGTGATGAGCGGCTGATTGGGCCGGGCGAGTGGACTAATTTCACCCGAACCTTTGACGCCGCGAAAATCCACTACGAACAGCCGAAGTTTTCGATCGATCTGTTTTGTCTCTACCCCGTCTATATCTTTCGCGACTCCTTCGACCAGTCAGATCTGTTCAACGGTGCCGAAACCCATCGGGACCTTGGTCTTCACCGGTGCCTACGCAAGCACAACGGCGATCCAGCCAATGACGCTGGATTTCTACGCTTTGTATCTGCACGAGGATAACACCACCCCCTGGTAACGACCGTGCCGCCGATCTCTTATCCGGGAACGACGCTTTCAATCCCTGGCACGAGCACTCGACTTTGTGACCCTTGGGACGCGAGTTAAAGAGCGATCCGAAAAAGCTTCACGGCTGGGAATATGATGGTGAGTTTGCGCTTCAGGCCGGTCAAGTGAGTGATCTGGATCTGCTGGCCTGTGCGCTGCACGTCGGCGGTGGTTACACCTTCCAGAACTGCCCTTGGAAACCACGTCTCTACTTCGAATACAACTTTGCCACGGGCGACGACGATCCGACCGACGGTGACATCGGAACTTTTCAAAACCTCTTTCCATCCAATCACAACAAGTATGGGGTGATGGATCTGTTCGCCCGGCAGAACCTGAGCAGTCCGGATGTGCGTTTCAGGGTCCAACCTATCAAACAAGTGACCTTGGAGACGGCCTTCTATAGCTTACTGGCTAGCCAACACCAATGACTCCTGGTACCGGGCCAACGGCACCACCAGGGTGCGCCCGCTTACTCCCGCGGCGCGTAACGCGAGCAGTTATGTCGGGTCGGAAATCGACCTGCTCGTAACCTATCAGCCCGTAAAGTTCTTAGTTTCTGGGCTGGTTACAGTCACTTTTTTGCCGGCGATTACCTGAATGCCACGGGACGCCAGCGATGATGCAGATTTTGGATACGTCCAGGCTACGATCACCTTCTAGGTGATCGAGCCGAATACGCGCCGCGTGGCTGTGACCCTCGGCGACTAAAGTGCCATGTTTCCGGTTCGGAAACACGTGGCATTTATCGCTTACAGCCCACTTCGAACTACGGGACAAACTTGGACGCATTTATTCTCCCATCATATCGGCCAAAGCTTCCTGCCGGCCGCAAGCAGCCCATCCGCCCCGCTATTTTCTGCCTACTCCTCGCCCAGATAGGCACTCATCCCACCGGTCACATTTTCGACGTTCTTGTAACCGCGGGCTTGAAGCAGACTGGCCGCGATCGAGCTGGTAACCGCTTCCGCAAATCACTGCGACCTTAGTGTCGTTAGGCAATTCTTTCGCTCGCTCGCCAAAGGTGGAAAGTGGAGGTGACGCGCCACCTTCGATGTGATTCGACTTCCACTCGTTAGGCGTGCGCACGTCCACGAGGAGAGTGATCGTCCTTGGCCGCCTTCTAAAGTGCCTCCACACTGCGTTGCGGTAACGACTGCATCTCGCGGCGGAATATTCGCCGGCACATATCCAAGAAGATTGTCGAACCCGATCCGGGCCAGATTTAATCGCGCCCGGTTCCGCATCGGCGACCGCGCCGACGACCAGAGCGATGGCGTTTCTCGCCCGGCACCATGAAACCGGTCCAGGTCGAGAATGATGGACTGCCAAGGCCGATGTTCAGGCTGCCCGGAAAATGACCGGCCCCAAATTGCCCCGGAGATCGCGCGTCGATCACAACCGCATCATCCTTGACCGCGTGCTTCAGTTCCTCCTCGGTCATTTCATCGAGCGAGCGGAAGGGCGCTCAATGGCTCCGCGCCTTCGAGATTTAAATTCACATCGTGGGAGAAATAGGCCGGAGCGGTCCGGCAGGTTCGCGGTCATTTGCCTAACGAACTCCGCACGGTCCTTGATCTGCAACGCCCAGTTCAGTTTTCGTTCCTGGCCAACCAGCGAAAAGGGAGCGTCGGAAATCGCCCGCCCGCAAAGTGAGCCCGCGCCAGTGCGCCGGATAAATTTTCACTTCGTCCGGCAGGGTGAGGATTTTCTCAAAAGTGAATCGTAAGTTTGCCCGCGAGCGCGCTCGGATCTTCATCAGCATCTCGCAGATCCGGGCGGCCAACATCGTTTACGAAGAGGAGATCTCCGGTGAAGATTGTCGTCGGTCGCCCGTTCTCGCGCACCAGGAAAGAAAGACTGTCCGGAGAATGTCCCGGCGTTTCCAGCAGTTCCACTTCGAGCGCCCCGATCTTTACCCGCTCGCCATCTTTAGCCGCGACGCGTTCGTAATGCGCCGGCGCGACGTGCGAAACATAAACTTTCGCGCCCGTCCGCTGGGCCAGCTCGCGGAAGCCGGAAGCGAAATCAGCGTGCGGATGGCTGTTGAAAATCGCGACGATCCGCAAACCCTCGTGTTCGGCTTCGGCAAGGTAATCGTCCACATCGCGTTTCGGATCGACCACCGCCGCCTCTCCGTTTGACCCAAAGAGATAGGAAGCGTGGGCCAGCCCTTCGACAAAAAAGCGTTTTAGGATACATAAACTCTCCGGAGAAATGAAGTTGTCCTCGGCCTCGGAGCCGGCGCCAACATGACCTGATGAAAGCCCTCCGGCAACCTCCGGACTGCCATTCATCATCAGTACGCGCGCGCGGAATTTTCTCGCATCCCTCTCAGCCACGCGGGAATTGCGAGCAACGCGGGACACGATAAACTGGGCGGGTGATCGACGATCGTCGCCATACCGCCGGTCATCCTTTCCGCCAGGGTGGCGAAATTGGCAGACGCGCCAGACTTAGGATCTGGTGGAGCAATCCTTAGGGGTTCGAGTCCCCTCCCTGGCACTACTCTCGCGATGAAACCTCAGCACATGGAGATCGAGCGAAAATTCCTGATCGCGGAACTGCCCCGCGGTCTCGCGCGCTATCCGCACAAGGAAATCGCCCAGGGCTACCTTTCAATCGGGCGCAACAAGTCCCATGTCCGTTTGCGTCGAGCCGGGCGCGCCTGCGCGCTCACCTACAAGCGCGGGCCGGCGCGCGCCCGCGAAGAACGCGAAATCCATCCTGACGCCGGCAGCAGTTCGCGATCCTCTGGCCCGCCACCGTCGGCTCTCGCCTAACGAAAACCCGATCACTACGTTCCGTATAAAAATTTGACGATCGAGATCGACATTTATCGCGGCTCCAATGATGGCCTGATGGTCGCGGAGGTTGAATTCGCCGACGTCGAAACCTATCACTCGTTTCGCCCGCCAAAGTGGCTTGGCGACGAAGTCACTGGCGCCGGGGGTTATAGCAACGTACAAGCTGGCGCGCGATTGACGCGCGCAATCGACTTCAATCTTCGATTCGAAATTGTCAGCCGCGGCCGAAACTTTTAAACTTCGCCAAAATGAACCGCCTGCCCACGAGTAAAATCCTGATCGTCGAGGATGAGCCGGACGTGGTCGACCTTCTCACCCTTCAGCTGCGCAAGGCCGGCGGATTTTCCGTCATCACTCGCGGCCGACGGCGCCGAGGGTTTGAAAAAAGCGCGCGCCGAATCACCGGCGCTGATCGTGCTCGACCTGATGTTGCCGCGCATGTCAGGGCCTGGAAGTTTGCAAACTGCTCAAGACCGATTCCGCCACTCGCCACATTCCCGATCATCATGCTGACCGCGAAGGCGGAAGAGGTCGATCGGATCGTTGGATTGCGAATTCGGCGCCGATGATTACGTGACCAAGCCATTCAGTCCGCGCGAGATAATCTTGCGGATCAAAGCCATTCTGCGGCGCGGACACAATGATGGTGCGGAGGAAAGCCTGACGCGCGGTCCGATTACGCTCGATCTCTTCCCGGCACCGCGTGCTTGTTTGCTGGAAAGTCGATCGTCCTCACCGCAGTCGAGTTCAAATTGCTCAACATGCTGATGAAGACGGCCGGGCCGCGTCCAGGCGCGCGACCGTTTACTCAACGAAGTCTGGGGCTACGAAAGCGCGATCGACACCCGCACGGTCGATACTCACGTGCGCCGCTTGCGCGAGAAGCTGGGCAAAGCGGCCAGCGTCGATCGAGACCGTGCGCGGCTTCGGCTATCGACTGCGCGAGTAATTTCCGTTCGCCATCATGGGCTGGTTCGCCTTTGCGGTCGCCGTCGCCGCTTCGTTCTTTATCTGGTGGCAGCTCTGGCGCCGCTGGATCCAGCCCACGCGTGATCTCCAGGCGCTGATCGAAGAAGTGACCGCGGAAAAAATGCCGCGCACTTTCCTGATCGGGGAAGCGCTCGTCTGCGCGGACTCGCGCTTGCACTCGAACAACTTGCCCTGCCGTGAAGCGCAGTTGCGCGACGCGAGTCCAGGCCGGCGAGTTCGGGGTGCAGGCAATCGTCGGCGCGCTCGCCGATGGGTCTGGTCGTCGCGGACCGGGAGCGGCGCATTCGCCTAACGAACCGGCGCTTTCCGGCAGGCATGTTCGAGCTCGGGCCGGAAATCAACGGCCTCACGCTGCTCGAGTCCGTTCGCGACGCGGCGCTCGAGCGATTGTTAGGCGAACTGCCTCGATCGCGGCCAGACGCAGCGCGGCGCGATTGTTCTTCAGCGCGGACCTGCGCCGGAACGCCATTTCGAGGTGGTGGCTCGAGCCGATCAAAGATGAAGCGGGAGCAGTGAGCGGCGCTGTCATTCTCTTTCGCGACATCACCGAACTGCGGCGAGACCGAGACGCTGCGCCGCGACTTCGTCGCCAACGTGTCGCCACGAACTGCGAACACCGCTCTCGATTCTGCGCGGTTATCTCGAGACGCTGCTCGAGAATCCCAAACAATCGCCCGGCCGAACTGCTGCGCATCTTCGAGGTGATGGAGCGCCATTCGAATCGACTCAATCTGCTCGTCGACGACGTTCTCGAGCCTCGCGCGTCTCGAAGGACCTGGAATGGCGCTCGACGTGACAACGATCCGGCCGGCGCAATTTTCTGCGCGGCATCATGCACGACTGGGAGACGAAAGTTCCGCAGCAAAAATCTGCGCAGGCGGAACTCGACGCGTCCGACAATCTGCCGCCGTCTGCGCGGGGATGAAGGCGGCTGCAGGAGGTCGTTTACAATCTGCTCGATAACGCCGTGAAATATCTCACCGCCCGGCGGACGCATCACCGGTCGCGTGCGGCACGCAATCATCAGCATCTGATCCGCCTCGTGAGTGATGACGGGCCCGGGAATTCCGAGCGCGCGATTTGCCGCGCGATCTTCGAGCGTTTCTACCGCGCAGACAAAGCGCGGCATCGCGAGCTCGGCGGCACCGGCCTTGGTTTCTCGATTGTGAAACACATCGCGCAACTGCACGGCGGCAGTGTCGGACGCGGAAAGTGAGACTCGGCCGCGGGACAACCGTTCGCGTCCATCTGCCGATCGCCGTCACGCAATCGTAACACTAAAGATTTTGCCGGTTTGCAGGGCCGTTTGCATCATCTTGCGGTGGAAATTGCGCGCCTATCTCGACATCCGCAGCCGGGAACGCAGCGCTCACCGAGCAAACGCCGGGACGCTATTGATCGAGCGGGTGATCAAATATTTCTTCGCCGGCAACGCGTTTGTCGCGGTCGTCGTTCTCGCCCTGATCACGCTTTTCCTGTTCCGCGAGGGCTTCGGCTTTTTCGGGGAAAATCTGCGTGAACTCCGACTCTATCGCACTGCTGGGTTCGAGTACGTCGACATCATGCGTGCGCAAGCCGAGAGCACGCCGCGCTCAATCGTCGGACTGAACCAGATCCGGCTGCAGCGAACTCAAGAGCCTGACTCAGCGCCGGCCGAGCCAACGAGGAAGCGCAGGCGTCGCTCGCCGGGTTCGATCAATTCGCCAATTGCCTTTAGCGACGCGGGCGAAGAATTAAGCGGGCTTGTTTCCGATCTTGAATGACGATGCGATGGGTCTGAAGGAGGCCGTCGCCAAGCGCTGACGAGATGGTCGAGGAAGCAGATCGCCTCGAACGCGCCGGACAAGCGTGATGCGGCGGCGCGGGTCGTCGTTCCGCCTGTCGACCAGGAAGCAACCCTCGCGGCTGCGAGCGAGCGCCCCGACTTTCGCCTAACGAGCTCCACGCGTCGCAGGCCAGACTCGAGCACCTTGCTGAACAAGCCGCCTCACCTAACGAGTCCGAGCGCGCAGAAAACAATTTCGCGCCTGGGCCGCGCAGAGTCGCGCAGCTTTTGTCGCCAATCTGCCGGCTGCATTACCAACAGTTGTCGAGCTGGGATCCAGCGCTCCCGGTCCCGTGGTATCGCGGGATCAGCGCATTCCTTTTTGGACAGCGACTGGATCACCGCCAGTTTCTGGCAGGATTGGTACGGCATCCGACCATTGTTAGTCGGATCGATCATGGTCTCGGCAGTCGCGCTCGTTTTCGCCGTCCCGTTCGGCGTCGCCGCCGCCATTTACGTGAGTGAAATTGCCGCGCGCGGCGAAAAAGCGACTGATCAAACCCTACATCGAATTCATCGCCGCGATTCCGTCGGTGGTGCTCGGGTTTTTCGGCATCGCCGTCGTCGGCGAAGCGGTTCGCGCTCGCCTCCGCAGTCGCACTGGCTGAGCTGGGTCTCTTTTTTCCCGATCAGCGAGCGGCTGAACGTTTTCACCGCCGGGTGCGCTGCTCGCGCTTGATGGCCGTTGCCGACGATTTTCACCCTTTCGGAAGATGCGCTTGCGGAATGTCCCGCGCGGATTCAAGGAAGCGTCCTACGCTCTCGGTGCCAATCGCCTCCAGACCATCGTGCGCGTCCTCGTGCCGGCGTCGCTCTCGGAATTATTTCCGCCATTCTGCTGGGATTCGGTCGGGTGATTGGCGAGACGATGGTGGTTCTGCTCTGCGCCGGAAACCGCATTGCGATTCCGGATTTCAGCGAGGGACTCGGCGCTTTCTTCCAACCGGTCCACACCATGACCGGGCATCATCGCGCAGGAAATGGGTGAAGTGGTGCGCGGCAGCATCCATTATCGCGCGCTCTTCATGGTCGGCCTGGTGTCTGTTCGCCATCACCCTCGCGATCAATTATGCCGCGCAGAAAATCGTTCAGCGTTACCGGATGAGCATCGGCTAATGAGTGGCCTAACGAAACAGCAGCGGCGCGCGCCTCGCCGAACGGATCGCCTTCTGGAGTCTTCCGGCTCGCGACCTATCTTCATCGTTGCCGGTCACCAGCTACATCTTTCTCGACATCGGGATGAAGGGCGCGCGCACGGTTTTCACGACCAACGCGCCGTTCGTGAATCTGCCGTTCCTGACCGAGATCACCGGAAACGCTCTACGTCTTCGATTTCGCCGGACAAAAGATGTCGTTAGGCGATCGCGAGTTTCGCCAATGGCAGGAGCAACATCCCGACGCGAAGGTCGAGCCGACGACGGTTGCCTATTCCGCCGGCGGCATCTGGCCTTGCATCGTCGGGACCGCGCTGCTCGTCATCGGTTCGATGGTCGTCGCGCTGTTCATCGGCATCAGCAGCCGCGATTTACCTGAGCGAATACAGCCGCAACAGCTCGATTCATTCGCCTCATCAGGATCGCAATCCTGAATCTCGCCGGCGTGCCCTCGATCGTCTTCGGGCTCTTCGGTTTCGGGCTCTTCGTGATTTTCTTTCACTGGAACGTTTCCCTTCTCGCCGGCTGGTTCACGCTTGGATTGATGGTGCTGCCGGCGATCATCACCGCAAGCGAAGAAGCGCTCCGGGCCGTGCCCAGGGCTTGCGCGAAGGCTCAGCTCGCGCTCGGCGCGACAAAGTGGCAGACCATCCGCAAGAACGTTTTGCCTTACGCCACGCCTGGAATTCTCGACCGCTTCGATCCTCGGGCATTGCGCGCGTCGCTGGCGAGACCGCGCCGATCATGTTCACCGCCGCCTATGCGCTGCGGGATGAAATGCCGTGGCAGGTCCCGCATTGGACCGACTTCTTCTTCCAAGGCGTGATGGCCCTGCCGTATCACATCTACGTCGTCAGCTCGAAGATTCCGCAGAACGAATACACCGAGCGCGTGCAATACGGCGCCGCTTTTGTTTTTCTTGTTCTCGTGATGCTCATCGCCGCTGACCTCTATCGTATTGCGGGAACGCAGCCGGAGGCGCCTATCATGGTAAAGTAATCGAGATGCCAAACCTCGACTCACAACGGCCGCCGATCCAGTCGACCTCGCCCCGGCCAATGCCAGGATCCGTCGGCACCCGATGATTGACATCCGCGATTTTAATTTCGCTTACGGGCATCATCAGATTCTGCACGAGGTCAACCTGCAAATTCCCGCCGCGGGCGGTGACCGCTTTCATCGGGCCATCCGGCTGTGGCAAGACCACTTTGCTCCGCTGTCTCAATCGAATGAACGATCTCATCGACAGCTCACGTATCATCCGCGGCTCGATCTGGATCGAAGGACGCGACATTAATGCGCCTGCGGTCGACGTGGTCGAGTCTGCGGCGGCGGATCGGAATGGTTTTTCAAAAATCAAATCCCTTCCCGAAATCGATTTACGACAATATCGCCTACGGACTTGCGCATCGCCGGCGTAACAGAAGCGCTCGCAGATCAACGAGGCCGTCGAGAAAAGTCTGCGCGCCGCCGCACTCTGGGACGAAGTGAAAGATCGCCTCGAGCGCAGCGCCTACGGACTTTCCGGCGGACAGCAGCAGCGGCTCTGCATCGCGCCGCGCCCTGGCCGTTGAGCCCGAGATCGTCCTGATGGACGAGCCGTGTTCCGCGCTCGACCCGATCGCGACCGCCAAAGTCGAGGAGCTAATCCGGATGCTGACGCAACGATTACACAATCGTGATTGTCACTCACAACATGCAGCAGGCCGGCCGCTGCTCGGATCACACCGCCTTCTTTTATCTCGGCCGTCTGATCGAATTCGGCGCCGACCACGAAAATGTTTTCGCAGCCGAGCCAGCGACAAACGGAGGATTACATCACCGGCCGCTTCGGTTGAGAAAGGAAAGGGCAATGACTCCACAAACATATTCTCGGCACGTTCGACGAAGCGCTCGCAACTCTTGCGCAATAACGTCCTTATGATGGCGAGCCTGACGACGCGCAGCCTTGAACAACGCCCTCACCGGCTTGCTGCAGCGCGACGACGATCTTTGCGCGACGACGATCGCGGATGACGAAGAAATCGATCAGCTCGAAAAACAGGTCGACAAGGATGGAATCGAGTCTGCTCCTGCGTTTTCAACCGGTCGCATCCGACCTGCGGCGGGTAGTTTCGGCGATGAAGCTCTCGTCTAACCTGGAACGCATGGGTGACCAGGCCGTGAGCATCGCGCGCAAGGCGCGGAAGTTGAACCAGCATCCGGCCTTGCCTGAGGTGGGACTTGATCGAGCCGATGCGCGAGCTGTCCATGAAGATGTTCAAGGACAGCGTCGACGCCTATGTGCGCGAAGACGTCGAGCTCGGGCCGGGGACTGAAAGCGCGCGATAAGGCGCTCGATGAATTAAATGCGCAGGTTAGTCGACCGCTGATCGAGCGCATGGCCCAGGATCCGGATCAGCTGCGCGGCTATCTCAACTTGATGTTCATCGCCCGACATCTCGAAAGAGTAGGAGATCACGCGACGAATATTGCCGAAGATGCCGTCTTTGCCGCGGCGGCGGAAGATATCCGGCATCAAAACCGTGGCGCCGGAGAAAAGCAGCCTCCGGTTAGTCTATGCGACTTTTTTCTCAGGCACGGCGCCGCCGATTGCCGGATTGGAAGGCCCGGACGATGGGCGCCCCTGACGAAAGCAGGCCGGAAAGAAATGCATGCGGTCGGCGAGTTTGCCGCTGACCGCAAAGTGAAAGTCGATTGCGTCCTCACCAGCCCACTGCCGCGGGCTGAGCAAACCGCCGACATTATCGCCGAACACCTCAAAGTCGTTGTTCGTCAGGAGCGATTACTTACTCCCGGGTTTCGCGCCGAGGATTTGGCGCGTGTCCTTCGCAAGCATCCCGGCGACGCCCTCATGCTCGTCGGTCATGAGCCGGATTTTTCCAAGGTGATCAAGTCGCTGACGGGGGAGAAGTCAAGCTGTCAAAGCGGGCCTGGCCCTGGTGGATTACGACAAGAAAAAGGGAAACTGCTCTGGCTTGTGCCACCGAAACTAACGGCCAAATAGACGGGACGGAAGTCGGTCAGACCCTTTAGTTCGTTAAGTAGATTCGACGCCGAAAAGAGCAGCCCGCCGGAGAATCTCCGGCGGGCCGCTCAAGCCTGACGAGTTACCAACTGGTTTATTTGATCGGCACAAACCCAACCTGGAGAACGATCTTTTGCTCCAGCCGCCCCGGTGGTAAAGTCGAGAGAACTCCTTCGCCCAGCCCTGTGGGTTCACCATTGGTGTAGTAGAAGGTCGGACGCGCGTAAGGGGTAAGTCTTGCCCTGCGACACTCTAACCGAGGGCTCGTTTCCATCGATTGACACGACTTTGATTCCGCCTGCCTTGGTATACGCAAGACCAACATAGCCAACGCCATTCGGGTTCTTTCCGACTTCCGGAAGCAATCTGTTCGTTGCCCGCCATCTTTTGCGCACTCGGGGCACTGTAATCCCGCTTCTTCATCGCCAGTTCCTTGAACTCAGAATAAGTGCCCGAGGACGTATTCCGGGTGTAAACCGAAATCTTACCCGGGCTGCCACCGACTGCGCTCCAATCGGTCACATCACCGGTAAATATTTGTTCGACCTGCCTCCTTGGTCAGGCCCTTGATTGGACTGGCCGCGTTAACGATCACCGCGATTCCATCGTAAGCCACGATCGTCGGTTTCATGTTCACACCTTTGCTCGCCGCAGTGCCCACCTCCGCTGGCTTCGCCCGACGACTGGCCATTCCAATTTGCGCCGTAGCCATCGATAATCGCCGCAATGCCAGTGGTGGAACCTTCCGCCGCGATGTCAAAGGTCGTATCGGGGTGGCTCGCCTTAAACGCCTCCGCCAACTGCGGCACCAGCTTTGCCCCGAGCGTGTCCGATCCTTTGATGACCAGCCGGTCCGCATGCGCTTGCAGCCCAGCTAATCCCAGAACGGTTATGATTGTTAAGAGTGTCTTTCTCATATTCCTTGATGGCTAGGTTTGACTTAGAACTTGAAGCTCAGATCCGCCTGGAAAAGGTTATAGTCATCGACCGGATTAGTCCCAATGTCGCCCACTCCGCCGGTTCCAAGGTCCGTATCAATCGGCCAGCCATGAGCATAGGTTAGATTGGCTGTGACCGCGTCGGTAACGGCGTAGCCAAACGGAGAACGCAAAGCCCTCCATGTTGACCCGGCTATCGAAGATATCTGAGTCGACCAGGTTCGGATCGAGCGAGAACTGTTCGGCATGTTGCCAGAAGCCGCGAAGTTCCCAGCTATGTTTCTCCTTCAACTTCCCGATCCCAAGGCCAATTTGATAGGCGTTAACCTGATCGGTCTTGTCCGGATGACCGGCGGCGCGAGCACGATCTTCACCCGAGAAGTTACGCGCATATTCGCCAAAGACTCTCATCGGGAGCTCGCCGAAGGTCCAGCCAAACTCCATTGGCAGATCGAAGACCAGGGAGGTTATTCACCCCGGTCTGGTTCGGAGTAATCTTAGCTCCGGTGTCATCTTCAAAGGTGGGATCGCCGACAAAATGAGTAGCAAAAGGTGTCACCTGTGCCGGTGTAGTTATAAATCGTAGGTGCGATCTGGAAATACATCGAGTGGGGAAAGTTGAATCTTGCGCCCACCTGCCACCCGAGCAAAAAGCTGTCGTCATCCGGTAAACCCTGGGGACTGGCACCAATCGGGTTCTCCGGATTCGTGTCGTCGATAAACAAACTGGGCAAAGTTAGCGAAGACATCGATCGTCATCTTGGTCGGCTCCGAGGTCGTCGCGGGCGTCATGGTCTTACCATCCTTGCTCATCGAGCCAGGAGATGACTCACCGCCACCGAAGCTCAGGTTAAAGGTATGCTTCCACTGCTCCGCCAGTCCTTCGGGATTGATGTCCGGGTCCCAGATCATCGATGAAGTGATGAATGGGTTTGCCATCTTACCCACCGTCAGGGTTAGATCACGGAGGCCTTTGTAACCAAAATAAGCCTGGCCTACACTGATCCGGTCGCTGTCCTTGGAGAAGGGTCCATTCACCTGGTCGTCATCGCCAAAGGTGACGTTGGTCGACCGCGGGTTGGTGCTGGTCTCGAGGCGGATCCCAAAAACCAGTCGTCCACCAAAGTCCCGCGCAAACCAATCCGAAGACGATAACGCGCCCGATCGCGCTGAAAGGTATCGCCGGGCGGATTGAGAGTGTCTGGCGCTCGCGGTCTGGCCGCTTGCGGACCTCATAACGAACCCGGGCGTCGCCATAAAGTTCCAGCTCGGTGATCGGCGTCGATAGCTTCAATTTGCCGGCCGGAGTCGACGCATTCTCCTTTATCAGATCCGCACGGACATCTTCCGCTTCCTGGTCAGTTATGAGTCCTTTCTTGACGAGCAGATCAGAGTAAGGCGCCGTTATCCTGGGCGCGTGCGATGGCGCTGCCGAGGAAGGTAACCACTGCTACCATCCATACTATCTTCTTCGAAAACATTGCTTCTCCTTTGTTGCAGCCGGAACTGCTGGTTGGTTAGGCACGGGTGAGGTTGACCACCCGCAGCTCGAGAATTCCTCTCGAACGGTCAGACGCTAGGAAACCGATTGTTACAACTGTATGGCGAACAAGTAACACTTAGGTGAAATTGGGCTTTCGCCGCCCTAACCGCTCCCGGGTCTTTAGGCGAGCGGAAATCGCCCCGCCGTTAGCTCGCAAGCAAGCGGTCTAACGAATGGCGCCGTCCTCGGCCCCGCCCAGCGCCGCCAGTAATTCCTGCTTGCGCTTGTCCAGGTCCTGCAACCGCAGATGCCAGCGGTGAAGCTGGATGCCGAGTTGATTGATATAACCCTTCACTTCCGTCCGCTGCGATTCGTTCTCGGTCAGGCGACGTTGTAGCTCAGGGTCGTGCACGGCGCAGGTCTTGGGCGTGGTCGAGAACGAATGCGGGACCGTCGTCGGAGATCCACAACGCTGGCATTTCAGGGTCATCCCCGCGGCGGTTGCAGCCACGACCAACGCCGTCCCGCAATGCTGGCACTTGAAAAACACGTCGTTCTGCCCATTTTCCGTGGTCTCCAATCCAGCCGCACCTTCCACGCGCTCTTTTTAAGCAAACCGCATACCAGCGACGCCCAGCGCCACTATGTCGCCGGCTTACCCTATTTGGCTGCACCAAACGTGTCACAATGGCGCATCATGCAGGATCGATTCCAGTTGAGGTCATAAAGTCATAAATAGCTTTACAACATAGATTTAAGCCTATTCGCTGATTGCTGGAACGGAGCATGCTAAAGGATGCGCGAAAGCGATTTTTACATACACAATGGCTAAAGTTTTAGGTATAGACCTGGGCACGACCAATTCCTGCATGTCGATCATGGAAGGCGGGGACCCCGTCGTGCTGGAAAATAGTGAGGGCGCACGCACCACTCCATCAATCGTCGCTTTCGCCAAGAATGGCGAGCGACTCGTCGGCCAGGCCGCGAAACGTCAGGCGGTGACCAACCCCGCAAACACAATTTTTCAATCAAACGCTTCATGGGCCGGAAGTTCGATGAAGTGCGCGAAGAGGAGCACCGCGTTCCCTATAAAGTGGTGAAAGCCGCCAACGGCGACGCTCACGTCCAGGTGGAAGTGAACGGCGAGAAGAAGACCTTCAGCCCACCGGAAATCTCCGCGATGATTCTCTCCAAACTGAAGGCGGATGCGGAAGCAAAGCTTGGCGAAAAATCAGCCAGGCAGTTATCACTGTCCCGGCTTACTTCAACGACTCGCAGAGAAATGCGACCAAGGATGCGGGCAAGATCGCCGGCCTCGAAGTCCTCCGCATTATCAATGAGCCGACGGCTGCTTCGCTGGCCTACGGCTTGGACAAGAAGAAGGACGAAAAGATCGCCGTCTATGACTTGGGCGGCGGCACCTTCGATATCTCAGTCCTTGAGATCGGCGACGGCGTCTTCGAAGTCAAAGCGACCAACGGTGACACTCATCTCGGTGGTGACGACTGGGATGCCCGCATCATGGATTGGATCGTCGACGAGTTTAAAAAGGACAGCGGCATTGACCTGTCGAAACAACCGGACGCCATCCAGCGCATCAAGGAAGAAGCGGAGAAAGCCAAGATCGCTCTTAGCAGCTCGCAGGAATACGAAATTAACCTGCCATTCATCACCGCCGATGCCAGCGGACCCGAAGCACATTCAGAAGAAGCTAACGAGAAGCAAGCTCGAGCAGCTTTGCGATGACTTGTTTCAGCGCACCGTCGGGCCGGTGAAGGATTGCTTGAAGGACGCGAAGCTTTCCGAGAAGGAAATCAATGAGTTAGTCCTCGTTGGCGGCATGACGCGCATGCCCAAGGTGATCGAGACCGCGCGGAGCTTGATCGGCAAGGAACCACACAAAGGAGTTAACCCCGATGAAGTCGTGGCCATCGGCGCTGCGATCCAGGGCGGTGTGCTCAAGGGCGACGTCAAGGACGTCCTCCTTTTGGATGTCACTCCGCTCACGCTCGCGATTGAAACCGCAGGTGGTGTGGCGACCCCGATGATTCCGCGGAACACAACGATTCCTACTCGCAAGTCGCAGATCTTCTCGACTTACAGCGATAACCAGCCGGGCGTCGAAATCAAAGTGCTTCAGGGTGAGCGTCCGCTCTCGCGTGACAACAAGAACCTTGGGACTTTCCATCTCGATGGAATTCCACCGGCCCCGCGCGGCGTGCCGCAGATCGAAGTGACTTTCGACATCGACGCCAATGGCATCCTCCATGTCTCGGCAAAAGATCTCGGTTCCGGGAAGGAACAGAAGATCTCGATCACTGGCAGCTCCGGCTTGAACAAGGAAGAAGTCGAGCGGATGCAGCGCGACGCCGAAACTCACGCTGAGGAAGGACAAGAAGGCCAAGGAAGCCATCGAGATCAAGAATAACGCTGACACCCTCGCTTATCAGTCTGAGAAGCAGCTGAAGGACCTCGGTGACAAAGTCCCGGCGGACAAGCGCAAGGTGGTCGAGGATGCCATCGCCAAGGTGCGCGAAGCAATCAATGCCAACGACACCGAAGCGATGAAGCGGACTTACGAAGATTTACAGAATAAGTTCCAGGAGATCAGCGCCGATCTTTACAAACAAGCGGCCGCGAGTGCCGGTAGTGCCGGTGCCGAGGCTGGCGGAGCCAGAACCCCAGGCCGAGCCGCAGACGGAAGGCCCGCGCAAGGATCAAGGCGATGTCGTCGACGCCGAGTTTGAAGTCGTCGACGAGGATAAGAAGTAACTCTTTCAAATCACAATTTGCCAAGGACCGCTCGCCCATAGTGGCGAGCGGTCGGCGGCAACAACCAACCAGCAAAAGGAGTAGTTCAACCATATGGCAATTAACGTGAAACCGCTCGGGGACCGGGTGCTTGTGCAGCCGATCGAAGAGCAAGAAACCAAGAAGGGCGGAATCATCATTCCCGATACCGCCAAGGAGAAGCCACAGGAAGGCAATGTTGTTGCGCTTGGCACCGGCAAAGTGGACGACAACGGCAAGAAAGTGGAATTCACCGTCAAGAAGGGTGACAAAGTGCTGATCTCGAAATACGGCGGCACCGAAATCAAAGTCGACGGCGAGTCTTACCTGATCATGCGCGAGGACGACATCCTCGGCATCATCGGCTAACTCTCAACTCTCAACTCTCAACTAAGGACTAAGAACCAACTTATGGCAGCTAAACAACTTCAATTTGATGAGAACGCGCGCCATGCGCTTCTCCGCGGCATCGAGAAACTCTCGAAAGCCGTCAAGGCGACGCTCGGACCGAGCGGTCGCAACGTCATCCTCGACAAGAAATTCGGCAGCCCCACGATCACCAAGGATGGTGTGACGGTGGCGAAGGAAATCGAGCTCGAGGATCCTTATGAAAACATGGGCGCTCAGCTCGTGCGCGAAGTCGCTTCCAAGACTTCCGACATCGCGGGCGACGGCACCACCACCGCGACCGTGCTTCGCTGAGTCCATCTACAAGGAAGGTCTCCGCAACGTCACCGCCGGCGCTAACCCGACTTCGCTCCAGCGCGGAATTAACCAGGCAGTGGAAGCGATCGTTGCTGAGCTGTGGCAAGATCTCGAAGAAAGTCAGTGACCGCAGCGAAATCGCTCAGGTCGCGACCGTCTCCGGCTAACTGGGATAAGACGATCGGTGAGATCATCGCCGACGCGATGGACAAGGTGGGCAAGGACGGCAACGATCACGGTCGAAGAAGCCAAGTCGATCGAAACCAGCCTCGACGTCGTCGAAGGCATGCAGTTCGACAAGGGCTATCTCTCTCCTTACTTCGTGACGAACGCCGAAGCGATGGAAGCCGTGCTTGAGAATCCCTACATTCTCATTCACGAGAAGAAGATCTCGAGCCTTAAGGACATGCTCCCGCTGCTCGAGAAAGTCGCCAAAGCTGGCCGTCCGCTCCTGATTATCGCGGAAGACGTGGAAGGCGAAGCGCTCGCGACCCTGGTCGTGAACAAACTGCGCGGCACTCTCGCAGGTCGCTGCCGTCAAGGCCCCGGGCTTTGGCGATCGTCGCAAGGCGATGCTCGAAGATCTCGCGGTCCTCACCGGTGGTCGTTGCATCACCGAAGACCTCGGCATCAAGCTCGAGAACGTGAAGCTCGAAGAGCTTGGCCGTACCAAGCGCGTCACGATCGACAAGGAGAACACCACTATCGTCGAGGGCGAAGGCAAACAGGCCGACATCCAGGGCCGCGTCTCGCAGATTCGTCGTCAGATCGAAGAGACCACTTCCGATTACGATCGTGAGAAGCTCCAGGAGCGTCTCGCGAAACTCGCCGGCGGCGTGGCCGTCATCAATGTCGGCGCCGCGACTGAAACCGAGATGAAGGAAAAGAAAGCGCGCGTGGAAGACGCCTTGCATGCGACTCGCGCCGCGGTTGAAGAAGGCATCGTCCCTGGTGGCGGGGTCGCTTTGATCCGTGCTCAGAAGGTGCTCGACAGCCTCAAGCTCGAAGGCGACGAAGCGGTCGGCGTGGCGATCATCCGCCGCGCGATCGAAGAGCCGCTTCGCACGCTGGCCGACAACGCCGGCCAGGAAGGCGCGCTCATCGTGCAGGAAGTGAAGAAGCGCAAAGGCAACGAAGGCTATGACGTGGCCAAGGCGGAATACACCGACCTCGTGAAAGCGGGCATCGTGGATCCGACCAAGGTCGACCCGGAGCGCGTTGCAAAACGCCGCTTCCATCAGCTGGCCTGCTCCTGACCACCGAAGCAGTCATCACCGAAGTCCCTGAGAAGGAGAAGGGGTGGTGGCATGCCTCGGGAGGCATGGGCGGCATGGGTGGCATGGGCGGAATGGATTACTAAGGTCGCCGCGGCCGAAACCCCGGATTTCGGGGCTAGGCCGACCGGTTGCTCACTAACTAACCTAACAATTAACAGCAGCCGGGTCTCTGCAAGAGGCCCGGCTGTTTTGCTTACTAAGAGCGGAGAAAAACCGCTCGAGGCATCGACAAATTCGGATCCAAGCCTAACCAGCAATGTAACGGCCGGTTTGGCAAGGGAGTAGCCCGTTGCGCGCAGTTGTCAGCTGTCAGCTTTTCCTAAAACCCGGCGAAGAGCGACGCCATCCGCGCCCGCAGCTTCGCGTCCGGTAACCTTCCGACTCCCGCGCCCATGTTATCCTCCAGGTGTTGCGGACTATTCGTCGCCGGGATAACGCAGGTCACCGCAGGATGTGACACGATCCACTTCAAAAGAAATTGCGACCAGGAATGGCAATCGAATTCCGACGCCCATTCCGGCAGCGGTTTCTTCGAGATCACTTGAAAAATCCCGCCACCGCCAAATGGACGGTTAATCAATACTCCTATCCCCATCTCCTTAGCCAGTGGCAGAATGCGTTGATCCGCCGCCCGGTCCATCAGCGAGTAATTGATCTGAATGAAATCGGGCTTCTGGAGACGCATCAGTCTTTCCATTTCACCGTGTCCCTTGCGTTCAGAGTGAGTTAATCCGGTGTAGCGAATTTTTCCCTTTGATTTCGAATCGCGCAGCAAAGTCATCTCCCGATCGGCATCGGCGAGGTTATATACTGGTCCAGGTCGATCGTCCGGGTGCGGAGACGTTGCAGGGATTGATCGATTTGCGCCGCACCTTGCTCTGGGCTCCGTGTCCAGACCTTGGTCGCGAGGAAAAGCGAACTCCGCAGACCTAGCTTGAATGCTGACTCACCAATCAGGCTTTCCGCAGTCCCATAAGCCGGCGAAGTGTCGATCAGCTTGCCGCCGTGCTTGACAAACAGTGAGATAACTTCCTCGACGATTTGAGCCTGAGCTGAACGAGAAGGGACATCGAAGGTCAGTGCGCTCCCCAGTCCTATCACTGGCAACTTCTCACCCGTGGACGGGATTGCTCGCATAATCCTCTGAACCCTTATCGGGCTTCTCCGCCTTTGCGCTGGACTTTTCAGCCGCGAGCAGGCGTGATCCTTCGATCGGGAGGATCGTGCTCGCCGCCGCCATGCCGATTAGTTTTGCTGCTCGCCGTCGTGAAATCGGATCCTTCATCGCAAGATGCTGACCGCAACAATCATAACAATATGGTCAAGGGCAATCGACACCGGAATCGAACTGGCCACAACCGCCAACGCTTGATCCCGATACCACGCATTTTGCACACTGGTTGGACACCGAGCCAGAAGTCCCGGTGGGCAAATGGTTCAAAGCCTTGTGGAATGCACAACTTGTGGCGAAGGCGAACTTGTGAAGACGTTTCTTCCCGCTGGCCAAATCGCATCCGGGGAGGAATTATCTTAGCAGTATCAAGAACGATCGTGAAAACTTCGGACCGACCCATTAACCAATAGGACCGCAGCGAAGCCGTCAACCCTCATGAAACCGCCGCCTGCACGTCGAGCCGAGTTATGACCAGGTCATTGCCAATGTTGAGCTGACCCTCGCCAGTATTGTTCAGGGACTCGCGCTCCAATTTCTGGCCGGAAGCATGGGCGCACTCCTCTCACTGAGATAAGGTCTTTCTGGCCCTACGCGATCGCTGCCCTTCTCGTCATCCTCCTTTTCTGGTCACGCGCCCTCATTACACCCTCACACTCATTCGCTGGCCCCCTCGAGTTTGGTCATAATTTTTCTACTTCGGTTGTGCGCTCATAGAATCACCTCGCTTTTATGCAGCTGAGCAATCCTTTCCGCTGGTTCGCGCTCAACGCCGCCTTTGCCCTCGCCGTCTGGGCCTTGTTTATCTATGACCTGCGCCCGATCCGGAGAGCGCATGGTCGATAGTGTCGGGCCGGTCGCCGGGCGTCTGTACGCCAGAGTCGAGGCCGATCAATGGATGAACATCCGGCTCCTTATGCCCGCGATGGTGTTATACTCCGCTGGCGCAGCGTTTCTTATTCGCCGCAACCCTGGCTTCTGGATCGATCAACGCTGGCACCTGCTCTTGATTGGCGTCCAGGTCGCCGGATTCCTGATTTACCCTCATCTACGTCGTCCGCTGGGCACCGAACACGACCTCAATGATCTCAGCCATCCCGCGCTCGAATGGCAGGATGAGCACTGGAGCAACTTGAAAGCTGAAATTATCTAGCCTTATCACTTAGGTATAGTGCCGAAGGAATTGTTGTCACATCGGGCGCTAAACCTTTCAGCCGTCCCTACATGAGCCTCAACAAACTATTGCCGAGCATAAACAGATTGTAGATGAGATAAAAAGACCGCGAAGAAGGCATGTGCTAACGCGGTGACTTCGTACGTAAATGCAGCGATCACGGAGTAGAGCGATGTGGAGTGACATCGATCCGTAATAGAGCGGACCGAGCAGCAAAGGAAGTAACTCACCCCCCTTGAGCAAGCGTATCGACCGGGTCGATGGCAAAGATCATTCCGAAAAAGCAAAAAGGCCCTCGTGTTATTGGCGTAGTAATGCTCCGCGCCAGTCGGTGATGACCACGCATCATCCTGGCTCGTGGGAAAGAGCAGCGCGGTGACGAGATAGAGGATCAACGGCGCGACCAGCAGCCAGAGAAACAAGAACAGCGTCCAGTGCGGAGCGTTGCGCCAGCGGTATTGCACCCACCAGGTGATGATCATTGTCAAAAGCACATTCACCATCCAGAGCGTGTGCACCCAGTAAGGTCGGCGTCCGCGCACGCGTCTGGAGTAACTGACCGAATCCACTCACCAACCGCGTCAGCTGCGAGTCCGGCAACGATCGAGGTCAGAACGCAAATGTAGCTAAAAGGATCCATGATTTCGAACTAAGACAAGCGTACGACTTCAACTGGCGTTGTCGATTCCGATGTAACCTTCGACTGGAGAGACGACCTCCGTGTCGTCCATCTTGATTCGGCAGTCGTCAGCAATCCGATTTCAGCCGTCAGCTTTTCAAGTCCGGCCTGTCGCTTCGGCATCCTTTACAGCAGCTTTCCGCTTTGTCACCCAATTGTAACGCTCTGGCATTGGACAGCCAACGCCCCCGACCTAGCGTTTCAGCCATCATGAAAACAAACACTTCGATTCAGAACGCCCGGCTGCGGCAGTCTGCGATCGGTGTCTGATCGCGATCCGGACCGCCCGCGGCGGATTCATCCGGCTCAATCTTTCCGCGCTGCGGTCACGCTTCTTGCTCCTAAAGGGCATTTCGATTTCCCCAAAACACAACACACCAAGACAAAATGAAGCCAACCTCTACATCTACTATCGAACACCGGCTCGCCCGGCACGACCGTCGAGCACGGAGGCCATCGGCGCCTTCCCCATCACTGACTACTTCTTCCGTCCAGATAGCGACGTTACCGCCGGCCACGCCCAGCGACGCCGCACCGGCTTCTCATCCCGCCGCGCGTTTCGCCGGATGATCGCAATCATGATGACAAAGAAAGACGGGCCTGACCGGCTGGAAATGTTCATCTACGGGCTGGTCACCGCCATCAGCGCCTGGCCGCTCGTCCAGCTCCTTATCGTGCTGGCCCAAACCGCGAACGGGTGAGGGAGCGCCACGGAGCGGACGCTCGGTTCAAAGGTCGAATGGTTGACTGACGGGACGACCTCCGGTGTCGTCCACCGCTTTCGCCGCTGTTGCCTGTCTCGCCAAAAGTAGCATTTCCCTGCTATGGAAGGCGACGCTTCCGAGACCGAGCTCAAAGCCCTGAGATCGATCGCACTTATTGCGCGAGAACTCAGCGGCTAACCCCGGGGCAGCGCCTGAAAAATTTGTTGGGTTCATGCGCTTCGCGGCTGAGCTACAACGCGCGGGTAAGGTGAAGAATCGCACCGCCAAGGAAAAGTTCGTTGAGGCAAGGGCGCCTCAATCCACGCGCGCGAGGCGCGCGCGTTCCCCAACCCATGCAATCAGCCGAATCCTGGTTTCCTGGGTTCCAGGTTGATTTTCCTGCGTGGAAGGCCCGGCCTCGCCCAGCGACCTGCGGCTGGCTGCGTTACGGCCAAATTAATTGTCCTGCTGACTCGTCTGCAGTAAATTCCTGCTTTCCTGCGCTTCCTTAGCGATATTCCCACATGCCTAAACACGAACAACGCATTGCGCTCGTAACCGGCGCGAACAAGGGAATAGGGTTAGAAACTGTCCGCCAACTCGCGCATAAAGGCTTTTCATGTGTTTCTCGGTGCGCGAAACGAAGAAACGCGGGCCATGAGCCGCAGCGGAGAAACTTAACCGTGACGCCAAGAAAGAACATTACGACGGCACAGTCACGTTCTTGAAACTCGACGTCTCCAATCCGGAAAGCATCCAGCATGCGGCTAACGAATTCGGGAAACAAAGCGACCGACTCGATGCCCTGATAAACAACGCCGGCATTCTCCTCGATGACGACAAGGACATTCTCACAATCACGCCAGAGTTATTCGAGTCCACCCTGCGCACCAACACCCTCGGCGCCCTCTTGATGGCGGAGGCCTTCGTCCCACTCCTGAAAAAGAGTAACGCGCCACGGATTGTAAATGTTTCGAGTGGCGGAGGACAACTCGCGGACGGCGCTGATGGCTGGGCGCCAGGTTATTGCATTTCCAAAACCGCCCTCAACGGCGTTACCATTCAACTCGCCGCCGCCTTACCCAAATTCGCCGTGAATTCTGTATGTCCAGGCTGGGTCCGCACCGACATGGGTGGCTCCAACGCGACGCGCTCCGTCGCCGAAGGCGCCTCCGGCATTGTCTGGTTAGCCGCCGAAGCTCCACAAGATGAAACCGGCAAATTCTGGCGTGATCGCAAAGTCATTCCGTGGTGAAATCTGATCATCTCCGTCCCCGGTCAAAACCGCGCTCTCCTGTAGCCGCGGCCTTTGGCCACCGAAAGACCGCATCTTCCTCGCATCATCACCCCGCTCACGGAGCTCTGCGGACAACTATGATGGAACATGCCTTCCGCATGTCCTGGACCGACACCAGCATTCTCCATAGGCAGGCAAACCATTGCCCGCGTTTCCTGGGCAACCTGGCTAGACTCACCCCGTTAGCGTATCGCGCTGGTAAGCGTAAAGGTGAACATCTTACAAACCCGGCAGCCCCTACATGAGCTCTTTCTCCAGCCACATTGAAGCAACGGCGCGTGTATCGCGTCGCGATAGGCTGCGCCATTGCCGCGTGGTTGGCTGTGCAGATCGCGGCGACGGTGCTGCCGGCATTTCACGCACCGGAGTTTATTCTGCCCGCGCTTATTGCTTTGCTCGGCGTCGGCTTTCCCGTGGCGCTGGTGCTGGCGTGGGCCTTCGATGTCACGGCAACCGGAATCGAACGAACGCCGACAACCGAAACAGCGGCTAAAAACTTGCGCTACGTCTGGGCTCTCGCCGCAATTGGCCTGCTAATTGGTGGAGCCGGTGTCGGCACCTACTTGTTGTGGCATTTCCCCGCGGCGAAGCGTTTGTCCGCCTTTGCATCCCCAAACGCAGCCCAGCAGGAAAACACCGCCGAACCAGAGCGCGTCGTCCCAGAACGATCAATTGCAGTGCTGCCGTTCGATAACCTGAGCAGCGATCCCGATAACGCCTTCTTCGCCTCGGGCATTCAAGACGATTCTGACGCGACTGGCAAAAATCGGCGCTCTAAGAGTCATCTCGCGCGCCTCCACACAGCAATATCAGAGTGAACCCGCGAATCTGTCCGAGATCGGGAAGCAGCTCGGTGTCGCCAACATCCTCGAAGGCAGCGTGCAGGAAGCTGGCAACGCCGTGCATATCAACGTGCAACTGATCAATGCCGCTACCAGACCCATGTTTGGGCGGAAGTGTATGATCGCGAGCTGGACGATATCTTCCGAGCCGAGTCGAGGAGAAGTCGCGACTGCTATCGCCGAGGCCCTGAAGGCAGAAGTTACCGGCAACGAGAAACAGGCCATGACGGCCGGGGCAACCAGTAACTCCGAGTCCTATAACGCTTATCTGCGAGTGTAGCTCTATACCGCAAGGCTGATAACAAGGAGGCGCAGCAATTCCTCGAAGAGGCTGTCCGGCTCGACCCGAATTTTGCCACCGCCTGGGCCCGGTTAGCGCAACCCAGTCCTTGCAGTTTTTCAGCGGGCACGATGCAACCGATGCCCGCCGCATAGCCGCGCGTTCAGCGCTCGATACCGCGCTGCATCTCCAGCCCGACCTGGCAGAGGTGCAACTCGCGCAGGCTATTATCGGCACTGGGTAGAGAAGTTACGACGGTGCCGCGCGTCGCTTCGCAGAGTTACATGGCAGGTGGCCTAACAACGCCGACGCTGGTCCCTCTGACCATCGCCCCGCCGTCAGGGCCACTGGGATCAGGCCAGAGCTATCTGATCAGGCCGTAACTGTCGACCCAATGTCACCAGACACGCGCTCTGAACGCAGCCGATGTGCTCGCCTGGACCCGAGATTTCCCGGCGGCTTTGCGCGCCCTGGATGAGGCCTTGAACCTGTGGCCCGATAACCTGACCTTCATCGCCGACAAGGCCCTGTCTGTCACCAACTTGGCGATTTGGATCGGGCCGAGGCCGTGCCTCAAAGGCGTGCAGCCGCGAGCGGAAGCCATCGTTTCAATCATCGCAATCGCGGATCAGGCTGAGCTTCGACGGCGGGGATATCCCGACGCCATCGCCTCAACTCGCAGCGCTGCGTCCCCCCGCGGTGAGACTGACGGTTCAGCTAGTTACACTGCCAGCGTCTTTGAATCGCAATCTCGGTGACCTGCGACGCCTGCGGGTGACGCCGACGGCGCCCGGAACTAACTACCTCCAGGCCCGCGACGGGACTGCTCGGCCTCTCTAAAGAGTCAGCCGAAAAACGCCGATAGCATGATCTACGCTCCGCTGAGCGCTGGTTCGTACTGCGGTCTGGGCGATCGGGAAGCAGCCATCGAAGCCAGCGACCACGCGCGCTGGAGCTGATGCCGATCACGAAAGACGCCCTCGCCGGATCCTTCATTGAATCAACCTGCGCACAGATCGACGCCCGCTTTGGCGATCGCGACCACGCCATCCCCGCACTCGCGCGCGCCTGCTCAAGTTACCGGGTTACTTCACCCCTGCCATCCTCCGCCTCGCCCCCGATTTCGACCCGCATCCGCAGCGGATCCGCGCTTTGAGAAACTCTGCGAGGAAAACCGTGAGTAACTGCTCGACGCCGAGCGGCTAACCTGCTTATAACGAACGTCATGAATCATCAACGAGGTGTGATCGCATTAATCGTCGCATTCATCTTCATCTTCTGCTTCGGATACGTCTGGCACGGCATGCTAATGAAGCCTGCCTACATGGAAACGGCCGCGCTCTGGCGGGGCGATGCTGATTTCATGAGTCATTTCTGGATCCTTATCCTGGGTCATCTGGTCATAGCTTTCGCTTTTACCGGACTCTATATCAGCAAAGTCGGCATTCATGGCGCCGGGATCGGTTTTGGCTATGGGATTGTCTTTGGGATCTTCTGCATTGGCGCCGACCTCATCCGGTTCTGCGGTCGAGCCGCTGACGGCGAAGATTCTCTGGATGTGGGTCGCGGGGAGTTTTGATTTGTTTCCCGATCATGGGGGCGTTGGTCGGGGCGATTTATAAGCCAAAGAGCTGAAACCCTGACTGGAGCGAGCGGGGAGAGCGACATAGAGAGGCAGCCGCGAAGAGGCCGCACGGTTTCGATATAAACCGTGCGCCTCTTATTGGTGACGACCGCCCCCCAGGCCGCGCGGGCTCAATCGACGACGACGCGATCAACCGTCCGTGACCCGCCCGTGCTTACGTAATAAACACGCACGCGGGTGCCGGGTCTGATCGCGGTTCGGATCACTTCGCCCTTCTCGTTCACAACGTGACCGGGCCCGTTGAGAACATACCTGCCCGGAGTACCCTTTGTTAACAACGAGAGTTTTGAACGGCTGGTAAATCGCCGCCGATCCTCCCTCACTCGTTATGATGGTCGTTCCGGTTACCGTTATTGGTTGTTCTGTCGCACTTGTTGTATGGTTCTCGCGCTTCGAATGCGTCTGGGCAAATGCCATCGGCGCAATTAGCAAGCAGGCGAGAGTGACTACTGTTGCTTTCATACTGCCTCCCTTCTTCGATGAGCAAATCTCCGGAGCTCGTTTGAATCGAACCAGACCCACTTCGTGCTTTTGCCACAGTCCAGTTTCGATTCGCTTGAAGCACGAACCCAGAGGCAACGCATTCGGACTGCGTCACCGGGTTACGGCAACGACTACGTCATGATCGCGTCGACGGCAGCAGCGACGTGAATGAGCGTGGTATCCAGAAAGGTCAACCCTTCGGGTTCGGCACCGCGGGAGGAGAAGCGGCAACTCGGTGCCGGCGAGGATAACCGCTGCGATGCCGGTTTCTCTTCGCAGTCGTTCGATGATGTCAATAATCGCAGCGCGACTCTCAGGCTTAAAGATATTCTAGGTAACTCCTGGATGTATATCTGATGAATCACTGACCGTTCCGATTCGTTAGGGACAGCCAGCTCTATTCCAGCACGCCCGAACACTTCCGGATAAAACTTCGCACGCGCATCGTGAAACCGGTACCCAAGCAGCCCCAGACGGCTTAAACCCAAGCCTGCCTGCCTGATCGCAAGTCGCCTGGACAATGCTCAGCATTGGGATCGGCGCTTGCCGCGCCACTTCGGTCAAAAACAAGATGCGGCGTATTCGCGGCGATGAGCGCGATCTCCGCGCCGGCCCGCGCCAATCTCTCGACCGAAGCGGAAAGCGTAACTCGCCAGGCTGACAAGATCGTTTGCGTCCAGCATCGCAATCCCGCGGTTCACATCGAGGCTGTCGATGATAAGGTGCGGCGCGCTTCCATCGGTGACGCGCGCGCGATAACCGTCGAGAACAAAACGGTAATATTCGATCGTTGATTCCGGCCCGAGCCCGCCAACGATGCCGAGGGTTTTCATCAGAGATGAGTTACAAGGTCTGCATTGTTACAACGCCATTGTTGAAACGTTGAAGCGTGGCATTGCGCGGAATCAAATGCATCGTCTCAGCTCAGCCTTCAACTGCTTCAGAACCTTTCAATCTGTCAACCTTCAACCGGTCAACCAATCCGTCGCCGTCCCGTCAACAATCTGTAGCCAAGCAAGAGGACAAAGGTCGCGACACAGAGTCCGGCAAACCAGTCACCCGTCCGACTATAGAACGTCCTTTCGGTAGTAACCGGTAACTTCCGCTGAGTGAGATGAACTGGTCGGGCGTGGTCGGCTTCTCTGCGACGATGCGGCCGCGGTTGTCGGCCAGAGTCGGGAGTCCATTGCGGGCGGAACGGGCAAGCGCGAAGCCGTTCTCGACCGCGCGCAGCACCGCCATGCGCGCATGCAGCCAGCGATCGAAATGGAAATCCCACGCCGGCACGAGCAGCAGATTGGTCCCGTCACCGGCGTATTGGCGACTTAGCTGCGGGAAATCCATGTCCTTGCAAATCTGCAGCCCCCAGCGGCCGGTTGGCTGGTTGAGGGTGACTCTTTGGCTGCCAGGTTTCTCGGGCTCAACTCCGGGCAGGAGATGCTGTTTGTCATAGGTAGCGATCACGTCTCCATCCCGCGCATAAAAGCGGGAAGAATTATAACTACCGCTGTTGGTCCGCCTAACGAGTCCGCAGATCGATCGCCGACTGGGTGGCGCGAGCCCGCGGCGGCATAGAAAGCGTCGATTTGTGGCAGACTATTCTCACTCACTCGTAAGCGATCTTTTTCCGGCAATACTACGACGTCGGTGCCGGCAGGCGTAACCCGGCTTACCTCGTTGGCATACTCGGCGAGCAGCTTTAACGCCTGTTCTTCGGGGCCGAGATAAACACTCATCGGCACGTCCTTGCCGATAAGAGTGATCGTTATGGGCACTGGATCAGTCCCCTTTGCGCTCAGTCGCCACTCACCGAAGATAATGACGGTGCAAAGGATTACGCCTGCTCCAAGGGGCGAGTGCGCCGCGCCGGGATGACTTACCAGCGCCACTCAAAAGACTCGCAACCGCGGCGGCAAACAGGAAAACAACAAAGCTAAGTGCCCAGATCCCGGTGATCGACGCGACCTGGATCAACGGAAGACAACCCATTTGCGTATAACCGAGGTTGCCAAAGGTGCTGTGGGGCGAGGTTACGGAGCTAAGATATTCCCAGGTCACCCAGTGAAGTCGAGAAAAGCGAGCGTCGCGAGGATTGGCGATTGGCGGAGAAGAAAACTGCGGGTGAAGAGAACACCCAGGCCAAACAGAGCTGCGGGAATAAGGAAAAATAGAATGGCGATCGGGAGCGGGATCCCGAGGACCTGCGTGAAATAGGTCCACTGGTTCAATTCCCCCGAGCCAGGCAAGAAGGGCGACAAGAAAGGCGTGAAAAGGCCGCAGTCCCGTCGCGACGACAAGCACCGGCACCGGGGCAAACCATAACAATGGCCAGAATGGATTTAATCCGGTGCCAAAATATGCCAGCACCGCGGTGAGAAGAACGGCAGCGATAACCAGGACAGACTTCGATGGGCGCATCACGGATAAAAAGATGGTGGATGATGCCATGCATCCGTGGCAAGCCTGCGATCGGCGGAAAGCGTTCAAGGTCAAAGCAGAAAAGTGCCAGCGGCCCGACCCGTTTATACACATCCCACACCCAGAGACCCCCAAGCCGCAGCGGACGACAGGTAGAGCTTCGCCGATCATTCCACGGCCTCAAACATGTACCGCTCGTCGTATGGCACTCCGGAATTTTTCAGAAATTCCAGATAGCAATACGTAACTGAACGAAGTACAA
>ERZ1370068.9537-contig-8309_pt1 | contig 49688 bp, 78 predicted proteins | sample MGYA00561227_ERZ1370068 | MGnify/ENA primary metagenome ERZ1370068 (study PRJEB38410, sample SAMEA6850437) | metagenome | study: Metagenomic assessment of the ecological functions of the soil: analysis of the soil microbiota associated with the... | reverse complement strand
TGGTTGCACGGTTACATGTATTCGTTCATCGCACTGTCGCATCAGGCAGTCGTGATCATGACGTCTGTTTTACCTGCCGTTCGGCAAACTCTTTCACGTGATACAACGTCCAGCGTCGATTGGTGTCGAACTCTATCAAAGGCGCGCACGGGAAATGCCGCAGGCTGTTTGTCCACGCTGCGGCGTCGAGTTTGTGGCCGAAATGTGGCTGGAGCGATCTCAAAACAGTCGTCGACAAACTCGGCTTTGATTACACCATGGGCTGACGGACACGTTTGGCAGGATTACTGTCCTCGTTGCAAACGCGTCATCCGTGGACTGGCGTATGCCTCTTTGCCGCAACAGGAGGCACAAGTATTTCGAGGGATCGCGAGTTGAAGGCGGTCACAAGGAGTCCGTGATTGAAGTCATGAGCAAGGTCGAGCAATCTCGAAAAGATCATCGAGGCCTTCGGTCCACATCTGCATGACGCGCCGTACGGCGGTTGGCGTGCGGACCGCGTGATAGACAAAGTCGTGCCGACACATTGCCCTTACTGCGCGGTGCAATGCGGCATGAATCTTCTGGTCGAAAACAATCATGTCGTCGGTTTCGAGCCACGCTACGATTTTCCTGTCAATGAAGGCCGGCTGTGTCCCAAAGGCGTAACCGCTTACCTGCAGATTCATCATCCTGACCGCCTGCTGCATCCACTCATAAAACGTAACGGCATATTCGAGCGCGCGAGTTGGGATGAAGCCGCTCGATCTCGTCGTCTCGAAGTTCAAAGAACTGCAAGCTGCGCACGGCAAAGATTCCATTGGCGTTTATTCGGGCTCTTCCCTCACCACCGAGAAAACGTATCTGATGGGCAAGTTTGCGCGCGCCGGTTTGGGTACGCGCTACGTTGATTACAACGGGCGGCTCTGCATGGTCTCGGCTGCGGCGGGCAACAATAAGGCATTCGGCATCGATCGCGCAGCGAATCCGTGGGATGACATTCCCTTGGCAGAAGTCCTGTTGATTGCCGGCTCGAATTGCGCTGAGACTTTTCCGGTACTCAACAAGTTCTTATGGCAGCAGCGCGATAACGGCGGTAGCTGGATCATTGTCGATCCGCGCGAGACGGCCACCGCCCGACAGGGCGATCTTCATCTGCAATTGAAACCTGGCACTGACGTAGCGCTCGCGAACGGCCTGCTGCACGTTCTGATTGAAGAGGACTTGCTCGATCAGAATTTCATCGCCGCCCGCACTAACGGTTGGGAGGAAACAAAAGCTCTTGCGGCTCGCTACTCGCCACAGGTAGCCGCGGAGATTACGGGCGTGCCGGCGGAAAGATTGTGCAAGCCGCGCGGCTGTACGGCCGCGCCAAGACCTCGATGGTTCTCCACGCCCGTGGAATCGAACACCACTCGCACGGCGTCAACAATGTGTTGTCGTATATCAATCTGGTACTGGCGACCGGAAGTATCGGCGCGCCCGGACGTGGCTACGGCACGATCACTGGGCAAGGTAATGGTCAGGGCGGACGTGAGCATGGACAGAAGGCTGATCAGCTTCCCGGTCAGCGTTCAATCTCGAATCCTGAACATCGCAAGCACGTCTGCGAAGTTTGGGATTTACCCGAAGCAGAGCTGCCGCAAGCCGGCGTATCCGTCGTCGAGATGTTTCAGAAGATGCGCGAAGGCGAGATTCGCGGCTCTGCTCTCCATCTGCAACAACGTGATGGTGAGTTTGCCCGATACGAATGAAGTGCGTCGCTCGCTCGAAGGCCTGGACTTCTATGTCTGCATCGACTTCTTCATGTCAGAAGGCTCGCGTTATGCCGACGTTGTTCTGCCCGGCAGCACGTGGAGCGAAGACGAGGGCGTCACGGCAAACAGTGAGGGCCGCGTCTTAAAGATTAACAAAGCCGCTGACCCGCCGGGTGAAGCTCGCGCCGACTGGTGGATTATTCAGGAGATCGCGCGCCGCCTGGGCCGGGAAAAGTATTTTCAATTTGACTAACCCGCGCGCAATCTTCGATGAAATGCGCGTCGCCTCTCGCGGCGGCAACGCCGATTACTACGGCATCACCTGGGAGAAAATCGAAAAGCAGAATGGCGTGTTCTGGCCCTGCCCTTCTGAAGATCATCCGGGCACGCCGCGCTTGTTTGAAGAACGTTTCTATCATCCGGATGGCAAGGCGAAGATTTCATGCGGTCGAATACGCGCCGCCGCAGGAAGACGCCTGATGAAGAGTATCCGCTGATTCTGACAAGTGGGCGAGTCGTTTACCAGTATCTCTCCGGAAATCAAACGCGGCGGATCGGCTTTCTCGTCGAGCAGTGTCCCGAACCCTATGTTGAGATTCATCCGGAGACGGCGATGAAGTTGAAGATCAACGACGGCGAGCGGGTGAAGGTCGTGTCCCGCGCGGGGCGATGGCATATTCCCGGCGCTGGTGGTTAAGACGATCCGCAAAGACACCATCTTCATTCCCTACCATTGGGGCGAAGAGCTGGCGGTGAATCAACTGACGAACCCGGTGCTCGATCCAATTTCCAAGATTCCGGAGTTCAAGGCTTGCGCCGCGCGCATCGAGAAGATTCATTCGAGACAACTTCCGATTCTGGGCGAAAAGCGCAAAGGGCGCGTCACGTAGTGAGGTTAGGATGAATGACTGTGGTCTTTGGTCTTGGTTATTTGGTACGCGTCGATACTTGACGTAGTGGGTTACTTGAATGGTGTCGTGCGTACAGAACTAAATGCAAGCTCAAAGTATCTAAGATCATGCAAGTAAAGCACAAGCTCAATCAACCATAGACCAGGCAAGCCGGAGGCTGTTATGGACGAGACAATGTTCATCGATCCGCAGCGCTGCATCGGCTGCCGTGCGTGCGTGCGCCGCGTGCCGAGAGTGTGGGACACACAAAGGCTATTCAATGATCTATGTTGACTACCTTGATCGATCGGAAACAACTGCCACCATGCCCACCGTCTGCATGCACTGCTCTGAGCCCACGTGTGCGCTGGTTTGTCCCGCCGACGCGATCAAGACCACCGAAGATGGCGTCGTCCTTTCGGCATTGAAACCACGCTGCCTCGACTGCCGCAACTGTGTCAACGCCTGTCCGTTTGGCGTGCCCAAGTACAACACTGAGATGCACCTGCAGATGAAATGCGACATGTGTTTCGATCGTACTAGTGAGGGCTTGAAGCCAATGTGCGCCAGTGTCTGTCCCACCAGCGCGATCGCATTCGGAAAGTATGAAGACATCGTTCCACTTGCGGCGGACAAAACCGGTTAACGCACACGTCTTCGGAAATCAGACAGTCGAGACGAAGGTCTACCTGATGTTACCCACCGAGGCGGACGAAGTTGAGGTTGATGGCTGCGGCGTGTTTGAAGGGCGGGTGAAAACTGAACAGCAACCAGCGAGTGAGTCGTGGATCGACTTACAAGTTGAACAAACGGATAAGAGCAATGAGTTCTAATATCCGTCAAGACAATTGACGAAAGTGCTTGCTGACGATCGTTCAGACGAAAGCGACGTCCGCGCAGCTACGGCGCCGCACCAGCGTGATTTTCCGTATGACCGCGAAGAGGAAGCGCAGGTTACGCGGCGTGAGTTCTGCAACTTTCTGGGGCTGACTTCCGCGGCGTTGTTCGTGGGTGCGGCCGGTTTCGCAGGCAAAGCGGCGATTGACGCTCGCCAAACACCGACATTTCTACCGCATCAAAGATTGAAGGCGCGGCAACGACTCGCCCCTGGCTCCTCGCTGAATTTTCATTACCCAGTCGACCAATGACTCGGCGATCCTCGTGCGCACGCTCGACGGCGAACTCCATGCTTTCGGTCAAAAATGCACCCACCTCTCCTGTCCGGTCTACTTCGAGCGCGCGCATCAGCGTCTCGAGTGTCCTTGCCACGATGGATGCGTTCGATGCCAGAACCGGAAACGTTCTGTATGGCCCGCCGCCACGACCACTTGATCCTATTAAGTTGGAGGTACGCGCTAATGGGAAGTCTGGGCCATTGGCAGAGGAGGCTAGCACCGGCGAAGCATTCGATCATGATTCGAAGTATGCAGGACTCAATGCGATCAAACTAAACCGCGATCTAATCGACCAGTCACAATCTCGCGAGCAAGGGAGAACTAGCCGTCGCGCCAGGCGCGGCTCATTCTGCTCGTGATGGTAAACGTCGCGCAGCTCTGGGTTCTCGCGGCGACTGTCGAAGCCGCGTTGGCGCATCGCTTTTCTCAGCGCTGCTGCCGCTCGTTGTTGCTTCCGGCATTTGCTTTGTCGTTACGCTGACGTTGATTTTCTGGTGGCGTCCAGCCTCGCGTCGTTTACCAGTTCCGGCTACCTGAAGCGATGAAGAAATCAGTAGAGGCTTTGCTGGAAGGCGACCACTCGAGCGCTGGGGCGATTGCTTACCGAACTCGACGCCGGAGCTGGCAGACGGCCGGATCATCACACGCGCCTGCGAGTGCTGGATTTCATTCTGGGCTCGTCTGGCCATCCACATTCGCGCCGAGAATCTGCATCTGTTTCCTGCTCTTGCCGATGCTCCGCCTTCTCTTTACCGGAAAGGAGGTCTGCTCACCTTCGACTTCGCGCAACGGCCTATTCTTGATGGTTGCGCTCGGATCACGATTTTTTCAGTGAAGGAACTTGCCCAGACAGTACAAAGCATCATGCGCGGGCTGTCGCTGCAGGGCAACAGGACGGGCCTCAAAGAAGTTGAGAAAGTAGGACAACCGAATGACTACTCATTAAGAAACGTCCTGTCAAACATCACAACCAGTTGGAAGAGAAACACGCTTTACTCCCTGGCCGGCATTACTTTTGATGAGCAAACCGATTACCAGGCTTATGCGACCGCCTGCGGCACGAACTGGAAAATCTCCCACCACGATTTGCCTGACGAGAGTTCAACAGATGGGTCGTTGAACCGATAATTTCAACTCGTGGATGTTCAATCTTTCCGCGTGAGACTGCTCTGACTGCTGCGCGGAAACCCGCGATCCATTACGTCAATTTCCCCAGCCACTTCACCGCAACCTTCTAAAACGCAGGCAAGAATCATCGGCACAATCGTTGCTGTGAAGTTATCGACGGGTGTCTCTATTCTCGCGTAAGGAGCTGGCAATGGAAACTAGAGTGAGTGCGTTAATCCTGGGTGAAGGGTTGAAGACTGAGAAGATGCCGGGACATTGGGTCCTGGCCCGTCTGGGTAAACGAGTACTCCGACCGGGTGGCATGCAGCTAACCCGACGGATGCTCGGCGCCCTCGGAATCCGACACGCGGACGACGTGGTTGAGTTCGCGCCGGGCATGGGTGCTGACAGCTCGGCTGACACTCGATTTAGGCCGGCTTCTTACACGCGCGATTGAACGGGACGACGCTGCCGCGCAGATTGTGAACAGCTACTTCGAAGGGAGCGCGCCAGCAGTGCGTTGTCGGCAACGCATCAGACACCAGGCTTGGCGACCAGTGCGCCACGGTAGTTTATGGCGAGGCCATGCTCACGATGCAAACTGAAGAAATGAAACGCCAAATTGTGCGAGAGCCTATCGCCTCCTCAAGAGCGGCGAGTCATTACGGCATTCACGAGATGTGTCTCATGTGTGACAACCTCGATGCAAAAATGAAAAGCGAGACCGAGAGAGCGCTGACGGGTGTCATCCACCATGGTGTCAGGCCCCGGCCGTTTCGGAATGGCAGTCGCTTTTTTGAGTCGGAAGGATTTCGAAGTTCAATCAGTGGAAATGGCTCCGATGAGCTTGTTGGAGCCAGGCCGGCTGATTCGTGACGAAGGCTTAGTGGGCGCGTTTCTGATTTGTCTGAATCTCCTGCGTGATTCAGAGGCGCTGACAGAGAGTGCTGCAGATGAGGGCCGTCTTCCGGCGTTACCGCAAGCAACTGGGTGCAGTTGCTACTACTGCGCCTCAGGCACTGAGCCAGTCTTCCGTTTGATAAGTTGAGCATAATGAGTGATGAAAATCAAAGTATAGTTCCATCTCGCTGAAGTCAAGCGGCTTCGTTAGCCTGCTGCAATATCAAGACGCTCCATCGTGAGCCGCGTGCTGCTGAAGAACAAGGGTGGGACGGTCACGTTGTTTGCTTTCGACGCAGGCGAAGGCCTAAGCGAACATACCGCGCCGTTCGACGCACTGGTTGTAGTTACCGACGGCGAGAGGCGGACATCGAGATCGCAGGCGATAATTTCCGGGTGACGCAGGGTGAGACCGTCATGCGCCGGCAAATCGCCCTCATGCAGTCCGAGCAGCTACCAGATTCCAAATGCTGTTGATCATGATCCGAACTTAGCGCCGAGGTGAATGCGCTCTGTGAAACGTCGAATCATAGGGTTTGATACGGATGAGCACGGCGATTGGCGTGCTGCGCTGGAGTGTGGCCACTTCCAGCATGTACGCCACGCTCCGCCGCTCACCACCCGGTCATGGGTTCTGACCGAGGTTAGTCGAGCCTCACGCATGGGCTTGGAGCTCGTGCAAACGCTGCGACGAAGAGAGCGCCACAGGAGGATGCGTCCGTGCGCTCGACACCTTCTCCCCCATGAACCTTTGCTGAAACTTGCACCCTTGTCGGTTACTTTCTCCCTGAACTAAAGGCTTCCCTCTTCTGCCGCCAGACCCGATTCTTCCCGGTTCGAGTTTCCGCTGGCACTGCGTGGAATTCCGCGATTGGGCGGCGATTTTCGCAAGCTCCAGACGGTAGATCCTCAGAAAACTGGAGATAAATCAAAGGTACAGTCATTGCAGTATCCCCAGAGAGTGCAGTCTCTGCGACTCAATATCGAGCAGCTTCGACTAATTATGACCGAGGAATCTTATTAAATCATTCAAACCCGGCGCAGCCCGAGTTCTTTTTCTTTCTACTACCGCCTTTGCGGTTTCTTTGCGTGTGGGGATTGATTGGGGCGTTGGCGCCAACTTTTGCACAAGCCTATGGCCTTTCCGCCAAAGCGAAGAGCCTGATGATCGCGATTCCCGTCTTGCTGGGCGCGCTGGGAAGAATTCCCGCCGGGATGCTGGCTGATCGTTTCGGCGGTCGTCGAGTGTTTGCGGCGTTGCTGTTGCTGGCGGCGATTCCTGCGGTGCTCATTGGTCTGTCGCACAGTTATGCGCAGTTGATCTCGGGCTCGGTCTGTTCCTTGGAATTGCCGGCTCGACCTTTCCGGTCGGGGTTGGCTTCACTTCAAGGTGGTTTACGCCCGACCAGCAGGGTACAGCGTTGGGCGTTTACGGTATGGGCAACATCGGACAGTCGATCGCCGTGTTTGGCGCACCGGTGTTGGCGATTGCGTTTGGATCCTGGCGGCCGGTGTTCTTCGTGTTCGCGGCCGTCTCGGCAATCTGGGCGGCAGTGTTTTATCTCTCCGCGCGCGATGCCACGTCTGATGCGAAGCCAAAGACGATGGCCGAAAACTTCGCGGTGTTGCGCCGCGAGCCGCTGGCCTGGGTGCTTGTCGCTCTTCTACTTTCTGACCTTTGGTGGCTTTGTCGCGTTTTCGATTTATCTGCCCAGCCTTGCTCATGAGACACATTCAAGCTGAGTGCCGCTGACGCCGGCGCGCGCACAGGCAGGTTTCTGTTCTGCTGGCAACAGTAATGCGGCCCGTGGGCGGCATGCTGGCTGATCGCCTGGGCGGCGCGCGAGTTCTCGTGCCGGTCTTCCTGGCGGTAGCCGTGCTTGGGGCGTTGATGGGTTGTCCCTGGATGCCGACGTTCACCGTGGGTGCGCTCGGCGCCGCAGCGGCGTTGGGACTCGGCAACGGTGCGGTCTTCAAACTTGTACCGCAGTATTTCCCGAAAGAGACGGCAACGGTCACGGGTATGGTCGGGAGCTTTTGGCGGCTTGGGCGGATTCTTTCCACCGCTGGTGCTTGGAGTACTTCGCGATGCGACGGGCGACTTATTCCTGGGGATTTGTCTTTGCTGGCGATGTTTGCTTTGGTCTGCCTGGCCGTCAATTACAGAGTTTTCCTAAGACCTTCACGGTGCATGAAGATCGCACCACGATCGGGTGCTCAATCAGCAGTCTTAACTTTCTAAAAGAGATTAGTCATTGGGAGGCATCATGAATCTGACAACCGCTACCACTGTTCGAGAGTTGGCGTCGGAGATCCCCGCCGCTACGAGAGTGTTTCGAAAAAGATGGGTATCGACTACTGTTGTGGGGGTAGTAGATCACTGGCCGACGCGTGCGCTAATGCCGGGAGTAGAGTTCAAAGAAGTCGCGAATGGAACTGACCTTGGCCGCCCACGCAGCAGCGGAAGAGCCAGCCTTTCAAACCGACAACGCCTGGAGAGTCTTATTAACCATATTGTTGGTCAAGCATCACAGTTTTACCCGGCTTGAAATTGCCAGGCTGAATGCACTGTTGGAGAAGGTTTGCGCGGCTCACGGTGCAAAATCATCCCGGAACTTTTTCGAATCAATGTGTTGTTTCGGGAGTTAGGGGCTGATCTGGAAACTCACATGACGAAAGAAGAGCGTGTGCTTTTCCCGTTCGTCATTAGGATGGAAGCCGCGACACAGCAACTCGTACCTTTATTCCGGCCACCATTCGGCACCGTCGCTAATCCGGTGAGTATGATGATGTTGGAACATGATCGGGCCGGGGAATTGTGAAAGGAGATTCGGGCACTCAGCTCAGACTACCTTCCACCCGCCGACGGTTGCTTGAGTTACCAGACCCTCTACGTGGCGCTCGCAGCGCTTGAGAAGGATCTGCATCAACACATCCATCTGGAGAACAACATTCTGTTTCCAAGAGCTGTGGAGATGGAACCGATAGCTGAAGCAACCGTAGTTGGCTTGCGAGAAGTGGCTAAGATTGGTCAACGACCAGGAGTCAACCAATCGCGAACGGTTCGAATTATGGGCGAGCACGTTGTAGAGCAGGGGCTTGACGAGCAAAAGGAGCAGATGTTCATGAAAGCGCTGCTGGACGATCTGCGCGCGCTTGATTACATGCTCGACAACGATCTCATTGAAAGTGATGTGCGTCGCATTGGCGCAGAGCAGGAGATGTTTCTCGTCGATGAAAATCTCAGGCCTGCGCCCGTTTCAGTCGAAGTTCTCAAACACGCCAACGATCCCAGACTGACTACCGAGATTGCAAGATTCAATCTTGAAGCGAATCTCACCCCGTTGAGCCTCAGCGGCAACTGTTTTTCGCAAATGGAGTCTGAACTCAATGAGGTTCATGGCCCGAGCGCGGGCAGAGTGCCAACACACTTTGGCGCGGACATTCTGCTGTCGGGAATTCTGCCGACGCTGCGAAAGTCGGATCTAACCCTTGAGAACCTCACCCCGGCGCCCCGCTACCAGCAACTCAAATGATTCGGTTATCAGACTTCGCGGCGGTCCGTTCAGCATACATATCAAGGGTCTCAGATGAGATCAACCTCACGCATGACAACATCATGATGGAGTCGTGCAACACCAGCTTTCCAGATTCACTTTCAGGTGAAGTCCAAAGGAGTTCGCGCCACTGCTACAACCTGGCTCAGGCCATCACCGCTCCGGTGCTCGCAGCGGCAGTTAATTCTCCTCTCTTATTCGGTCACCGTTTGTGGCAAGAGACACGACTGGCCTTGTTTCAACATTCAACTGATGCCCGTTCGGCTTCACGCAGCAGGCGACGCAGTCATCCCACGCGTGTAAGTTTTGGCGACCGGTGGATTGACAAGTCAGTACTGGAGTTATTTCAGGAACAGATTGCCCGGTTCTCGTATGATCATGATCAATGAGACCAGGCGAGAATCCGCTTTCCCTGCTTGGCTCGCGGTGAGATTCCTCAACTGACCGCGCTGCGTATGCACAACGGGACAATCTGGCCCTGGAATCGAGCACTGCTACGGGGTGGCCAACGGAATCGCTCATTTGAGAATTGAGAACCGCGCCCTTCCTTCTGGTCCCACAGTTCTCGACGAAATTGCCAACGCGGCTTTCTTTGTCGGTCTAATGCTTTCCCTGCCTGAAGAGTATGGTGAAGTAGCCGAAGCTGATGTCGTTTGACGACGCCAAGGCAAACTTCTTCGCCGCGGCGCGTCATGGTTTGAACGCTCAATTCAACTGGGTGGATGGAAGCACTCAAGCAGCTTCAACACTCATTCTCGATCATCTGCTTCCCCTGGCGCATGAAGGGCTTAAACAAGCCAATGTAAATCCGGCGGACGCGGACCGTTACCTCGGCGTAATCGAGGATCGCGTCCGCAGCGGTCAAACTGGCAGCCAATGGATGATGAAGTCTCTGAGCGCCAGTGAATGACAAGCCCTTGCGAGGTTCGAAACAGATTACTGGCTGGAGAAATGCTGATGAGACAGAAGACTGGGGAACCAGTTCATCGCTGGCCGCTTCTCGAAGTGAGCGAATCGGATGACTGGAGCCAGAGCTATCAAACCGTCGGACAGTTCATGGCAACTGACCTCTTTACGGTTCGCCCCGATGACCTGGTTGATCTGGCAGCGAGCGTAATGACCTGGCGACATATCCGGCACGTTCCAGTCGAAGACAACGAAGGACGTCTGGTTGGCTTGGTATCGCATCGCGCACTGCTCAAACTGCTGACTCACGGAGCGCCAGGCGATGAAGTGGCAGTTACGGTGCGTGAGATCATGACGCTCGGAGCCGCTCACCGTATCGTCAACAACTCCCACTCTGGAAGCTTTGGAAATCATGCGACAAAATAGAGTTGGTTGTCTGCCGGTACTTGATGACGGACGTCTCGTCGGGATTGTGACTTCTTACGATTTTCTTGATGCCTCGGCTCGGCTATTCAGGGAGCAGCTAACTAAAAAGAACGGATCCTTAAGTGCTCAGAAGCCGGCAGCGCGTCTGACGCGGACCGCTGGAGTTGGCTACCACCATTAGTGGCGAGCAGATCGGGAAAGGGAGCAAGCGAGCGGCAAGCAAGCCGAAATAAAGGTTTTCGCAACCTGCGGAAAAATTTTATTTCGGCTTTCTTGTCTCTCAATCCTGGACCAGGACGTAATGAAGAGACCTTACGGCTGGCGCGACTTTGAGCAAACAAGCAGCAGCGGCGTAAGGCGCCAGGCATCTTGCCAAATAATATTGGTCTGCAGGATTAAGTGGGCGGGTACTGTCAACTCAACTATTGAGAAGACCAGCTCCAGCTGCCGTTGATCGTCGCGTTCGATTCCAGGATTACTGCTAGTAAACTCCGCTGCCGGCGCGAATCGCCCGCAAGAGCATAAACCGCTTCCTCCGCGCGCATTGCTCCGTCTTCTACTCTTGTCCGCTGCTGAACGCCTTGCTGTCACATGCCTCTGATGTGCACGGCAGTTTTGTGACGGGCATGCGGTTGCCACGTACCCATCAGATGGACTTTTCTGTTCGGGATCAATACGCCAGCCACGAACGTCCGTCGTAAGTATACACACAGTGAGTGAGGCGTAGACCTAGTCATAGGTGAGGTAAGCGGTGCCGCGAAAGGCGTCGTGACTGGAGCTGCCGAACCGGAAGCAAAGCCACCGGTATAGGCCAGACAGTGGGGAACACGAATGAATCGCCGAAGGGCTATCCTAAGTGACTCTGACGCGCTTTTCCCCAACACGTTTCAACGTCCTGACCGGTATTGCGGTCAGACCATCAACGATTAATTTTGTCAGGTAGTAAGGAGAACAAATGGACGCTTTTATATTGCTTAAGAATGATCATAAGACCGTGGCGGCCCTGTTTGAAAAGATCGAGCCGACGCGACAGAGCGGGCGGTGAAGACTCGCGAAGAGGCTTTTGGGAAACTAAAAGAAGCTCTCGACGTGCATGCTCATATCGAAGAGACGATCCTCTATCCGGTCCTTAAGAAGGAGGCGGCAACTCGCGATATCACTTTTGAAGGTGTCGAAGAGCATCACGTAGTAAAGAGTCTGCTCGCGGAACTGGCAGGCATGGCGGTCGACAGTGAAAAATGGACTGCCAAAGTAAAGGTGCTACAGGAAAATGTTGAGCATCACGTGGAAGAGGAAGAAACCAGGATGTTCAAGCTCGCGCGCGAGGTTCTGACCAAAGAAGAAATCGACGATCTGGGGAACCGGCTGGAGGCTGAGAAGAACAAGGTCAGAGCGACAGCAGCAACGGCATGAGTGTAGGTCGCAAACGATGGTCGGGAGCACTAACCTATTTTGGCAGACGTCCTGGTAATTCCTGGTGAATAGCGCAGCTAAGGCATGGTAGTCGATCGCCGTTTTCAAGCAACATGAACGAGAAGCAATTGAAGGAGAGAACAATGGATCCGAATTTAGAAAAGAGCAAAAGCATGTGGTCGTCAACGCTCCTGGCCAACGAAGCGAGGTCCTCACCGAACGAACCGTGCGCGAGGTGGAGGACGCTGGTCCGTCAACCGTGACGATTGCGCTCATCATAGTCCTGGCAGTGATGGCCATCGGTGTAATTATGTACCTGGTGACCAACAGAAACTTCAACGAGTCGGCGAACCGGAACGCTAACGTAGACGTTGCCAGCCAGTCGAACCCGCAGCAAGCGCCGGTGATCGTTCAACAGCCGGCCCAACAGGCACCCGTGATTATTCAACAACCGGCCCCGGCCCAGCAGGCACCGGTAATCATTCAGCAGCCCGCGCAGCCCAGCCAGGAGAGAGCACCAGCGCGAACGATGACGCAAATATGCAGGACATTGCCACCAGGCTTCTCGCCGAAAATATCGACATGGCTGGAGTCGTAATAATAGTGAGCGACGCGCACGCGGTTCTGACAGGGACCGTAAATTCCGAAGCTACCAAGGCAAGAGCTGAACAACTGGTTAGGGCGGTTCCGAGGGTGTGAAATCAGTCGAAAACAAACTTGTCGCCTCTAGCTAGTGTCTGTTTAAAGTTCAAGTCCCAAGTCCCAAGTCTCAAGTCCCAAGTCCCAAGTCCCAATTGGGACTTGAGACTTGGGACTTGAGACTTGGGACTTAAGACTTTCCTTACCACTTCTAGTATTCTTGTCCGCGATTGAAATGGGAAATCCTCAGCACAAGAGGAATCGAAGTTTTCAGCGACGCGGTAGTGCGTACCCAGATTGCCAGCGACTGGATACAAGCCTATCCGACCGATAGCGAAATACTGGTTGTCGCGCATTCAGGCGAAGCCTCAACTGATCTTCATCTGCGTGTCGTCAGGGCAACCGGCGCGTGGTTCGGGATCAAGCGTTTCACCTTGAACTTTCTGGCGTCGCGGATGGCACAACATGCTCTCGTTGCAGCTGGCACTGCGCCGGCCAGCAATCTCTCTCTTACAGCAGTGGTGGCTCGTGCCATTCATTCGCTCCAGTCAGAAGGGAATTTGCACTATTTCGAGCCGGTGGCGACGCGACCAGGGTTTCCGTTGGCGGTCGCCAGGACTCTTGAAGAGTTGCGCATGAATGAGGTGGACGTGGAATCGCTGGCCCGTCTGGCGCGTGGCGGAGAGGACTTAGCGGCGATAGCCCGTGTGGTTGATCAGGAACTGACAAATTCAAGGCTCTCAGATCGAGCGGCTCTCTTCCGGGCAGCGATTGATTCGATCACCTCTTCAGCAAACAGCGGTTACATTGGGCTACCGTTGCTGCTGTTTGACGTCGCGGTACGCAGTCGATTGGAGAACACCTTTATCCGGGAGCTGGCCACATTAGCTCCCGATGTCCTAGCCACGGCGCCGCAAGGGGACGAACGGTCGATCGTCTGGCTCGAAGAAGCGCTGCAATGTAAAAGGAATAAGGAGACGGGACGGGGGACGGGGAGACGGGGGACACGGTGCAGACTCTCCTACCGAAGCAAACTCACTCTCTTTGCCAAGCAACATCTTTTCGAGGACTCAGCTCCGCGCCTTAATCCGCTCGACCAGAGTCTGCGGGTTAACAGTTGGCCAGGCGAGCCGCGGGAATGCGTTGAAATCGTGAGAGTATTCAAGCTGAAGCGGCGCAGGGCGTGCCGTTCGATCAGATGGCGGTCCTGCTCAATTCTCCCGGCGATTACAGATCCCATTTAGAGGAGGCTTTTGCTCGAGCCGCAGTTCCGGCTTACTTCGTACAAGGCACAACTGCTCCAGATCCGTCCGGCCGAGCAATGCTTGCGCTCTTATCCTAGTGCCGCAGAAGGGCTAACTGCGAAACGGTTTGCGGAGTACCTTTCACTTGGCCAGGTGCCGGCTCTGGAATCAAACAGGGATGTAGAATTTCAATGGGTCGCCCCGGCCGATGAGCTGACCACAAGTACGACCGAGACTGCGGATCTCGATAGCGCCACAGAACTCGACGATTCGGTTTTAGTTGCGAAGCCCGACGAAAGCGCGGTAATTGATGGAAGCTTGCGAGCTCCGGCGCGTTGGGAACGATTGCTGGTCGAATCAGCAGTGATCGGCGGAAAGGATCGTTGGGCACGACGGCTCGCAGGACTGGCCAATGAGCTAAGTCTTCGGATTGAGGAAGCTGCGCCTGAAGATGAAACTCGGGTTGAGTCGATCAGAAGACAAGCTCGGGACCTCGACGCTTTACGAGAATACGCTCTGCCGCTAATCGGACGGTTGGCTGGTCTGCCGGAAAGAGCAAATTGGAATGAGTGGCTCGCGCACCTTCGAGGCTTGCTGTAAATGCTCTGCGAGATCCGCAAGGCGTAATGGGCACTCTGGCAGAACTGGAGCCGATGGGCTCGGTCGGTCCGGTGGATCTATATGAAGTCCAACTGGTCCTGGATGCACGGCTGCGCGACCTGGGAGTAAAGCCGCCCAGACGCCGTTATGGTCGGGTCTTCATCGGATCGGTTGACGCCGCTCGTGGGCTTTCATTTCGAGTTACATTTATTCCTGGATTGGCGGAAAGGATCTTTCCGAAAAAGATTGTCGAAGATCCGATATTGCCGGATGTGCAGCGCGAGGAAATCGAAATCGGGCGACTTACCACACGCCGTGACCGGCTGGAGTTGGAGCGACTCGGTTTGCGGATCGCGGTGGGCTCTGCGCGCGACCGCGTTTACCTTTCATACCCGCGCATCGACGTGCAGCAATCGCGGCCGCGCGTTCCCTCCTTTTACGCCCTGGAAGCGTTACGGGCTGGGGAAGGCGCCTTGCCGGGCTTTGAGGAGATAGCCTCGCGAGCAGAGTCAACCACACGGGCGCGATTGGGTTGGCCGGCGCCGGAGAATCCCGAAGCAGCGATCGATGAAGCTGAGTATGACCTCGCTCTGCTCGCGAGTCTGGTTGACGCAAAAGACGAAGAATCCACCGGGAGAGCGCACTATTTGTTGACGGCGAACACTCACCTGGCGCGGGCTTTGCGCGCTCGCAGCCGTCGCTGGTTGCGGAGATGGACACAAAACGATGGTTTGGTGGACCCGGATGAGCTGGCCCGCCAGAGCCTGGCCACACACCAATTCTCAGCACGGTCGTTTTCAGCCACGGCATTGCAAAACTACTCCAGTTGCCCCTATCGATTCTTCTTGAGCGCGATACTGCGTCTCGATTTACGCGAGGAGCCAGCTGCTATCGAAGTGATTGACCCTCTGACGCGTGGCTCACTGTTCCACGAGACCCAGTTTGAGGTGCTCACCAATCTGAAGGCAGCCAGCCTTCTGCCGCTAACAGCCGAGGCCCTGGGAAGAGCATTCGATTTGGTTGACAGTTCGTTAAAGCGTTTGGCTGCAGACTATGAAGACAGGCTGGCGCCGGCGATTCCGCGAGTTTGGCAGGATGGCATCAACAGCATCAGAGCAGATTTACGAGAATGGTTACGCCGCATGGCGGACAATAATGAGGGCTGGATACCCGATAAGTTTGAGCTGTCCTTTGGTCTGAGTGACCGTGGTCCAAGAGCGTCAGATCCTGCCAGTGTCGACGAACCCGTTGCGATTATCGGTGACCTGAAACTACGAGGTTCGATCGACATGGTCGAGCGTCAGGAAGCAACAGGTTTCGCGTCACCGATCACAAGACGGGGAAGGCCTACGCAGGGAAAGAGACTATCGTTGGCGGCGGGAAATACCTGCAACCTCTCCTTTATGCGCTGGCCTGTCAGGAATTGGTCGAAGGCCGGGTGGAGTCGGGGCGTCTTTACTATTGCACCGCTACTGGAGGTTACGAAGAACGAATAGTTCCTCTCGACGAAGATAGTCTGCAAACACTCAATTCTGTGTTGATTACGATTCGGCAGGGACTTGCGGATGCTTTTTGCCGGCTGCCCGGATGAGGACGCTTGTACCTGGTGCGATTTCAGAGCGGTTTGTGGAGCGTTTGAAGAAAGGCGGATTCGTAATAAGCCGCGGGATCGACTGCTGCAGTTAAAGACCATGAGAAAACTGCCATGACTCTGGATGAATACGTGCCATGACCATGAAAGAAATGTGTTTTCCGTCTCAGTCCGCGTCAGCGGACGGCTGAAAGCTAGCCCAGCAGTTCACCGCTGGGGATGCGGTCGGGTTTCATTCGTGAGTCCGTGGAACGGACGGCTGAATCGGTGGGCCTGATTGTCATCCATCGTTCGCACTATTTCAGCCGTCCGCTTCACGGACTGGATTTCGTTCGGTGCTGATCCCAGCAGTGAACTGCTGGGCTAGTTTCAGTCGTCCGCGCTGCGGACTGGTCGGATTACGTTTTGTGTAAGGCCAATTACCATGAATCTGCAAGACCAACCATGATCATGCAAGGCCGATTAGCATGAAAAAGACACGCTCAGTGAAAGAGTCCACAGCACTCGCAGATCAGGCGGCGCGTGACCGGATACGTGATGACCTGGACACAACTCTGGTAGTTGAGGCAGCGGCCGGCACCGGGAAAACCAGCGCGCTCATCGGGAGGATTCTCTCCGGCATCGTCTCCGGTCGCGTCAGTCTGGCAAAGACGGTTGCGGTTACCTTCACGGAGTTCGCGTCGGGTGAGTTGAAGTTGCGACTGAGATCTGAAATCGAGCGTGCCCGGCAACAGACTGACAACTCCCGCAGACAATCGCCTTTCTGACCCAGGCGGTACAGGAACTTGAAGAAGCCAGCATCGGCACCATTCATTCCTTCTGCGCTGATCTTTTGCGCGAGCATCCGGTTGAGGCGGCCATTGATCCGCTCTTTGAAGTTGCGCCTGATGATTTGACGTATCCGCTCTTTGATCTCGCTTTTGATCGCTGGTTTGAAAATCAATTGGCTGAACCGGGTGAGGCCGTCAGGCGAATTCTCAGACGACCTCAACGCAGGGAATTCGGTGGTGGGCGCAGCGCCACGCTGGCCCGCCGCACTCGTGAGAGCGGGCCAAAACCGATCTTGCGAAAAGCTGCCTGGGACCTTGTACAGGAGCGCGACTTTACCACCTCCTGGAGGGCCTCCGCAGGTTTTGATCGCGTTTCTGAAATTGATGAACTGGTGCTGGAGATGAGGGAACTTGGCGAGTGGTCAGAAGCCGGCCGGCCCGATCAGTGGCTGACAAAATCGCTCGCTTACCTGAGACGCTTCGTTTCGAGATCACCAGATTGAGTCCCTGGGCGAGCCTCGGGATTACGACGGCATCGAAGCACGTTTGTTTGGTTTGCTGGGCGGCTGGGGAAGAGCTAAGGATTGGAAGGCCTATTACGGGAAGGACAATTTTCCCGCTGATGACTTAAGAAACCGTAGAGACGCGCTAAAGATACGGGTGCAGCAGTTTGTCGATAAAGCCGGCGCCGATCTGGCCCCTCGACTGCGCGAAGAATTATGGCAGGTCGTTGAGGGCTTCGAGCAACTGAAAGAGCGCGCGGGCTATCTTGATTTTCTGGATCTGCTGGTGCGCGCTCGCAATCTGGTGCGCGACAACCGCGACGTTCGAGTCGACTTGCAGCGACGCTTTACCCACATCTTCGTGGATGAGTTTCAGGATACTGATCCGCTGCAAGCGGAGATTCTGATGTTGCTTGGCTCAGATGATCCGGATCAGCGTGACTGGCGCCAGGCGCGCCCGGTTCCCGGAAAGCTCTTCATCGTAGGCGATCCAAAGCAATCGATTTACCGCTTTCGTCGGGCCGACGTCGCTCTTTATCAAGAGGTCAAGCGACGAGTGATTGCCTCTGGTGGGGCGCTGGTGGATTTGAATGTCAGCTTTCGGGCGGTGCCGGAGATCCAGACGGCCGTCAACGCCGCCTTTGCTCCGGTGATGGCCGACGCATCATTGACCCAGGCTCACTACTGTGCCGCTGGCGCCAAACAGGAGGGGACTCGATACTCAGCCGGCTCTGGTCGCCTTACCTGTCTCGCAACCATATGGCGACTTCGGAAAGACCGTGGACTGGAAGATTAACGACCTCGCAGCCTAACGATGTGGCGGGATTTATTAATTGGCTGGTGAACGAGAGTGGTTGGACGGTTACGGAACGCGGGCGCTCGGAAGAGCGAGTGCCTCTGAAGGCCCGGCACATCTGCCTTTTGTTTCGTCGTTTACGTCATTACTCGACGGACGTAACCAGGGGATTACGTGCTGGCGTTGGAAGCTTATCGCATTCCACACCTGTTGGTTGGGGAAGTTCCTTCCATTCGCGGGAAGAGGTGGAGGCAATTCGCAACGCCCTCACTGCCGTCGAGTGGCCCGATGACGAACTCGCAGTTTTTGCCACGCTACGCGGACCGCTGTTCGCGCTCACAGACGCGCAGTTACTGTCCTACCGCAGCCTTTGTTCCACATTCCATCCTTTCAAGCAGCCGCCGGCTGAATTGCCGGAGTCGTTGTCTGAAGTTGTCGCAGCGCTCGGGATTCTGCGGGAGCTTCATCGCCAACGAAATCATCGTCCCATCGCCGAGAGCATCCAAACGTTACTGTCACTTACGCGAGCGCATGCCGGATTTGCCAACTGGTCCACTGGCGAGCAGGCGCTGGCCAACATCATGCGTCTAACCGACATGGCCCGCAGAGCCGAGCGCAACGGGTTGATCTCGTTCCGGGCGTTTGTCGATTGGCTTGACGAGCAGGCAGAGTCCGGAGATGTGGAGATGCCCCGATCATGGAAGAGGGAGTCGACGGCATTCGCATCATGACGGTACACAAAGCGAAAGGACTCGAGTTTCCGGTTGTGTTGCTGGTTGATATCACCGCCAAGGATACTCGCGAGCCGTCCAGGTGGGTCGATCAAACCGCAGGAGTGAGCGCCATGAGACTTGCGGGCTGTATGCCTATCGAAGTTCAGGAACATGCGGCCGATGAGATGAGAATCGAACAGGAAGAGGCAGCCAGAGTCCTTTACGTGGCGGCGACCCGGGCTCGCGACTTACTGGTTGTATGTGCAGTTGGAGACCATCCGTACGATGGATGGTTAGCGACTTTGAACCCGGTGCTGTATCCGTCAGCAGCCGCCAGCTTCAATGCCTTGACAAACGAGGCACCAGGCTGCCCAGCCTTCGGCGACGACACCGTAGTGGACCGGCCGCAAAACGCATTTCGTTCAACAGGCTCAGTCAGTCCTGGGCTACACCAGCCGCAGGTTGGAGAACATCGAGTAGTGTGGTGGGATCCATCAGTACTGGCGCCGCCGAATAGTCAGATTCGTTCAAGCTCTCGCTTAACGGACTATCTCAAAGAAGATGATGGCCGGGTTCATTCGGACGAGGGAATCCGAGCCCATGAAGAATGGCAGACGCAGCGTGCCAGTATTCGTCAGGTGGCGGGCAAGCCGGAGTGGAGGGTCGTAACTGCGACTGCGCAGGTTGCCATGATGGGTGTGGACGAGGCGAGTGGCCGGAACAATGCGGAGTACCTGGAAGCCACGGTTGAATCGATACAAATCGACTACACCAGGCCGCACGGCAAGCGCTTTGGCACATTGGTTCACGCCGTTCTCTCATTTGTGTCACTCAATTCGGACCAAGATGGTGTCGCAGAAATCGCCCGGCTTCAAGGGAGAATCCTTGGCGCCAGGGAAGAAGAAGTGGCAGCTGCGGTGGAGACGGTTAATGCCGCTCTTAGTCATCCTTTAATGCGGCGCGCCGCGGCGGCGGCAAACAATGGCCAATGCCGTCGAGAAGTTCCGATCGCCCTAAAGCTTGATGATGATCTTATGGTTGAAGGAGTAGTTGACCTGGCGTTTCGCGATCAGTCCGAAAGCGCTGCCTGGACGGTGGTCGACTATAAGACTGACTTTGAAGTGGCCGGCAGGCTCGACGAATACCGCAAACAGTTGGGGCTTTATGCCTTTGCCATCTCAAGGGCGACTGGGATACGAACTGAAGCGGTGTTGCTCAGAATTTAGGCAGCGCATCAGAACACTAGCTATCGCGTGCGCCGCCTATACAATTCGTCAGAGAGTGCCCTATCATTACGGTTTTCCGTTGCTCGGCATGAATCAGGGTTGCAGAGTGTCTCAAACGAGGCCTACCTTTCCTCGTGCTCAGATAAAACTCAATTTTACAATCTCACATTTTTTTCGACTTGTTTCTTCATGGAGGACAGATGATCGGTCAAAGGCTTTCTAACCGGTACGACATCAAGGCAGAGTTGGGTCGCGGCGGCATGGGCGTCGTCTATCGAGCGCTCGATCCCTTATTGAACCGCGAAGTAGCCATCAAGCTTATTCCTCCAACCTTGCTGAGTGCCGAGACGGAGCAGCGCTTCCAACGCGAAGCGCAGTTGGTCGCCCAGATGGATCATCCCGCGGTGGTGCCGATTTTCGACTTTGGCAAGCACGAAGGCTCACTGTTCTTTGTCATGCCTGTCGTCCAGGGCACAAATCTGCGCCTGTTCCAGCGCGAAGGCACTCTCACCCTGGGCGAGGTCATTGACATTGGGATTCAAGTTGCCGAAGCGCTTGAGTACAGTCACTCACGCGGCGTCATTCATCGTGATATCAAACCCGAGAACATCATGGTGATGCGTGAGGACAGCTCCCGGATCAGAGTGCGGATCATGGATTTTGGTCTCGCTCGCGGGGCTACCGAAAGCCGCATAACCAAGACCGGAACCATTGCCGGCACTCTCTCTATATGAGTCCGGAACAAGTAGCCGCCAGTGGTGTGGACCATCGGTCGGACATCTATTCGCTTGGCACCGTGCTTTACGAATGCCTCACCGGTGAACCACCGTTCTCAGGTGAACTGCAGTCAATTCTCTATCGCATAGTTCATGAGATTCCCCAGCCGCCGCGGTCAATGGGCGCCGACATCAATGAAGACCTGGAAGCAGTCATCCTCACGTCCATCGCCAAGGATCCCGGCAAGAGACCGCAGCGCGCGAGTGAGGTTGCTGATGCTCTGCGCCGGTGCCAGACCCGTTTGCACCAGAGCGATCTGGGCAAATCGGTGATGTTGACGAAGACGATGATGCTTCCACGCGTGGCCCTCTCTCCGTTTATCGGCCGCGAGAAGGAACAAGCCGAGCTGCAGAAGCGGCTCAATGCCGCCATCAGCGGTGAATGTCAATTCATCGTGGTTTCGGGTGAGCCCGGCGTCGGCAAGACGCGACTCCTTGACGAGATCGAGAACCTGGCGAAGGCCCGCAAACTATTGGTGCTTCATGGCCGATCAATTGAGCAGGATGGCGCCTTTCCCTACCAGGGATTTTGTGAAGCCATTCAGGAATACTTCCGGCAAGGGACACGTCCAGCTCTCCTGACAACCTGATCGAGCTTTCCGACGTGGCCCCGGATCTCGTGTCGCTGTTTCCTATGCTGACGGAGATTAGTGAGATTCGCTCAGCCGCGACAGGAGATTCAAGTTATCCCAGACCGGCGGTTCGCCCGGGGATCTCAGGACCGGAAAACCGTACTCAGGTCTTCGAACTGCTGGCGCGAACGCTCACCCGCCTGGCAGCGGGAAAACCATTGATTCTTTTCCTCGAAGATCTTCATGCGGCCGAGATATCCATCGAAGCATTGCAATACATCGTGCGGCGGTTGGGACCGACTCCAACACTGATCGTCGGCACCTACCGCAGCAGCGAAGTCGATAGCCGCTCGCATCCGCTGCTGCGCATGCTTGATAGTTTTCGTGGTGACCGGCGCTTTTCGGCAATCGCGCTCGGACCCTTCTCACCGGCCGAACATCGGCTGTTTCTCGAAACCCTGATCGGCGGACCGAAACTAGCCGACAGTCTGGTGGAGAAACTCTATGAGGGAACTGAGGGCAACCCATTCTTTACGAAAGAACTGGTGCGTTCTCTGCTCGATTCCGGTGGCATCGCCAAGGACCAAACCGGGGCCTGGAGTCTGGGGGCGGCCACTGATCTCTCAACCGGCGATTTGCCGGCTACGATTCAACAGGCAGTGGAAAGACGTATTGAGCGTCTGCCGGAGGAGCTGCGTGAGATTCTTTCCATCGCCTCGGTAATTGGCAAGGCTTTTGACTCTCGCGATTTGGAAGCGCTGGCCGGGGTTAAGGATGTTGAGGACGCGATTGACCGGCTGGTGGAGGAGGGTCTGCTCGAGGAAGAGCGGGAATCACGTGGCGATCGCCTGGCCTTCTCGAGCGGCGTCGTGCGTGATGTACTTTACGGTGCAATTACCCGCCGCAAGCGCCGGTCGTTACATCGCAAATATGCCGAGGAGGTCGAGGAAGCGTCACGGCGGGAGACTTGAGCGAGTCTACCCGCAGTTGGTCCACCACTTTTCACAGGGCGACGTCCCCGACAAGACAGTTGAGTATGGCTTGCGCATGGCCAAGGCGGCGCTCGATGCGTTCAGCGCCGAAGAGGCAGCCGCGCCGCGAAGACGGTACTCGAGTTTCTTGACGAAGAATGGGAAGGCGACCAGGCGCTGGAGGAGATGCCCGCCTGTTGCTGGCCCAGGCTTATCGCAGTTACGGGTGAGGTCGATGCCGCACTGAAAGAGGCGGAAAATGCTGGTCGAATCCTGGGACGTGAGAACCATCAGTCACGGGCGGTGACTGCGCTCCTCTTCGCCGCCGAGACTGCGTGGCAGGCAAGAAAGGTCGAGGAGACAACGCGACTGGTCCAGCAGGTTATGGACGCGAGCGCGCGGCGGGCGACAACGATAGCCTCAAGCATGCGCTGTCATTGGCGGCCACGCTCGCCAACCTGCGTGGCGAGTACGAAAAGGCCAACGCGTACCTCGAAGAAGTGTTTCGCTGGCGCCGGCGGCCAAGGAAACCGAATCCAAGGAAGAGATGCCGATGGGAGGCAGGTTAGTCGTGGCGCTGGCCACGCCGCTCGGCGACATCGATCCCGTGAACATGGAACTGGTGGAAGAGCAGGAAATTTTGGCGAACGTCTTTGAGACTTTGCTGGCCACGGATCTCGAAGGCAATTTGGTTCCGGCTCTCTGCGAAAAATGGGAAGTGTCCGACAACGGCACTTCAGTTTTCTTTACGCTGCGAGAGAACGTCTGCTTCCAGAATGGCCAGAGCCCTGACCGCTCAGTCCGTCAAGGATTCATTTGCGCGGAGTATGAGGGTGGCGCGCGAGCTACCTCCCGGTCTGGCGGCGATCCGCGGCGCAGCCGGAATTCGCCAGGAGCGAGGCCACGGAGTTGAGCGGAGTCCTGGTCCACTCAGATTACAAGCTGGAAATACAGTTGCCGGATCCGCTCTCTATTTATCCCGCCTTGCTGACAGATTACAAAACCGGCATCACCCTGAGGCCGCCGGTGACGGAAAAACCGATTCTATTCCGATTGGAACGGGTCCGTTTCGCATGGCCTCGTACAGGCCGGACCGCATCGTGCTCGAGCGTAACGAAAAATACTGGAAGGGCTCTTCAGGCTTTCTTGATGAGGTGGAATTTCGCGCGGGGCTAAGCGCTTCCGGAAATAGCTTCAGGGTTGCGCTCAGGCTCGATTGACCTCGCGCGCGATTTATCGCCTCAGGATCTTGAAGAGTTTCTTCGCGACCCGCGCTTTCGTGGCGGCCTGGTTGAGTCTCCGCGCGAGAATACCTACTTCCTGATATTCAATTCTACGAGTGGTTCAGTTGCCCGGAATGCGGACTTTCGTCGAGCACTCTCGGGAGTCGTCCGCACGCACGATCTGGTTTGGCAGACATTGGGACGTTTTGCACAGCCTGCCGTCTGCCTGATTCCTCCCGGAATGCTGGGGTACGATCCAGGCCGGCGGCGCCAGACACTCACTCGCGACGAGGCGTCAGCAATGCTGCGTGCAGCCGGCATCAGCGATCCGATCAGTCTCCGGGTAGCCGTGCATCCACTATTCCTGGATCGATATAAGTCGCTACTGACAACGCTGCTGGCAATCTGGTCGGAGCTCGGCGTTGAAGTGGAGATCGCCACGCCCACGATGGCCTCCTATCTGGATTCTTTCCAAAACAGTACCGGCATAGATGTGTTCATCGGCAGGTGGAATGCTGACTATGATGACCCGGACGACTTTACCTATGGCCTCTTCCATTCGCGTATGGGTCTTTACCGTCCTTACATCTCCTCAGCCGATGGCGATCAAATTCTCGAAGAGGCGCGCACCGAAAGCCGTCCCGGGGTCAGAGCATCGCTCTATCGGAAGTACGAGAGCTTCCTGCAGGAATCGGGAATGGTCTTACCGCTGTTTCATGACGTCGATTATCGCCTGGCCAACGCGAAAGTTCTCGGTCTGACGCTTCGCGGCAGCGCTCCCTACGTGAACTATGCCGAGATCGGCAAACTGGAATCCGGAGCCGAAGCGACCGACTCGCTACGGGCGGGCGGTGGCACTATTGAAGTCCGATTACCGGAACTCTGCACGACCTGGATCCTTCACTGGCAGAGTACCGTTGAAGATGCAGAGGTCCTGCCGAACATCTTTGAAACGCTGACGCGCGATGTCGGTGGCGCGCGGATTGTTCCCTGGCTGGCAACTGATTTCACAGCCGAACAAGGTGGTAAGAGATACAGGTTTCGTCTCCGCGATGATCTTCGCTTCCATGATGGACGCAAACTGACAGCGCGCGATGTGCGCTATTCGTTCGAGCGGCTATTACTAAATCCCGACAGCCCCGGCGGTTCTTCTATTCATCCATTCGCGGCGCGAAGGCGCTGCTGAATGGCGAGGGGTCTGGATCTGGCTGGCTTCCGCATTCACTCTGCCGACGAGTTTACGATCGAACCTCGATGAGCCAGTTTCGTTCTTCCCAGCTCTCATTTCTTATCACGCTGCGGCGATTGTCCCTGAGGGTAGTGACAAGTTCGGGACCAGTTGGCAAGAGGGTGCCGTGGGAACCGGCCCGTTTCGCGCTGGTAAAGTTCGATCCGGGCGTGCGCCTCGAACTCGAACGAAACAGAACCTACTGGCGCAGCGGCTATCCCCGGAGTGAAAGACTGATCTTCAGCTTCGGCGTTTCCCCGGCGGAGATCCTCGCGCAGTTCCGCGCCGGTCGGTTTTCGCTGGCCTCGGATCTGTTGCCCGCGCGATGCCGAGGCTCTGCGCCGCGAGCCTGAGTTTGCTTCCGGTTATCACGAGGTTCCCAGCCTCGTAACCTACTACGCAACATTCAACACGCATCGTGGATTACTGAAGGACAAACGTCTGCGGCAGATCCTGGCGCAGTCCATCGATGTCTCGAGCGTGGTTCGTCAAACCCTGGGAAGACTCGCCGTCCCGGCGCACGGGCTCATTCCGCCTGGATTGCTTGGTCATGATTCTGCCTTCAGCCCTAGAATGCCATTGGCATCCCCATCAATGCCCGCCCAACCGGGCGGGGAAATTGAATTGACCGCGGTCCTCAACCCGGTGTTTTTGGTGAATACGCCGCCTTCGCGCGTGAGATCTCACGCTCTCTGCGCGAGCGTCAGATAACAATTCGTCCCGTGAATAAGACGATGGATGAATGGCGGGAAGCAGTATCAGAGGGTTCCGTCGACGTGGTGATCGGGCGCTGGGCCGCAGATTATCCGGATGCCGATACCTTCGCTAATATCCTGGCAACAAAGAGGGGTTGTTGGGACCGCTATGTGGTTCAGCCGAGGTGGACCGTCTGATTGCCCGGGGACGTTCAGAAGACATCCCCGGCGGCGCGGCATGAAATCTATCGACAGATCGAGGAGATCATTGCGCGTGACAGACTGCTGCTGCCGCTCTTTCACGAACAGACGTACCGTTTTTCCCGACCAGAGGTCGAAGGTCTCTCCTTATCTCATGGTGGCATCTCTGTTGACTATGCCAGCCTGCGCATCACGCCTAGCTGACCGCCTGAGCAATAACACTTCTCCAAAACAATCAGAGCTTCGTTGACGCGGTGACCATATGGTCACATATAATGCTGAGCCATGGACGATGTGTTCAAGGCCCTGGCCGACCCGACACGGCGCAGCTTGCTTGACGAGCTATTCAAGCGAGGACGGGCAGACGCTCAGCGCTCTGGAGGGCCGCCTGGCGATGACGCGCTTCGGCGTGATGAAGCACCTGAAGCTGCTCGAGGAGGCGGGCCTGCGTGATCACGAAGCGGCGCGGACGCGAGAAGCTGCACTTCCTGAACCCCGTCCCCATCCGGCTCGTCCACGACCGGTGGGTGAGCAAGTACGCCGCGCCCTGGGCCGCGACGCTGAGCGAACTCAAGTACAGATTGGAGAACAAGACGATGGAGAAAATGTTCGAGATCTACATCAAGACCACACCCGGAGCGTCTCTGGGAGGCGATCACCGAACACCGAGATGATGGGCAAATACACCTTCGGGTGAGTGTCACTCCGACTGGACAGCAGGCTCCCGTTACCAGAGGCGGGCGGTCGGGGAATGACGCTCTTCGAGGGCGAGAATCTGGAGGTCGATCCGCCGCGCCGGCTCGTTCAGAGTCGTAAACGCGCTATGGGGCGAGGACGTAAAGAGCGAGGGGACCTCGCGGATAACCTGCGAGATCGAGCCAGTCGGCGATTCATGCCGCCTGATAGTCACTCACGATCAGCTGCCCGAGGGCGCCAACGCCCAGCTCTACGGCGGCTGGCCGATGGTCCTTTCGGGTCTCAAAACGTTGCTGGAGACCGGCGAGCTGCTCACCACTCCCGGCTCGTTACGCTATTCGCAGAGCCTCGCCAGACCTGACGGCTGTTGGCGAAAAGTCGCGGGACTTGATCAATCAACTGCCCGGCTAGGACCGGAGCCGCCATTGAGACAGAGGCGGCCCGCCGGTCCTGGCAATCAGGCCGGCGGCGCCTCGTTCTCGCTGCGATCAAGCAGGGGCCGGTTTTTACCCGCGTCATCATCAATACTGGATGCGTACGGGTTACCTCAACTCGTGCTTCGCAAACCCAGAACAATCTAACCGCACCTGTTACCAGTTAGGCGAGATGTATCCGCCCGGGACTGTTCGTCAATCTGGTAACTCCGGTTCCATCGCCGTTCATCGAGTAGATCTCGAAGTTACCGTCACGTGTTGAACTGAACGCTATCTTGCCGTTTGCACCCCAGGCCGGCTCGCTATCAATCGACAGACTGGTTGTGAGCCTTGTCAGGCCGGTGCCGTTTGCGTTCATCACGTAGATTTCAGAGTTCCAGAACCGAGTCGCCATGAAAGCCGATCTTCTGGCCGTTCGGCGACCAGGTCGGGTAGCGAGCCTCTCCGTTGTTGTTCGTCAGCCTGGTAACACCCGTGCCATTGGCGTTCATGGAGTAAATTTCCAAAGTTGCCGTCGCGGTTACTGGCGAAAGCAATCTTGCTGCCGTCTGGCGACCAGGCAGGGCTCGTGTCAATGCTCCAGCTGTTAGTAAGCCTGGTCAGACCGGTGCCGTTGACATTCATCACGTAGATCCTCAGCGTTACCGCAGCGTGTGCTCCATAAACGCGATCTTCTGACCATTCGGTGACCAGGTGGGGAAAGCGCTCACTCTTCGCTGGTGGTTAGTCAACCTGGTAACTCCCGTGCCGTCAACGTTCATTGGTAGATCTCTAAATTCGGATCTCGAGTACTGACGAAGACAATTTTTGTTCTATCGGGCGATAGAGCAGGATCGAGGTCGCGCGCCTGGTCGTGCGTGAGTCGTAGTTGTTGAGTGCCGTCCGCTCTCATCCCATAGACTTCGAAGTTGCCATCGCGATTGCTGGAAGACCAATTGCGTTTCACCAGGGGTCGGAGTTGGAGTTGGCGTGGGTGTTGGCGTCGGCGTCGGAGTGGGCGTCGGGTTGGAGATTGATCACAAGCGTCACCGATGTGATCGCCATCCGAGTCGCTGGTCGTGGGTTGGCTACCAGCGGGCAGTTGTCAACGTTATCGGGTACCCCATCGTTGTCATCATCGGGATCGCATGCATTTCCGATTCCGTCGTGATCCGTATCGAAGTTGATCCGGATTCGCAATGAACGGGCAATTGTCGCGGCATCCGGCGTACCATCGTTGTCGTCATCGCTGTCACAGGCAGCAATACGTAATCGGGTATTGCTTCGTTCAGTTGCGTATTGCTCGCCAGCGGCACGCGAGACGGTGCGGCCGCTCATCAACGGGCCCTCTCGAACCGCGCCGCCCAGTACGCCGTGCGCGTAGCGAGGTACGCCGGCCGTCGCGGCCACGCCGTGCAGCCCCCACGCGCCGTCGTACGAGAGAGTACGGGCTCTTCGCGGTCGCCGACGCCGGCTCGATCTGCGTCCCCTCGTGCCACTCGTTGAACGAGGTGATCGTCACACCGTCCGCGTCGTAGCGGCGATCGCCGCGCGCCATCGAGTCGTAGGTCGCCCCGTTTAAGCTGCGGCTTCACGCGCGGTGTCGCCTGTGGCGCGCCGCGCGTCGAAGCCCGGCCGACCGACGGCAAGACAGAGGAGATCCGCCTGGTGGGCCTGGCGCAGAGGCGCGCCGAGCTTGTCGCCGCCGTATGTGCAGCATGTCGTGGCGGTGTAGACGCCGTCGAAGTGGCCCGGCCGCTGCGGCGCCGACGAGCGCGGTCTGGCGCGAACACCTGCACGCCGGTGAGCGGGTCGTTCGCCGGCGCCCAGTCCGCGCTCCGGAAAGTCGAGCGCCTGGAAGACGTAGAACCGGCGTGATCCCGAGCGTGCGCGCAGGTAACCGATGTCGGCGACGACGCTCGCGACCGACCGGTCCGGATACGGCTCGATATGGCGCGGCCACCGTGAGCCCGTCGCGCTTTGCGCCGCCGCGATCACGGCCGGCAGGCGGCGCGTCCTCGGCCGGTGCCTTCCCCCACCACGAGACGACGACCTCCGTCGACGCCGGCGGCCTTGATCTCGTCCATCCTGCGAGCGGATCACCGTCGGGTCGGACGACGGCAGTAGACGCCTCGGCGCCGGATAGTAGTTCGACGCGATGTCCGCGGCAGGGCGTGCCGTTCTGCAGACCAGTGGACGTACTGACCGCCGCGGGCCTCGGCGTGCCGTACCACGGGTAGTAGAAGATCGAGACCGCCGGGCCCGGCGAGCGACGGCCGGCGGGGTAGCAGCAGCGCGCGCGGGCGCACCGCGACGAAGCGCGCGGACTACTGGCGCCACTGACGCTGCACCCGGAGGGCGGCGTCTCGGCGACCGGCGGCTCGCGCCGCGTCGAGGACCGCGTCGAGCGCGTCGCGAAGGTAGTGCCGGCGTGACGGCCGTCTCGTCGCGGCTGTCGTCGATCGCGCCGTGGTAGACGGAGCCTGCGCTCGCGGTCGAAGAGGAACACCTCGGGCGTCCGCTCGGCGCCGAGGGCGCGCGGCGAGCGACTGGTCCTCGTCCCAGAGGTAGTCGAAGTTGAAGCCCTCGCGCTCCGCGCGGCGTGCTCATCTCGTCAAACGAGTCCTCGGGATAGCCGCTCGGGCGTCGTTCGAGTTGACCGCGACACGACCGACGCCGCGGTCGGCGTAGTCGCGCTGGATCGCCTTCATCCGCCCTCCCACGCCTGCACGTACGGGCAGTGGTTGCACGACTGGACGAGCACGAGCGCGGTCAGCGTCGCGCGTAGCTCTCGAGGGTGTGCTCGGCGCCGTCGACGCCGGGAGCGGAACGAGGGTGCGCGTGTCGATCCGGGCAGTGCTCATCGCAGGGCTTCCTCCAGTTGCTCGCGGCTCGGAACGGGCGACACCCGCCCGTCCGGCGAGATGGTAGATACGGCAGTTCAGCGCCGGCGCGACTGCGCCCCCAGGGGGTCGATGTCGCGCCCGTCGACCCGAATCGTTGGCGAACCGGGAAACGCGAAGTCGCACCGCCTCGTCGTCAGTCTTCACCTCGTGCAGCTCGACCTCGACCTCGGGCCATCCGCGGTCGACGGCACGCTCTCGAGGAGCGCGAGCGCCTCGGGAGTGCGACGGGCATCCCTCCCACCAGTAGAGGTCGATCGCGCTCCATAATAAGGGCCGACGCTAGATCTTGGCGACCGACTTCGCGCGATTGGCTGACAAGGGAGGCCGCCGGAATGACGAGAATGCGGCCTGGAAACGCTGCGGTCAAAGAGACGGCTTGCTGAGCGGATCGGCACCTCACGCAGGGTACCCCGCCGAGTTCGCCAGGAACTCTTGCGAAACTCGGTTAGTATCGGCGTCTGCGGCACGCAGGTCATTGTGGAACACCGGGAAGGCTCAGGCCCAAGCCCGGTAGCGAAGAGACGACATGCCGCAGTTAGACGACGCACCATTGAAAACTCGGCAAGGCCCCGCAGCGCCGAAGCCAACAGACTTCAAGTTCTCGGCGTTCGCGGACACGATCAAGCTGCCGACCGTGCCGTCAGGTTCGGCCACGGCACGGCGTATTCGGACTGGAGATGCTCGGCAACGACCGGTACGGCAACTGTATCTGGGCCGGCGCGGCGCACGGCATGCTGCTCAACAAGGTCATCCACGGCATCAGCGTGCCGTTCGACGACCGGACAAATTAACCGCCGACTACGCCGCGGCGACCGAGTTCGACCGAAACGACCCGTCGACCGACAACGGCACCGACGTTGCAGGCGCTCTCCTACCGGCGCAAGATCGGCATCGCTAAACACGCACGGCGTTCGCCGCAGATCCAGGGCGTACGTCGCGCTCGATCGAAGAACTGGGAGCACCTCGAGCAAGCCGCATACATCTTCGGCGCCGTCGGCATCGGCTTCCAGTTCCCCTCCACGGCGATGGATCCAGTTCAACGCACAAACCATATCAGGACTACGTTCGGGGTCGAAAGATCGAGGCGCGCTGTCCCGATCGTCCGGCTCACTCCACGCGAAGGTCGAGGCCACGGCTCTGACCTGGGGAAGGCGGCAGGTGTTCACGAAGGCCTTCTACAGGCGCTACAACGACGAGGCGTGGAGTCCCATCACCAAGGAGGAGCTGCGCAACGACGGAACCAGGCTCCACGGCTTCGACATCCAGAAGCTCAATTCGTACCTGACCGCCCTCCGCGGCTGAAAGTCGGCGATCTCTGGTCAGGGCGCCGAGATTTGAACTCGGGACCTCTAGTCCCCCAGACTAGCGCGCTAACCAGGCTGCGCCACGCTTCCGTGGCGAGGCACTGATGGCAGCGTCAGCGCGTGCGGCCGGAGTGTGGTGGCGGCGGGCGACGCCGGTCTCCTCAGCGGCCGCTGCGACCGCCGCCGCGACCGCACGGGGCGGCTCGTCGCGGTTGAAGACGCTCGGGATCACGTACTCCGGGCTCGAGCTCGTCGGGCTTGACGACCGCCGGCGATCGCCTCGGCGGCGGCGAGCTTCATCTCCTCGTTGATCGTCGAGGCGCGCACGTCGAGGCGCGCCGCGGAAGATGCCCGGGAACGCGAGCACGTTGTTGATCTGGTTCGGGTAGTCGGAGCGGCCGGTCGCGACGACGGCCGCGAGCCCTCGATCTCCTCCGGCAGCGACCTCCGGGCGTCGGGTTCGCCATCGCGAAGACGATCGCGCCGTCGGCCATCGACGCGATCGCCGTCGCGCGAGTGACGGCGCCCGGGCCCGGACAGGCCGATGAAGACGTCGGCGCCGGCGAGCGCCTCGTCGGCGCGTGCCGGCGAAGCCTCGCGGGTTCGTCCGCTCGGCGAACGCGGCCTTCGACGGCCCGAGGTCGGCCCGGCCGGCGATGGAGCGCGCCCTGCCGGTCGCAGCCGATGATGTCGCGCACGCCGGCGCGCGAGCAGCATGTCGGTCGTCGCGACGCCGGCCGCGCCGACGCCGGTCATCACGACGCGCACGTCCTCGACGGCTGCTTGCCGACGACGCCGCAGCGCGTTCAGGAACGCCGCGATCGACGACGATCGCCGTGCCGTGCTGGTCGTCGTGGAAGACCGGGATGTCGAGCGTCTCCTTGCAGCCGGCTCTCGATCTCGAAGCAGCGCGGCGCCGAGATGTCCTCGAGGTTGATGCCGCCGAAGCCGGGCGCGATCGCCGTCACGCGCGGCGACGATCTCGTCGGGTCCTTCGTCGCGAGGCAGATCGGCCACGCGTCGACGCCGCCGAACTCCTTGAACAGCATCGCCTTGCCCTCCATCACCGGCATCGCCGCCTCCGGGCCGATGTCGCCGAGGCCGAGCACCGCGGTGCCGTCGCTGACGACCGCGACCGTGTTGCTGCTTGATCGTCAGGTTCCAGACCTTGCGCCGGATCCTCGGCGATCGCGAGTGCAGACGCGCGCGACGCCGGGCGTGTAGGCCATCGAGAGGTCGTCGCGCGTCTTCAGCGGCGACTTCGACGCCATCTCGATCTTGCCGCCGAGGTGGAGCAGGAACGTGCGGTCGGAGACGTGCTCGACCTCGACGCCGGGCAGCGCGCGCACGGCGGCGACGATCGCGCTCGATGTGGTCGGCGCTCGCCGGCGTCGACCGTGACGTCGCGCACCTTCTTGCCCTGCTCGACGCGGACGAGGTCGATCGCGCCGAGGTTGCCGCCGGCGTCCGCCGATCGCGCGGGCGAGGTCGGCGAGCGCGCCGGGGCGGTCGTCGGCGTCGGACGCGGATCGTGGCGCTGAATGACGCCGACGGGCGCTGCGTCGACACGCTGCTACCCGCCGAGCCGCTTGTAGAGCCGGTCGACGAGCTCCGGCATCGCCTCGAGGCGCTCGCGTGATCACGCGCAGGCGGTACTCGCGGAAGTGCTCGGCGCTCGACGCCGAGCGCGCCGGCGAGCGCGCTCGACGACCTCGTTCGACGGCACCGGGCGGTTGCCGTGCACGAGGTGGTTCAGGTAGCCGGCGGAGAGCCCCGACTTCGCGGCGAGCCGCGGTAGGTCACGCCGGTCTCGTCCATCAGCCGCTCGACCGTCGGGCCGAAGTCCTCCGAGCTGAATCTGCGCCTTCTTCGCCATAGCTCAGGCCTTCGCTCCCGATCTCGGCGACGTCGAATCGCGTCCGTCGGCGCCGGTCGCGCGGTCGCGCACGTCGACCTTGCCGTCCTCGAGGCGTCTTCTTGCCGACCGTGACGCGCATCGGGCAGGCCGATCAGGTCGGCGTCGGCGAACTTCTCGCCCGCGCGCTGGTCGCGGTCGTCGAGCAGCACGTCGAGCCCGCGGCCGACGAGCTGCTCCGCCGCGCCGGTCGCCGCCTCTGCCTCGGCGCCCGGCAGCGCGACGACGTGGACGTCGTACGGCGCGATCGCCGACGGGCCAGCATGATCCCGTGCTCGTCGTGGCGCTGCTCGACCGACTGCCGCCATGATACGCGCCAGCGCCGATCCCGTAGCTGCCCATCGACGAGCGGCTTCTCCTCCCGTCCTCGTCGAGGAACGTCGCGCCGAGCGGCGTCGAGTGACGCGTGCCGAGCTTGAAGATGTGGCCGACCTCGATCGCCGTCTGGAAGCGGAGCGCGCCGCCGCACTCGGGGCAGCGGTCGCCCTCCGTCGGCTGCGCGGATGTCGGCGAAGCGCGCCTCGAAGTCGCGGCCGTGCCTCGACGCCGCGCAGGTGCCAGCCGGTCGCGGTTCGCGCCGGCGACGAACTGGCCTTCGCGCGAGCGCCTCGTCGGCGATCACCTCGCCGTCGAAGCCGACCGGGCCGAGCGAGCCGCGGCTCGGCGCCGAACGCGGCGCGGATCTCGTCCTCGGTCGACGGGCCGGACGTCCGTCGCCGACGGCCGCGAGCAGCTTCGCCTCGCTCGAGCCGGTCGTCGCCGCGGACGAGCGCGAGCACGACGTGCCGTCGTCCTTCGTCATCGGCATCGCCTTCGACGTCGCGGCCTGCGTCGATCCCGAGCAGCTCGGCGAGCGCCTCGATCGTCGTCGCGTCCGGCGTCTCGACCTCCTCGGGCGCGTCGAGCGCGCGGCGGGAACTCGGGCGCGCGCGGGACGCCGCGCGCGACCTCGAGGTCGGCCGCGTAGTCGCCGTTCTCGCAGGTGACGAGCGTGTTCTCGCCCGAGCCCGACGGCGCGAGGAAGTCGATCGACTCGCTGCCGCCCATCATCCCCGACTCGGCCTCGACCGCGTAGTACTCGAGCCCGCAGCGCTCGAAGATCCGGTGGTACGCGCCTCGTCGTGCTGCCGGAAGCTCGTCGTCGAGCCCGGCCTCGTCGCGGTCGAACGAGTACGCGTCCTTCATGATGAACTCGCGCACGCGCAGGAGGCCGCCGCGCGGGCGCGGCTCGTCGCGGTCCTTCGTCTGGAAGTGGTACCAGGAGCTGCGGCAGCTCGCGTGTAGCTCTGGATCTCGCGCGCGTGGAACGTGAACGTCTCCTCGTGCGTCAGCGGCAGCACGAACCGCGCCCGGCGCGGTCCTCGAGGTGGAAGAGCTCCGGGATCGTCGTCGCGGCCGGTCGCCTCCCACAGCTCGCGCGGCGTCAGCACCGGCGCGAGCATCTCCTGCGCCGCCGATCGCGTCCATCTCCTCGCGGACGATCTGCTCGACCTTGCGGTGGACCCGCCAGCCGAGCGGCAGCGAGCGTCCAGAGCCCGCGCCGACCTGCCGGATGAACCCGCCGCGCACGAGCAGCTTGTGCGACTGACCGCGTCGGCGTCCGCCGGGCGCGTCGCGCAGGGTGGGGACGAACGCGTTGTGACGCCCGGACGACCATCGAGGGCTGTGGGCTAGCCGCGCCGCAGATACCACCTGTGCAAGGTCGTCGCGGGTTGCCGGGCAGGACCGATCCCGCTCCCGCTGCGGCCGTCCCGCACTCGTCGCGGCCGTCGGCGCCGCGCACGGATTGACTGGCGACCTGGGCTTCAGGATCCACATCGCGACGTCGCTCAGGCGTGTTCGCATGCGCCCGACCATCCGGCGTCCGGATCGTCGTCGGCGGTTCGCGCACTTACGGCAGCGGCAGGCTCGTGCTCGCTTCCGGACCGACTGTCTGACAGCCGCGGACATGATCGCTGAGCCCACGGACGCGGGACGCTCGCCAGTGGTCTGGGCCGCCTCCTGGCACCGGAACGGGACAATCGTCGTCCGCGACGCCGTCTGGCACGGGACGTAGCCGGTCACTCGTCCGACCTGCGCTCTGCGCGACCTACCCGCCAGCCGACGCGCGCCGAGCGCGAACTCGACGCTCCGGGTGTCGTCCGTCAGGCCCGACGAGCAGCTGGTCGAGGCGGGATCGGCCAGGACGCTTCCAGCCATCGCGAGCGCCGCGAGGAAACTTGGCCATCTTCAGGCGCTTCCGGGCGCGGCATGCCGGGTCCGCGATCCAGCGGGTCGATCTCGACGAAGAGCTCGTCGACGAGGATGTCGGACGCGACCTTCTTCAGCACCCGGCCGTGCGCGTAGACGAAGCCGACGTCGCGGCCGCCGGCGATGCCGAAGTCGGCGTCGCCGGCCTCGCCCGGGCCGTTCACCGCGCAGCCGAGCACCGCGACCTCGAAGTGCCTGCGGGTACGCCTGCAGCCGCTCCTCGACCTCGCCGGCGAGCGTCTGCGACGCCGACGTTGTCGCGGCCGCAGCGACGGGCACGCGATCATCATCGGGCCGCGCTCGCGCAGGTCCGAGCGCCTTCAGGATCTCCCACGCGACCTTCGACCTCCTCGACCGGGTCGGCGGTGAGCGAGACGCGGAGCGTGTCGCCGATCCCGTCGGCGAGCAGCGCGCCGATGCCGACGGCGCTCTTGATCGCGCCGGCGAACGGCGTGCCCGCCTCGGTGACGCCGAGGTGCAGCGGGTACGGCACCTTCGCCGACGAGCATCCGGTAGGCGCGGATCATCGTCGGCACGTGGCTCGACTTGACCGGAGATCTTGAAGTCGCGGTAGTCGAGGCTCTCGAGCAGCCGCACCTCCTCGAGCGCGGCCTCGACGAGCGCCTCCGCCTGGTCCTCGCTGCGCGAGCTCCTGCGAGGTGCTTCGGCAGCGAGCCGAGTTGGCGCCGATCCGCATCGGGATCGCCGGCCTTCTTCGCCGCCGTGACGACCTGCTCGACCTTGTCCGGCGCCGCCGATGTTGCCCGGGTTGATCCGCGACGGCCGCGACGCCCGCGTCGATCGCCTGCAGCGCCAGCGCTCGCGTTGAAGTGGATGTCGGCGATCACCGGAATCGGCGAGAAGCCGCACGATCTGCGGCGAGCGCGTCGGCGTCCTCGATCTTCGGCACGGCGCACGCGCACGATCCTCGCAGCCGGCGCGAGGCGAGCGCGGCGATCTGCGCCGTCGTCGCCTCGACGTCGTGCGTCTTCGTCAGCGTCATCGACTGCACGACGACGGGCGCGCCGCCGCCGATCTGCACGCCGCCTACCGCGGACTCGGCGCTCGCTCGCCATGCGCCCTCGTACCGCCCGCTATGGGCTCATCATCTGGCCCATCTCGGGCATCCGAGCCGCTCCCGGGATCGTGAGCGCCGGGACGCACGTCCGAGCGCCGCGAGCAGAAGCACGCCGAGCACGACCAGAGTCCGCCGCCGTCACGTAGGTCGCCAGCGCGGCGCCACGGGATCGAGCTTCTCGAACGCGATCAGCCCGGCGACGAAAGCCATCCAGACGAGGCTCATCGATCCCGAGCGCGAACAGCGACGCCATCAGCGCCCAGCAGCAGCCGACGCACCAGGCGCCGTGCCTCAGCGCCCATCCGCAGCCGCGCCCGACCGCGCCGTCGCGCCAGGAGCCGAGCAGGAAGCCGAGCGGGCTGCGGCACTTGCCGAGGCAGCACGTCCTTGAGCGGCGTCAGCTCGTAGACGCGCCGCGACGAGCAGCGTCGCGCCGGCGACCCAGCGGCCCGCGCGGTCCCAGGCAGAGCGCGTCGCCCGCGATGCGCCCGCCGGCGACCGCGACCACGAACGCGAGCACACCGACCGCCGGCCCACGACGCGAGATAGCCGGCCGTGAAGAGCAGCGGCGCGACCGGAGCGACGCGCTCCTCGTCATGCGCGAGTAGAGCGCGACCGTCGGCGAGACCGACGGGAACATCATCGCCGCCATCATCACGACCCAGACGCCGACGAACCAGCCGAGCGTCGCCGAGGCTCGGTCCACGGGCCCGTCGTCCATGCCGCTGCATCCGGTCGGCCGTCCACCACCAGCCGACCGCGGCCAGCGCGAAGAGCAGAGCGACGAGCCCGAGCCGCACGCGCGCGGCGGCGAAAGCGGGCGCGAGGCTCGCCGCCGGGCGCGGCGTTCCTGCGCCGAGGCGATCACGCGCTCAGGCGGCCCAGGAGAACTCGGACGTCGAGAGCCCGGTCTTGCCCTCGTACTCGATCCCGAAGGCGTTGATCCGCGAGCGCTTCGCCTCCGCCATCGTGAGATCGGACCCGGCCGGGTGGAACATGCCGTTGAACCGGACCGGCTCGCCCGTCTCGATGCCGAACGGGACGATGTCCTCGATCTCGAAGTCGATCGCGTCGCCGATGCGGACGCTGTGCCGCAGGCCGTCGTGCACGACCTCGATCGGCGCCCGCTCGACGCCGAGTATCTCGCCCACGAGCGGAGCGAGCGCCGCCATCGGACCGCCGAGCTGTCCGCTGAAGACGTCGACGAGCTTGTCCATCTGCTCGTCCGTCGCGCGTGTCGTCGATGAACATGCCGAGGCGCCAGTTCCCTCGGTCATCACCTTCGGCGTGTCCGCGATCGCGGCGACCTTGAGGCCGCCGACGTCCGTGCCGTCGATCTCACCTTCGCGGATGTCGAAGACGAGCGTGACGCGGCAGTAGTCGTAGGTCGCGCCGTGGTCGAACGAGAGGTTGCACGGGGCACATGAGCTCGCACGAGCACGTCTCCGGAGTAGCTCCCTTTCAGATTCAGGACACGCCGGCTCCCTTGTTCGCGGAATGGGCCAACCGATTCAGGCGCTGGGCCGCACGTGTCAAACCCCATCCGGGGCGGAAGTCACCGATGGCGCGCATTCAGCTGCCGTTGCTGAAGAGACGTTGCGGAGGCCGAAGAGGTAGAGCAGGAACACGAACAGGGACGTGACGGCTGTATAGCGGGCGTACGCCTGTTGCGAGAACGCACGGCCGCGCACGCGAGAATCGACATCACGATGTGCCGCCGTCACGGCAGCCTGGGCAGCAGGTTCAGGGCGCGGGCGACAAGCTGATCAGCGCGACCGTCAAGAAAGTCCTGGAGCGACTGCTCGAGGCCTGCGACTCGGCCTGGACGATCCCGACGGCGCTCGACAGGTTGTGCGTGCCGTGCCCGACGCGAGCCCGCCGATGAGCTTCACCGTCTCGGTCGTGAAGAGCCGGCGACGCGCGCGGACTCGCCCACCGCGCCGGGCAGGCGACTTGCCCGGGGCCAGGTCCCGCGGAAACTGAACCCGACGAGGTAGACGCCCGTGGTCGGGGCGGTGCCTGCAGCTGGCCCGATGACGTGCGTGCGCTCGCCCGTCTGCGGCGCACGACGATCGTGAACGGGCGCGCCCTCGTGGTGGCGCCGGGATGCGGCTTGCGAGATCTCGATCCGGCGTGCCCCGTCTGTGGCCCGACGGCGCAGGATCGCGTCGCCTGCCCTGCAGGCCGCGGCCGCGGCGGCGGGCGGCCCGTCGGATCACGTCGGTCGACCGTCGCCCCCGTCGCCTGGTCGTGCCCCGGAAGCATGAAGAGCGACGGCGAGGAACCGCAGACGGCGCAGACGACCACGCCCGTCGCCGGCCCGGCCGCTTTGATCACCGACGACGCGCCGCCACGGTCGTCTGCCGCCAGTAGGCGTCGGGCGCGAGCTGAGCCGTCGAGCTCCTCAGCACGCGTGCGGTGCTTGCTCGAGCTCCGCCTCGAGCGGGGGCACGGCGAGCACCTGCGCGCGCCCTGTGTTCGTCGCCGCCTCGGTCGCCGCGTCGATGCGCGTCGAGCCGCGCCCTCGGGCGCACTCGACTGCCGCTCGGCCGCAGGCTTTCTTGCGCAGGTCGCCCGCGCGCCGCCCCGCTGCATGCCCGGGATCTTCACGTAGCCGCCGAGCGGGATCGACGCCGATGCCGTACTCGACGCCGTTCCGCGTCGCTTCGCGATCGGCGGGCCGAAGCCGATGATAGAACTTCCGCGGCGCGCATCCCGACCGAGCGCGCGGCGAAGAAGTGGCCCGCCTCGTGGACGAGGATCGAGGACGGCGAGCGCCGAGGATGGCGAGCGACGATCAGCGCCACTCACGCGCACCGGCACCAGCGTCGCGGCGCGCGCTTCGGTCGGCCTCGACGCAGCTCGTCGAGGTCGCGCGCGGGCGCGCCGTCGACGCGCCGAGCGACGTCCTGACGAGCGGCGGCGATGCTCGAGGAAGCCGGATGCGGCCCTCGAGGAACGCCGCGACGGCGACCTCGTTCGCGGCGTTGTAGACGCACGGGTAGGTGCCGCCGCGCTCACCCGCCTCGCGGGCGAGCGCGAGCATCGGGAACGTCTCCGTGTCGGGCTCGTGGAACTCGAGCGTGCCGTGCAGCTCGAGCGGCGGCACCGGGCGGCGGCGCGCGTCGGGGTACGTGAGCGCGTACGAGATCGGCACGCGCATGTCCGGGTAGCCGAGGTGCGCGATCGCGGCGCCGTCGCGGAAGCGCACGAGCGCCGTGCACGATCGACGTCGGGTGGACGACGACCTCGATCCGGTCGTACGGCGACGCCGAAGAGGAAGTGCGCCTCGATCACCTCGAGGCCCTTGTTCGCGAGCGTCGCCGAGTCGATCGTGATCTTCGGCCCCATGCGACCACGTCGGATGCGCGAGCGCCTCCTCGGGCGTCACGTCGTCGAGCTCGTCGCGCGTGCGGCCGCGGAACGGGCCGCCGCTCGCGGTGAGCACGAGCGCTCTCCGGCTCGCCGAGCTTCGCGCACTGGAAGAGCGCCGAGTGCTCGCTGTCGACCGGGATCAGCGCGCCCGCCGCCGCGCTCGCTGCGCGGCGAGCGCGAGCTCGCCGGCGGCGACGAGGCTCTCCTTGTTCGCGAGCGCGAGCGTGACGCCGCGCTCGAGCGCCCACATCGTCGGCGCGAGCCCGGCGAAGCCGACGACCGCGTTCAGGACGAGATCGGGCTCGGCGCGCTCGAGCAGCTCGGTGAGGTCGCCGCCGGTCTGCGTGAGCGGCGCGAGCCCGTCGATCGGCGTGCGAGCCGGACGCGGCCGCGACGAGCTCGAGCTCCGGGTGCGCGTCGATCACCTCGATCGCCTGGCGGCCGATCGAGCCGGTCGCGCCGAGCAGGGCGATCCGCTTCGGCGCGCTCAGGGTACTCCGGGGGCAGGTCGGTCGCCGACGGCGCGTGCGGTCACGATCCACGTCGACGAGCGTCGCGAGCCACGAGGCCGTCCTGGGCGTCTCGAACCGCGCGAGCGCCCTCCGGGCAGCTCTTCGAGCTGCGGCCGGATCAGCGCAGCCGCGTCCCTCCAGCCCCGGCGAGGCCAGTGACCGCCCTCGGCAGCCGGCCCGATCGCGAGGTTGAACTCCACCGCACTCGTTTCGAGCGCTCCGGCCGATTCGCGAATCGGCAGGTCGCAGCGCGCGCAGCGTCTGACGCCCTCGAGAAGCCCGGCCGAGAGACCAGCACGCCGTTGTCGGTCCAGCGTGTCCGGCGCGTTTCGCTGATGTCGATGTGACACGGCCCCGGCCCGCAACGCGGCGCTCGTCGGTCTCTCGGGATCTCCACGCGCGGCGTCATCGACCTCTCTCGGCGCGGCATCCAGCCAGGGGTTGTCGAGCCGCCGCCGCCAGACGACGGATGGCGAACCTCCTGCGCCCGGCACGAGCGCCCGGCCCGGACGTTGCGCAGCGCGCGGACAAGGTTGGCGCCAGGAAGAACATCGTCCCGGAAGCGCGAGAACGCGTAGTCTGAACGTCTCCGCGAACGCCGGCACCTCGACGTCCGCAGACCTCGCGAAAGTGCGGCGCCAAGTGATCGACCGCGCCGCCGCCTCCTCACGGCGCGCCGTCTCGGATGGAACCGCACCGCCACGTCGACGACTCGAGCGCCGAGTTCCCCTGCAGCCCGACGATGCTGCGCGAGCCGCCGCGTCAGGGTCGGTCCCCAGCGCCGCACCCGACGTCCAGCACCCGGTCGCCCGGCCGCGGCGGATGGAGCCGGATCGCCCTCGTCGCCGTCGCGGCGCGATCCCGGCGATTGATCAGCGCGGCGCGGTCAGCGGAGAAACCCGGTCGAAGAACGCCGATCAGCGCCTCCGGTGCGCCTCGAGCGCTGCTCGGCTTTGTACCTCCAGCGCCATCGTGTCAGCTCAGACCGGCTTCGGCTTGCTGCTCCTGGCGCGACGCCCTGCAGCGTCCTCTGCGGCTGCTTCTTCGCGACCTTCTTCTGGCTTCTTCGGCGCCTACGCCATCACCGCCCCTCCGCCCTCATTGCTGACAAAGTCGTCGTGATGGTGGCGCACGATTACAGTGGCGAGCGCGCATCAAACGGCGACACGCTGACCTTCGAAGCAAGCTCCAGGTTCCCGTGACCGGAGGCTCTATAGGTGGAGCCGAGTCCACCGTGGACAATCGGAGCAGCGCGGGTGACACGTCAGCTCTGCCAGCTTTCGGCCGGGTGAGCCACTCGGGATCTCCGTCGGCCGGTCTCGAGCAACAAGACCAAACGCGCTCGCCCTGGCTGTCTCGCTGTTGCCTCGGCGCTAGGCGCGGAACACGCGTGCTCGGTCGGAGCGCGCTAGACGGAACGCGGGGGTGCGCCCGGGAGGCGGGGGCGCACCCGCTCGCGTCTCAGCGGCCGAAGAAGGACTCAGACTCTACTGCTGCTCGTCCTCGAGCAGCGCGATCGCAACGTGCGTCGCCCAGTCGTGGCGACGCGTCGCCCAGGGACTCTGGCCTGCGGATCGCCACGGAGCTCCGCGAGCAGATTCTCTGAGCCTGACCGTCACTTGTCGAGCACGCATCCTGCGGGCTCGGCGTCTCCACGGCTGCGGTCGTCCGCCGAGTATTCGCCCCCGGCCTTCGCGCACCTCGGCAGACGGAGCACGCGCGCGTGCTTTGCGCACCTGCGGCAGCCAGTTGCTCGAGCAGCTCGATCGACCCGCGCACTGCCCCTCGGGGCGTCAGCGCCGCGACGGCCTGCGCGAGGTACACTTTCGCCGTGAGTGGTCGGGCCAGTCGCCACGCCGGCCCGGACGCTAGCTGAACGCGGGAATGCGAAGTAGGCCGCCGGTGCGCGCGCGAAGAGCGCGGCGCGTCGATCCGGTCGAGGACACGCCGCCGTGGCCGCCGAGCAGCCGGCCCGTGTCCTTCACCTTCATGTCGCGCTTGAGCAGCGACTCGAAGAGGTCGCCGAGCGGGCGCGGCGACGGCGAGCACGCTGCCGAGCGACGATCGACTCGGCGATCGTCAGGTAGTCCTGCTTGTAGAGAGCGACGAACGCGACGAAGATCGGTCGCGATCGTGCCGAACGACGAAGCCCTCCCACGTCTTGCCCGGCGAGGTCGTCGGCGCGCAGCTTGTGGCGGCCGAGCAGGCGGCCGCCGACGTAGGCGAACGTGTCGCCCGCCCACACCGCGATGCAGCACGGTGAACGCCGCGAGCCGCCCGTGGTCGCGGCAGTCGCGCGATCAGGAGCAGGAAGCCGAGCCCGAAGCCGATCCACGTCGCGCCCATCACCGTCGCCGAGATCGACGCGGTCGGGGTCTGCCGCGCCTCCGGAGATCCCTTGAGCAGGAACGCGAGCGCGAGCGTCGTCATGCGCGCCGCCGACCATCCAGGTCGACGCCGCCGAGCTCGGCGCCGACGAGCGCGAGCAGCGCCGCCGATGTAGCCGGCCGGCGGCGAGCGGGCCGCAGCGGCCGCGCGAGCAGCCAGAACTCGTGCAGCGCGATCAGTCGCCGCGACGGCGGCGAGCGCGAACAGTCCACCAGCCGCCGAGGTAGACGAGGCCGAGGACGACCGGGACCCCGCGGCCGCGACGAGCAGCCGCGAGACGAAGTTGCTCCGGCTCACCGGCCGCCGAACCGGCCGGCGGCGCTGCGCGTACTCGGCGAGCGCGCCCGCAGGTCGCGCGCGTCGAAGTCCGGCCAGAGCCGGTCGACGAACACGAGCTCGGCGTACGCGAGCTGCCAGAGCATGAAGTTCGAGACGCGCACCTCGCCGCTCGTCCGGATCAGCAGGTCGGGATCGGGCAGCTCGGGCGCGTAGAGGTTCGCGGCGAGCACGTTCTCGTCGATCTCGCGCGGGTCGACGCCGCTCTCGGCGATCCGCCGCGCGGCCTCGACGAGCTCCGGCGCGGCCGCCGTAGTCGAACGCGATCCAGAGGCCGATCCGCGCTGTTGAGCTCGGTGCGGTCCTCCGGTCGGCGCCATCCGCCGCGCGGAGCTCCTCGGGCGCGCGGTCGCGCCGGCCGATGAAGCGCGATGCGGACGCCCTGCTCGTCGAGGTCGGGCAGCTCGCGCTCGATCGTCTCGCCGAAGATCTCCATCAGCGCGTCGACCTCGCCCTGCGGCCGCGACCAGTTCTCGGTCGAGAACGCGTAGACGACGAGGTCGTGGATCGCCGAGGTCGATCGCCGCCTCGACCGTGCGGCGCGAGCGCGCTCGTGCCGGCGCGATGGCCCGCGGCGGTCGGGCAGCCCGCGCCGCGCGCGCCCAGCGGCCGTTGCCGTCCATGATGATCGCGACGGTCTGCGCGACCTCGGGCAGGTCGCCGCTCGGGCAGCGGCCGGATCGCGCCGGAGCGTGCGGATGCGGCGAGAGCAGGCCTTCAGCGACTCGCGTCGCTCAGACCTCCATGATCTCGGCCTCTTTGTGCTTCAGGAGGTCGTCGATCCTGTGCACGTGCTCGTCGGTCAGCTTCTGGACGCGGCCCTCGGCTGCGCGCTCCTCGTCGTCGCCGACGTCGCCGTTCCTGACGAGCTCCTCGAGGTGGCGCATCACGTCGCGGCGGACGTTGCGGACCGCGACGCGGCCCTCCTCGGCCATGTGGCGCACGACCTTGACGAGCTCCTTGCGCCGCTCCTCGGTCAGCTGCGGGATCGGGAGGCGGATCAGCTTGCCGTCGTTCGACGGCGTCAGGCCGAGGTCGGACTCCTGGATCGCCTGCTCGATCTGCTTGATCGACGGTCGGGTCGAACGGCTGGATCGTGAGCATGCCGCGGCTCAGGCGACGTTGATCGTCGCGAGGTTCTTGCAGCGGCGTCGGCGTGCCGTAGTAGTCGATCTGGATCCGGTCGAGCAGCGCCGCCGGACGCGCGCCCGGTGCGGACTGAGTTGAAGTGCTCGTGCGTCGTCTCGACCGACTTGTCCATCCGCTGCCGTCGCGTCGCTCGATGAACTCGTCGATCGGTCGTCACCGGCCTGCCTCCTTCCGGATGGGTGTCGAGATGATCGTGCCGACGTGCTCGCCGCGCGACGACGCGGCCGATGTTGCCCGGCGCGAGCTCGAAGACGTGGATCGGCAGGTCGTTGTCCATGCAGAGCGAGAGCGCGGTCGTGTCCATCACCTTCAGCCCTCGCTCGATCGCCTGCAGGTGGGTGAGCTCCGGCAGGAACTCGCGCGTCCGGGTCGAGTGCGCGGGTCGCCGTCGTAGACGCCCGCGCACGCCGTTCTTCGCCATCAGGATCGCCTCGGCGTCGATCTCGAGCGCGCGCAGCGCGGCCGCCGTGTCGGTCGTGAAGTACGGGTTGCCGGTGCCGGCGGCGAAGATCACGACGCGGCCCTTCTCGAGGTGGCGGATCGCGCGCGCGGCGGATGTACGGCTCGGCGACCTCGCGGCACGTCGAGCGCCGAGAGCACGCGCGTGTCGGCGCCGTTCCGCTCGAGCGCCTCCTGCACGGCGAGCGAGTTGAAGACCGTCGCGAGCATGCCCATGTAGTCGCCGGTCGCGCGGTCCATGCCCTCGGCCGTCGCCGCCATGCCGCGGTAGATGTTGCCCGCCGCCGATCACGAGCGCGATCTCGAGCCCGGTCGAGCGGACCTCGACGAGCTCCTGCGCGCGACGCGCGTCGACGCGTCGGCGCGTCGAGGCCGAACTCGGCCGGCCCCATCAGCGCCTCGCCGGAGAGCTTGAGAGCACCCGCCGGAACGCCGGCGCGACGCGCTCGGGCTCGCGGCTGCGGACGCATCGGCCATCAGCCGACCGAGAACCAGGCGTAGTCGACGAGCTCGAGCGCCTCCTTCGTTCAGCGCCTGTCCGACACGGTCAGCGCTCGTGTCGTGGATCCACGCCTGCTCGCCGAGCACCGACTCGCCGTAGAAGCGCTTGTTGAGCATGCCGTCGACGATCTTCTCACGGACGTCCTGCCGGGCTTGCGACTCGCACTGTCCGGAGCTTCTCGAGGATCTCGCGCTCGGCCGTCGACGAGCTCGGCCGGCACCTCGCTCGCGCGAGCGAGTACGTCGGCCGCGCGAAGGCGATGTGCATCGCGAGCTGGCGGCGCCAGCCCGGCGCTCGCCGCCCTTGACCTGCACGCAGCACGCCGATCTTGTTCGCCGGCGGGTGGACGTACGCGACGAAGCGCTCGCCGTCGCGGCGCCGTCATGCGCCGCACGCCGACGACCTGGATGTTCTCGCCGAGCCGCGCCGAGAGCTCGACGCGCCGCTCCTCGAGCACGTCGACCGACGCGCTCGCCGCGGTCGTCGCACCTCGCGCAGCACGTCCGTCGCGAACGCGCGGAAGTCCTCGTTCTTCGAGACGGGCTCGGTCTCGCAGCCGATCGCGACGATCGTGCCGCGCTCGTCGTCGCTCGTCGACGTCGAGCACGACGCCCTCGGTCGTCTCGCGGTCGGCGCGCTTCGCGGCGCGACGCCATGCCCTTCTCGCGGAGGAGCTTGACTCGCGGCGTCGAAGTCGCCGTCCGGTCTCCTGGAGCGCGCGCTTGCAGTCCATGATCCCGGCGCTGCGTCGCGTCGCGGAGCTCCTTCACCATCGCCGCCGAGATCTCGGTCACGCCTCCTGCTCCGTCCGCTCGGCGCGCGTCCGGCTCGGCGGGCTCCGGCTCGGCGCCTGCGCCTCGCAGGCTGGCCGCGGCTCCGGCGGTCCGGCCTTCGCGGCGCGGCCTCGGCTCTGTCCTCGGCCGTCCGCCGCGCGCTCGGCTGCGCGCGGCTGCGCGCTGCGGCGCGTGCGGCCTGCCGCTGCCGCGCGCCGAGCCAGCTCGGCCTCGGCCAGCCGCTGCTTGCCGGCCTCGATCCCGTCGGCGATCGCCTGGACGACGAGCGAGCACGAGCGGATCGCGTCGTCGTTGCCCGGGATCACGTAGTCGGCCTCGTCCGGGATCGCAGTTCGTGTCGACGAGGGCGATCACCGGCAGGCCGAGCCGGCGCGCCTCGCGCACCGCGAGCTGCTCCTTGCGCAGGTCGACGATGAAGATCGCGTCCGGCTGGCGGCGCATGTCGGCGACGCCGCCGAGGTTCGCCTCGAGCTTCTCGAGCTCGGCCAGCATCGCGATCCGCTCCTTCGGCGGGCAGCAGCTCGAGCTGGCCCTCCGTGCTTGAGCGCGCGCAGCTCGTGCAGCCGCTGGATCCGGTCGGAGATCGTGCGCCAGTTCGTGAGCAGGCCGCCGAGCCAGCGGTGGTTGACGTACGGCATGCCGACGCGCTTCGCCTCGCTCTGCGACCGGCGTCCTGCGCCTGCTTCTTCGTGCCGACGAAGAGCACCGAGCCGCCGCGCTCGGCGATCGCGCGCGCGAAGTCGTGCGCCTCGTCGAGCAGCTCGCTGCGTCTGCTGGAGGTCGATGATGTAGATGCCGCCGCGCTCGGTGAAGATGAAGCGCTTCATCTTCGGGTTCCAGCGGCGCGTCTGGTGGCCGAAGTGGACTCCGGCCTCCAGGAGCTCCTTCATGGAGACGACGGGCATGTGATGCCCTTTCTCGGTTTCGGATTGCAGTTCCGCCGGCGGTGCTCGCTGGGGACCGAGCTCGGAGCGCCGGCCACCGTCCACGTCGACCCGTCCCGCCGGGTCGAGGTTCTGGACGCGGCAATCGTAGCCGGCGCACCGGTCGACGGGCGTCGGCCGAGGTAGCGCCGTGGAAGCTCCGGCGGGAGCGGCGAGCTCGACGTCGACGCGCTCGCCCGTGAACGGGTGCGGGAAGGCGAGCGCGGGCGGCGTGGAGGAACTGGCGCCGAGCGCCGGCTCGCGCGACTGCCGTACGCTGCGTCGCCGACGACCGGGAGGCCGATCGCCGCGAGATGGACGCGGATCTGGTGCATCCGGCCCGGTCTCGAGCCGCACCGCGGAGCAGCGCGTGCTCGGGCCAGCAGCCGCTCGACCTCGAAGTGCGTGACCGCCGTCGCGCGGCGACGTCGGTGTCGAGCGAGACGCGCGTCGGGTCGTCGCGGTCGCGGCCGATCGGCGCCTCGATCCGGCCCGATGCGCGAGCGCGGCCGCCCGCGCGACGAGCGCGAGGTACGTGCGCTCGAGCGCGCGATCGCGGACGAGATCGCCGAGCGCGGCGATGCGCCTCCTCCGGACGTGCGCGACGACCATCAGGCCCGATGTCGCGGTCGAGGCGGTGCGACGATCCCGGGCCGCTCCGGGGTCGCCGCCCGCCAGCTCTCCCGGCGAGCGGCGTCGACGGAGCGTCCCGCGCACGTTCCCGGCGCCGGGATGGACGACGAGGCCCGGCAGGCTTGTCGACGCACGAGCGAGATGCTCGTCGTCCACGACGATCCGCGGTACGGCGACGGTGGCGCCGCGACGAGGCCGCTCGGCCAGAGCGGGCGCGGCCGGCAGCCGTAGGCTCTCGCCACCGCGAGGCGGTAGCTCTTCGGCCGTGGCGCGCCGTCGACGAGGACGCTCGGCCTCGACCGCCGCGCTCGGCGGCCGCGCGCGAGCCGACGTGGCGCGGCGAGGAAGCGGTCGAGACGCTCGCCGCGCCAGCCTCCGCGCAGGGCGACGCTAATCACGCGCGGCGACGTCGAGCGTTGCGCGCGGCGGCTCGCTGCGGACGCTCGGCCGCGACGAGCGCGCAGCCAGCAGGATCGCGACGCCGATCACGATGAAGCTGTCCGCGAGGTTGAACGCCGGGCCACCAGCCGAGGTCGAGGAAGTCGGTCACGTGGCCGAGGCGCACCCGATCGACGCAGGTTCGAGAGGCTGCCGCCGATCAGCAGGCCGAGCGCCGCAGGCAGCACCGGGTGGCGCGCGCCGGACGCGACGAAGAACACGAGCATCCAGCACGACCGCCAGCAGCCGTGAGCGAGCGTGACAGATCGCCGTCGCGCCTCGCGAACAGCCCGAAGGCGATGCCGGAGTTCTGGACGTACGGTGGATCGACGGACGGCCTGAGCACCGTGCCGACTCGTCGAGGCCAGCGAGCTCTGTCGTGACGACGTGCTTCGTGACCTGGTCGGCGATCACCGCCGCGAGCGACGACCGCCAGGCGTAGCCCCGCCCACTGCCACACGCCCGCGGCGAGCGGCGTTCCGCGACAGAGAGCGGGTCAGCCGTCCGGTGCTTTCGACCGACGCGAACGTCTCGGAAGGCTTGCTGCGACTCGCTCAAACCGCGCGCCGCTGATCGTCGATGCCGGGGCCGCGCCCACGGAATCGCGCGCAGCCGATCCGCGCCGATCTGCTCGCCGCAAGCCTGGCAGGTCGCCGTAGGATTGCCGTAATCCTCGATCCCTGCCAGCACCTGGCGTCGATCCGCTCGTCGATCGTCTGTTGCTGCGCCTTCTTCAGGCCCTAGTCCGAGCTCACGATCGTAGGCCGGCTCCCGCGCCGTGTCGCCGAGATGGTTGTCGGTACCGCCGCTGCCGATCTCGCCAGAGTTCCGTCCACGCCAGGCTGGCACCGCTTTCGTCGTGCAGGAACTACTGACCGCATTCGCGAGAGCCGGGCGCGCTCACGATGCCTCGAGCCGCTTCCGAGAAGCTCGTCGGTGTCGGTGACGCTCACGCAGGGTCCACTCTCGCTCGCCGCTCATGCCCGCGACGAGGCCGCCGCTCTGGCTCTCGCCGTCTGAGTCGATTCCGGCCAACACAGAGTACTTGTCGGCGCGACGACTGACCCGAGACGATCTCGATGTCACCCGGCGGCACGCCCGCTCGGCGCTGCAAGCCAGGCGGACGACGCGGCGTTCGCCTTTGCCATCCTCCCGGGCGCCCGCGGTGACGCGCGCGATCTTCCAGCCCGTGCCGTGGCGGCCGAGCACGCTCGGCCGGGGAGCGCCTGGAGAGACGCGCAGGGAGAGCCGGGCCGTCACCCGCGAAGGCTACCCCCAGGCGAGGTCGCGCGCCCCCGCCCACGGGCCGTCGACCTCGACGGCCTCTTCGGCGGCTTGGGCGGCAGCGGTGGCGGAAAGGGGTTTGTCGTTCTCCTCCGCAGCCGGCGTCTCCGACACGCCGAGTGCAGCCTGAGCAGCGGGCTCCGGCTCGGGCTCCGGGCGCCGCAGGTTCGGGCTCCGCCTCGGCGCCGTCCTGCGTCACCGGGAGCTGAAACTCGCGCGTCGTCCTCGCGCTTCGGCCATTCTTCGCCCGCCTCCGCCGCGCCACCGCCGCCACGTCGCCAGCGGCCTCTTCTGGCGCGGGCTCGACTCCTCTGACGATCCCGAGCGCGGAGCGGAGCAGCGTCTCGATGCGACGGGCTTCGGCGAACAGCTGCTCCCCGCTGGGCCGGGCGCGGTGCGCGTGATCGAGCCCGGGCTTCGTGGTGGGCCTCGGAGAGGATCAGCAGATTCGGCCTCACGACGAGCAAGCTCCTTT
>ERZ1370068.3370-contig-2480_pt1 | contig 49688 bp, 71 predicted proteins | sample MGYA00561227_ERZ1370068 | MGnify/ENA primary metagenome ERZ1370068 (study PRJEB38410, sample SAMEA6850437) | metagenome | study: Metagenomic assessment of the ecological functions of the soil: analysis of the soil microbiota associated with the... | reverse complement strand
GTTACGTATTGCTGCACGAGCGAGAACGCCGCGGGGTGAGCGTGGGCTTGGCGCCGCCGTCGAGCTCGACCGTCGCCCGTGGCATCTCCGCGTTGTGGAGGACGCCGAAGATCTGGCTCGATCCGCCGAGCACGAGCCCGCCTCGAGAGCAGGCTTCTCCTCGGCAGGGGAGAGCACGTGTGCCTTCTGGCGGACGAGGTTCTTCAGGAACTGGGGCGAACGGGGCGAGCCGCGGCTCCGCGGCGAGAAACGCCTCGACCACGCCGTCCGCGAAGCGCCAGGATCTCGGGCCGCACGTAGGAGGTCGCGCCGGGACAGCTCGGTATGGGCGATCTCGACTTCCTGGCGCATCCCCTGGTACGGCGCGACCCGCAGGTCCCCGTCCGACTTCATCGAGGCGTAGGCGTGGAGTCGGGCGAGCGCCTTCGACTCGGCGAAGATCCCTTCGAGCGCCTCGGCAAGCGCCCTGCCGACGACTCCGAGCACGGCCCGCGAACCGTCCCAAGGCCGGGAGTGCGGCGTCCAACCGCCGCTTTCTCGTGCCAGAACGCCTCGTCGGAGGGGAAAATATCCTCGAGCCGCCAGGTCTCCTCGGCCACGGGGGTCAGCGCTCATTCGGGGCCCTCGATGGTGCCGGAGGGAGAGTCGAACCCTCACGACCGCAAGGATCCGAGGATTTTGAGAAGACGGGAAGGCCGAATCTCTCAACCTTTCAACCTCACGGACACGGAAACGCACTCGCAAGCGACGCAATGATCGCACAGCTACTTCACAATGCCACCGCAGCTGTTTCGGGTACCTCCCTGCGGCGGGGGCCGGACCGCCCTCCCGGCCTGCGGTGAGCCAAGCCCTCCCTTCCGCGAGGGCCCCTGCCATTGCGACGCCGGAATCACGCCTTCCAGCCTTGGCGTGGGAGGTGCTCACTCGTACATTCGAAGGCGACGCTGCGACTGTGCGACCGCGCGACAAGGAGGAGGACGTCATGTTTCAGGTCGTTTCACTCGTAGCTTGGATGGTGGCGATGCCGTTGGCCGTCGAATCCGCTGCGCCCGCTGTGCCCCCCGGGTCCGCGCTTCTGAACCCGGGCCAAGTTGCGGAACCCGAGTTGGATATCAGCGCAAGAAGCACTGGCGAGCAGGTTGCGGGCGACGTCTTCTGCAAGGCACCGAACGACACCAATTCCAGAAGTTCTTGCTTCTTTTCGTACTGCGACGCGGTGGCCGCCGGCTACACCCAGTGCCGTAGTCAGCGCAAGCCAGGCGAGACGTGCGGCGAGCCCCAGTGGCTTGTCAGCCTTGCATCGCCGACAGCCTGGCGAAGACCCCGGCCCCGATGCAGCGGACCTCGACGTCGTAATCCGCGATGGAAAGGCACTTCGCTGCGGACCCCACCTTTCGCAGTCCCTGGCGCTCGATCGCCGGTGCGCGCCCATGGATACCGTGCAGAAGATGGGCGGATGGAAGACGGCGTCGTCAGGTCCGCGTCTACGCCAGGCGGGCCGACGAGAGCATCCGCGAGCGGCGAGGATCGGCTCGCGGAAACCCTGTCACTTCACACTACTGCACAATCGGCGCAAACGGGCGCAGCGGTCCCGACGACCGAGAACGCTGTAACGTGCTTGATCTGATTGGTGCCGGAGGAGGGAGTCGAACCCTCACGACCGCAAGGATCGGGGGATTTTGAGTCCCCTGCGTCTGCCATTCCGCCACTCCGGCGCAAGGCGGCGACGGAGCGTACCGTCCGCCTTCCTCGACTGTCAAGGGCAGCGAGGCCGATCGGGCGGAAGTCTTGCCGATTCAGTTCGTTTCAGCTACTATGCGCGCTCACTCCGAGGAGGCCCTGCTTGGATTTCAAGGTCGGCGACAAGGTCGTCTATCCCAACCACGGCGTGGGGGTCATCGAACAGGTCACGAAGAAGTCGGTGGGGGACATCGTTGCGTCCTTCTACTGCCTTCGCATCATCTCGACCGACAGCACGGTGATGGTTCCCGTCGGCAACACGATCGCCGTGGGGCTGCGGAAGGTCCTGACGCGGCGCGAGGTGGTGCAGGGTCATGGAGGTCCTGCGGACCGGCGAGGTCGCGACCTACGACGACTGGAAGGGCCGCTTCCAGGCGAACTCCGAGAAAGATGAGAACCGGCGACATCCGTGCGGTAGCCGAGGTCCTGAAGAGCCTGACGATCCTGGCTGAGATCAAGCCGCTGTCGTACCGCGAGCGCAAGATGCTCGATCGGGCACGGTTTCTCCTCGTCTCCGAGCTGGCGGAGGCCGGGAACAAGTCCGCGGAGAAAGTCGAGATCGAAATCGACAGCGCCCTTGCGGACTCCGTCAAGGGTGCCAAGGTCCGGATCGCCCACTGATTGATACTCAGTCTTGCGGGTGAGCCGATCGACAACCTCGTGCTCACGCGACTCGCCGTCGAGTGGGCGTCGACTCTGGTCGGCACGCGGCTCGAGTCGCTGCGACAAGAAAGTGGCGACCGCTTCCGTCTCCGACTTCGTCGCCGAAGACGGTCATCTCACCCTGGTCATCTCCCTCGACACCAGTGTCCCGTGGATAGGGGAGGCCGTCCGGCGCTTTGACGGGCGGCGTTGGTCTCCGGACCCCTTCACCGTGGCCACCGCGCAGGCACTCGTCGGGCGGCGCCTCGAGCGGATCGTCAAGGAACCGCGCCGATCGGACGCTTCGGCTCGACTTCGGGGATGGACGTGGGCTCGCGATCGAGCTGGCGCCCCACCACCCGAATCTCGTCCTGCTCGAGGTCGAGGCGGACCGTCGCCACATCGGCTCCGCTCGCGCCGCGAGCGTCCAGGAGCGGCTGACGCCGGGACGGACCTGGCGGGCCCGCGGCTTCCCGGCCGCGAGGTACGATCCGTTCCACTGCCGACGCCGGAGGCCATCGACGCGGTGTGCTCCGCCGGTAGCGCGCGCGGCGAGACCCCGGCGGAGACCGCACCGGAGAGCGACTGACCGGCGTCGGGTCGACCGCCGTCGAGCTGCTCGTCGACGAGCAGCTCGCGACCGGCAGTCAGCTGGGCGACCGTCCTTCGAAGCCGCCTCGACTCCGATCCTTCAAGGCGCCGCGGAGATTCTGATCGAGGCGCCCGAGGATCCGTCGCGGGCGCCCGATCGGGGAGAATCCGCTGCGGCGAGCCTTCGGCTCCTCCCATGGCGGCCGGACACGACGCGGGCAGGGCGAAGCCTGTTCGCCCTTCGCGCGTCCGGCAGCGACGGCGTCGCTCTTCCACGAAGCGGCCGAAGGGGCGGCTCGTATTCGAATCGAGGATCGCGCACGCTCGGCGGGATCCTGCGCGCGCAGCTCGATCGCACCGAAAACGGCGAGAGAAAAGTGCGCGAGAGCTTGCGGTCGTTCGACGATCCCGACCGCCATCGGCGGATGGGTGAGGCGCTCCTGGCGGGTCTTCACGTCGCCCGTCGCTCGGGGACGTGGTCGTCGTCCCCGATCCCTTACGACGCTGACGGACCGCGAGATCGCGATTCCGGCGCCGCCGCAGAAGTCCCTCGCGCAGGTCGCCGACGATCTCTTCCGGCTTCAACGCCGCTCCCGTCGGGGGCTCGCACGCGGCGAGCGCTCGCGCGGAGACGCTGGCGCAGCGGAGCGTCCCGGCTCGAGGCCCTGCCCTCGTCGGTCCACGGACTCACGGTCGACGAGGCCGGGGCCGCGACGCTCGAGGCGGCGATGCGCGCGGAAGGGCTCCCGGTGGGACTCGTCGGCCGACCCGGGCTGCGCGCGCGCGGCGCGGCTCGCCGGCCCGCGGCTCGACGGCGTGCGCATGATCACGAGCGCGGACGGATGGACGATCCTCGTCGGCCGCTCGGGCCCGGACAACGACAGGCTGACGTTCAAGATCGCCGCGCCCGACGACATCTGGCTTCATGCCGCGGGCGTTCACGGCGCCCACGTCGTCATCCGCAATCCCGGAGCGGCGGGCCGTCGGTCCCGCCGTCGACCCTCGCCGAGGCCGCCGGACTGGCGCTCTGGTTCAGCGACGCACGCTCCGAGGCCGACCGGCGACGTCCACTGGACGCGCCGCAAAAACGTGCGGCGCGCCAGGGCGGACGCCCGGGAAGGGTCGTGCTCAAGCGGTTCGAGACCGTTCCGCGTGCGCGCCGCACCCCCGCGGAGGCCATTGATGGGCGCGTTCCTCGAGCAAGGATGCGGCGTTTCCGAGCCGAGGATGGGCGCTTTGCGTCCGAAGATGCTGCCCTGATTCGATTGACCTGGGGCAGACGCTGCCCTAGATTGGCGCGGCCATGAAGACGGCGCTCCAGGGAATCGGCGGTCTGCTCCTTGCCGCTCCTCTTGCTCTATTGGGTCTCTTCACGACAACGACCGCCAAGACGCTCTCAAGCGCGCTGATGCGCGCGTCGTGGCCCGCGCTGGCGCTGGGCGCCGCGATCAACGTCGCGCACAACGTCTTCCGGGTCTTGCGGTGGCGCTGGCTTCTCGATCCGGTCCGCCCGCGCGTGCCGTTCCGGCCGATGTTCGTCGCCGTGATCCTCGGGCTACATGACGACGCTGGCTCGTGCCCGGGCGGGTCGGGTGAGCTGGTGCGGCCGGCGCTCCTGTCCGCGCGCGGGAGAACCTCCCGCTCGGACCGTGCCTCGGCACCGTCGTCGCCGACCGCCTGCTCGACGGCGTCGCGATCGTCGGCGTTGTTCGCCGTGGGGAGCCTGACGAGCGCACTTCGCCGCGGGATCGCGCGGCCCTCGCGGGCCGAGATCCGCGTCACCGCGCCGTCATCGCGCTCGCGGTCGATCGTGGCGGGCTCGCGGCGCTGGTCGCGATCTCGACGCTCGGCGGGAGGCTGGACGGCTGGTTGTCGCGCCGGTCGGCGCCCGCGTGCGCTGGGCCGGTCGCGCGCGCTCTGGGGCTCTCGCGCGGCGTGGAGGCGCTGCGCTCGCCGCGCCGCCTCGTTCCGATCGTCGTGCTACAGCCTGCTCGCGTGGCTGACGATCGCGCTCGGCACGTGGATCGGAATCCGCGCCGCCGGGCGCCGACGTCGGCTTCGCCGACGTGCTCGTGATGCTCCCGCTGCTTGCGCTGGGCGTGTCGATCCCGACGCCCGGGCGGCGTCGGCGGCTACCACGCCGCCGATGCAGATCGGGCTGACCTCGCTGTTCGGAGTCGATCCGACGATCGCCGCCGGCGTCGGGATCTGATGCACCTCGCGATCGTGATTCCGATCCTGCTCGCTGGACCGGTTCTTCTCTACACGGAGCGTGTGTCCTGGTCCGACCTCGTCGCCGCGGGAAGCAGGTCCGAGCGCTGGGGCAGCGCGGCCGGCGCCGATCGAGGCGGCACGATGATTTGCCCGTTCTGCGCGCATCTGAAGGACAAGGTCGTCGACTCGCGCGAGACCGGGGCGGGGGACGCCATCCGCCGCCGCCGCGAGTGTCTGTCCTGCGGCCGCCGCTTCACGTCGTACGAGCGCGTCGAGGAGATCCCGTACTTCGTCGTCAAGAAGGACGGTCGACGCGAGCCGTTCGATCGTCAGAAGCTCATGGTCGGACTGCACCGCGCCTGCGAGAAGCGGCCGGTGCCGGCGAAGGCGCTCTCGGCGATCGTCGACGAGATCGAGCAGGTGGTGCAGGACGCGCCCGAGCGAGAGATCCCGGCGCGCGCGATCGGCGAGCGCGTGATGGAGCGGCTGAAGGAGCTCGACAAGGTCGCCTACGTGCGGTTCGCGTCGGTCTACCGGCAGTTCGAGGACGTCGAGGAGTTCATGTCCGAGCTCCGCAATCTGGTCGAAACGAGGAAGTGAGGGATCGCGCGATGACGAAGGGATTGGGCTCGATGCTCGAGGTGGCGCGCATCCAGAGCGAGATCAACCGCCTCTTCGACAACCTCCTCGACCTCGACGCCGGCGGCAAGGCGAGCGGGAGCTGGATCCCGATCGCGGACATCGTCGAGAACGACGACGCGCTCGTCGGTCACGGTCGAGCTCCCCGGCGTCGCCGCCGCGGACCTCGTGATCTCGACGCACGGCGGCGACGTCATCCTCACCGGAGAGAAGAGCCGTCCGAGACTCGACGGCTCGGTGCGCGCCCACGTCGCCGAGCGCGCCTACGGCCGCTTCCGCCGGGTGATCCACCTCGGCGTGCCCGTGAACACGCACAAGGCCGAGGCCGTGCTCGCGGACGGCACGCTGCGCATCCGCTTCCCGAAGGTCCCGAACCGGCGCGGCGAAGAGGTCGCGATCCAGGTGACGATGCCATGACCGCGACCGCACGAGCCCGCGATGGACGCCGATCTCCGCATCCCCGCACGATCTCCCGGTGCTTCCGCTGCGCGACATGGTCGTCTTCCCGTTCATCATCGCGCCGCTGTCGGTGGCGCGGGACCTGTCGATCCAGGCGGTGGACCGCGCGCTGTCCGAGAACCGGATGATCCTGCTCGTCGCGCAGCGCGACAAGGACGAGGAGGATCCGAAAGCCGGGCGATCTCCACGAGATCGGCACGGTCGCCGTCATCATGCGGATGCTGAAGCTCCCCGACGAGCGCATCCGCGTGCTCGTCCAGGGCGTTTGCCGGGCGCGGGTCAAGGAGTTCACCGCGTTCCGCCCGCATCTGACCGCCAAGATCGAGCGGATCGCCGATCAAGCCTACGACGGCGCCTCGATCGAGAAGGAAGCGCTCGTCCGCGTCGGTCAAGCGCGCGCTCGAGCGCGCCTCGAGCCTCGGGAAGAGCCTCCCGTCGGAGGTGCTCGTCATCGCCTCGAATCTCGAGGACCCCGGCCGTCTGGCCGATCTCGGTGGCGTCGAACCTGGAGCTGAAGGTCGACGAGGCGCAGGAGGTCCTGGAGATCATCGATCCCGTCGAGCGCCTGAAGCGCGTTCACGATCTCGTCCAGCGAGAGATGTCGCTGCTCTCGATGCAGCGCGAGATCGACTCGATGGCCAAGGACGAGATGGACCGCTCGCAGCGCGAGGTCTATCTCCGCCACCAGATGAAGGCGATCATGTCCGAGCTCGGCGAAGGCAACGAGCTCGGCGAAGAGATCGAGCGCTGCCGCGAGAAGGCGCGCGAGCTCGACCTGCGCCCCAGGCGGCCGAAGAGATCGACCGGCAGCTGAAGAAGCTCGAGCGCATGCATCCCGACGCGGCCGAGGCCTCCACGGTCAGGAACTACCTCGACTGGATCCTCGGCATGCCGTGGGGCAAGACGACCAAGGACAACCTCGATCTGGCCAAGGCGCGCGCAGATCCTCGACGAGGATCATTACGCGCTCGATCCGATCAAGGACCGCATCCTCGAATACCTCGCCGTCCGCAAGCTCAAGAAGAAGAGCAAGGGGCCGATCCTCTGCTTCGTCGGGCCCCCGGGAGTCGGCAAGACGTCGCTCGGCCGGTCGATCGCCAGGGCGCTCGGGCGCCAGTTCGTGCGGCTGTCGTTGGGCGGCGTCAAGGACGAGGCCGAGATCCGCGGCCACCGTCGCACGTACGTCGGCGCCATGCCGGGGCGCATCGTTCAGGGATCCACCAGGCGGGCTCGGCCAACCCGGTGTTCATGCTGGACGAGGTCGACAAGATCGGGCAGGACTTCCGCGGCGATCCGTCGGCGGCGCTGCTCGAGGTTCTCGATCCCGAGCAAAACGGGACGTTCCGCGACCACTACCTCGGCGTCCCGTGGGACCTCTCCGACGTGATGTTCATCGCGAACGCCAACCTCCTCGACCCGATCCACCCCGCGTTTCGCGACCGCATGGAGACGATCCGGCTGTCCGGCTACACGGAGGAGGAGAAGCTCGTCATCGCGACGCGTCACATCGTCCCCAAGCAGGTCGAGGAGAACGGCCTCAAGCGCCGCGAAGATCGAGTTCTCCGACAACGCGCTCAAGGCGCCTGATCTCGGGGTACACGCGCGAGGCGGGCCTGCGCAATCTGGAGCGACACGTCGCGGCGGTCTGCCGCAAGGTCGCCCGGCAGGTCGCCGAAGGGCGCAAGGGCAAGACGCGCGTCATCGCCTCGAGCCTCGAGTCGTTCCTGGGCCCGGCCCCGGCGACGCGCGAGGACGCGCTGGCCACCGACCAGGTCGGCGTCGCGACCGGGCCTCGCATGGACCGAAGCCGGTGGGGACGTCCTCTTCGTCGAGGCGACGACGATGCGCGGGCACGGCGGCACTGATCCTGACCGGCCAGCTGGGCGACGTCATGAAGGAATCGGCCCAGGCCGCGCTGTCGTTCGCGCGCGCCCACGCGGCGGAGCTCGGGCTGTCCGCCGAGCTACTTCGAGGACCGGGACCTCCACATCCACGTCCCCGAAGGAGCCATCCCCAAGGACGGGCCTCAGCGCGGGGATCACGATCGCCGCGGCGATGGTCTCGGCGTTCCTCGAGCGCCCCTGCGTCGCGATCTGGCGATGACCGGCGAGATCACGCTTCGCGGCAACGTCCTCGCCGGTCGGCGGCATCAAGGAAAAGGTCCTGGCGGCGCGCCGGTCCGGGATCACGACGATCCTGCTCCCGGAGGCGAACCGGAAGAACCTCGGGGAGATCCCGAAACCCTCCGGAAGGACGTCCACCTGGAGTTCGTCGGGGACATCCGCGAGGTCTTCCGGATCGCGTTCCGCGAGCCCCTGGAGCTTGCCGTCGGCCCTGAGTCCGGCCAAGCCCCGCTCGAAGCGAACCCCTCCAGCCCATCCACTAGGCGGCCGGTCCGCGCCTGCTAGACTCCGGCGGTCGCGTCGGGATCGGGCCTTCGGAACGGACTCGGGCTAGACGCTGGGTCCGGGACACCCGTACCAGGAGCGGGTCCAAGGCTTCCCGAAGCCGAAAGCCGAGGATGCGGGACGACGAGGACCTCACCGATCTGATCCGGGCCGCCGCGGGCGGCGACCGTCGGGCCTTCGAGGACCTGGTCCTCAGAAAGCGCGAGCGGGTCGTCCGGACGGCCTTTCAGATCACGGGCAACCTGGAGGACGCCAAGGATGTCGCGCAGGGAGTTTTCCTTCGGCTGTGGAAGGTGCTGCAGCGGTTCGACCTCGCGAAGAGGTTCGACACCTGGCTGTACCGCATCACCGTGAACGCCGCCATCGATCGCGTCCGCGAGCGCGGACCGAAGGGGATGCTTCAGGCGCTGCCCGACGACGCGGGGAGCGCCTCCGCGATCCCGTCGCGCGGACCCGACGAGATCAGTTCGATCTCGCGCAGCTGCAGGGCGCCTTCCTCCGCCTGGCGGCGCGCCTGGCACCCAAGCAGCGGGCGACGTTCGTCGCTCAAGGAGATCGAAGGGCTCGAAACCGCCGAGGTCGCGCGGAGTCTTGGGCGTCACGGAATCCACCGTGCGCAACCATCTGCTCCAGGCCCGGCGCATCCTCCGCGACGGGCTGGCTGCGCGATTACCCGGGCTTGACGGGCGGGCGCCGTCCGGCGACCGCGAGCGGGACGTCATGACCCCGCACGTCGATCCGCTCCGTCTGGCTACGTCGTCAGGGCCGCGAGCGACGCGCGAATGCTCGACGCACGTCCGCGCGATGCGCGCGCCTGCCGGCGCCGCGCTCGCGGCACACGATCCCTCGGCCCTGTTCAGCCTCCTCGCCCTGACGCCCGTTCCCGCGCCGCTCCTCGACGACCTGTCCGCCGAGCGTCGCGCGCCGAGCCGGAAGCGACCGCTCGCCCTTCGGCGCATCGCCGGCGCAGCTGCCTTGGCCGCGCCGCGCCGCCGCCGCCGCGGTCTGTCGTCCTCGCGCTCCTTTCGCGGCTACGCGACGCCTCGCGCGATCGGCAGAGGCATCCGCCGCGGATCTCCGTGTCCCGCAGCGCGCCGACGTCGAGGTCGAATCCGGCCGCGGCGTGTCCCAGGTGATCGACCTCACCGTCGGCGAGACGCAGATCGTCATGGTCTACAACGGAGACTTGAAGCTGTGAGACGCGCAGCGCTCGCGATCCTGCTCGCGGCCGCGCTCGTCGCGGGCCGCTCCGTCGCGGCGGCGGACGCGCCGCCGCGTCCGAGGCGTCCGGTCTCGGCGCGGGCGTACGAGGTCAAGTTCAAGTCGCTGGCCGATGCCGCGGAGCTGGTCAGCCCGCTTCTGACCCCGCAGGGCACGCGTCACGCTCCAGCCGCGCCTGAAGACGCTGACGGTCCAGGACCGCGTCTCGGTTCTCGACCGCGTCGCCTCGCTCCTCGCGAGCTTCGACGTGGCGCCGCGCAACGTCGAGATCGCGATGAGCCTCTTTCTCGGCACCGATCGCCGCGAGCAGGAGGCCGGGCGCGATCATCCCGCCGTCGTCGATGACGAGAGACGTGCGCGGGATCGCGGAGACGCTCGGCGATTTCACGAAGTGGAACGCCTACGAGCCGCTGGGCGGGCGGGCGGTCACCGGGCGCCGAGGGGGGCGCGTCACCGTGAATCTCTCCGACGAGTACCGCGTCGCCTACGACATCGACACCGTGCGGGACCAGAGCGTCAAGCTGACGAATTTCGTCCTGCAGCGGGTCGTCCGCGGACGCCGACGGCAAGGAGAAGGTCCAGGACGTGTACTCCGCCGCGGTCGTGCTCCCGGTGGGCCGGATGCTGATGCTCGGCGCCGCCCAGAATCCCGAGTCCAAGCGGGCGCTCTTCCTCACGCTTCAGGCGCGGCCGAGGTAGACGATGGCGCAGTTCGTCTGCCGGATGGCCCTCCCGACCGGGGAGATCGTCGAGCGCACGGTGGTCGCCGACAGCGAGGCGGCGCTCCGGCGCGAGCTCGAGGACAAGGACATGCTCGTCCTCGAGCTGCGCCGGCAGAACCCGGTCCTCTCGGCCATCGGCGAGGCGCTGTCACGATGCGACCGCGCATCGCCGCGCGCGAGTTCCTCTTCTTCAATCAGGAGTTCTCGGCGCTGCTCCGCGCCGGCCTTCCGATCTTGACCAGCCTCGACATCCTGATCGACCGGCGCGAAGAACCTCGCTCTTCAAGAAGGCGCTCATGGACATCCGCGAGCGCGTGAAGGCGGGAGAGTCGCTCTCCGGACGCGTTCACGGCCCAAGGCGAGCTGTTCCCCGAAGCTCTACGCGGCGAGCCTCGCCTCCGGCGAGCGCTCGGGCGAGCTGCCGAACGTCCTCAAGCGCTACATCTCCTACACGCGCAGCATCATGACGATCCAGAAGAAGGTCGTCGGGCGCCCTGGTCTACCCCGCGATCCTCGTCTGCGTGTCCATCGTCATCGTCGTCATCATGATCTTCAAGGTCATCCCGACGTTCGCCGGGCTGTTCAAGGAGCTCGGCACCGACGCTTCCGTGGACGACGGAGCTCCTGGTGAACGGCTCGACGTTCCTTCAGTCGATGTGGCAGCCCATCGTCGGCGCTCGTCGTGGGCGGCGTCGCGGCGTTCCTCTGTCTGGAAGCGCAGCCCAAGCGGGCGCCTCGGCTTCGACCGGCTGAAGATGAAGCTCCCCTTGGTCGGCAACGTCGATCCGGGACTACGCGCAGAACCGCTTCACGCGAACGCTCTCGACGCTTCTGGCCGGCGGCATCCCGCTCGTGACGTCCCTGGAGCTCGCGGCGCGGGCGGTCGGCAACTATGTGCTCGAGCAGCAGCTGATGGCGCGTCACCGTCCGCGTGCGCGAGGGACAGCCCCTGTGGGAATCCCTCGAGCGCACGGGCTACATCAGCGAGATGGCCGTCGAGATGGTGAAGGTCGGAGAGTCGACGGGGTCGCTCGTCGAGATGCTCGACAACGCGTCGGAGTTCTCGGAGGAGGAGATCGACTACCGGCTGTCGAACATGGTGACGATGATCGAGCCGCTGATGCTGGTGTTCATGGCGGTCATCGTCACCGGGATGATCCTGGCGATCTACATGCCGCTCTTCCAAGCGGTCGGCCAATCGAAGTTCTAAAGGCGAGGAAAGGACATGGCGGACGAAGCGAAGGTGCAGGACCCCAGGGCTCTTCCGACGATCGACGCCGACGCGGGCGGAGACGTCCTCTCCGAGGAGATCCAGGCGCGCCGCCTCGCCGAGCGGATCGGCATCGAGTACGTCGATCTCGCGAATTTCGAGATCGACGCGGACCTGTTCCGCTCGATTCCGGTCGATCTGATGTTCCGCTACAACTTCGTTCCGCGCACGCGCGCGGCGAACGGGCCTCCAGATCGTCGTGGCCGACCCGTCCGACGTGCTCGATGATCGACGAGCTCGAGCTGCTGCTCGGGGACGTCGATCGAGGTGGTCGTCGGAACCCCGGCGCGATCCAGGAGATCCTCAAGAAGAGCGAGTCGTCCCAGCGCGTTCTCGAGGAGGCGACCGAGGAATTCCGGATCCAGATCGTGCTCGAGGACGACGAGACCGGCGAAGAGACGCTCACGATCGACCGCCTCACCTCGGATCAGTCGCCGATCATCAAGCTCGTCGACTCGACGGTGTTCAACGCGCTGCAGCGCCGCGCCTCCGACATCCACATCGAAACCCGCGATCGCGAGGTCGATCATCAAGTACCGCATCGACGGCGTCCTGTACCAGGCGATGGAGCCGATCGACAAGAAGTTCCATCAGACGATCATCTCGCGCATCAAGGTCATGTCGGAGCTCGACATCTCCGAGAAGCGCGTCCCGCAGGACGGCCGGTTCAAGCTGCGCATCAAGGGACGCACCGTGGATTTCCGCGTGTCGATCATGCCGTCGGTCCACGGCGAGGACTGCGTCATCCGCATCCTGGACAAGGAATCGACCAACCGCGAGTTCGCCTCGCTCTCGCTCGACGTCTGCGGCTTCGAAGACCGCGACATGCAGCGGATGCGGCGCTTCATCAAGGAGCCCTACGGCATGGTGCTCGTCACCGGCCCGACCGGCTCCGGCAAGACCACGACGCTCTACGCCGCGATCTCGGAGATCAAGAACGACGAGGACAAGATCATCACGATCGAGGACCCGGTCGAGTACCAGCTCCCGGGGATCACGCAGATCCCGGTGAACGAGAAGAAGGGGCTCACCTTCGCGCGCGGCCTGCGCTCGATCCTGCGCCACGACCCCGACAAGATCATGGTGGGCGAGATCCGCGACGCCGAGACGGCGCAGATCGCGATCCAGTCCGCGCTGACCGGCCACCTCGTCTTCACGACCGGTCCACGCCAACAACGTCGTCGACGTGCTCGGCCGCTTCCTGCAACATGGGCGTCGAGCCGTACAACTTCGTCTCGGCGCTGAACTGCATCTCTCGCGCAGCGCCTCGTCCGCCTGATCTGCGCGAGCTGCAAGCGCACCGTGAAGGCGACGCGCGAGCAGCTCGTGGCGTCGGGCCTCGACCCCAACCGCTATCTCGATTTCACGTTCCACGAGGGGAAGGGGTGCATCGACTGCAACGGCACCGGGTACCCGGGCGCACCGCGATCGCCGAGCTTCTCGACATGTCGGACCGCATCCGCGAGATGATCCTCGAAAAGCGGCCGGCGGCCGACATCAAGCGCGCCGCCAAGGAAGAGGGCATGACGTTCCTCCGCGAGGCGGCGCTGGCGAAGGTCTTCGCCGGGCAAGACCTCGCTTCACGAGATCAACAAGGTGACCTTCGTCGAATGAGCGTGCTCGATCCCATCCTCGCGCGCTTCCAGTCGCTTCGACCCCGAGGCGTTCCTCGACCTCCGCCCGGACTACCCGCCGGTCGCCGTCGAGATCGATCGCGGCCAGCTGACGCTCGTCCGCGTGAAGCCGCAGCAAGCGATCGCGGCAGATCCTCGAGGCGTTCCGCATCCAGCCGGCGCCCGAGCATGCGGTCGGCGCGACGATCTTCCGGCCCAACCTGGGCTCGCTCGACGACCTGACCCGGCAGGTGCGCGAGCTGTTCGATCGAAGCGGCACCAAGCCGGGACGGGTGTCGCTCATCCTCCCCGACAATCTCGCGAAGGTTTCGATCGTGCAGCCTCCCGAGCGCCCGGCGACGCGGAAGCTGCTCGCGGAGATGCTCCGGTTCAAGCTGCGCCGGTCGGTGCCGTTTCGACTCGAGGATGCGGTCGATCTCGTCGTGGGCCCTTCCCGGCCCCGGCCCCGAGCAGCACCTGCTCGTCGCGGTGATGATGCGCTCCGTGGTCGAGCAGTACGAGGCCGCCGTTCGAGGCGGCCGGGGCGCCGGCCGGGTCTCGTCGATCTGTGCACGCCGAGCCTGTTCAATCTCGTGCGGTCGGAGATCGCGAAGTCCGTGAAGGGCGCGACCGACGCGCGCGCTCCTCAACTGCACCCGAAACTATTTCACGCTCATGATCCTGCGCGCCGATCGCGTCGTGTTCTTCCGGTGCAAGACCTACGCCGGGCGGCGAGGAGGACGACGCCTCGGGACGGCTCGCCGTGATGGGTCGCGAGCTGTCGTCGTCGCTGTCGTACTACGCCGACAAGCTCGGCGGCGGCAGGCGTCGGGACGCGTCTTCGTTCGCGCGGTGTCGCCGGGCTTGGACGAGGTGGTGCCCGTGCTCGAGCGCATCGGCATCGCCTCGGTGCGCGCGATCGACGCCGGCGGCGCGCTCGATCCGTCGCTCTCGGTCGGCGGTTCGAGCCGCTGGACGGCCAGCGCCTGGCCCCCGCGTTGGGCGCGGCCGCGGGAAGGACGGCCGCGTGATGCGCCCGCTCGAGCTCAACCTCGCGTCGCGCCCGTTCCGGAACAACTTGCCGATCTGGACGGCGCACGGCGTCTTGCTCGCGGTCGTCATCGCGTTTTCCGCCTGGAACATTCACGCCGCGATCGTCGCGTCCGCCAACCTCGGCACCTTGCAGGCCGATCTCGGATCGGTCGAGCGCCGGCTCGACGACCTGGACCGGCGCGAGGAGGCCGCCGTCAAGGGAGCGCGCGAGTTCGATCCCGAAGACGATGCAGATCCAGGCCGACAAGGCCAACGACATCATCCTGCGGCGCGGTCTGTCGTGGACGCGCCTGTTCAACACGCTCGAGCGCGTCGCTCCCTACGAGGTGCGCATGACCACGGTCCGTCCCGTCTACGGCACGCGCCAGGCCGGCCGCGGAGGACCGCGCGACGATCGTGTTCGAGGGGACCGTGCCGGTGGACATCGAGGGCATCGCGCAGAGCTTCGAGTCGTTTCTGGAGCTCGAGCGCGCGCTGATCGTCGATCCGCACTTCGCGAACGTCGAGCCGGTCCGAAGCGAGACGCCGCCCGGGTCGTCGGAGGTGACGTTCCAGCTTCGCTTCCTCTACGATCCCGGACGGGCGCCTGGCCGGCGAGCACCCCGAGATCCCGCACGTGCTCGAGGCCGCGCGCAAGGCCGCCGAAGAGGGCGGAGAGGCTCCGCCCTCCGCGCTCGAAGGAGTTGCAGTGACCGCCCGACGGCCCCGCTTCGACGTGCGCGCCGCGAGCGGAACGATCTTCCTCGTCCTCGCGGCGCGCTGCTCGTCGTCAACGTCGCGATCTCGGTTCTCTACGTGCGCCCGAAGGTCGTCCGCTACCGGCAGCTGACGGATCTGTCCAGCCCGCAGCTCCAGGTCGTGAAATCGCGCGAGCAGGAGGTCGTCCAGAAGGAGAGCTACCGGATCGCGCTCGTGAAGGCGCGGGACGACATGAAGCACCTGGCCGGGGACGTCCTCTCGACGCGACAGCGCCGGATGATCGGGGTGCAGCTCGAGATCGCCAAGCTGGCGCGCGAGTTCGGCATCGCTCTCGACCGCGTTCGCTACGAGACGGAAGCCGTTGGACGAGGGCGCGCTCGAGCGCTTCGCGATCATCGTGCCGCTGTCGGGCGGCTACACGAATCTGCGGAAGTTCATCCAGTCGGTCGAAAGCTCGGACAACTTCCTCGTCATCGAGCGCGTCGCGTTGGGGACCGGCAAGTCGTCAGGACGTCGTCGAGCTCGAACATCACGCTCGCCACCTACTTCATCGCGCCCGACGCGAATCTCGACGAGCTCGGCAAGAAGCCGGCCGCATCCGTGCGGAGCTCGTGATGGCCAGGGGCCGATCGCGCCGCGAGATGCTCCTGATCGCGGGGTTCGGGCTGGCGGCCGCCGTGTGGCTCTGGCGCGTCGTGGGATACCGACGCCCCGCCGGCCGCCACGGCCGCCGACAAGAGCGCGCCAGGCGAAGAAGGAGCTCGCGATCGCGGAAGGCGCCGCTCGTTCACATGGAGCTGCTCGACCGGGCGGTCGTCAAGTACGAGCAGGGCGGCCGGGATCTCTTCAAGTACTCGGTGCGTCCCCGTCGTGGGCGCAGGTCAAGCAGATGCGCGCGGCCGCGGCCGCCGCGGCGAAGGCGCAACGCGAGGCGGAAGAGCCGGTCGCGACTCGCAGGCGCTCCAGCGGCAGAAGGCAGAGGCGGAGCGCGCAGGAATACCTGGCCGCGCATCCGCCGCCGCCGGCGCCTCCACAGCCTCCCGCGATTCACGTTCCGAGTTCCTGGGGTTCGTCGGGCCGCCGACCGGCCGCATCGCGGCCTTCGAAGAGAACGATGCGACCTTCGTCGCCACGACGGGGGAGATCGTCGAAGAAAGAGTTCCGCATCGACGAGATCAAGTACGAGTCCGTGGTGATCAGCTACGTGGATCCGCGAGTTCAAGGGCCAAGTGCGGGAGCTGCCGCTCATGCGCGGAAAGTAACGGTGAGCGCGCAAACGAAACGGGGACGTCCGTGTCGACGATGAATCGATTCGCGGGAACGGTTTTGACGGTCGGGGCTGCTGCTGTGCACGGGCTGCGCCGCGCAGAAGGCGTTCCAGACGGCCGAGCAGGAGTCCCGCGCGCGAGAACTGGGACCAGGCCGTCCTCCAGTACAGCAAGGCGACCGCGCTCGATCCGGGAACTCGCGCTACGACATCGCCCTGACGCGGGCGAAGCTGAAGGCCTCGGCGCAGCACTTCGAGAAGGCGAAGCGCTACGCGAAATCGGCGCAGTGGGACCTGGCGGCGGCCGAATACCAGCAGACCCTGCTGCTCTACCCGGGAACCAGCACGCCGCCGACGAGCTCGACAAGGCGCTCACGATGATCCGCCGGCGCGACGAGCAGCCGTCCGAGATGCGAGCGGCTTGAAGGCGCAGGCGCAGAAGGACGCGCTGGCGCCGCCCGAAGCTGTCGGCGAAGTCGAACATCCCGATCCAGGTCCAGTTCCGCGACCGGCCGGTCGGCCAGATCTTCGACGTGATCGGCAAGGCGTCGCAGATCAACTTCATCTACGACGAGAAGACCGACCTCAACAAGCCGCATGACGATCGAGATCGGAAGCGTCACGCTCGAGCGCGCGCTCGACGTCCTGATGCTGCAGACGAAGAACTTCTACAAGATCATCGACGAGCACACGCTCCTGATCGCCCCGGACAACCGCCAGAAGCGGCAGGAGCTCGAAGACCAGGTGATCCGCACGTTCTACCTGTCGAGCGCCGACACCAAGCAGGTCGTCTCGGTCGATCCGCACGCTCCTCAACTCACGGCAGGTGGCGGAGAACGACCCGCTGAACTCGGTCTCGATCAAGGACACGCCCGACAAGGTCGCGATCGCGGCGAAGCTGATCGACTCGAACGACAAGTCGAAGGGCGAGGTCATCATCGACGTCCAGCTTCTGGAGATCAACCGCAAGACGCTCACGACGCTGGGCATCGACCTGTCGTCGAAGACCCTGACGCTGCAGCTTCGTCGGACGGCACGCACGTCGCTGCCGCTGAACAACCTGTCGGCGCTCAAGCAGAAGGGGAACTGGCTGCTCGGCCCGATCCCGAGCGTCGTCATGAACTTCCTCAAGAGCGACACCGACACCAAGTCGATCGCGTCAGCCGCAGATCCGCGTGAGCGAAGGGGAGAAGGCCGAGATCGTCATCGCCGACCGCGTGCCGATCCCCAACACGACGTTCAACACCGGCGTCAACACGGTCGGCGTGAACGCATCGTGGTGCCGATCACGTCGTTCACCTACCAGAACGTCGGCATCACGCTTCAGATCGAGCCGCGCGTCCACCACAACAAGGAGGTCACGCTCAAGGTCCAGGTCGAGGTGTCGAACCTCGCCGGCGCGGTCGACCTGGGCACGGGCGTCACGCAGCCGATCATCGGCACGCGTCAGGTCCAGACGGTCATCCGGCTGCGCGACGGCGAGACGAACCTCCTCGCCGGCCTGATCAAGAAGGACGACACGAGTCTCGAAGGGCGGCGTCGCCGGCATCATGGACATTCCCGGCGTCGGCGACGTGTTCTCGACGCGCACCGTCGACCGCAAGGAGACGGACATCGTCCTGACGCTCACGCCCTACATCGTGCGCATTCCGGACATTCAGGAAGACGACCTCCAGACGCTTTGGGTCGGCACCGAGGACAACATGCGCCTGCGCGGCCCGGTGCGCGGCGTGATGGGCGTGTCGCCGTTCGCCGATCCGGACGACGGAGGCGCGGCTCCGAGATCGCTCCCAACCCGGCGAAGCCGTACCTTCCGCCCGTGGAGCCGCCGCGCCGAACGCGACGCCGCCGGGGCACCGTGGTCGAACGCGACCGTCCGAGCGCGCCCGCGCCGGTGGTCATCGCCGCCGTCAGACGGCGCCTCGCCGAAACGGTGGTGCCCGTCCGCGCCACCTCCCGAGGAATGCCCTCCGGCCGAGGAGACGCCGCCGGAGTCGGCCCCGCCGACGGAGACCGGGTCGCAGAGAGCCGCCCGTGAACGCGGGACCGGCGACCGTCCGGCTGGTCCCGTCGGCGCCGTCGTTCCGCGTCGGCGACCGGGTGTCCGTCGAGGTGCGGATCGAGAACGCGACCAACGTCGCCTCCGTGCCGTTCCACCTTCGTTACAACCGGCAGGTCCTGGAGTTCGTGCCGCCGGCGACGCAGGGCTCGTTCCTCAACAGCGACGGCGCGAACAGCGTCTTCCTCGCGACGGATTCCGGCGGCGGCGGCGAGGTCGTCGTCGGCCTCTCGCGGCTCGGCGGCGGAGACGGGATGTCGGGGGCCGGGACCTAGCGACGTTCCAGTTCCAGGCGATCAACCCGGGGACTGCCGGCTTCGCCTGGACGGGCGCCTCCGTGAAGGATCCGCAGGCGCGCAACGTTCCGGCGAGCTTCCTCCTGTCGCCGGTGGCGGTGGAGCCCTGACGACGCATGATGCGGATGAGACGGCGTCGACGGCGGCGAGCGGGGCTGACCCTGGTCGAGCTCGTGTGCTGCTCCGCGATCATCCTCGTGCTCGCCAGCGCCGCCATCCCCGTCGCGAACACGTGGGTCAAGCGCCGGAAGGAGCTCGAGCTGCGCCAGGCGCTGCGCGAGATCCGCACGGCGATCGACAAGTTCCAATGGGACGCCGAGCACAACCCGCAGATGGCCTCGAAGCTGAACGGATCGAACGACGAGGCCACTACCCGGAAAAGCTCGAGTGGCTCTACCAGGGGTTCGACATCGGCGACGCGGCGGGCACCAAGGTGAAGTACCTGAGGCGCCTTCCGCGCGATCCGATCACCGGGAAGCGACGACTGGGCGACGCGATCCAGCCGCGACAAGCCGGGATCGTTCGCGACCGACGGGATGAACATCTTCGACGTACATACCAAGAGCGAGGCGGTCGCTCTGGACGGGACGCACTATGCCGACGTGGTAGAGCCGGCGCACGCGAAGCGCCAGCGGGGTTTCACGCTGATCGAGCTGCTGGTGGTCTGCGCGATCATCGGCCTCCTCTCCGCCGTCGCGGTCGCGAACTACCGGCGCAGCATCGTCAAGGCGAAGGAGGCCGTGCTTGCATCAGGACCTCTACACGATGCGCACGCTGATCAACCAGTACTTCGCCGACAAGGGGAAGTACCCTTCGGACATCACGTCGCTTGGTCGAGGATCACTACCTCCAGGCCGTTCCCAAGGACCCGTTCACGGACAGCGCGGAAACGTGGGTGACCGAGCCGGCGCGAGATGGACGAATCCGACATCACGACCGAGCCGGGGATCGTCGACGTCAAGAGCGGCGCGGACGGGACCTCGCTCGACGGCCAGAGCCTATTCCGAATTCTGACGACCGCCTTGCGGCGGTTTCGAGGAGAAGGGTCATGCGGACGATGATGAGAGCTTCGACGTTGGCGGCATTCCTCGCGGCGCTTGCGCTCGCGACGGGCTGCGAGACACGCCGCTTCTCGCCGGGAAAGACTTCAAGATGACCCTGATCGCCGAGGTCAGCACGGACCCGGATCTGACAGAGCCGACGTGTGAACATCGTCGCGAGTGTCGTGAACGACGTCGAACGTCGCCCAAAGCGGGATCACTGTTTTCTTCTCGTCGACCACCGGCGGCGTGCTCGCTCACGGCAGCGCCGGTGTTTCGACACGCACTCCGATGGAAGGGCTGTTGAAACGCCTGACGCTGGCGCTGGGCGCCCCGACGTCGATCACGGTCACGGCGACCTCGGCCGCGCTGACAAAGACGGTCAACGTGACGACGACGGGGGCCGGAATCTGCGACATCAACACACCGCCCACGGCGGTGATCAATCCTTCGAGCATCCCGACGCTTCCAGGCAAGACCGGCGCTGAAACGACGGTCCCGACGCTAACCTGAGCGGTGCGACTTCGCACGATCACCAAACGGCGGTTGAGAACCTGAGCTACTCTTGGGACTGCGACGGCGGAACCAGCACGAGCACGGTGGAGGACCACATCATTTGCGTCTATGCCTACCAGACGGATCAGAAGCAATACACGATCACGCTCACGGTTACCGATGATGGCCTCCAACGATGAGGCCGGGTGCGAAAAGTCCGACCAGGCGACGATCAACGTCACCGTCCCGGCACGGCGCCGCCCTCATGAGCCCCTCGATCCGCCCGCGGAAACAGCGCGGCGTCGTTGATCGTGGCGCTCATGACGGGCATCGCGATCGCGATGATCCTCTCGTCGTTCGCGGTGCAGAAGTGGACGGATGTGCTGCGCCGCGACAACGAGGCCGAGATGATCTTCCGCGCGCAGGACATCGTTCGAGCGCTGAAGCGATTCCAGGTCGAGAAGGGAAGCTGCCCACCGAGCTCAAGGAGCTGATGGAGCCGGGCAACAAGGGGCAGTACTTTCTTCGCCGCCTCTGGAAGGACCCGCTGGTCAAGGGCGGGCAGTGGCAGTTCCTCTACGCGAGCCCCGCGGGGGTCTCTTCGATCCCACGGCCGCGGCATTGCCGGGCGCCGGGACTCCGCCGGGATTACCGCCGCCGGCCGGAGGGCTTGCGCAAATCATTCAGCCACCGGGCGGTCTCAGGGAATCAACCCGGAGCGTCCCCGTTCGAGCAAGCCGGGCGACGGCGCGTCGTGACCGGAATGCCGATCGCGGGCGTCAAGTCGCGCTGCACGGAACAACCGTTTCGCGTCTTCAAGAGCAAGACCTCCTACAGCGAATGGACCTTCTCGATCTTCGATCTCGACCCTCGTGTTCCGGTGCCGGCGCCCGCGGTCAATCAGCCAGAATCCGGCGGGCTTCCCACCAACAGGGACACCTCCCCCTTCCAGCACAAATCCTCACTAGTCCCTATCGCTTCGTCTCACACTCGGCCTGATATACTCCGGTCTCCTTGAGCCACAAGAACCTGCGCGGCGCGACCGAGATCCGCAAGGAAACCCTGCCCAACGGCATCACGCTGCTCACCGAGCGCATGCCGCACGTCCGGCGCGTGACCTTGGGCGTCTGGCTGCGCCGCGGCAGCCGCCACGAGCCTCCGTCGTTGAACGGGGCCTCCCATTTCATCGAGCACCTGGTCTTCAAGGGTACCGAGAGCCGTTCGGCGAGGAGATCGCCCTCGCCGTCGATTCGATCGGCGGGCAGATGGACGCCTTCACGTCGAAGGAATACACCTGCTTCTACGCGAAGGTTCTGGACGACCACCTGAGCGATGCCGTCGACCTGCTGTCGGACATCGTGCTGCGTCCTCTGTTCGACGCCACCGAGCTCGAGCGCGAGCGGAAGGTGATCGTCGAGGAGATCCGCATGGTCGAGGACGCGCCCGAGGAGCTGGTCTACGACCTGTTCTCGACCCACTTCTATCCGGGCCATGCGCTGGGTCGGCCGATCCAGGGGACAGAAGAGACGGTCGGCGGCTTGAGCCGTAGGCGGCTTCTCGACTACTTCCGCGCCAACTACGTCCCCCACAACATCCTGATCGTCGCGGCGGGGAACCTCCGCCACGCCACGCTGGCGCGTCTGGCGGCGAAGAGCTTCGGCCGGATGCCGCGAGGCGGCGCGCAGGCGCCGAGCCGGCGGGCGGCCGCGGCCGCGCGGCGGCATCGTCACGCGGAACAAGAAAGAGCTGGAGCAGCTCCACGTGCTGCTCTGGGCGTGCCCGCGTTTCCGGAGCGGCACGCCCAGCGGTATCCGCTGTTCGTCTTGAACGCGCTTCTGGGCGGCACGATGTCCTCGCGATTGTTCCAGAAGGTCCGGGAGGAGCGCGGTTTGGCGTACAGCGTCTACTCCGCGGTGAACGCGTTCCGGGACGCCGGCGTGATGATGGTGTACGCCGGCACGAGCCCCGACAAGGGGGACGAGCTGCTCTCGGTCGTGAGGGACGAGCTGCGCGACCTGCGCGACAAGGGGCCGAGCGCGCGCGAGGTCGAGGTCGCGAAGGAGCACCTGAAGGGGAGCCTCATGCTCTCGCTCGAGTCGACATCGAGCCGCATGTCGAACCTCGCGCGCCAGGAGATGTATCACGGCCGCACGTTCTCGATGACGCGAGATCTTAGACGGTCTCAACCGCGTGACGCCGAGCGGACGTCCATCGGATGGCGCGCAAGGTCTTCCGGCCGGGAACGCCCGCGCTTGGCCGCCGTCGGACGCACGCGGACGCTCAAGGCGATCCGCGAGGGGTTCGCGCTGTGAAGGTGAGCATCCGCCGCCTTCCCGAAGCCTCCGACCTCCCGCTTCCCGCGCGCGCGACCCGCCACGCGTCCGGGTTCGACCTGCGCGCCTGCGTCGACGGCTCGCTCGTCGTTCCCGCGGGAGGGAGGGCGCTGGTTCCGACCGGCGTCGCGATCGCGGTGCCGCCGGGCTTCGAGGCCCAGATCCGTCCTCGGAGCGGTCTCGCCCTGCGCTCGGGGGTCACGCTCCTGAACAGCCCGGGGACGATCGACGCCGACTACCGCGGCGAGGTCGGCGTGATCGTCGTCAACCACGGCGCGGACCCGGTGACCATCGCGCGGGGCGACCGCATCGCGCAGCTGGTGATCCAGAGCTCCCCGACGTCGAGCTCGTCGCGGTCGACGAGCTGCCCGAGACCGCGCGCGGCGCCGGAGGTTTCGGGCACACCGGGATCCGGTGATGGTGCGCGTCGTCCCGCTGGGGAGCGGCTCGTCCGGCAACGCGACGCTCGTCGCGTTCGGCGCGCGGCGCCTCCTCGTGGACGCCGGCCTCTCGGCGCGCGAGCTCGCGTTGCGTCTCGAGGCCGTGGGCGTGGCGCCGTCCTCGCTGACCGCGATCCTCCTCTCGCACGAGCACCACGACCACGCGCGCGGGCTGGAGCGGTTCGCGGTGAAGCACCGGGTGCCCGTGTTCACGACCCCGAGACGCTCGCGGCGTTGAACCTCGCGCCGCGGCACCTCGCGGCGTGGCACCCGTTCGAGCCCGGCGTCCCGTTCGATGCCTACGGCGTCGAAGGTCGATCCGTTCACGATCCCCCACGACGCGGTCAACCCCGTCGCGTTCGTGCTCGAGGCGCGAGGCGTCACGCGTCGGGATCGCCACCGATCTGGGCCACGCGACGACGCTCGTCGTCGAGCGCCTGCGCGGCTGCCACGTGCTCGTCGTCGAGGCCAACCACGACGACGACATGCTGGTGCGCGGGCCGTACCCGTGGGCGCTCAAGCAGCGGATCGGGGGCGGCTCGGCCACCTGTCGAACGCGGAGGCGGCGACGCTGCTCGCGGCGACGGCCGACGACGACTGCCAGGCCGTCGATCCTGGCGCACCTTTCGGAGAGCAACAATACCGCGGCCAAGGCGCGGCAGGCGGTCGCCGCGGCGTTGGCGGCAGCCGGCCGCAGCCGCTACGTCATGCGCGTGGCGGCGCGCCGACAGCCGACGCCCGCGGTGGAGATCTGAGACGATGATCCCGAGGTACACGCGCGCCGAGATGGCGCGCGCTCTGGAGCGACGAGGAGAAGTACCGCGCCTGGCTCGCGTCGAGCTGGCGGCGACCGAGACCTTGGCGGCGCGGGGCTCGTGCCCGCCGACGATCTCGCCGCGATTCGCGCCAAGGCCGCCTTCGACGTCGGCCGGATCGCGGCGATCGAGGCGGAGGTCAAGCACGACGTCATCGCGTTCCTCACGAGCGTCGCGGAGCACGTCGGCCCGGCGTCGCGCCACATCCACTACGGCCTCACCTCCTCGGACGTCGTCGACACCGCGCAGGCGCTCCTCCTGGTCGCGGGCCTGCGATCTCCTCCTCGTCGGGACTCGACGGCCTGCTGGCCGTCCTGAAGCGGCGCGCGATCGAGCACAAGCACACGGTGATGGTCGGCCGCACGCACGGCATCCACGCCGAGCCCTACACGCTGGGGCTGAAGTTCGTCGGCTGGTACCTCGAGATGACGCGCAACCGGGCGCGGCTGACCGCGGCGCGCGAGGAGATCCGCTTCGGCAAGCTCTCCGGCGCGGTCGGGACGTACGCGCACCTCGATCCCGCGATCGAAGCCGAGGTCATGGCCGAGCTCGGCCTGAACGGCGAGCCGCTCGCGACCCAGGTCATCCCGCGCGACCGGCACGCCGCGCTCGTCGCGCTGCTCTGGGCATCCTGGCATCGTCGCTCGATCGGATCGCGACCGAGATCCGCCACCTCCAGCGCACCGACGTGCGCGAGGTGGAGGAGCCGTTCGCGGCAGGGCAGAAGGGCTCCTCGTCGATGCCGCACAAGCGGAACCCGATCGGATGCGAGAACGTCTCCGGGCTCGCCCGCCTCGTCGCGCGCCTACGTCAGGCCGCGCTCGAGGACATCCCGCTCTGGCACGAGCGCGACATCTCCCACTCCTCCGTCGAGCGCGTGATGCTCCCGGACGCGACGACGCTTTGCGACAGCATGCTGCACCGCATGACCGGCATCCTCGACGGCCTCCACGTCTACCCGGAGCGGATGGCCGAGAACATGGGGCGCATGAAGGGGCTGGTCTTCTCGCAGGCGGTCCTTCTGGCGCTCGCCTCGGCCGGATTGTCGCGCGAGGCGGCCTACGAGATCGTCCAGCGCGTCGCGATGGCCGTCTGGGCCGGGGAAGGGCTCGTTTCGGGATCTGCTCGCCGCCGATCCCGGGCGTCGCCGCGGCGCTTCCGCCGGCGACGCTTGCGGCGTGCTTCGACGCCGACGCAGAGCCTGAAGCACGTCGATGCGATCTACGCGCGGGCTTTCGGGGCGGATTGACGCGGTTGCTACAATCGCGTGAGTAGCACCATCGCCGAATGACCGAGGGTGAAATCGTGTGCGGCATCGTCGGCATCTTCGGGCACCCCGAAGCGGCCAAGCTGTCCTACCTCGGGCTCTACGCCTTGCAGCATCGCGGGCAGGAATCCGCGGGCATCGTCGCCGCCGAGGGCCCGACGCTCACGCGCCGCGGGGGCATGGGGCACGTCGCCGACGTCTTCTCGCGCGAGGTGATCGACGAGCTCCCGGGCCCGATCGCCATCGGCCACGTGCGCTACTCGACCGCCGGCGACTCGAACCCGGCGAACGCCCAGCCCTTCCTGCTGCGGCACCATCGCGGGCCGATCGCGGTCGCGCCACAACGGCAACCTGGTCGACGCCGCGGCCATCCGGTCCGAGCTCGAGAGCGACGGCGCCATCTTCCAGACGACGACCGACACCGAGGTCCTGCTCCACCTGGTCGCGCGCTCGCGCGTCCCGGACGTCGTCGATGCGATCGTCGACGCGGTCCGCCAGGTGCGGGGCGCGTACTCGCTCCTGTTCCTCGTGCCGGGGCGCCTCATCGCGGTCAGGGACCCGATGGGGTTCCGCCCGCTGTCGCTCGGACGGGTCGACGGCGCCACGGTCGTCGCGAGCGAGATCCTGCGCGTTCGATCTCCTGGGCGCCGAGAAGGTGCGCGATCTCGAGCGGGGCGAGGTCGTCGTCATCGACGTCGGCGGCGTGCACTCGTTCAAGCCGTTCGCGGCGACGCGTCCGGCTCCGTGCGCCTTCGAGCACGTCTACTTCGCGCGCCCGGACAGCACGATCTTCGGCCAGTCGGTGCAGGCGGTGCGCAAGCGGCTCGGGCGCGCAGCTGTGGAAGGAGCAGCCGGCCGACGTCGATCTCATCGTCCCCGTGCCCGACTCGGGGACGTTCGCGGCGCTGGGTTATGCCGCGCGCCTCGAAGATCCCGTTCGAGCTCGGGCTGGTGCGCAACCACTACGTCGGACGGACGTTCATCGAGCCCTCGCAGCAGATCCGGAACTTCGGCGTGCGCGTCGAAGCTGAACCCGGTCCGCGAGACGCTCGCGGGGAAGCGGATCGCCCTGATCGACGACAGCCTCGTGCGCGGGACGACGAGCCAGAAGATCGTCCAGATGTGCCGCGGATGCGGGCGCGAAGGAAGTGCACCTGCGCATCTCGTGCCCGCCGACGATCGGCCCTTGCTACTACGGGATCGACACGCCGCGGCGCGACGAGCTGATCGCGTCGAAGAAGTCCGTCGAGCAGATCCGGCGGTTCGTCGGCGCGGACTCGCTCGGCTACCTGAGCCTCGACGGGGATGATGGGCGCGATCGGCGGCGATCCCGACCACTACTGCACCGCGTGCTGGACCGACCAGCATCCGGTCCCGCTGCCCGTGGAGACGAAGGCGCAGCTGAAGCTCTTCGAAAAGTCGCGGCGGTAGTTGCGTCCGGGTAACCGGCGCGACGGCGTCACCGGGCGCCTCGGCAGCGCGCCTCGCGATAGGATGACGCCGGATGAGCGATCCGAAAGACCCCGGCCTGACCTACCGCGACGCCGGCGTCGACATCGACGCCCAGGACGACGGCGTTGCGCCGCATCAAGGCGATGCTCGCTCGCGACGCGCACCCCGGGCGTCCTCGCCGATCTCGGATCGTTCGGCGGCATGTTCGCGCCCGACCTGACCGGCATGAAGGAACCGGTCCTCGTCGCGTCGTGCGACGGCGTCGGCACCAAGCTCGACGTCGCCTTCATGACGGGAATCCACGACACCGTCGGGCGCGATCTCGTCAATCACTGCGTCAACGACATCCTCGTCCAGGGCGCGAGCCGCTGTTCTTCCTCGACTACGTCGCGACCGGCAAGCTCGCACCCGACGGTGCTCGCGTCGATCGTCGAGGGCATGGCGCGCGGCGTGCCGCGAGAACGGCTGCGCGCTGCTCGGCGGCGAGACCGCCGAGATGCCGGGGTTCTACGCGGACGGCACGTACGACGTCGCCGGCTTCATCGTGGGCATGGTCGACAAGCCCAGCGTGATCGACGGTCGCGCGATCCGCGTCGGCGACGTCCTGCTACGGCTCTCCTCAGCGCGGGGCTCCACACCAACGGCTATTCGCTGGCGCGGAAGATCTTCTTCGAGGTGGCGGGAAAGGCGCCCGGCGACACGCGTGGACGGGCTGCCCGCCACGATCGGCGACCGCGCTCCTCGCCGAGCATCGTTCGTACCTCGCCGCGCTCGAGGGGCGATCGCCGCGGGCCTGGTGCGCGGCCTCGCGCACATCACCGGCGGCGGCCTGACCGACAACCTTCCGCGGATCCTTCCCGACAAGACGGCGGCACGCATCGAGCGCGGCACCTGGCCGGTGCTTCCGCGTGTTCACGCGTCATGCAGCGCATCGGCCGCGTCGCCGACGCCGAGATGTACCGCGCGTTCAACATGGGCGTCGGGATGGTCTGCGTGATCGCCCCCGAGAACGCCGCCGCGTTCGAGGCTCACCTCGACGCGGCGGGCGAGAAACACTTCCGCATCGGCGCGATCGTTCCCGGGGAGCGCAACGTGATCTATGCCTGAGATCGCGCGGCCCCGCGTCGGGATCCTGATCTCCGGGCGCGGCTCGAACATGGTCGCGCTCGTCACGCGCCATGCGCGACGGGCGCGTCCCCGCCGATCCGGCGATCGTGATCTCGAACGTTCCGGGGCGGCCGGGCTGCGCGATCGCCAGCGAGTTGGGGATCGAGACCGCGGTCGTCGACCACGAAGCGATCAAGCCGCGCGCGGCTCACGAGCGTGCGGTGCTCGACGTCCTCGCGAGGCACCACGCGTCGACATCGTCTGCCTCGCGGGCTACATGCGCCGTCTGTCGCCGCTTCTGGTCGACGCCTTCAGAGGGCGCATCCTCAACGTCCACCCTGCGCTGCTTCCCGCATTCCCGGGCTCGATGCACAGGAAGCGGCGCTCCAGCTACGGCGTGAAGGTGACGGGCTGCACGGTCCACCTCGTCGACGAAGAGGTCGATCACGGCCCGATCGTCCTGCAAGCGGCCGTGCCCGTCGCCGACGACGACACCGTGCTCACGTTATCGGCCCGCATCCTGGAGCAGGAGCACGCGATCTACGCCGAAGGCCCTCGCCTTGCTCGCTGAAGGTCGGCTCGAGATCGTCGGGCGGTCCGTGCGCATCCGTCTGAGAGCGGTCCCAGCCTTCTCGTTAGGCTCCCGTCATGTCCGACGCCTGGACGTCCGCCGCGAGATCCGCCCCGTGGCCCTTCGCCCGGAGCGGGACGCTCGCGGCGCTGCCGCGCCCGCATCGGCCGCGGGAGAGCGCGTTCGCCAAAGGGGTCTCCGCTCTCGGCTCGACGGAGCTTCTGGCTGTCGTGATCGGCAACGGCTCGGCGACGGCGTCGGCGTTCGACGTCGCCCATCGCCTCGTCCGCCGCCACGGGTCTCAAGGGGCTGGGGCGCTGAGCCCCGCGACTTCAAGCGCGAGCCCGGCGTGGGCGTCGCGCTCGCTGCACGGCTCGCGGCCGCATTCGAGCTCGGCAGGCGCGCCGGCTCGAGCGAGGGCGACGAGCGCGTTCGTATCACGCGTCCGAGGAGGCCTGGCGGCTGACGCGCGATCTGGGACACGCCAAGAAGGAGCACCTACTCGGCCTCTACCTCGATGCCCAAAACGGCCTGATCCACCGCGAGACCATCTCCGTCGGCTCGCTCAACACGACTCGAACGCACCCGCGCGAGATCCTCTACCCCGCGATCGCGCACCTCGCCCTGGGGTTCATCCTGGTGCACAACCATCCGAGCGGCTCGCTCGACCCTCGGACGAGGACGTCGCCTTCACGCGCGGCGTTCATCGCGCGGCCGAGACGATCGGGATCGAGCTCTACGACCACTTGATCGTCTCGGGGGGCGGGTTCCACCAGCCTGAGGAGCGAGGGCATTTGAATCCGTGGGTCGACCACGCCCCCGCTTGGGGCGACGAGCCGATCATGGGAGCCGGCGTCCCCGGGGTGGCCTCACGGTCGCCAAGAGCTGGCGCGCGGCGCCCTCGAAGTTCCCGTAGCGGCCGCTGCCGTAGGCGACGAGCATCGCGCCCTCGAGCGTGCTGACGAAGAACGACGCCATCGAGGACGGTGTGCCCGTGAACCGCAGCTCGTTGCGCTTGCGCCCTGATCGAGCACGCGGGCGAGCCAGACGACGTTCTCCTTGAAGAAGGCGGCCACGCTCTCACGAACGGGCTTCGGCAACGTGGCCGCGTCCGTGGCCAGCATGCCGCACATGCACATGCGCTTCCTGCGAAGAACCGAGCCGTAGAGCTCCGCGTATCGCTCGAGGCGAACCAAGGCGCTGGCGGCGTCTTGGTCGATCGCGTGCGAGCGCGCTCAGGAAGGCCTCCCGGTAGCGGACGACCAACGCGCGGCCGAGGTCGGCCTTGGTGGCGAAGTGGTGGTGGAGGCTTGCCTTGCGGATGCCGACGGCCTTGGCGACATCGGCGTAGCTGAACGCGTTGTAGCCACGGAGCTGGACCAAACGCTCCGACACATCGAGGATCTTTTCCGCGGTGCCCGGGGCCCGTGAGGTTCCCATGCGACCGAGACTATCACATAACACTTGACCAACCTACCTACTGGATGGTAGACATCTAGATCAAGGAGGGTATGAGACATGACGATCAACCGAACGTTGGGTGCGGCGGCTCTAGTTCGCGGTGGCGCTTTGCGCCGAGGGTGCGGTGGTGGCCGGCAAGGCGGTCACGCAGCCGAAGGGCGACATCAAGTGGGAGGATGGGGGATTCCCGGCGTCACCAAGGCTCCGGTCGAGGGCGACATGGCCAAGGGCGCTTCGCATTTCTACCTGAAGTACGCCGCGGGCTTGGTGACACCGGTCCACCACCACTCCCCGACCACTACGTCACCGTGGTGTCGGGCAACCTCGTGCTGATCGCGGATGGCAAAGAAACCAAGCTCCCGCCCGGATCGTTCTTCGCACTGACGGGCAAGGAGCCTCACGCCGCACGATGCGAGGGGGCCGAGGACTGCGTCATGTTCGTCGATGCCCGCGGACCTTGGGACGTCGTGCCCGAGAAGGCGGCCGCCCGTAAGAGTAGACAAGCGGGATCGTTTTAGGCGGCTCAGGAAACGCCGCTCGAGGGTAAACTTCGCCGGGATTCTGCCGGATCGACCGGCAGCGGGAGGATCACCATGACCCAATGGAAAGCGACCCTTGCCGGATGTGTCGCCGTGTCTCGCCGTCGTCGCGGCAGGCGCCACGGGCGACGCGCCGAAGACCCCTGGAAGATCACCGGCCAGCTTGAAGAGGCCTGCACGTGCAGCTCCGCGTGCCCGTGCTGGTTCGGCTCCAAGCCGACCAAGATGACCTGCGGGGGCGGGGAGTTCATCTTCATCGAGACGGGAACCTACGGCAACGTCAAGCTCGATGGCCTGGCGATCGGCGCGATGTCGCAGAGCCCCGAAGGCAAATCGATGATGGAATCGTACGGCAATTGGAACTTCGCCTACCACTACATCGACGAGAAGGCCACGCCGGAACAGCGCGAGGGGCTGCTGGCGATCGCGAAGGCGGCGCTCCAGATGGGGGCGTCTCCCAAGGGCGAGATCCGTTACGTCCCGATCGTGCGCAAGATCGACGGCAAGGAGCACTCACATCTCCATCGGAAAGTACGGGAGCTTCTCGGGGCACCTCATCGAAGGGGGCTTGGGCGGCTCCTCGAAGATCGTCAATCCCCCGGGCGCCGATCCGCTGCACCACGAGTACCTCAAGGGGAGAACACGAAGGTCGCCTACAAAGACGCCGGGCAGGATTGGAGCTTCGGCGGATCGAACTACATGTTCGGGACCTTCACGATCGACAGCGAGCAGTACGAAAAATTCACGGCCGGCCTCGCGCAGAAGATGGCCGCGATGCCGAAGAAGTAACGGGGGCGAGCGCGTGCCGACGATGCGGCGTCTCCTCGCCGCTGGGTGCTCGCTCGTGCTGTTTGCGGGGGCGTGGGCAGCCGCGCCTCGCTTCCGCGGCCGACCGCGGACGAGGTCCGGCAGATCGACGAGACGCTCGTCGGCGTGCGGCACGCGCCACGCCCTGTCTTCCTGGGACGATCCGAAGCGAGGGATCGGCTGCGCGCGCGACGCGATCGTCAAGGATTTCACCAAGAGCGCGGGGAGCAATCCGTCGGCCAAGGTCGTCGTCGATCATTTCGAAGCGACCTCGCCGCGGACCCACGACAAGCCGGCCGCCCTCGAAAACGTCTACCTCGTCGTTGCGGGCAGCGACCCGATCCTGAAATCAACCGCGTTCTTCGTTTCGGGACACTACGACTCGATGTGCTCGGACATCATGGATTCGGCGCTGCGACGCGCCGGGCGCCGACGACGACGCCTCGGGAACGACCGTGGCGATCGAGGCCGCCAGCGCTCTCGGCCGGCCGGGAGCATCGCGCGACGATCGTCGTTCGCGGCGCTCGCCGGCGAGGAGCAGGGGCTTCTCGGCGGGAAGCGCCTGGTCGCGTGGGCCAAAGACCAGGGCTACACGGTCGGCGGCGTCTTGAACAACGACATCGTCGGCGCGACGAACGGATCGAAGGACGTCCGCCCGCGGGTGTTTGCCGAAGAGGACGCCGGAACCCCGGCGCGAAGCCTGGGCCTGCTGGCTCGACGAGTTCCTCGGCCGGGACGCGGTACGCGTGGTCTTCCGCAAGGACCGGTTCGGCCGCGGCGGGGACCATCTCCCGTTCCTCGAGGCCGGGGCTCCTGCTGTGCGATTCACCGAGCCGCGAGAGGACTACCGCCACCAGCACCAGACCCCGCGCGTCGAAGACGGCGTGGAGTACGGCGATCTGACCAAGTTCATGGACTTCGCATTCCTCGCCAAGGTGGCGCGCATCAACGCCGAGGCCGCGCTCAGGCTTGCGAATGCCCCGTCCCCGCCGTCGACGGCGATCGCCGAGGGCGCCGTCAAGCCCGACACGACCATAACGTTCGAGGCCGGAGCCGACGCGGAGCGGAAAGGGTTCGAGATTCTCGGGCGCGATACGACGGAACCCATGAAATGGAGCGTGCTGCAAGACGGTCGAGTCGGCCGGCACGGTCACGCTCGAGGGCGTGCGGATCGACGATCAGCTCTTCGCCGTCCGCGCGGTCGGCAAGAACGGCGAGCGCTCGATCGCCCTCGAGGCGAAGCCGCAGGTCCGCAGGCCGGCGGGGACGCCTCCGGCCAAATGACCATCGACGAGCAGTACGACATCCTCGCGCGGGGCGCTGTCGATCTCGTCACGATCGACGAGCTCAAAAGAAGCGCTCGACGCGCGGGAAAGCCGCTGACCGTCAAGGTCGGGTTCGATCCGACGGCGCCGGACATCCACCTCGGTCACACGGTGCTGCTGCGCAAGATGCGGCAGTTCCAGGACCTCGACCACCGCGTCATCTTCGTCATCGGCGATTTCACGGGGATGATCGGCGATCCGACGGGGCGCGTGAAGACGCGGCCGGCGTTGACCCGCGAGCAGATCGTCGAGAACGCCGAGACCTACAAGCGCCAGTGCTTCAAGGTCCTGGACCCGGTCAAGACCGAGATCCGCTTCAACAGCGAGTGGCTGTCCGCCTTGGGCGCCGAAGGGATCATCCGCCTGGCCGCGAAATACAACGTCGCCCGCATGCTCGAGCGAAAGGACTTCAAGGAGCGCTATGCGAAGGGACAACAGATCTCGATGCATGAGTTTCTGTACCCGCTGGCGCAGGCCTACGACTCGGTCTTCCTGAAGGCCGACGTCGAGCTGGGCGGCACCGACCAGCTGTTCAACCTCAACGTCGGGCGCGACATCATGCCGGACTACGGTCTGCCGCCGCAGATCGTGCTGACGACGCCGCTCCTCGAAGGGTTGGACGGCGTCGAGAAGATGTCGAAGTCGCTCGGCAACTACGTCGGCGTGGACGAGGCCCCGGCATCGGTGTTCGGAAAGATCGATGTCGATCAGCGACGACCTGATGTGGCGCTACTACCTGCTGTGCACCGACGTCTCGGTCTCCGGAATCGAGCAGATGAAGCGCCTCGTCAAGGACAAGACGCTCCACCCCAAGAAGGCCAAGCAGGGCCTGGCGATGCGCATCATCACCGACTTCCACGGCGAACCGGCGGCCAAGGCGGCGCTCGAGGAATTCGAGCGCGTCTTCACCGCGGACGGCCAGCCGGACGAGGTGCCGGAGTTCCGCGTGGCCTCGGTGGACGGGAAGGCGTTCCTTCCGAAGCTGCTCGTCGAGTGCGGTCTCGCGAAGTCCAACGGCGAGGCGATGCGGCTCATCGCGCAGGGGGCGTGAACCTCGACGGCGCGAAGGCCGCCCCCGGCACGCGCGATATCGATGCGCCCGCGGGAGCGACGGTTCTCATCAAGGTCGGGCGGCGGCACTTCGCGAAGAGTGACGTTCTCCTAGCGGACCGTGATCGCGGACGACACACCGCGATGAGTTCCCGCAGGCTCAGAGCCGGATCCCCGAGCGGAGGTACACTCCCGGACAACGGGGGCGCAACGCTCATGCGGGTCCGGAAGCTGCTCGCTGCCACGTTCATGGCCTGGGCCGTGGTGCGGGCCACGGACCGACCCACCCCGAAAGCCGACCGCTCTCACGGAGAAGGTCGAGAAGCGACTGGTCCAGCTCGACGTCGCGGTGGAAGGGGATCGGGAGGCCATTCGCGGCATCACGGCGGAGGACTTGGTGCTCTCACGTCGGGGAGCATGAGATTCAGGGACTGATCGTCGACCCAGCCTGCGGCGACGCCACCGACGCCCGCAAGAATCCGCCGACGCAAGAGGAAGCAACCTGCGCCGCAGGCCGCGCCGTCCGCGGGCGACGTTCACCTTCTTCTTCGATCAGCCCCACCTGACGACCGACCGGACGATCGCGTTCGCTCGAAACCTCCACGGACCTCATCAACCGGTTGGTCGTCCATGGCGCGCGCGCCTCGATCGTTTCGAACGCCAAGCGCCTCGAGACGATCGTTCCACTGACGGAAGACCGTGAAAAGCTCTCGCAGGGCTCGAGCGGCTTCGCAACGATCCAAGTCAGTGGGATTCGTATGCCGATGGCGAGAAGACGCGAGCCCAAGAAATCATCGATGTCTACACGCATACGTATCCAGCGCGCTGCCCGCCCCTGATTGCCAAGGCGTACGCACGCGACGAATTCGTGATCGCGCGACGGAGTACCGAGCGGCTCGCGATCGCGGTGGGCGCTCGCCGAGGCACCGGCACCGAAAGCCCTCGTCTACTTCGGGGACAGCCTCCGCCAAACCGCCGGCCTGCACTACCTCCACGTCATTCCCTGTGGCTGCGGGGACAAGACGGTCGAGGCGAGTTCGACCGGTAGCGTTGGTCGTGTCGGTGGATCCGGTGGCGCCAGCCGCGAACAATGACACCTCCATCAAGATCGCGTGGCCGAGATGGTCCCGTCCGCAGCAGCCGAGTTCGATGCGGTCATCAACGAAGCGCTCGCCCGCGGTGTCCACTTCTTCACGATCCAGGCCGAAGGGCTCGCTGTGTATACGGGGACAGCCTCCGTCAGATACGCGGGCAGCCACCACATCCACATCTCCAAATGGAACGCCGAGCGCCATCGGGCCGCCCAGGATGCCTTGGTGGGTCTGGCCGCGGAAACGGGCGGCGAGGCCTTCCTGGGCGGGGCATCGAACAAGTTCATCGCAGACCGGATCGAGTCGAGAAGCTCGTGCAGGCTTCTGCTGAGCTTTCCGCCCGGCGATCTCCCGCGCGACAAGGCGATGAGCGTGACGCTCGAGCTGCACGTGCCGAAGGTCAAGATTCAGACGCAGGGTCGCATCGTCGTGCCCAGCCCGGCTTCGATCGAGCAGTCTCGTCTCCTGACCGCGTTCGTCGATCCCGCGTCGTCGGATGACGGCTCGTTGCGCGCGCTGCTCATTCCGCGCGGCGGCGACGGGAAGACCTGGAAAGCCGGCGGTGCAGCTGCGATTGCGGCCGACAGGCCTCCCCGACAATAGCGCCGAGCTGGGGGCGTCGGTCGTCCGTCGCGACAAAGTGACGAGTCACTTCGCGTCGTCGATTGCGACGAGCGAGCGGGTCTCGCGCGATGGTGCTGGAGAAGAGCCTCGACATCGCGCCCGGGGCGTTCGCCGTGGTGGCTGTGGCGCGGGACGCCAAGCGCGGCGACATCGGGTCGAGCCGGGTTGAGGCCGATTGGCCAAACCCCGTCAAGAGCATGGCGGCGATTGCGCCGATTGCCGTGCTTCAAGACGGCCAAGCGGCGATGACGACGGACGGCAGCGGTCAGCTCATCGGGCTCGCTTGCCCGCGACGTCGACGAGATGCTCGACCCGATCGGCAGGCGTGACCCTCGCAATCGGTCGTCTGCCGCGGCGCCAAGACGACGTCGCCGATCGTCGTCGAGCGGTGGATCGAAGGCGGTGTGGCGAATGAGTTCGCCCCGATGACGATCGCGCCGACAGCCGATCCGTGCGTCCAGACGATCGACGTGCTGAGCGCGGGACGCCTTCGACCGGGCGTCGTCGACTATCACGTCGTCGCTCGCATCGGTGACGAGATCGTCGCTCAGGAGCGGCGGACGCTGCGCGTCGGGAGCGAGCCATGAAGCTCGTCTCGCAAGCTTCTCGCGGGAGCGCTTCATCGCCTGGATCGCTGTGCCGGCCGTGCGCGGCGGTAGCCCACCGCCCCAGACGCGATCAGCCCCGCAAGCCGACCGCGTCTCACGGAGAAGGTCGAGAAGCGACTCGTCCAGCTCGACGTCGCGGTGGAAGGGGATCGCGAGGCTATCCGAGGCATCACGGCGAAGGACTTCGTGCTGTACGTCGGGGAGCATGAGATCCAGGGGCTGATCGTTGACCGAGCCTGCGGCGACGCACCGACACTGCGGGAAGCCCCGACGCCAGGCGGAAGCGGCGCCGCCGGCGGCCAGCCCGTCTGCCCGCGACGTTGACGTTGTTCTTCGATCAGCCCCATCTCACGACCACAGGACGATCCCGTTCGCTCGAAACCTCCACGGACCTCATCAACCGGCTTGTCGTCGATGGCGCGCGTGCGCTCGATCGTTTCGAACGCCAAACGCCTCGAGACGATCGTTCCACTGACGGAAGACCGCGAAAAGCTTCTCGCAGGGCTCGAGCGGCTTCGCAACGATCCAAGTCAGTGGGATTCGTACTCCGATGGCGAGAAGACGCGAGCCCAAGAAGTCATCGATGTCTTCACGCATACGAGACACCCGCGTTGCCCGCCGCTGATAGCCAAGGCGTATGCACGAGATGAGTTTCTGATCGCGCGTCGGAGCACCGAGCGGCTCGCGATCGCGGTGAGAGCGCTCGCAGAGGCACCTGCGCCGAAGGCGATCGTGTACTTCGGGGACACGCTCCGCCAGTCCGCGGGCCTGCACTACCTACAAGTGGTTCGCTGTACTCTGGGGACAAGACCGTCCAAGCGGCTTCATCAGTGGCGGCGGAAGCTGGGCCGTTGCGCGAAGCCGGTGGACACCTTTTTGAAGTCGCGATGGCCGAGATGGTCCCGTCCGCGGCAGCCGAATTCAATGCGGTGATCGCCGAAGCGCTCGACGCGCGGCGTCCACTTCTTCACGATTCAGGCCGAAGGGCTCGCTGTGTACTCGGGGACAGCCTCCGCGAGGTCGCAGGCCGCCATTCCCCCAATGCCTCCAACGCCGCGAACTGGAACGCCGAGCGCTACGGCGCGGCCCAGGATGCCTTGGCGGATTGGCTGCGGAAACGGGCGGCGAGGCCCTTCCTGGGCGGGGCATCGAACAAGTTCATCGCAGATCGGATCGAGGCGAGAAGCTCGTGCCGGCTGCCGCTGAGCTTTCCGCCCGGTGATCTCCTCGCGACAAGGCGATGAAGCGTGACGCTCGAGCTGCACGTACCGAACGTCAAGATTCACACGCAAAGCCGCATCGTAGTGCCCAGCCCGGCATCGATCGAGAAGTCTCGCCTGCTGGCCGCATTCGTCGATCCCGCGTCATCGGATGACGGCTCGCTGCGCGCGCTGCTGATTCCGCGCGGCGGCGACGGCAAGATTCGGAAAGCCGCTGTGCAGCTGCGATTGCGGCCGACAGGCCTCCCCGACAATAGCGCCGAGCTGGGGCGTCGGTCGTGCGCCGCGACAAAGTGACGAGTCACTTCGCGTCGTCGATTGCGACGGCGAGCGGGACTCGCGCGATGGTTCTGGAGAAGAGCCTCGACATCGTGCCCGGAGCGTTTTCGGTGGTGGCCGTCGCGCGGGACGCCAAGCGCGGCGACCATCGGGTCGAGCCGGGTTGAGGCCGATTGGCCTAACCCGTCAGGAGCATGGCCGCCATTGCTCCCGTGGCTGTCCTTCAACAAGGCCAAGCGGCGATGTCGACGGATGGAGGCCGGTCAGCTCCGCGGGATCGCTTGCACGCGATGCCGACGAGATGCTCGATCCCTCCGCCAGCGTGACCCTCAATCGGTCGTCTGTCGGGGCGCAAGACGAGCCGCGCCGATCGTCGTCGAGAGGTGGCTCGACAACGGTCGAGCCAACGAGTTCGCCCCGATGACGATCGGCGTCGACAGCCGATCCGCGTCCGGACGATCGACGTCTGCGCGCGGGACGCCTCGCGACCGTCTGCCGTCGATTATCACGTCGTCGCTCGCATCGGCGACGAGATCGTCGCGCAAGAGCGGCGCACGCTGCGCGTCGGGAGTGAGCCGTGAATCCGGTCTCACCGGCTTCTCGCCGCAGCCTTCATCGCATCGCTTTGCAGTCGGTGCCACGCAGGGCGCGGGTCCCGGCGACTCAGGCGCGATCGACCGCCCGCAAGCGGACCGCGCTCACGGAGAAGGTCGAGAAGCGACTCGTTCAGCTCGACGTCGCGGTGGAAGGGGATCGGAGGCCATCCGCGGCATCACGGCGAAGGACTTGGTGCTCTACGTCGGAGAGCATGAGATCCAGGGGCTGATCGTCGGACCGGCCTGCGGCGATGCACCGCCAGCCCCTCGGGGGAGCCCGACCAGGCGGAAGAGCCTGCGCCGCGGGCCAGGCCGTCTGCGCGCGACGTTGACGTTCTTCTTCGATCAGCCCCATCTCACGACCACGGGACGATCCCGTCGTCGCTCGAAACCGCCACCGGACTCATCAACCGGCTGGTCGTCGATGGACGCGCGTGCCTCGATCGTTTCGAACGCCAAACGCCTCGAGACGATCGTTCCGCTGACGGAAGACCGCGAGAAAGCTCCTCGCAGGGCTCGAACGGATTGCGCAACGACTCAAGTCAGTGGGATTCGTATGCCGAAGGCGAGAGGGCGCGAGCCCGAGAAGCCATTCGATGGTCTTCACGCATACGATTACCCGAAGTTGCCCGCCCCTGATTGCCAAGGCGCTATGCACGCGACGAATTCTTGATCGCGCGGCGGAGCACCGAGCGGCTCGCGATCGCGGTGGGAGCGCTAGCCGAGGTCCCCGCACCGAAGGCACTCGGTGTATTTCGGGGACACGCTCCGCCAGAGTGCGCGGACTTGCACTACCTCCAGATGTTCGCTTTCTGCTCCGGGACGAAGACCCTCAAGGTAAACTCCGCGGACAGAACCGACAGGGAGGGCGTCACCATTCGCGGTGGAAGCGACGTCTTTAATGAAATCGCGTCGGCCGGGTTGACTCCGTCTGCGGCGGCGAATTCGATGCGGTGATCATCGGAAGCGCTCGCGCGAGGCGTCCACTTCTACACGATCCAGGCCGAGGGGCTGCTTCGTATTACCGGCCGCGCGGGTCTGGGACGCCAAGCGTCACCAGCACGCCGAGGACGCTCTGGTCAGCCTTGCGACCGAGACCGGGGGTGAGGCGTTCCTCGGCGGGGCATCGAACAAAGTTCATCGCAGACACGGATCGAGTCGCGAAGCTCGTGCAGACTGCTGCTGAGCTTTCCGCCGGGTGGTCTCCCGCGCGACAAGGCGATGAACGTGACGCTCGAGCTGCACGTACCGAATGTCAAGGTTCACACGCAGGGTCGCATCGTAGTGCCCAGCCCGGCATCGATCGAGAAGTCTCGCCTGCTGGCCGCGTTCGTCGATCCGACGTCGTCGGATGACGGCTCGCTGCGTGCGCTGCTCATTCCGCGCGGCGGCGACGGGAAGACTTGGAAAGCCGCCGTGCAGCTGCGATTGCGGCCGACAGGCCTCCCCGACAACAGCGCCGAGCTGGGGGCGTCGGTCGTGCGCCGCGACAAAGTGACGAATCACTTCGCGTCGTCGATTGCGACGGCGAGCGGGGCTCGCGCGATGGTGCTGGAGAAGAGCCTCGACATCGCGCCGGGGGCGTTCGCGGTGGTGGCCGTGGCACGGGACGCCAAGCGCGGCGACATCGGGTCGAGCCGGGTTGAGGCTGATTGGCCTAACCCCGTCAAGAGCATGGCGGCGATCGCCCCGATCGCCGTGCTTCAAAGCGGCAAGGCGGCGATGACGACGGACGGAAGCGGTCAGCACGTCGGGCTCGCTTGCCCGCGACGCCGACGAGGTGCTCGATCCGTCGGCGGGCGTCACCCTCCGAGTCGGTCGTCTGCCGGGGCGCCAGGACAAACGCGCCGATCGTCGTCGAGCGGTGGCTCGACGACGGCCATAGCGAACGAGTTCGCCCCGATGACGATCGACCGTCGGACGATCCGTGCGTCCAGACGATCGACGTCGTGCGCGCGGGACGCCTTCGGGCCGGGCTGTCGTCGATTATCACGTCGTCGCTCGCCTCGGGGACGAGATCGTCGCGCAGGAGCGGCGGACGCTGCGCGTCGCAGCCACGCCATGAGCGCGGCCGACAAGCTGCTCGCGGTAGCCGTCATCGCTTGCCTTGCGGCACGTCCCGCGCCGGGCGCCGCCCCGGCCGACCGAAGTGCGATGAGCCGCCGAAGTCGGCCGCACTCGCGAGACGCTCGAGAAGCGACTCGTCCAGCTCGACGTCGCCGTTGAAGGGGATCGCGACGCGATTCGTGGCATCACGGCGCAGGACTTCGTGCTTTACGTCGGGGAGCACGAGGTCGCAGGGGCTGATCGTCGACCGGCTCTGCGGCGATGGGCCGCCACCGTGCAACCCCGACGCTGAGCGATCGACCCACCGAAATCCCAGCGCCGGGAATCGCTCCGACGATCACGCGACCACGCGCGACGTACGTGTTCTTCTTCGATCAGCCGCATCTCACCATGGCCGGTCGAGGCCTGTCCCTCGATACCACGGCGGACCTGATCAAACGGTTGGTCGTCGAAGGAAGCCGGGCCTCGATCGTTTCGAGCGCCAAGCGCCTCGAGACGATCGTTCCCCTGACGGGAGAGCGCGGGACGCTCCTCGCGGGGCTCGAGCGGCTACGCACCGACCTCAGGCAATGGGATTCGTATTCCCGAGACGAGGAGCCGGGCGGCTCGGGGACATGGGACGCTCGCTCCACCCTTGCCTCCGCGGCGACGATGTACGCGCGCGAGGAATGGATGGTCGTTCGGAAGAGCACGGAGAGGCTCGCGAGCGTCGTGAGCGTTCTCGCGGAGTCTCCGCGCCCCGAGCGCTCGTCTACTTCGGCGACAGCCTCCGGCGAAGGGGCTGGATTGCATTTCATTCACTTCGCCGCGCGAGGACTGCGGTCCCGCGACCGTCACCTCCGCCGAGTTGATTCCCGTCCGCCGCGGCCGAGTTCGACGCGCTCACGAGCGAAGCCGTCGGGCGCGGGGTCCACTTCTACACGATCCAGGCCGAGGGGATGCTCGCGTACCGACCGGGTTGGGACGCCGAGCGTCATCGCCACGCTCAGGACGCTCTCGTGAGTCTAGCGGCGGAAACCGGAGGCGAGGCTTTCTCGGCGGGGCCTCGAACAAGTTCATCGCGGACAGACTCGAGTCCCTGACCTCGTGCAGGCTGCTCCTGAGCTTTCCGCCCGGCGACCTTCCGCGCGACAAGGCGATGAACGTGACGCTCGAGCTCCACGTGCCGAAGGTCAAGGTCCAAACCCAAGGTCGCATCGTCGTTCCAAGTCCGGCCTCGATCGAGAGATCGCGGCTGTTGGCCGCGTTCGTCAATCCCACATCGTCGGACGACGGCTCGCTCCGCGCGCTGCTCATCCCGCGCGGCGGCGACGGGAAGGTCTGGAAGGCCGTCCGTGCAGCTGCGCTTGCGGCCGACCGGCTTCCCGGACAACAGCGCCGAGCTGGGCGCGTCGATCGTGCGCCAGCGATACGGTGACCGACCACTTCGCGTCGTCGATTGCGACGAAGAGCGGAACCCGCGCCATGGTGCTGGAGAAGAGCCTCGACATCGCACCCGGGGCGTTCGCCGTCGTGGCCGTGGCGCGCGACGCCAAGCGCGGCGACATCGGATCGAGCCGGATTGAGGCTGATTGGCCGAACCCGGCCAAGAGCGTGGCGGCGATCGCCCCGATTGCGGTCCTCCAGACGTCGCCCGCTGCGATGTCGACCGATGGCGCCGCCAGTTCCCTGGGCTCGCTCGCGCGGGACGTCGACGAGCTCATCGACCCGTCCGCGAGCGTGACCCTCGCATCCGGTCGTCTGCCGCGGCGCGAAGACGAAGAATCCGGTCATCGTCGAGCGCTGGTTCGACGGCGGCTCGCGCGATGAGTTCGCCCCGCTGACGATCGCCGAGAGCGATGCGCCGTGCCTTCAGACGGTCGATGTCGTGCCTGCGGGTCGGCTCCGCCCGGCGTGATCGACTACCGCATCGTGGCGAGGGTCGGGGAAGAGGTCGTCGCGCAGGAGCGACGGACACTCCGCGTCGGCGTCAGCCCCTAGCGGTCCTCACCACTTCACCGCGACCCGATAGGTCAGCTTCGCCTCCGCCCCTTGGCCACCGGGACTTCGAACTCGAGCGTCTGCTGATCGACCTTCTTTCCGGGAGGCTCGAGCTCACGAGAGTCCAGTCGCCGCCCATCGGCTCGCGCACGGTGACGACGACGTTCTCGTCCTTCCGGTTGCGCGAGCACGATCGTCCAGGCCGACTCGTTCTGGCGCGGGCTGACCGCCTTGAAGTCGGTTTGGGAGCGCTCGGCGACGACGTCGAAGGCGTCGCCGACCTGGAGGCGGAGGGTCTCGTCCTTCGGCGTGTGGTCGATCGAGTCTTCGCCGACGAATTGCTCGGCGCCCGACTTGTCCTTCTTGTAGACGCGAACGATCCCTTTGGGAAGCGGGATGCCCAGGCCGGCCGACTGGGCGTTGACGATCTCGAGGACGACGGCGACCTTCTGGGTCTGCGAGCCGGTGCCGAGGGAGTTCCGGTAAGAGCCGCGATTGCCGGTCAGGAGGAGCTTCTTCGTCACCGGGCACCGACGGGGCCGGAGAACAGCGAGAGCTGCTTGGTCTGGTTGTTCTTGACCGTCGTCGGGCGGTCGAGCGTGTAGAGGTGGTACTCGAAGAACGACTCTTCCTGGAACTGCGGCGCGGCCGCCGACCATGCGCATCACCTTGCCCTGGGCCTCGAGCTGCCATCAGCTGATCGGGCTGCGACGCGCCGCACGTCGCCGGCGACGAGCTTGAGCGTCGCGTCCTTGAAGCCGGCGCCCGGAATGGTTGTCGATCGTCACCCAGCCGGACAGGCCCGGCCTTCGCGTCGTCGGCATCGACGACGGCGACGTAGTCGGCGGACCAGTTCATCCCGTCGGTCAGATAGGAGACCTCCGCCGGTGACGCGCCCGCCTTCGGCGCGTCGAGCGTCCACACCAGGGTCGGCCGAGCGACCAGATCGGCCGGGAGATCGGGGAGCGTCACCTTGCCGCCCTGGCCGATGACGATCCGGTCGCCGATGCGGTAGACCGGCCCGCCGTTGGTCGAAAGGAGCGTCGCCTTGACCGTGCGGTTCGTGAGGTCCTCCGCCTGCTCGACGACCTCGACGTCGCGGCCGACGTATTTTTCCATCAGCTTTTCGGGGAGATCAGGTCGTACTCGTAGTTCTGCTCGAGAACGCTCGGTCCGCCCGACGACAAGCGGCTGGACGTGGACCGTGCGCGGGTTGATCTGCGAGGGCACGTCCATGAAGCGCAAGCGTGCGCGACGCCGGTCTTGTCGATCTTCAAGCTCCGCGTCTCCCGCACGAGGGCCAGGTTCTGGTTGTAGACGGTGACCGCGAGCGACGTGCGATCGGCGTCGGTGCTGTCCGGGAGGCGCGCGGGATCGGCGGCCCGCTGCGGCCGCGACGATCGCGAGCGAGCGACGACGAGCGCGAGCCGGGCGTGGCGAAGGGTCATGGGGTCCTCCAAGAGGATGGCAGCGATTTCGTCAGAAACGTCACGATGCGGTCCTGGTAGGTCGAAGGACGCGGCGCATTGTGATCGAGCCCGTCCAAGCGGAACGAGGGTGAGCGGTCCTCCCGCCGCGGCCTTGAACGCCTCGGCGTCGGCGTAGGGGACGAGCGTGTCCTTCGTGCCGTGGAAGAGCAGGATCGGCGCCTTGACCTTTCGGATCGCCTCGATCGGCCGAACCGATTCCGGCGCGTAGTGGGCGCGCCATCCGGCGACGTCGAACAAGATCGGGCGGACGAGCACCGCCGGGGATGAAATGGCCGAGAGCGTGCGATCCACGAGCGCCTTCAGGTCGGTGTAGGGGCTGTCGAGGACCAAGCGCCTTGACGCGGGCGTCGTCCGCGGCGAGAAACAGCGCCGCCGCCGCGCCCATGCTCCTCCCGCCGACGGCCAGGCGCAACGGATCGACCTCCGCGCGCGCCGCGAGCATCGTCGAGCGCGGCCCTGAGGTCGCCGCGCCTCGTGGGCGCCGAGCGTGATCACCTCGCCGTCGCTGTCGCCCCGCCCGGTGAAGTCGAAGAGGAGCTGGGCGAAGCCCGCGTCGTGGACGGCGACGGCGACCGGGAGCCAATCGCGGCGGTCGGTCGCGTTGCCGTGGCCGTAGGCGATGGCCGGGGCGCGCCCGGATCCGTCGCCGGGTGGCGGGAGATACCACCCGCGCAGGATGAGGCCGTCGGGGTTGCGGAACGAGACGTCCTCGTAGCGGGAGCCCCTCGTCAGCGGGGCTGACGTCGCGAACGGCGACTTTCACCTCGGCGAGGACCCCGTTCTCCCCTGGCCCCTGCGGTCCGCGCCGTGCCTCGATGCTGGAGCGACGCGCCCTCGGCCGCAGCGGCCACGACGTCCGCGACGTCCTGAGAGCGTCGGCGACCGCTTCTCCGTCGATGGCCGCGATCCGGTCACCGGCGCGTAGGCCCGCATCCTTGGCCGGTCCCGCGGCGCGCGCCACGCGCAGCGCTCCGCCGTCGGCGCGCAGGGCGAGCCCGATCGTCGGCCGCTTCGAGTCCGACACGCGGGGCCGCGGCGGCGCGACCATCGCCTGCGACAGCCAGAGGATCGCCCGCCGCCGCGCCACGCAGCCGCGAGGAGCACGCCGATCAGCCAGCGATCGATCCTGGTGAAGGCGATCGGAACCCGCACCCGCGCCACGCCGCCTCCGCTTGTCGTTCTCCGTGCCGTCGGTTACCTTCGGCGCCGACACGCGGAGCTTAACCTAGACCCGGATCCGCCCGGAGCGCTACCGTCGTGACCTCCACCCTCGAGTGGCTCGAGTGTTCCCGCTGCCACGTCGCGTGCGACACGGCGGGACCGCGCGACCTTGTGCCGATGCGGCGGCATCCTCCTCGCGCGCTACCGGCTGGAAGAGGCGGCGCGCACGATGAGCCGGGAAGCGATCGCCTCGCGGCCGCCGACGCTGTGGCGCTACGCCGAGGTCCTTCCCGGATCGGCCGAGCCGGTCACCCTGGGCGAGGGGATGACGCCGCTCCTCCCGTTGCGGTTTCTGGCGTCGGCGCTCGGCGTTCGACGACGCGTTCTCCTCAAGGACGAGGCGCTGAATCCGACCGGCTCGTTCAAGGCGCGCGGCATGGCGACGCGCGGTGACGATGGCTCGCGCGCTCGGGGTGCGGCGCATCGCGCTCCCTTCGGCCGGAAACGCCGGCAGCGCGGCGGCGGCGTACGGCGCGCTCGCCGGGCTCGCGGTCGACCTGTTCCTCCCCGAGGACACGCCGGAGCCGTTCCGGCTCGAGGCCGCCGTCCACGGCGCGACCGTCCACCTCGTCCGCGGCGACATCGCCGCGTGCGGCCGCGCGATGCGGGAGCACGACGACGCGCTCGTCGTGGTTCGACCTGTCGACGCTGCGCGAGCCGTACCGGGTCGAAGGGAAAAAGACGCTGGGGTACGAGATCGCCGAGCAGCTCGGCTGGACGCTCCCCGACGTCGATCATCTATCCGACCGGCGGGGGCACCGGCCTCATCGGCATGTGGAAGGCGTTCGAGGAGCTGGAGCAGCTCGGGCTGATCGTCGCCGGGCCGGAGGCCGCGCATGGTCGCGGTGCAGGCGGAAGGGTGCGCGCCGATCGTCGAGGCGTTCGTGACCGCAGGCGGCGAAGGCGACCCCGTGGATCAACGCGCGCACCTACGCGTCGGGCCTGCGCGTGCCGGCCCCGTTCGGCGACGCGCTGATCCTTCAGGCGCTGCGGGAATCGGGCGGAACCGCCGATCGCCGTGTCCGACGACGAGATGGCGAAGGGCCAGCTCGACCTCGCGCGCGGCGAAGGCGTGTTCGCCTGCCCCGAGGGGGGGCCACGCTCGCCGGCGGCGCGCAAGCTCGTCGCCTCGGGGTTCATCGCGCCGTCGCGACAGGCTCGTCCTGTTCAACACGGGGACCGGCCTCAAGTACCCGAAGATCCCGGGCCTGCGCGTCGCGTGAGCGTCCCGGCGCACGCGGCGCGACGCGCACCTCATCTCGCCGCGGGCGCCGCGGATCTCCACGATCTCGATCTCCGCGGGATGCGAGCCGCCGGCGAGCTCGACGCGGCGCTCGCCGCGCGCGGCCCGCCGTTCCGCCCGGAGCGTGGATTCGCGGCTGGGGGTGGGACGGGTCGCCGCTCCGCGCGGACGCGCGCGCCGACGCATCCCGTCTTCCTCGCCCGCCGCGACGGTCACGCCGCCTGGGTCAACGCCAGCGGCTCGCGCGGCGCTCGGTCTTGGCGGCGACGAGGCGGCTCGTCGAGCGAGGCGGCGTTCGACGCGGCGCGCTCGGCGGCTCCCGGCGCGGTCGACCGCAGAGCGGCTGGCCGCGCTGGGCCGCGCCTCGCCGAGCTTCGTGCGCTCGGCATCGCGGCGGTCGACGACATGGTGGAGGCGTGGGCCCCGGAGGTCTACGCGCGCGCTCCGCGATCGCGGCGAGCTTCCCGTGGCGATCGGCATGTGGCTGCCCGAAGACATCGCGGCGTCCGAGGCGGAGCGGCTGCGGCGCGAGTTTCCCGGCGGGCGACCCGCGGGTGGCGGTGCGCGGGATCAAGATCTTCCTCGACGGCACGCTCGGAGCCACGCACCGCCGCGCTGTCCCGTCCCTACGCCGACGATCCGGGAACGCCGGGCGCGCTTCGCATCGCCGAGCGCGAGATCCCGGAGCGGGTCGCGCGCTGGGCTGCGCGCGGATGGCCGGTGCGCCCTCCACGCGATCGGGGATCGCGCGGTGACGCTGGCCTTGGACGCGCTCGAGCGCGTCGGGCGCCCTCGCTACGGGCGGCACCGCATCGAGCACGCGCAGGTCGTGCGCCGCTGCGACCTGCCGCGCTTTGCGCGCGGCCGGGATCGTCGCCTCGGTGCAGCCCGGCCACTGGCGCGACGACCGACCGTGGCTCGCCGCGCGTCTGGGCGACCGCCCGAGGTCGTCGCGCATCCGCTGGCGTCCTTCGCGCGGTCGGGGGCCACGCTGGTCTTCGGCAGCGACTGGCCGGTGTCCGACTGGGATCCCGGCGGCGATTCTCGCCGGCGGCGACCGATCCGGAGCGCGGCGAGCGAGGCGCTTGCCGCGGCGGAGCGCATCCGCCTGGTACACTTCCGGCCCGCGATGACCGACCAAATCTTCGTCGAAGGGATCAAGTTCCACGGCTTCCACGGCCTGACCAAGCTCGAGCGCCAGGTGGGCGTCCGCCTCTCGGTGGACGTCACGCTCGAGATGGATCTCGAGAAGTCCGGGCCGATCGGACCGCATGAGCGACACCGATCGACTACGCCCTCGTGCACAAGAAGGTCATCGAGGTCGGGCGCGGGAAGTCGTACAAGCTCCTGGAGACGTTCGCGCTGAAGCTGCTCGACGAGTTCCTGGCCGAGCTTCCCGTCGACCGGGTCACCGTGCGCGTGCGCAAGGAGACCCCGGTGCTGGACGGGATCGTCGATGCCGTCGGCGTCGAGATGAGCCGCGCGCGATCGCGGGAGAGCGGGCTCGTGAGGGTCAAGGCGACGTTCGACTTCGAGGCCGCGCACCGGCTCCCGCACCACCCGGGAAGTGCCGCGAGCTGCACGGCCATTCCTACCGGCTGATCGTGACCGTGGAGCGGCCGGTCGCCAGGGACTCGGGCATGGCGATCGACTTTGCGGATCTCAAGCAGATCGTCAGCGCGCGAGGTCGTCGACCGCCTCGACCACACGCTACGTCAACGATCGGATCGACAACCCGACCGCGGAGGTCATGGCGGTGTGGATCTGGAACGCCCTCCGCGAGCCGCTTCCCGGTCTCGCCGAGGTCGAGCTGTGGGAGACGCGCAGCTGCGCCGTCGTCTACCGGGGGCAGTGATGGACGCGACGAAGATGGAAGCCGGGATCCGGCTCTTCCTCGAGGGCTTGGGCGAGCGCTTCCCGGGCGACGACCTCGAAAGACACCCGGCCGCGTGGCCAAGGCGTGGATCGAGGATCTCGTGTCCGGCTACGCGGTCGATCCCGTCGCGGAGCTGACCTCGGTGGCGGCACTCGAGCGTGGCGGCCCCGTTCTCGCGAAGGACATCCGGTTCGCGTCCGGTCTGCGTGCACCACCTCCTCCCGTTCGCGGGGTTGGCGCACGTCGCGTATCTGCCGGCGGCGCGGCTGGCGGGCTTGTCGAAGCTCGGACGCGTCGTGGATGCGCACTCGCGGCGACTTGCAGATCCAGGAGCATCTCACCGGGCGCATCGCCGCGACCCTCGAAGCGCGCGCTCGCCCCGAAGGCGGTCTCTGGTCGTGCTCGACGCCGAGCACACCTGCATGACCCTGCAGAGGCGTGCGCAAGGAGGGGAGCCGCCTCGTCACCTACGCCGCGACCGGGCTGTGGGCGGAAGACGTCGCGGCGCGGCGCGAGATCCTCGACCTGCTCGCCCCCGGCCGGCGCGCGCGCTCCTCACGAACGCGTGACCGCGCTTAGCGCTCCGCAGGCGCCGTCGCGACGCTCGCGCTTCGGCGCGACACTCGTGGTCCGAGTCGCGCAGGCCGCGCCTGGAGACGATGCGGTACGCGCAGCCGCCGCCGCGGCAAACCCGCCGGGAACGCTCTACCGCGTCGGGCTCGACGTGGGTCATCGCTTGATGCTCTCGTCGGATCGTCCGTACCGTCTCGTCGATCCGTCGAGCGGGCAAGCCGGTCTGGAAGGACAGCCTACTCGGGCGAGATCGCCCTGCTGGCCCAGGGCGGACCGGAGGAAGCGCCGCCGTCGGTCTTCCGCATCCAGGTCGGAGCGTTCGCGACCGCCGAAGCCGCCGAAGCCGGAGCGCGCCAACGCTGGAGAAGACGTGGGGCGCCCCGGCCGTCGTGCGCTACCTCGAGGATCGCGGCTCCTGGCGCGTGCGCGTGGGAGAGTCGAAAACGCGCGCGCGGCCTGGCGCCGCTGCTCGCGCGGCTCAGAGACGCCGGTCGCAAGGGGCTCTGGCTCGCAGAAGAGACCGGCGCAGGGCCGCCGGGAGTGACGATCCGGCTGGTCGACGCCGCGTGGGACAGCCAGGCGACGACCGCGAGGCGGCTGCATCGCGCTGCCGGCGCCGGGCGCGCTGCTTTCGGTTCAGGGGAAGACCTACCGCGGACGCGATCGAGTTCCGCGTCGACGCCTCGGGGCGACTGCGCGCGATCAACTGGGTCGAGCTGGAGTCCTATCTGCGGGGCGTCGTTCCTTCGGAGCTGGGACCGGAGGTGTGGCCCCAGATCGAGGCGTTGAAGGCGCAGGCCGTCGCCGCGCGGACGTACGCGATCGCCAATGCGGCGCAGTTCGACGAGGACGGCTTCGACATCTGCGCGACGCCGCGCTGTCAGGCGTACGGCGGCGCGTCCGCCGAGCACCCGCTCTCCGACCGCGCCGTCGCCGAGACGCGAGGGAGAGATCGCAACCTGGCAGGGCAGACCGATCGACGCGCTGTACACCGCGACCTGCGGTGGGCACACGGAAGACGCGAAGGAGATCTTCCCGGAGCAGGCGGCGCCGTACCTGGTCGGCGTGCCCTGCCGCGCGGAAGCGGAGGCGCCTCGGCGCGCACGCGCCGGCGTGCTGACCGGGGCGAGCCCGATCGCCGTCGTCACGGAAAACGGCGAGGACGTCACCCGCGACGTCGTGGCTGCTTTCGGCCTCAGCAATACGTAACTGAACGAAGTACAAT
>ERZ1370068.6608-contig-5581_pt1 | contig 49700 bp, 53 predicted proteins | sample MGYA00561227_ERZ1370068 | MGnify/ENA primary metagenome ERZ1370068 (study PRJEB38410, sample SAMEA6850437) | metagenome | study: Metagenomic assessment of the ecological functions of the soil: analysis of the soil microbiota associated with the... | reverse complement strand
GTACTTCGTTCGGTGGCGTATTGCTAGGCGGCGCTTATCCAGAGCGCCAACGACGCCGCCTGGGCGACTCGCCGACCGTGGGCCGCGGCGAGCGGACGCGCCAGGTTCGTCGCGCTCATGAACCGGCGCGCGCGGCAGCTCGGCCTCAACGACACGCACTTCGTCCGCCCCGACGGCTTCGACGCTCCAGGCCATGTCTCCAGTGCCCGCGACGTGACGACGCTCGCCCGCCTGCTGATGCAGAAGCCCGTCGTCCGGAAGATCGTCGCGATGCGTGACGCGACGATCGAAGGGTGATCGCCGGCTGCACACGTGGAACGACCTGCTCGGCGCCTATCCGGGCGTGGTCGGCGTCAAGACGGGGCACACCGCCGCCGCCGGCTGGTCCCGAAGCCGGCGCCGTCCGCGGTCCGGGCGTCACGGTCTACGCGACGATCCTCGGCAGCCCCGTCGCGGCGGGTGTCGCAACGACGGCCTCGCCGGGCCTGATGACCTGGGGGCTCTCGCCCGCTTCCGCGTCGTCAGACGCCGTGACTCGGCGGGACATGTCTATGCGAGCGCCATCGCACCTCGCTATGACAGGGCGACGCTCGACCTCGTGGCGCCGCGCTCCGGTCAGGCGACGCGTCGTCACCGGCCGGCCGCTCGTGGAACGTCATCGTGGCGCCGATGGGTGTCGGACCTGCCCGTCCGCAAGGGCCAGGAGGCTCGGCGAGGTGCGCGTGTACGAGCAGGGCAAGCTCGTGGCGCGCTCGCCGCTCGTCGCCGCTCGTTCGATCGACGAGCCGGGCCGCGCCAGCCGCGCTGAGCTGGTATGTGAAGCGCACTGCGCACAACATGTGGGGATGGGTTACGTGAACCTCCGGGGGCATCCTCCGGCGCCTGGCCCGCTATATCACGCTGCGCCATGCGGCGTCCTCAGTCGCCCTCTGATAGGTCGGCCTATCGGGGCCCCTGCGTCCCTTGCCTGGCTTGGTGCCAGCGATCTTTCAGGCATCCGGCAATGCCACCAGGAGGTTCACCACCTGAAGCGCGATGATCGTCACCGTCACGCTCAACGCCGCGCTCGACCGCACGCTGACCGTGCCGAACTTCCAGCGCGGGCAGCGGCACCGGGCGAGCGCCGGGCTGACGCTCGCGGGCGGCAAGGGCATCAACGTCGCGCGGGCGCTGAAGCGGCTCGACGTGCCGGTCGTCGCGACCGGGCTCGCCGGCGGCCGGACCGGGACGCGCATCGTCGAGGAGCTGACGGACGAGGCGATCCTCAACGACTTCGTCCGCATCGCCGACGAGTCGCGCACCTCGACCGCGGTCGTCGACCCGACCGGCGAGCTCGTACACCGAGATCAACGAGTGGGGCCCGCACGTCGCGGCCGGACGAGCTCGAGATGCTTCGCGAGAAGCTGCGCTACCTCGCGCGAGCGGCGCCGAGCGTCGTCGTCTTCGCCGGCTCGCTGCCGCGCGGACGTCGACGACGACTTCTACGCCGAGGCTGATCCGCGAGCCTGAACCGGCGCGGCATCCAGACCGTGCTCGACTGCGAGGGCGAGCCGCTGCGGCTCGGCGTCGAGGCCGAGCCGTTCCTCGTCTCGCCGAACCAGCGCGAGGCCGAGAGCGCTCGTCGGCCAGGAGTTCCACGACGACGAGGACTTCATCATGGCGCTCGACGACGATCGCCGAGCTCGGCGCGCGCGAACGTGCTGATCACGCAGGAGTCGGGCTGCTTCGCGCTCGCTCCGCGAGGAGCGGGAGGTGAAGCGCCTGCGGGCCGTGGTCGCCCGAGGCTCGACCGGTCTCGACCGTCGGTTCCGGCGACGTGCTCCTGTCCGGCCTTCCTCGCGGCGCGCGATGCACGGACAAGCCGATCGACGAGGCGCTCCGCTCGGCCGTCGCAGCCGGCTGCGCCTCGACGCTCGAGGTCGGCGCTGGCCGGTTCGACCCGCGCGAGGCGAGTCGCCTCGGCAGGCGGCGTCGAGGTGAACCAGAGCTCGAACCGGTCGTCTCCTGAGGCTGGTACGATCGACTGCCACTTGAGAGGAGTGACGAGAGAGTGGTTTTCCGGCCCAGGCGATCCATCGAGCCTGGGCTTTTTGCATTCAGGGCTTTGCCCCGCATCCGTCGGGACTCGACCCGTGAGTAGCTCAACCGACACGCTTTGGGGGTGCTGAGTGGAGGTCGAGATCGGTAGAGGCAAGAAGGCGCGACAGGCGTACGGCTTCGACGACATCGCGATCGTCCCGAGCCGCCGAACGCGCGACCCGCAGGACGTCGACATCGGCTGGAAGCTCGGCCCGCACCTGCTCGAGCTGCCGCTCGCTCGCGCTCGGCGATGGACGGCGTCGTCTCGCCGGCGACCGCGATCGCGCTCGGCAAGCTCGGCGGCCTCGGCGTGCTCAACCTCGAGGGCATCTACACGCGCTACGAGGACGCCGACGCGGAGCTCGAGCGGATCGCGACGCTGCCGACCGGACGAGCGCGACGCGCGGCCTGCAGGAGATCTACGCGCGCGGCCGGTCGAGCCCGAAGCTGATCGCGCGAGCGCATCGAGGAGATCAAGCGCGCAGGCGTCGCTCGCGGCCGGGCTCGCTGACGCCGCAGAAGCGTGCGCGAGCACTACGAGATCGGCGCTCGAGGCCGGGCTCTGACATGCCTCGTCATCCAGGGCACCGTCGTCTCGGCCGAGCACGTGTCCTCGAACGGGCAGCCGCTGAACCTGAAGGAGTTCATCTGCGAGCCTGCCGATCCCGGTGATCGTCGGCGGCTGCGCCTCGTACCAGACGGCGCTGCACCTGATGCGCACCGGCGCGGAAGGCGTGCTCGTCGGCGTCGGGCCGGGCGCACGCGTGCACGACCGCGCGGCGTCCTCGGCGTCGGCGTCCCGCAGGCGACGGCGATCGCCGGACGCGGCCGCGCGCGCGCGTGCAGCACCTGCTCGAGACCGGCAAGTACGTGAACGTGATCGCCGACGGCGGCATGCGCACCGGCGGCGACATCGTCGAAGGCGATCGCCTGCGGCGCCGACGCGGTGATGGTCGGCTCGCCGCTCGCGCGCGCGCAGGAGGCGCCCGGCCGCGGCTTCCACTGGGGGATGGCGACGTTCCACCCGACGCTGCCGCGCGGCGCGCGCGTCCAGGTCGACCAGAACGCCTCGCTCGAGGAGATCGTCGTCGGCCCCGCGCGCGAGAACGACGGGACGCTGAACCTGATGGGCGCGCTCCGGACGTCGATGGCGACCTGCGGCTACGAGTCGATCCACGACTTCCAGAAGGCCGAGATCATGCTCGCGCCGTCGATCAAGACCGAGGGCAAGTCGCTCCAACGAGGCCCAGAAGATCGGAATGGGGATGAGCAACGTCGTCCCGCTGCCCGACGCCTGAGCCGGCCGCAGAAGAGCGGCCGGTGCTCGTTCTGGACCTCCGGAGGCCAGTACTCGCAGCTGATCGCGCGGCGGGTGCGCGAGTGCCGGGTCTACTCGGAGCTCGTCCCGCACGGGATCAGTCCGCAGGAGATTCGCGCGCGCATCCGCTGGCGCTCGTTCTGTCCGGCGGGCCGGCCTCGGTCTACGCCGACGGGCGCGCCGCAGGTCGACCCGGGCATCTTCGAGCTCGGGATCCCGACGCTCGGCATCTGCTACGGCATGCAGCTGATGGCGCAGCGATCTCGGCGGCCGCGTCGAGCGGACGGGCGTCGTCGGAGTTCGGCAAGACCGACGTTCGCAGCTCGAGGGCGGCGAGCTGTTCACGACCTGCCGCCGAGCAGATCGGTCTGGATGAGCCACCGCGACTCGGTGACGGCGCCGCCGCGAGGGCGCGCGCGTCGTCGCGTCGTCGCAGTCGACGCCGATCGCCGCGTTCGAGGATCCGAGCGCGGCGCTCTACGGCGTCCAGTTCCATCCCGAGGTCGTGCACACGCCGTACGGGAACGAGCTGCTGAAGAACTTCCTCTACGAGGTCGCGGACGCGCCGCCGACGTGGACGCCGGCGGCCGTGATCGAGGAGCAGGTCGAGCGGATCCGCGCGCAGGTCGGGTCGCGAGCGCGTCGCTGTGCGCGCTCTCCGGCGGCGTCGACTCGGCCGTCGCGGCGCTGCTCGTCTACAAGGCGGTCGGCGACCAGCTGACGTGCGTCTTCGTCGACCACGGCCTGCTGCGCGAGGACGAGGCCGAGCAGGTCGTCGAGACCTTCGGCGGCCACTTCCACGTGCCGCTCGTCCACGTCGACGCGCAGGAGCGGTTCCTCGGCACGGCTCGCCGGGCGTCACCGATCCCGGAGAGAAGCGCAAGATCGATCGGCGAGGAGTTCATCCGTGTCTTCGAGGACGAGGCCGGCGAAGCTCGGGCGACGTCCGCTACCTCGTCAGGGCACGCTCTACTCGGACGTGATCGAGTCCGGCGGCGACGGACGGCGTCGCCGCGACGATCAAGTCGCACCACAACGTCGGCGGTCTGCCCGGCGGACATGCGACTTCGAGCTCGTCGAGCCGCTGCGGCTGCTCTTCAAGGACGAGGTGCGCCGCGTCGGCGAGGAGCTCGGACTGCCGGAGCGGATGGTCTGGCGCCAGCCGTTCCCGGGGCCGGGGCTCGCGATCCGGATCATCGGCGAGGTCACGCGCGAGCGGCTCGAGATCCTGCGCGAGGCCGACGCGGTGCCTGCAGGAGGAGGTGCGGCGCGCCGGGCTCTACCGCGAGCTCTGGCAGTGCTTCGCCGTGCTGCCGGCGATCCGCTCGGTGGGCGTGCAGGGCGACGAGCGCACGTACGCGTACCCGATCGTGATCCGCGCCGTCACGTCCGAGGACGCGATGACCGCCGACTGGGCGCGGCTCCCGTACGACCTGCTCGAGACGATCTCGAGCCGGATCATCAACGAGATCCCGGCGTGAACCGCGTCGCGCTCGACATCTCGTCGAAGCCGCCCGCGCACGATCGAGTGGGAGTAGAGATCCTCGGTCCGGCCGTACGTGCCGCCTAGCCGGATTCTGGTCTTGCGCCGCGCGTCCGGTCGTGACCGCGGACGACCCGCGCTCGCTCAGTCAGCGCCTCGGTGCCGAGCGGACCTGATGAGGGTCACGACGCCCGCTCTGAAACAGTCGCTTGATCGATCTCTCCGCCGTCGCCACCTGACGGGACGACCCCGCCCAAAGCGTGTGTTCGTCCCGGCGCTACCGGCCGCCACGCTACGGACAACAGGTTTGTAAAGGGGTCTGACCCCCAGTTCAGGTAGGCGTGAATCGGGGGTAGCGGGCTCGGACTTCGTCGACGAAGGCCGGCTAGAGCGGTCGGCGAGCGCAGGGTCTCTCGATCTCGCAGCACGTTCTCCGCGTTCTGCTCGCCCGAGCGGGACAGGTTGAAGCTGCCCACGAAGACGACGTCGTCGACGACGGTCACCTTCGCGTGCATGAAGTCGTGCGACCGTGCCCGGCCCCACGGCGTCGACGGCTTGGCCGAGAAGTCGGCCTTCGAGCGCCTGCCTCAGAGAGCGGCAGCTTCCAGGCCGCGTTCCCGTCGATCCCCACTGGTAGATGACGCCCTCGATCTGCGGTCGGTCGAGGCAGCCCGCGATGTCGAGCCCTCCGAGATCCGCTCGAGAGCGCCGACAGCACCGGCGCCGACAGTCAGCACCGGCGAGCAGATGCGCACGCGCCGCTGCGCCCGCCTGATCGCGCTTCGCGATCCGCCGCGACAGCGCCTCGCCGAACCCGGGCGTGAACCAGGCACGCACCTGGTTCCCGCGATGCCGCACCGGATTGGGCTCGACGAAGCCGCTGTCCTCGACGATCCCTTTCGACCAGAGCTCGCTCGAAGTCGGCCGTGTAAGTCGGCGGCGAGCTTCGGTCGACTCCGACGATCACGATCACGTTCTCCTGCCGCGACCACGAATCGTCGGTCCAGTTCGTCGACCCCGTCCAGACCGTCTGCGCCGTCGCGGACCGCGTACTTGTGGTGCATCAGGTCGGGGATCCCCGCGATCGGCCGGTGCGGCACGCCGCAGCGACGAGATCAGCTCGACGTCCGGCTCCGGGGGCGGCGGCACCGGGATCGGGTTGCGATGGCCGACGTCGTAGATCATCCGGACAGCGACGCCGCGCGCCGCCGCGGCCTTGATCGCCCCGCCGACGAGCTCTGCGGTCTCGGCCCGCAGGTGGAAGTCGTATTGCGCGAGGTCGAGCGACCGCCGAGCCTCCGCCAGAAAGGACGCGACCTGCTTTCGCCACGTCCACGGCGCTGCTGACCGCCGTCCGTGAGCGTGCGGATCTCGATCGAGCCGCTCAGCGGACGCTGGCGAGGCCGCCGAACTGGCGCCACCGGCCGGAGTGGAAGCGCAGCATCCGCGTGCGCTCGACCGGGTAGTAGTCGTTCGGGCCGCGTCCGCACGGTCACGCCCTTGCACGAGGAACGGGTTGCGCGCTCGTTCAGATGCGTCGCCGCTCGAAGGAGGCTCGCGCGCGTCGGCTGCGCGCCGCGCGGCGCAGCGCGTCGACCATCGTGTACGCCGGCCGCCATCCCGTACAGGTTGGCGCACCTCCCGCACCTTTGCGTCCGGGCAGGTAGCGCCGCAGGACCTGCTTGTAGAGCTTGACGCCCGGATCCCTGGCCAGCGCCGGGTCGGTCGGATCCTTGAGGAACTGGCTCGAGATCATCACCCTCGACGAGGCGTCTTGCCCGGTGTTCCGCTGAACGACGTCCATCACGAACAGGTCGATCGAGACCGAGTTGACGAAGATCCGCGGCCGCCACCCGAGCTTGCGAATCGCCAGGAACGCCTGAATCGTCTGCGTCGGGAGCGCGAAGATCATGATCGTGTCCGCACGCGAGGCCCTGAGCCGCGCGATCTGCGCGTTCAGGTCGGTGTCCGACGGCTTGTACGTCTGGACGGCGGTGATCCGCGACGACGAGCGACCCGAGGCCGCGCCCGCAGCCCACGTGAACATGTCCTCGCCGTACTCCGAGTCCTCGTGGAGGACGGCGATGCGCGACTTCGGCCGTGTCCGCCTGATGTACCTCCGTAGAGCGCGCCCTCGCCGGCGAAGCGCGGGAGGAAGCCCATCGACCACTGGTACTGCCTGCGCTCGAGCGCCAGCGCCGAGAGGCCGCTGCCGACGAAGAGCTGCGGGACTCCGAGCTGGTTCAGATACGGGCGGACTGCCAACGCGTGCTCAGGTTCCGACGCTGTTGAAGATCGCGAACACCTTCTCGTCCTCGACGAGCTCCGCGTCTTGCGGACGGTCTCGGACGGGTCGTAGCGCGTCGTCGAGCATAGAGGTAGCGGATCGTTGCGGCCGCGGACTCCGCCGCGGTCGTTGACGTACTGGAAGTACGCGTTCGCCCCGCGCGCAACCGCCGCATAGGCGACCTCGTCGCCGCTCAGCGGGCACCGTCGCCCCGAGGAGGATCGTGTCACTCGGTGATCCCGGGATCGCCCGCGCCACCGGCGAGCGCGACGGGCAGCCCGACGGCGAGCGCTCACCGGCACGAGGATGAGGGCGAGGCGGCGCAACGAGCTCGGATTATCCTTTCGACGTGACGACCTCGCCAGCGAAGAGGCTCATCCTCCTCTACGGGTTGCTCACCGCTCGTGACGTACCCGTTCGCCGCAGTCGCCGGCGAGCTGGACTATCCCAGCGTCGGGCAGACGGCGTTCTCGCTCGTGGTGTACGGCGCGATCATCTGGGGGTTGTGGCGAGGATCCGGTGTCGCGTGGGGCTTCGCCACGCTCCTCGACGTCCTGGCGCTGATCGTCCCTGTGGCTGATCGCCCTCGGCTTCGGGTTGACGCTGATCGTGCTTGCTCGGAATCGTCGTTGCGCAGCTCGTGATCCTCTTCACACCTTCGGTGCGCGCAGCACGCGTTTTGATCCAGCGCCTCGCGGCAGCTCAGATCGGCGTCGACGTTCAACCAGTACGCAGCGTTCCGCGCTGCTGTGTGAGCGGCTCGCCGGACTACCTCGAGCGGCGCTCGGGAGCCGAGCTGCTGCTCGTCGGCGAGGCGGCCGGCTACCGCGGCGCGCGGTCAGCGGGATTCCGTTCACCTCCGAGCGCCAGCTGACGGGAAGCAGCCCGGCCGAGGCGTCGGCGACGATCGTCCACCGCGTGCTGGAGAGCTCGGGCTGACGGAGCACGTGCTGCTCTGGAACGTCGTGCCGACGCATCCGCACCGGCCCGGCGAGCCGGAGTCGAACCGACCGCCCACGGGCCGCCGAGATCGAGGCGTCGCGTCCGTTTCTCGAGCTGCTCGCCGCGGGTCGCCGCGTCGTCCCAGTGGGCCGGCTCGCCGAAGCCGCGCTCGGGATGGCCGGGATCCGACATCCGTCGCACGGCGGCGCTCAGGAGTTCCGAGCCGGGCTGGCGGCGCTTGTCTGAGCAGCACCTCCCGATCGCCCGGAACACCGCGACCCTGGCGGTCATCCAGGCGCTCTACTCGGTCGTTCTGCAGCTCGCCGCCGCGGTGCTGCTCCCTCTCGTTCGTGCTCGTCACCGGATTCCGGTCGCTCCTCGGCGCAGGCCCGGCGATCTTCCTCACGGCCTCGGCGCTCGCCGCCGTTGCCGGCCGGGCGCGCGATGGACCGCTTCGGACGCGTCCCGGTGATCGTCGTCGGCTTCCTCCTCGGCTCGATCGGCTACAGCCTCGCCGCCGTTGGGACGCACTGGGGCTCGGGAGTCGCGCTGATCACGGGGTTCGCGCTCGCCGGGCGTCGCCGGAGCGGTGACGCTCCTGATCAGGACCGCGGCGGGCGACATGTATCCGCCCGACGCGCCGTGCGCGCGGCATCTCGTACGTCCTCTTCGGCTCGGTCTTCGGCGCGGTACTCGGCCCGTCGCTCTTCGGGCCGCTCTTCGCGGGCAAGGACGTCGCCGCCGACACGCTGACCGTGCCGTGGCTCGCCGCGGCCGGCCTGTCGCTGCGTCACCTGCGGTCTCGCACTGACGGTGCGGCCGGACACGAAGGTGATCGCGGAGCGCATCGCCGCCCGATCGGCCGGCACCCGCCGACAACAGAGGTCGCGCCGCTCCGTGAGATCATCCGTCGACCGGGCGTGATCCCGGCGCATGCTGGCCGCGATCGCGAGCTTCGGCGTGATGGTCTCGGTGATGAACCTGACCGGGTTCGTCGTCGTCGACCATCACCATCACTCGCAGCAGGCCGGTCTTCCCGATCATCGGCGCGCACGTGCTCGGGATGTACGCGCTCGTGCTCGTGATCGGGACGCTGATCGACAAGATCGGGCGCGGCCCTGCGCTCGCCGGCGGACTGTTCGTGATGGCGATCTCCTGCGCCGGGCTGATCTGGGCGACGAGCGTGCCGACGACCGCGCTCCTGCTCTTCGGCCTCGGCATCGGCTGGAACCTGTCGTTCGTCGCGGCCACCGCGCAGCTCGCCGATGCGACGCTGCCCGCCGAGCGCGGAAAGCTCCTCGGCCTGAGCGACCTGCTCTCCGGACTTGTTCGGCGCGGCGCTGGCGCATTGCTCGGAGGCGTCGCCCTGGACGTGCTCGGAGTGACGGCCGCTCGCGCTCGGCGCGACCGGCGATCGCGGTCGCGCCGGCCATCTTCCTCGCCCGCATCCGGCCCGCGCCCCGAGCCCGCCGCATGACGGCTGGTACAATCGCGCCTCGGCGGACGCTGGTCCGCCGCCTTTTTGCCATGCAGAAGACCTGGAACGCAAAGCCCGGCGAGATCGAGCGCCACTGGTACGTCGTCGACGCCGAGGGGAAGACCCTCGGCCGGCTCGCGACGCGCATCGCCGACACGCTGCGCGGCAAGGGCAAGCCGCAGTACACGCCGCACGTCGACACCGGCGACTTCGTCGTCGTCGTGAACGCGGAGAAGATCGCGGTCACCGGCAAGAAGCTCGACGACAAGATGTACTACCGGCACTCCGGCTATCCGGGCGGCCTGCGCAGCCGTCCGCTTCGCGAGCGAGCTCGAGCGCCGGCCGACCGAGGTGCTTCGCAAGGCCGTCAAGGGCATGCTCCCCGAAACCGCCTCGGCCGCGCGCAGCTGCTCGAAGCTGAAGGTCTACGCGGGCCCGGAGCATCCGCACGAGGCCCAGGCGCCGAAGCCGCTGCCGCTGGAGGACGGAAATGGCTGAGCTGGCGCAGTACCAGGGCACCGGCAAGCGCAAGACCTCCGTCGCGCGCGTGATCCTGCGTCCCGGCGACGGCACGACGTGGATCAACGGCCGCACGATCGAGGAGTACTTCCCGCGCGCGACGCACCGGACGACCGTGATGTCTCCGCTCAAGCTCGCGGGCGCCGAAGGCCGCTACGACCTGCGCGTTCGCGTCGCAGGTGGAGGCCCGACCGGCCAGGCCGGCGCGGTCCGGCACGGAATCGCCCGCGCTCTGGTCGAGGCCGATCCCGAGCTTGCGCATCCCGCTCAAGCGCGAGGGCTTCCTCACGCGCGACGCACGCAAGGTCGAGCGCAAGAAGGCCGGCCTGCACAAGGCGCGCAAGGCGCCCCAGTTCTGCAAGCGCTAATTGGCGCGGCGCTACTTCGGCACTGACGGCGTTCGCGGCGTGGTCGGCGTAGGACCTGTCCCGGGACCTGGTGCAGAGACTTGGCCGTGCGCAGCGCTGCCTGGTCGGGACGTGGCCGCGTGTTCGTCGGGCGCGACACGCGCGGCTCGGGGCCCGAGCTCGAGGAGGCGTTCGCGCGAGGGCGTCGCATCCGCAGGTGGGAACGCCGTCGTCGCCGGCGTGCTGCCGACTCCGGCGGTCGCGCTGCTCGCCGCTCGATCTCGGTGTCGGTCATCTCCGCCTCGCACAACCCGCCGCGAGTACAACGGGGTCAAGTTCTTCGACGCCGACGGCCGCAAGCTGAGCGACGCCTCCGAGGAGGAGATCGAGGCGCTGCTCGACGCCCAGCCGGCCGAGAGCCCGGGCGCGATCGACCACGTCGGCGTCGCCACCGACAGCTACCTCGAGCACATCGTCGAGCGGTTCGGCAGCGACCTGACCGGCCTCAGGATCGCCGTCGACTGCGCGAACGGCGCCTACTCGGGGATCGCTCCGCAGGCGTTCGAGCAGCTCGGAGCGGAGGTGACCGCGGTCGCCGCGGATCCGGACGGTGACGAACATCAACGTCGGCTGCGGCGCGACCGATCTCTCGCCCTGCTCCAGCGCACGGTGACCGACGGCGGCTTCGACCTCGGAATCGCCTTCGACGGCGACGGCGACCGCATGCTCGCAGTCGACGGCAGAAGGGAACGCGGTCGACGGCGACCAGATCCTCGCCGTGCTCGCGCTCCGACCTGGGCGTCGACCTGCGTCGCGGTGACGGTGATGACGAACCTCGGCTTCCACCAGCTGATGGGCGAGCACGGGATCGAGGTCGTCGTCACGGATGTCGGCGACCGCTACGTGCTCGAGGCGCTGCGTGAGCGCGACGGCCTCGCTCGGCGGCGAGCAGTCGGGCCACGTCATCTACCTGCGTGACCACGTGACCGGCGACGGCCTGGCCGCGGCGTCTCCTCCTCTGCGGAGCGCTCAACGGGCGCACGCTGCACGAGGCGGCGGCCGTCATGCCGCGCTACCCGCAGGTGCAGGAGAACGTCCCGGTCGCCACGAGATCACTGCCTTCCTGCCCTGCTCGACGAGGTCGAGCGCATCAACCAGGAACTGGCCGGAGACGGGCGCATTCTCGTCCGACCCGTCTGGGACCGAGCCGGTCGTACGGGTCCTAGCCGAAGCGAGGGATTTCCAAAAGGCAACACTGCTCTGTGCTAGCATCAGCGCCCTGGTTCGACCAGAGCTCGGTTGATCGGCCTCCGACGCGGGGGGTCGCGGAGGCCGGGCTTTTGCGCTTCAAAAGGGAGGTTCGTGAGGCGCATGTGCGGAATCATCGGATACGTCGGGCCACGGCGGGCGAAGCCTCTGCTCATCCACGGCCTGGAGCGCCTCGAATACCGGGGCTATGACTCGGCCGGCCTCGCGCATGCTGGAGGACGACGGCCTCGACTACATCAGGGCGGTCGGCAATCTCTCCAACCTGAAGCAGATCGCGAAGCACAACGGCTCCATGTCCTCGACCGGGCTCGGCCACACGCGCTGGGCCACGCACGGCAAGGTGTCGGAGCAGAACGCGCACCCGCTCACCGGCTGCGACGAGTCGAAGATCGCGGTCGTCCTGAACGGGATCGTCGAGAACTTCCGCGAGCTCAGGGCCTCCCTCGGAGAAGGACGGGCACGAGTTCACCACCGAGACGGACGCCGAGGTCGTCGTCCACCTCCTCGAGCGCCACTACGACGGGGACCTCGCTGCGGCCGTGCGCGCCGTGTACCAGGAGCTCGAGGGCCACTTCGCGTTCGTCGTCGTCCACCGCGACCATCCGGAGCAGCTCGTCGGCGCGCGGGTCCAGTGCCCGCTGATCGTCGGTGTCGGCGACGGCGAGATGTTCCTCGCCTCGGCCGCGACCGCGTTCCTGCGCGACACGAACAGGCTCCAGCTGATCGAGGACGGCGAGGTCGTCTCGATCACCCCGACGGCGCCACGTTCACGAGCGTCGAGAACGGCTCCGACCCGATCGAGCGCGACGTGATCACGGTCGACTGGGACGACGAGGCGGCCGAGAAGTCCGGCTACGAGACCTTCATGCTCAAGGAGATCTACGAGCAGCCTGAAGGCGTCCGCGAGACGATCGGCGACCGCGTCCGGCACGGCAAGCTGCTGCTCGAGAGCCTCGGCCTGACCGACAGGGAGATCCGGAACCTGCGCCGGATCGTGATCCTCGCCTGCGGCACGTCGTACCACGCGGGCGTCGTCGGCCGGTACGTGATCGAGGAGTGGGCGCGCATCCCGGTCGAGCCGGACATCGCGAGCGAGTGGCGCTACCGGAACCCGGTGCTCTCGAAGGACACGCTCGTGATCGGCATCTCGCAGTCGGGCGAGACGCGCGGACGTGCTCGCCGCGATGAAGCTGGCCCGCGAGAAGGGCGCGCGAACCGTCGCGATCACGAACATGATGGGCTCGCAGCTGACCCGCCAGGTCGACTCCGTGCTCTACACGCGGACCGGCCTCGAAGTGGGCGTCGCGGCCTCGAAGACCTTCACCGCTCAGGTCGCGCTGATCTAGCCTGATCGCGCTCAAGCTCGCCGAGGTCAAGAAGACGATGGCGCAGGAGGAGATCGAGTTCATCCTCGACCAGCTGTACGAGCTGCCCGAGAAGATGCAGGACTTCCTCGACGGGAGCCACCCGATCGAGGAGATCGCGCAGCGCTTCTACGACAAGCCGTTCTTCCTCTACCTCGGCCGGCACATCGGGCTGCCGGTCGCGCTCGAGGGCGCGCTCAAGCTGAAGGAGATCTCGTACATCCCGACCGAGGCGTACTCGGCCGGCGAGATGAAGCACGGCCCGATCGCGCTGCTCGACGACGGACACGCCGGTCGTCTGCATCGCGACGAACTCGCACGTCTACGACAAGGTCGTCTCGAACATCCAGGAGACGCGGGCGCGCGGCGCGCACGTGATCGCGATCGCCACGGACGGGAACGAGGACATCCAGCACCACGCGGACGACGTGATCTACGTCCCGAAGACGCCCGCGTTCCTGCAGGCCGTGCTCGCGATCGTGCCGCTGCAGCTGCTCGCGTACCGGATCGCCCGGCTGAAGGGCCTGAACGTCGATCAGCCGCGGAACCTGGCGAAGACCGTCACCGTCGAGTAGCGCAGGGCGCTCCACCCTTTAGAGGGAGGTAGCGCGGCGCGGCACCCGCGAAGCTGAGCGGGCATGCCTGCGGCGTCGCGTTACCTCATGCTCCTCTGTGCGGGGCTCTGCTTCGCGCTCACGTTCAGAGCCTTCCTCGTCTACGAGCGACCCGGGCTAGGGCTCGGGCACTTCTACTACCTCGGAATCGCGCTGGCGGCGATGGCCGTCGGCCCACGGCTCGGGGTCGCCGCCGGGTTGCTGGCGACGGGCCTCTATGCCAGCGGCGTCGTGCTTGAACCCTCACATCCAGTCCGGCGAGGTTCTCCGCGTGGGCACGCTCACCCGCGCGGTCACGTACGTGACGATCGGCGGGCTGATCGGCTGGTTCGCCGGGCGCAACCGCACGATGCTCGCGGAGCTCCGCGTTCTCGCCGAACGTGACTCGCTCACAGGTCTGCCCAACACGAGGGCGTTCGAGGCGGCGATCACCCGACGGCTCGCCGCCGGCGCGCGGGTTCGTGCTCCTGCTCGGCGGACATGGACGCGCTCAAGGACTTCAACCGCGACGAGGGCTTCACCGCGGGCAACGAGGCGCTTCGACGGCTCGCGGACCAGCTTGCGAGGTCGTTCGGACCGGACGACGACGTGGCGCGGGTCGGGAGCGACGAGTTCGCGATCCTCGCTTCCATCCAGGGCGATGACGGAGCGTGCGCCGCTCGTGGCGCGCCTCGAGCGGGCGCTGGCGGACGGACGGACGAAGGCGACGCTCGGCTGGGCGGCCTTCCCGCAAGAGGGCGACAACGCCCTCGCTCTCTACCGGGCCGCGAGCGAACGGCTCTACGCGCGCAAGGTGATGCGGAGCTATCTGCGGCCGGTCCCCGAGCCCGTCGAGGCGCTTGAGCTAGACCAGCGAGAGCTCGGCGTCGGCCTGCTCGATGACGGCCGGGTCGTGCGTGGCGCAGACGACCGCGATTCCTCGTTCGCGCGCGATGCGCGAGAGGAGCTCGCCGATCGCGAGCGCGTTCGCGTAGTCGAGGCGGGCGGTCGGCTCGTCGGCGAGCAAGAGGTCGGGCTCCGACGCCAGCGCTCGGGCGATCGCGACGCGCTCCTGTTCGCCCGTCGAGAGCCTCGAGACACGTTGCTCCGTCAGCTGCTCGAGGCCGACGACCGCGAGCGTCTGCCGCGCCTGGCCGTTGCCGCCGTCCAGGCCGCGCAGGCCGAGGAAGAGCTCGACGTTCTCGCGGACGCTCAGGAACGGGACGAGCGGCGGCTCCTGGGCGACGAGCGCGAGCCGGTCCCGGCGGAACGCCGCTCGGCGCGTGCGGTCGAGCTCGTCGATGCGCTCGCCGAGCACGACGACCTCGCCTGCGCTCGGCAGGTCGAGGCCCGCGAGCAGGTGCAGGAGCGTCGTCTTGCCCGAGCCGGACGGGCCCGTGACGACGGTGAGGCGGCCGGGGTGGATGTCCGCGCTCAGTCCGGACAGGACGGTTCTCTCGCCTGTGTGCTTGACGAGGTTCCGCAGCTCGATCGCGACGCCGTCGGTCGGCGCGGCCGGAGCGGTCTTCGGCGCCTCCGGTTCCGCCTCGGGGACGTCTTCCGTGCCCTCGATCAGCACCGAGCTGCTCCGGCCAGCCTCGCCCGCGCGCGCGAGCCGATGCCGCCGCGGCGAAGGAGCTCTTCCGGGACGCGCAGCCAGCCGCCGCGCGCGACCACGATCTCCTCGCTGTCGGGTTGCGCCTTGGCCTGCTCGGCGCTCACCCGCCCGTCGCGGATGTGGACGATGCGGTCGGCGATCGACGCGGAGCCCGGGTCGTGGCTGACGACGATCGCGGTCGTGCCCTGCGCGCGGGCGAGCTCTCCGATCAGCTCGTAGACGACCGCGGCGTTCTTCGCGTCGAGCTCGCCGGTCGGCTCGTCGGCGAGCAGGAGCTGCGGGCGGTGGGCGAGCGCCGCGCAGAGCGCGACCCGCTGCTGTTCGCCGCCGGAGAGCTCGTGCGGATAGGCGTCGACCCGGTCTGCGAGCCCGACCTGGCCGAGCAGCTCGGTCGTCCGCCTGCGCTGCTCGCGGGGCGACTCGCCTGCGAGCGCGAGCCTGAGCGAGACGAGCTCGCCGGCGGTCAGCTCCGGTGCGAGCGCCTGCGTGTAGCGCTGGTCCGCGTAGCCGAGCTGACGGCTCCGGTAGCGGTCGAGCCCGCGGCCGCGCAGGCGGCGCAGGTCGACTCCGGCCACACGAACCCGGCCCGCGGACGGACGATCGAGACCGGCGAGGATCCGGAGCAGCGTCGTCTTGCCCGAGCCGCTCGGCCCGAGCACGGCCACGACCTCGCCCTCCTGCACCGTGAGGCTGAGCCCCTGAAGCGCGGCGGCCGTCCCCTCGTCCGTCGCGTAGACGCGGAAGACGTCCTCGACCTCGACGGCGGGCGTCATGCGGCCTCCGCGGTCGGCGTCGCGGTCTGCTCGCGGAACGCGGCACGCGTGAGCAGCGCGACCAGGCCGAGCGCGAGCGCGGCGAAGACGACAAAGCCGAGCGATCAGCAGCGGCCAGTCCGGGGCGAGCACGAGCGGCGGCACCGGCGTGGTCGAGTTCGCGCTCACGGCGAGCGCCTTCAGCACGACGAGTGCGAGCACGGCGCCGAGCAGCAGGCCGCCGACGAGCCCCGCGAGCAGCACGGCTCCCGCGCGCAGCCTGACCTGGTGCCTGAGCGCGGCCGGGCCCATGCCCTGGGTCTCGAGGTCGAACAGCTCGCCGACCTCGTCCCGGAGCTCGACGGTGACCGTCAGGGCGAGGCCGACGAGAGACAACGCCAAGGCGAGCAGTGCCGCGGCTCCGAGCACGAGCAGCGAGCCGCGCGCCAGCGGATCGGTCCGGAGCCCGTGCTCGACGGCGCGGCGTGAGGTGATGCGGACGGGAGTCGGCGGGCTCTGAGCGAGCCGCGAAGTGAGACCGGTCCGCCTGAGACCCACGCCTCGTCGGCGACCCCGGATCCGGGAACGGATGCGTTGAGCGCGGTCTCGAGCCGCGAGCGGTCGAAGACGACGAAGTCGCCCGAGGTGGTCGGAAAGCGGCGCGCGGTTCCCACCACGCGCACGTTCACCGACGCCGGCCCGACGAAGAGCGGGAGCGTGGCGTTCCCGATCGCGTGCGCGAGCGACTCGGAGGCGATGACCGGAAGCGGGCCGTTGTCAGTGGTCTGCGCGGGCCGCAGCCGGAAGACCTGGTCCTGGGTCAGGAGGTAGCGGAGCGCGAGCGATCCGGCGGTCGCGGCAGGCGGTCTCGTCCCCGGAGCGCCGACCCAATCGCGGTAGTCGACCGGGAGCGTCCGTGTGCGTCCGACCCCGGACACCTCGGGCCGCTGAAGCTTGAGCACCCCGGCGCGGAAGACCGCGAAGGTAGGCGCCTTGCCGGTCTCCCGGTGCGCCGCAGTGAACGCTTCCGCCCGCGAGAACTCGACCAGAATCCCGACGAGCAGGCCGCCCCGGCCGGCAGGTGGGATCGGAGCGCGGGCCACGACCGGCTTGCCGGTGTTGTTCGGCTCTCCGAGGTCGAGGACGATGAACCGGCCGTTCGGCCTGCGGATGTTGGCCGAGAGGTGGATCGAGTCGCCGCGGATCGTCACCGGAAGCCGGAACTCGCGTGCGCCGGGCGGGATCCGCGTGCCCTGGAGCCTGACCGGAGGCCCTCCGATGCGACGCGCGAGCTCGCTCGGGGACTCGGACGCGAAGTCGCCGCGCCAGTGGAGTCGCGTGAGATCGTCCGGCCGGGAGGCCGAGGAATGTCACCGCGCGCCGGTCGAGCGACGGCGCCTCTCCGTGGAGGCGGATCACCGGCACGGCGTTGAAGCGCGCGGCGTACGCGGAGCCGACGGGCGTCGCGTTCGGAGACGAACCTCGGGTCCTGCTTGACCGTGTAGTCGAGGGGGACCTCGAAGGCGGCGCGATCAGAGTCGTTCCGAATCAGCGTCGAGCGGTAGGCGGCTGCGAAGACCGCGAGCCCGACGCTGACGCTGACGAAGACGATCGCGACCGTGGCCGTCCCGGGAGCGCGCGCGAGCGACAGCAGCGCGAGCTTGAGCGAGAGCGAGCGCCCGGCGGCGGCCCGCTCGCACGCGCGAAGCACCGGTTGCAGCACGCGGGCGATCACGACCGCGGCGACGAGCGCGATCAGTCCCGGAAGCAGCATGAGCACGATCCCGGTGCCCTCGCTCGAGGCGAGCGACTGCGCGTCCGCTCCTCCGACCGCGAAGGCGACGAGCACCGCTACGAGAGCGCCGGCGGCGGCGACGTCGGCGATCGAGATCGTCAGCCCGCCGATCGCGACGGCCCTCGCCCGGGAGCCGAGGTAGAGGACGAGCGTCCCGAGCACGGCGACGGCGAGCATCAGCTCGATTGCGGTCAGCGAGGCGACCGACCGCGAGACGACCGCGCCCGGAGGTGTGTCCGTCGCTTCGGCGAGCGCCAGCGCGGTGACGGCTCCGAGCAGCCAGCCGAGCAGGGTCGCGGGCACGACGACGAGCGCGGCCTCGGCCAGCGCCGCGAGCCGCGTCTGCGTGCCGGTCGCGCCGAACGAGTCGAGCCGTCGCGAGCTCGCGCGGGCGCCTCGCCGGAGCCGCGTGGCCGCGAGGAGGACGAACGCGAGCAGCAGGACGACCGCCTGGCCGCCGACGAGCAGCAGCCGCCGGCCGGCGATCCGCGACTTCGCGCCCGCGTCCGCGAGTGCGACGGTCGGCGCCGTCAGCGAGAAGTTCGGCGAGCTCGCCTCGAGCGCAGTGCTCGCGCGGCCGATCCGGGCAAGGAAGCCGTCGACGTCCCAGCCTCTGACATCGTGCGGCCCGAGCGGCGCGACCCATCCGTACGTGCGGAACGAGTCCCTGAGCGCCGGCAGCCGCGTGAGAGCCGTCGACCCCGCCGGCGAGCCGCAGCCGTCCACCCGGCGCGACGCTCTGGAAGAAGCTCGCGACCGGATCGCTCCGCAGCGAGCCGCGGCCCGTCACGGTGAAGCCCGTCGCTCCGAAGCCGCTCTTGCCGATCGCGACCACCTCACATCGCCCCGGCACGCACGACTGTGGAAGCCGTCCGGACCTGAGCGCGACGGCCCGGCCGAGCCCGTTCACGGCGCCGAGGCGCACGATCTGCTTGCCGAACCGGGTGTCGCGGTAGAGCACGACCGCGGTGGGCGGCCGAGTGCCCAGCGGCCTGGTGACCGCGCGCACCTGCCGGTCGAGAGACGCGAAACTGTCCGCCGGAATCGTGCTCACGCCGACCCAGGTCACGCGCACGGCGCGTTGATCAGGCGGGAGGGCCGCGACCGCCCGGCCCACGGCGCGGTCGCTGACGACGAGACTTGCGGCGGAGACCGTGGCAAGTGCACACGCGGCCAAGTGCGACGCCGGCAGCCGCGAGCACGAACGCGGCGGGACGCGCCGTCACGCGGCGGAATCCGAAACCGACCGGCACGGCCAGTCGGCGCAGCGACGTGATGGTGTGCTCCTTTAACACCGGTAAAGTATTTTTGCAGGTGTCGAAGGCTCCCGCTACGACGTACCGAAAGCCGCGCCGCAGCCGCTCCGGCTCGTGCAGGCGTTCGTCAACACCGTCGACCTCGAGAACGAGCGCGAGTGGCTCGCCGATCCCGCCGCCCTCGCGGCCTGGGCGCGTGAGCGGGACCTCGCGCCCGCAGGTGCGCGGTTCACGAATCGCGACCTCGACCAGGCGCTCGAGCTCCGCGAGGCCTTCCGCGCGCTGCTCGCGGCGAACCGCGACCGAGAGCGGGATACGGCCGCGCTGGCCGTGCTCACGGAGACCGCGCGCGCGGCGCAGCTAGCCGTCGTCTTCGTCGGCGAGACCCCGAAGCTCGAGCCCGAGGCCGACGGCGTCGACGGTCTCTGCGGACGGCTCGTCAGCGTCGCCGTGACCGCGATGCTCGACGGCAGCTGGGAGCGCCTCAAGGCGTGCCGCAACTGCCGCTGGGCCTTCTTCGACGAGTCGAAGAACCGCTCGGCCCACTGGTGCTCGATGTCCCTCTGCGGCAACCGGCTCAAGACGCGCGCGTACCGGCGTCGGCAGCGATCCGCCGTCTAGGCTCGCCACGTGGACGTGCTCAACTGGATCGGCGACGGTCTCTGGAACGCCTTCCGCATGGCGTGGGAGGTCGGCTGGGCGCTGATCCTCGGCTTCGCGCTCTCCGGGATCGTGCAGGCCTGGATCCCGCGGTCGCGCATGCAGAGCGCTCTCGGGGCGCGCGACCTGCGGATCGTCTCCTCGCGACCGGCCTCGGCGCGGCCTCGTCGTCGTGCAGCTACGCGGCCGTCGCGATCGCGAAGTCGATGCTCCAGAAGGGCGCGAGCCTCGTGTCGGCGATGGCGTTCCAGTTCGCGTCGACGAACCTCGTCTTCGAGCTCGGGATCGTGATCTGGATCTTCCTCGGCTGGGAGTTCACGCTCGCGGAGCTCGTCGGCGGCTTGCTCCTGATCGCGTTCATGTGGGCGGGGCTCAGGCTCTTCGTCACGCGCAGCCTCGAGGAGGAGGCGCGCAGGAACGCGCTCGAGGCGCAGACCGGGCACGAGCATCACTCGGTCGCCTCCGAGGGCCTGACCTGGCGCAGGAGACTGACGTCGGTCGACGCGTGGTCGGACGTCGCGTACAACTTTCGCGGCGACTGGGAGATGCTCTGGAAGGAGATCGGCGCCGGGTTCCTGATCGCCGGCTTCGTCGCGCTCCTGCCGATGAGCTTCTTCAACGCGCTCTTCCTGACGGATGCGCCCGCCTGGATCCGGATCCCGGAGAACGTGATCGTGGGGCCGCTCGTCGCCATCCTCTCGTTCGTGTGCTCGATCGGCAACGTGCCGCTGGCGGCCGTGCTCTGGGCCGGCGGGATCTCGTTCTCGGGCGTGATCGCGTTCATCTACGCCGACCTGCTCGTGATCCCGATCCTGCTCATCTACCGGAAGTACTACGGGACGAGGATCGCGGTCGTCCTCTCGTCGATCATGTTCGTCTCGATCGTCCTCGCGTCGCTCGTCGTGAGCGCTGTGTTCGGCCTGGCCGGCCTGATCCCGTCCGAACGGCCCGACATCGACTCGATCACCGAGCGCGCGATCGGCTGGAACTACACGACGTTCCTGAACATCGTCTTCCTCGGGATTGCCGCGGTGCTGGTCGGCCTGACGCTGCGACACGGCGCCCGCGATCCTGTGTGTGGAATGACCGTCGACCGTAAGACCGCGTTCTCGAGCGAGTGGAACGGGACGACGTACTACTTCTGCGGGCCCGGCTGCAAGGCGCGCTTCGAGGCCGATCCGGAGCGCTACCTCCAGGGCGGGCGGGCACGTGAGCACGCGCATCAGCACTAGCCTGGCCGCGATCGTCGGCGCGGCCGCGCTGCTCGCGCCCGCTGCGGGAGCGCCGCCGGTGAGGATCAGCGTGCCGCCCGGTTACGGCGTGACGACGTTCGCCTCGGGCCTCGACGATCCGACGGCCATGGCGTGGGGCCCCGACGGCCGCCTGTACGTGACCGAGGACACCGGGCTGCTCGTGGTCGCGCGGCGCGGGTCACGGAAGCCGGTCGTCGTTGCGCGCGGACTCCGCACACCGCTGGGCCTCGTCTGGCGCGGGCGGACGCTGTTCGTCGCGGAGCAGGGCCGGCTCAGCCGATTCGTCCTGCGCGGGTCGACGCTTCGCAACCACCGCGTCGTCGTGAGCGGTCTGCCGTTCGGCGAGCACCAGCAGGACAACGTCGTCCTCGGCCGCGACGGTCGCCTGTACCTGGGCAACGGTTCGACCTGCGACGTCTGTGTCGAGAAAGACCGCACGGAGCGCGACGGTCCTCTCCGTCAGGCCCGACGGCACCGGCCCGAGCAATCGTCGCGCTGAGGGCTGCGCAACCCGTACGGCCTTGCGTTCCAGCCGGGCACGAATCGGCTCTATGCGTCCGTCAACGGGCAGGACCACCTCGGCACCGCCGCACATCCCGAGCCGGCCGACTCGGTCGTGCTCATCCGGCCGGGCGCCTTCTACGGCTGGCCGCGCTGCTGGCCGAGCTACCAGAAGCGCGTGCTCGCGGGCCGCTGCCGCGGCGTGACGCGCGCCGATCGCGTACCTCGAGCCGCACTCGTCCGCGGACGGTCTCGCGTTCTGGCGCGGCGACCTCTTCGTCGCGCTCTGGGGCCAGTACCTGAGCAACCGGCACGGGCGGAGGCTCGTGCGCATCGACCTCGGGCCGGGCGGGCGCGCGAAGGCCGTGACGACCTTTGCGCGCGGGTTCGACCATCCGCTCGCGCTCGTCGTCGACCCGAAGGGCGGGTCTGCTCGTCGCAGACTGGGGTCGCGGGGTCGATCTACCGCATTCAGCCGCGCGGCGGCTGACGCTTAGCAGGCTTCGCGTCATCAGCGCTCACTCTTTCAGGCGCGCCCGCGGCTCATCGCCGAGGGCGGCGACGACGAATGCTTCTTCGGTCTTGCCCCGGGCGGCGCCTCTGCTCGAGGCGGCGCTGCTGACCCGCGCGCCTTGCGCTCTCGGCTTCGTCGGGACGCGGCGGCGCTCGACGTGGAGCGCCTCGCGGAGCGCGTCGGCGACTCGCTCGGTCGCGAGCTCGCGGTTTCGCGCCTGGCTGCGCTCGTCCTGGGCGATCGCGCGCAGGACCGGCCCGCCTTGCGCACGACCCTGTTCTTCTGCCGGTCGGTGAGCGCCGACGACGCTTCGACGTCGAAGAGCGCCTCGACGCGCGTCTCCGATTTCTGCGCGTGCTGGCCGCCCGGGCCGCTCGAGCGCGAGTAGCGGAAGGCGATCTCCGAGAGCGGGATGGAGACAGACCGCGTGACGCGAATAGACTCGCGCTCCATGGCAGCCATTCTCCTGGACATCGACGGCGTCTTCCACGTCTCGGGCCGTCCGATCGACGGCGCGGGCGAGGCGATCCGGCGGCTGCGCGACGACGGCCACCGGCTGCGCTTCGTCACCAACAGCACCACGCGCTCGCGCGCCGACCTGGCCGACGACCTCCGCGCGTTCGGCGTCGAGCTCGAGGACGAGGAGCTCGAGACGACGCCGCGCGCAGCGGCGCGCACGCTGGCCGGGAAGCGCGTGCTGGCGTTGACCATGGCGGCGATCCGCACGAGCTCGAAGGCGTCGAGCTCGTCGGCGAGGAAGCGGACGCGGTCCTGCTCGGCGGCGCAGACGAGACCGACGAGACGAACCGCGTCTTCAGCTACATGAACCTCGCCCGCGCGTTCGCCGAGCTCGAGGCGGGCGCCGAGCTCTTCTGCCTGCACAAGAACCGCGTGGTGGCAGACGTCGCGCGGCCCGCTGCTCGACTCGGGCGCGTTCGTCGCGGGCCTCGAGTACGCGGCCGGCGATCGAGGCGACGGTCGCTCGGCAAGCCGAGCCCGGCCTTCTTCGGCGCGGCGCTCGATGCGCTCGACGCGGACCCGAGCTGACGTGGATGGTCGGCGACGACCTCGAGGCGGACATCGCGGGCGCGAAGAGCTGCGGCCTGAGCACGATCCTCGTCCGCACGGGCAAGTTCCGCGAGGAGACCCTCGTCGAGGCGCTCGTGAAGCCGGACGCGGTCGTCGACTCGATCGGCGACGTGCCCGACTATCTCGCCGAGCTCTAGATGAAGGTCGGCGTCGACCTGATCGAGATCGAGCGCATCGAGCGCGCGCTCGAGCGCTACGCGGGCTTCCGCGCGCGCTGCTTCACGGACGCCGAGCGCGAGTATTGCGACAGCCGCGGCCGCCCGGCCAGCACTACGCCGCGCGGTTCGCGGGCAAGGAGGCCGTCGGCAAGGCGCTCGGCTGCGGCGTCCGCTTCACCTGGCGCGAGATCGAGATCGTCGGCCGGCCGAAGCCGGGCGTGAAGCTCTCCGGGCGGACGAAGGCCTGGGCCGAGAAGGTGCGCGCGGGGCGATCGACCTCTCGATGTCGCACTCGAAGGGGCTCGCGACGGCGGTCTGCCTCGTCGCCGACGAGGATGCGTGAGCCGCTCTACACCGCGGCCGAGATGCGGGCGGCGGAGGAGGCGTATCCCGGAACCGTCGACGAGCTGATGGAGCGCGCCGGGCGGGCGGTCGCCCAGCACGCGCTCGAGGACTTCGGCGACGCGCGCGAGTTCACGGTCGTCTGCGGAGGCGGCTCGAACGGCGGCGACGGCCGGGTAGCGGCGCGGGTGCTCGAGGAGGCGGGCCGCGACGTGCTCGTCGTCGACGCGAAGCCGGAGGACGAGGACAAGGAGCTCGGCGACCCGGATGTGCTCATCGACGCGCTCTTCGGCACCGGCTTCGAGGGCGAGCCGCGACCCGGCGCGGCGCGGCTGATCGAGCAGATCAACGACCTCGGCGCGCCCGTGCTCAGCGTCGACCTTCCGTCGGGCGTGGACGCTTCGACCGGCGAGGTTGCGGGCGCGGCGGTCGACGCTGACCTGACCGTCACGTTCCACGGCGAGAAGGTCGGCCACTACGTCACGCCCGGTGCGTTCCTCGCGGGCTACGTCGAGGTCGCGGACATCGGGCTCGAGCCGATCGAGACGGAGAACGGGCGCGTCTCGCGAGCGATCCTCGACCAGGTTCCGCGGCGCAGCCCCGAGGGCAACAAGTACACGTCCGGCCACGTCGTCGTCGTCGGCGGCTCGCGCGGGATGACCGGGGCGCCCTGCCTCTCGGCGCTCGCCGCGTTCCGCTCCGACGCGGGCTACGTGACGCTCGCGGGCCCGGAGCCGGCGGTGCACGTCTTCGAGCAGCGGGTGCTCGAGGCGGTCAAGCGGCCGCTGCCCTCGGACGGCGACGGGCTCGTGACCGAGGAGGCGGTCGGGCACGGTTCTCGAGCTGGCCGAGAAGGCAGGCGCGCTCGCGATCGGCCCGGGGCTCGGGCGAAGCGAGGGCACGAAGGCGCTCGTCCGGCGTGTGCTCGCGGAGGCGCAGCTGCCGGCCGTTGTCGACGGCGACGCGCTCTGGGCGCTCGAGCCCGCCGAGTGGCCTGCGCCGCGCGTGCTGACGCCGCACTCCGGCGAGCTCGGCGCGGCTGATCGGCGAGGAGGCGTCGTGGGTGGACGCGCACCGGATCGCGGCCGTGCGCCGCGCGGTCGAGCGAGTTCGGCTGCGTCGTCCTGCTCAAGGGCGCCGGGACGCTGATCGCGGCTCCGGAGACGGGCGTCCTCGTCGACGGCGGACGATCCGAGCCTCGCGACGGCCGGGACGGGCGACGTCCTGACCGGAGTGATCGCCGCGTTCCTCGCCAAGGGCATGGACGCGCGGCTGGCAGCGGCCGCGGGCGCGACGGCGCACCACTGGGCCGCGATCGAGGCCTCGCTCGAGCGCCGGGATGATCGCGAGCGACCTGCTCGACGCGTTGCCGAGGGTGCTCTCGGCCACTGATGCACCGCTCCGAGATCACGATCGACCTCGGCGCGGTGCGGCGCAACGTCCGTCGGCTGCGGAGCGTCCTCGGGCGCTCGCAGCTCTGGGCCGTGGTCAAGGCCGACGGCTACGGCCACGGCGCGGTCGACGTCGCAGGCGCGGCGCTCGGTGAGGGCGCGCTGCGCTCTGCGTCGCGACCGTGGCCGAGGCGCTGCCGCTGCGGCGCGAGTTCCCGGGCGTGCGGATCCTCGTCCTCGGGCCGAGCACCGAGCCGGGACGTCGCTGCAGGCGCGCGACGCAGACCTCGACCTCGCGGTCTTCGACGAGCCGATCCCCGAGGGCGTCCGCGTCCACCTCAAGCTCGACACCGGGATGGGCCGCTGGGGCCTGTCCGAGCTGCCGAGCGCCGCCGGTCAACGTCGTCGGGCTGATGAGCCACCTCGCGACGGCCGACTGCCGATCCGGACTTCGCGCGCGCGCAGATCGAGCGGTTCGAGGCGGCGACGGCCGGCTGCGTCGAACGTGATCCGGCACATCGCGAACAGCGCGGCGGCGCTGCGGATCCCCGAGTCGCACCTCGACGCGGCGCGCTGCGGAGTCGCCCTCTACGGGATGTCGCCCTTCGGCGAGCCGCCGGCCGTGGACGGGCTCGAGCCCGTGCTGCGCTGGGGGAGCTACGTCGCGCAGGTTCGGCAGCTGGCGCCGGCCAGAGCACGGGCTACGGGCAGGGTCTTCGTCGCGCAGGAGCCGACCTGGATCGGCCTCGTGCCGGTCGGGCTACGCGGACGGCTTCCGGCGCGACATGACCGGGACGCGCGTGCACGTCGAGGGCGAGCCCTGTCGCGTCGTCGGCGCCGTCTCGATGGACGCGATCGCGGTCGAGCTCGAGCGCGAGCTGCCGGTCGGGACGCCCGTCACGCTCATCGGCCACGGCGTCCTGATCGAGGATCACGCGCGGGTGGCGGACACGTTGAACTACGAGCTCTCGACGGCGCATCAACTCGAGCCCGACGCGGGCGCGGCGCGTGGTGATCGATGCGTGAGCTCGCGAGCGAGCTGCTCGCCGGCCAGGAGGCCTGGGTCGTCGGCGGCGCGGTGCGGGACGAGCTCCTCGGACGCGAGCTCGTCGACCTCGACATCGCCGTCCGCGGAGCCGGAGGCAGCTGCGCGGGCCTACTGCGAATCGCTCCGGTGGCGCTCCGTTCCCGCTCCGGAGCGCCACGGAGCCTGGCGCGTCGCGCTCGACGGCGGGCGGACGGTCGACTTCACGCCGTTCCCGGGACGATCGAGGACGACCTGGCGACGCGGGACTTCACGATCAACGCGATCGCGGTCCGCTCGGCCGGCGGCGAGCCGGTCGACCCGTTCGCGGGACGCGCCGATCTCGACGCGCGGCTGATCCGGGCGGTCTCGCCGACCGTGTTCACGGATGACCCGCTGCGGTTGATGCGCGCGGTGCGCCTCGAGGACGAGCTCGGCTTCGGGCTCGAGCCGGAGACGGAGCGGCTCGTCCGCGAGCATGCGGCGCTCGTGACGGAGCCGCGCGCGTGAGCGAACGCTCGCCGAGCTGGTGCGGCTCTCGGTCGACGGCTACCGGCGTGCCGACGAGCTCGGGCTGCTGGCGCCGCTCGAGGGATCGAGCGCCGGCCTCGACCGGCCCGCGCTCGTCGACCGGCCTGCGTTCCGGCTCGTCGCGGTCTTCGGCGATGCGCTCCGCCGCTTTCCGGTCTCGAACGAGACGAAGCGCTACGCGCAGAAGCTGCTCCACGCGCAGGCGCCCGAGGACGGCTCGCCGCCGGTCGATCCACCGCTTCCGCCGGGCGACCGAGCCGTGGGCGCTCGATGCCCTCGTCTTCGTCGGTGCGCCCGAGCTCGAGGACGACGTTCTCGCCGCGCGGGAGCGCGAGCCGGCGGAGCCGCTGCTACGCGGAGACGAGCTCGGCGTGCCGCCGGGCCCCGAGATCGGCCGCCTGCTCGAGCTGATCGCCGAGGAGCGCGCCGCCGGAACGATCTCGACGCGCGAGGAAGCGCTCGAGCTCGTCAGGCGCGAACAAGCGCCGTCGAAGTAGCGCTTTCGGCGCGATTCCGTGACAGACGCGTGCGCCCGATCCGAATAGGATCGCAGCGGGGAGGAGGTGGACTGTGCCTAAGAAAGGAGGCGCCGTCCGTTCCGCTCGAAACCTGAGCCAGGCCCGTGACCCGCGCTCGGCTCTACGGCTTCCGCTTGACGCTGCAGCCAACGGCCGGTGTCTCGTCCACCGGCGGGCGACTCGCCGGCGAGCACGGCCTCGATCGCGTCCCGCAAGTAGCGCTCCGAAACCTCGTCCTCCTCGCGCGAGTCGTCGATCGCGCCGTGGTAGACGAGCCTGCGGTCGCCGTCGAACAGGAAGACCTCGGGCGTGCGCTCGGCGCCGTACGCGTTCAGCACCGACTGGTCCTCGTCGTACAGGTAGTCGAAGTTGAAGCCCTGCTCCTCGGCGCGCGCTCTGCATCGCGTCGAACGAGTCTTCCGGGTACGCGTCGGCGTCGTTCGAGCTGATCGCGACCAGCCCGAAGCCGCGGTCGCCGAACTCGCGCTGCAGCGCGATCATCCGCCCTTCCCAGGCCTGCACGTACGGGCAGTGGTTGCACGACCAGACGACGGCGAGCGCGGGTGTGTCCGCGTAGTCGTCGAGCGAGTGCTGCTGCCCGTCGACGCCCGGCAGGTCGAAGGTGGGAGCCTCGGTGGCGAGAGCGATCGTCATGACAGTGCGGCCTCCAGTTGTTCGCGGGTGGGCACGGGGACGGACGGCCGTCCGGCTTGCGGTAGATGCGGCAGTTGAGCGCGGGCCGCGCCGACGCGCTGCCCGGGTCGACGTCCTGCCCGTCGACGCGGATCGTCGGCGAGCCGGGGAAGCGCAGCTCCTCGGCCTCGGCCTGTGTGTAGACCTCGCGCACCTTCACCTCGGCGTCGAGGCCCCGCTCGGCGAGGACGTCGTCGAGGAGCTGCCTGGCCTCCGGGTGCGACGGGCAGCCGTCCCAGAACAGGAACTCGATCTCCATTCCTGCTACCGTAGCTAGGAGTCCTGCGCCGCGTGGACACGCGTCGAAACGTCCCGGGACGAGCGCCTGCGCGATCGCGGCCGCCCGGTACCAGCGCGGGACGAAGATCTCGGCCCGGTCGCGCTCGATCGCGCGGACGATGCTGTCCGCCACGCGCTCCGGGGCCGACCACGACTCCGCCTGAAGCGGCCCCGCAGCAGCCAGTCCTGCGGGAAGCCTTCGGTGTGCACGAACCCGGGGTTCACCGTGTGCACGTGGATGCCGCGCGGCCTGAGCTCGCGCGCGACCGAGCGGGAGAAGGCGAGCTGCGCGTGCTTCGAGGCCGAGTACGGCCCGACCGCGACCGTTCCCGGCGACGGAGACGACGTTCACCAGGTGTGACGGAGCTGCGGCTTCGAGCGCGGGCAAGAACGCCTGGAGGCACCAGACCGAGCCGAGGTAGTTGATCCGGATCAGCTCCTCGATTCGCTCCGGCGGCAGGTCGAGGTAGTTGCCGCGCCCGGCCACGCCCGCGTTGTTCGACGAGCAGTCCGATCTCGGGGTGGCGCTCGCGGACGGAGGCCGCCATCCGCTCGACGGCGTCGCGGTCGGCAACGTCGCAGACCTCGTATTCGCCGCCGACTTCCGCGGCCGTCGCCTGGAGTCGGTCCTCGCGCCGTCCGACGAGCACGCAGAGCCACTCGCGCTCGGCCAGCTTGCTCGCGACGGCGGCGCCGATGCCGGACCCGCCGCCCGTGACGACCGCGACGCGCAAGGTCGCCCAGGGTAACCGACTAGGATCGCGAACCGTGAATCGCTTCGAAGGCAAGCGCGGCCTCGTCCTCGGCGTCGCCAACAAGCGCTCGATCGCGTGGGCGATCGCGCGCCGCCTCGCCGAGAGGCGGCGCCAGCTCGCGTTCACGTACCAGGGCGAGCGGATCGAGAAGAGCGTGCGCGAGCTCGCGCGAGAGCGTCTCGAGCCCGCTCGTCACCGAGTGCGACGTGCGCTCGGACGACGACGTCGAGCGGGTCGTGCGCGAGGCGGGGAGGCGTTCGGCGGCGGCCTCGACCTGCTCGTGCACTCGGTCGCGTTCGCGGCCGCGGAGGATCTCGAGGGCCGCTTCACCGACACGCCGCGCGACCGCTTCTGGATGGCGCTCGACGTCAGCGCGTACTCGCTCGTCGCGACGCGCGCGCGCCGCCGAGCCGCTGATGGAGGCCGCGGGCGGCGGCTCGATCCTGACGATGACGTACCTCGGCGGCGAGCGGGCCGTGCCGCACTACAACGTGATGGGCGTCGCGAAGTCCGCGCTCGACTCGTCCGTCCAGTACCTGGCGTGGGACCTCGGCCAGAAGAACATCCGCGTCAACGCGGTCTCCGGCGGGACCGGTGCGCACGCTCGCCGCGCGCTCGATCGCACGGCTTCCCGACGATGGAGGCGATCGTCGAGGAGCGCGCCCCGCTGCGCCGCCACGTGGACGCAGACGACGTCGGCGCCGCAGCCGCGTACCTGCTCTCGCGACGATGCGCGAAACGTGACCGGGACGACGCTCTACGTCGACTCCGGCTATCACGCGATGGGCATGTAGGCGACCGGTAGCTTGCAGAGATGGCACGCCTGTACGCCGCAACGGGTGATGCGATCGCGCGTCTCGACGAGCGACGAGGGCGTCTGGCGAGACGCGCGATCTCGCTGACCGGGAGCGGGGCCCAGTGCCTCGCTCTCGATCCTTCCGACCCGGATGTCGTCTACGCCGGGCTGCGCGAGGACGGCGTTCGGCGAACGATCGACGGCGGCGCAGTCCTGGATCGACTGCGGGCTTCCCGCGCCGGGCGTCTTCTCCGCTCGCCGTCAGCGCGGCCGACGGCGCCGTCTACGCAGGCACCGAGCCGAGCGCGCTCTACCGGAGCGACGATCGCGGCGAGACCTGGCGTGGAGCTCACCGGCCTGCTCGAGCTTCCGTCCCGCCCGACGTGGAGCTTCCCGCCGCGGCCCGTGGACGTCGCACGTGCGCTGGATCGCGCCGAGCCCGCACGACGCCGGACGCTCCTGCTCGTCGGCATCGAGCTCGGCGGGCTCATGCGCTCGACCGATCGCGGCGAGACCTGGCACGACCACCGTCCGGGAGCGCAGCGCGGACGTCCACTCGCTCGCGTGGCATCCGCGCGCGCATGGGCGGGCGTACGAGGCGGGCGGCGGAGGTGCGGCCTGGAGCGAGGACGCCGGCGACTCGCTGGCACGCGGCGGACGAAGGCAGCGACCGGCACTACACGTGGTCGGTCGCGGTCGATCCCGGACGATCCGGAGCTCTGGTTCGTGTCGGCGAGCACCGGCCCGTACGCGGCCCACGGCGGCCGCGACCCGCAGGCGCTGATCTACGGCGCGGCGTAACGGCCGGTGGCGCGCGCTCGGCAGGCGGCCTGCCCGAACCGCTGCCCGCGATGCCGTATGCGCTGGTCGCGTTCGAAGGCGGTCTCGTCGCCGGCCTCGCCGACGGGCAGCTCTGGGGCAGCGAGGACCGCGGTGAGAGCTGGGAGCGCTACGAGCTCGAAGGCGATCCAACTACACCGAGCTCCACGCTCGTCCGCGCCCGCCCAGCTCGGGCTCCGGAAGGGCTCTCTAGCGCACCTTGAAGGCGCGGCGATCCGGCCGGAGCGGGTGATGAGTCGTCCGCCGCACTGGGTTCCTTGCAGCCGTAGTGCGTGACCACCTCGCGGACGCCCAGCCGGTCGAGGTAGCGGCACGGCGTCTTCTGGAGCTCGCGGAGCCGGCGGTCGGCTGCGAGCGGAGCGGTCGTCGAGTAGCCGGACGGATGCTGGTGCGGCGCCTGCATCAGGTAGTAGAGGTAGACGCTCGCGCTCTGGCTGCCCGCCTCGAAGACGGGGAGCTCGAGCAGGCGTCCCGGCGAGCAGTGCTCGAGCGCGGCGTACGCGCGGTTGTGCGGGTCGGCTGCGGTCTGGTGGAACAGCCCGAGCCGCAGGTCGACGAGCAGGAGCAGGGCGACGATCACGGCGACGCCCCTGCCAGCGGAACCTCGAGACAGCGACCGCGACGAGCGCCCGCGAGCGCGAGGCAGGCGATCGGCATCATCCGCTCCGGCACGCGGGTGTGGCGCAGCCCGGGGACGTGCTCCCAGATGAAGTGGTATCCGGGCAAGTTCCCGCCGAGCGCGAGACAGGATCGGGATCAGCGCGCCGAGGCCGAGCACGAGCGCCATGCCCCAGCGGCGCCGCAGGATGAGCGCGACGAGCCCTGCGACGGCGAGCACCGCGACCGTCCAGCCGACGTAGACGATTCCTTCGAGCGCGTGCGTGTCCCGCGAGAGGAAGTCCGGGACGCGCGCCGAGTAGTGCTCGACCTGCCGGAACTGGCGTCCGCTGGCACCGGTCGTGCCGCTCGACGGCGAGCGCGTCCGCGAGCAGTCCTGCGCCGAGCGCGGGGACGGCCAGGAGCGCGGCCCAGGGCAATCGGACGAGCGCGTACGCGGCGAAGAACGGGATCGCTCCGAGCGCAAGAGTGCAGCTGTCCGAGAGCGGGATCGAGACGAGCGCCCCGCCGGCCACGGAAGAGCCACCACTCCGAGCCCTTCCTCGCCCGCTCGAGCGCCGTACAGAGACAGCGGCAGGAGCATCGCGATCCACGCGCAGCAGGTGGCCCGCGCTCCACTGCGCCTGGAGGTACGGCGCCATCGCGAACGCGAGCCCGCCGGCGAGCGCCGCTCCACGTGGCGTGCCGACCTCCCGGAGCCACGAGGGCCGTGAAGCCGCCCGGCGCCGAGGAAGCCGAGCAGGACGAAGCACGTTCCACGCGAGCACGGTCCCGAGTAGCTGCCTGGAGCGGCCAGTACACGAAGCCGAACGGCCAGCCCGCGAGGTTCCAGCGCGGCTTGACCTCGGGCTGGAAGCTGTACGGATCGCGCCACGGCGCGCGCCCGTGCTCGAGCTGGTGCCCGACGAGCCAGAGGTTGTAGCTCGTCTGCAGGTGGTCGCCGGGCGCCGCTTCGCCGTAGCCGAGGCTGCCCTCGGCCATGAAGGACGTGTCCAGGTGCCTGGCGCCGGGCCATGTCGCAACGAGGCCTGCCCCGACGAAGAGCGCGCAGGCGAGCGCTACAAGGCCCGCGCGGCCGCGAGCAGCTCGTCGAAGTCGGTACCTCGCCGGGATCGTGACGCCATGCGCGGCGCACCGTACCGCCGCGCTCGACCAGGAAGGTCGTTCGCTCGGCGACGTCCTTCAGCCCGCGGAACTCGTGGGCGACGCCGAACTCGCGTACGGCGTCGCCGTTCCAGTCGGACAGGAACTGGATCTCGTCGAGGTCGAGCGCCTGGCTCCAGGCGGTCTGCGTCCACGGCGAGTCGCGCGAGATCGCGAACGGCGTCACGTCGGCCTCCTCGAACTCCGCTCTCCTGTCACGCAGGAGCTCGAGCTCGTTCGTTCAGGTCGACGACCAGGCGAACAGGAAGAAGAGGAAGAGCGCCGAGCGCCCCGCGACGAGGTTCGAGCAGATCGCCGGCTCCCGCGGGGCCATCAAACCGTGGCGTCGGGGACGCTATCTCCCGGATGAAACGCAGGCTGACCCTATAGGCGAGCGCCTCGATCAGCGTCCTTTTAGGCCTTCCGAGCTAGCACCGGTTACGCCGGAGCGGGCTTTGCCCGGCGGGAGGCTCACAAACCCAGAAAGCGCATGCGGTTTGATCACCCACCTTTCGACGGCTCTGAAACCTTCCGAACTACGCGAGCGCTCGCAAGGAGGGGTCCACGGGGGAGCCAGGGGTTCCCACGTGAGCGAGCGAAGCTAAGGCGAGGGAGGGGCAGCACCAGCGGACGCTGCTCGGGAACGCCTTCTCGAGCGGCGCGCTCGACGGAGCCGCCGAACTGCTCGACGATGTTCGACACCGACTCGACCTTGGCCGACGTGAGCCGCAGGAACAGCCACTGGTTCGCGTTGATCCAGCCGACGAGCAGCCACTCGCCGTTCTGCGAGATCGCGAGCGTCCAGAAGTCGCCCGGCGCCGAGTAGAGGAACCGCGGCTCGCCGGGGGTCGTCTCGGCCTGGAAGAGCACGAGGTCGCTTCGCTGGGTCGCCGTGCGAGTAGCGGATCAGGATGAACCGGTGGCTCTTGCGGACGAAGACGACTGCCCGAGGGCCCGACGGGCATCCCGATCGCCCACAGCTTGTTCCCGTCCGAGTCGAACACGCGCAGCGACCGCTCGCCGAGCGCGAGGAGTCGCTGGCCGTCGTCCGACCAGACGAGCTGAATCGGCGGGTCACCCGGAGCGCTGAGCCAGATCGTCTTCGTCGTGTCGACGTCGACGAGCTCGATCCGGCCGTCGATCGTCGAGAACGCGACCTGCCGGGTGACGCCCGGCCTCCACGCAGGCGGGGACCGGCACCGACGACGTTCCGCAGCGGAGCGTCTCCGGTCGCCGTCGCCGGCGACGACGCGCAGCTGTCTGCCGTTCAGGTACGCGATCCGGCAGCACTCGCTCGGGGGCTCGAGCGACCAGCGCGCGCCGTGCAGCAGCTTGGAGCGGGCCAGCGACCACCTGGTCGTCCCGTCCGGCGTCAGCGCGGCGAGGCCGATGCGCGCGCGTGACCGCGACGTGCTCGGCGTTCGGCGACCAGCGCGCCTTCCCACCAGGGGCCGAGCAGCCGCATCGACCCGTCGGGATGGACGATCCACGGGCCCTTGCTCGAGTTGACCAGGAGCGATCCAGCCGGCGGGCAGTGCGGTCAGCGCGGGCTTCGGCTTCGGCGTGTTCTCGTCGGGCGTGACCGCGTCGCGCACGCTGCCGACGAGCGCGCGGCCGGGCGGCGAGACGAACGCGGCCAGCAGCACGAGCAGGGCCAGCGCGACCACGAGCAGCGGCCGCCGGTTCCGCCGCTGCCACGAGACCGGCTCGCGGGCGTCGAACGACGCGCGGACGAGCGCCCACGCCCGGCGCTGCGCCTCGATCTCGTCCGGCGCCTGGATCTTCTGGAGCGAGCGCCTGACGTCGTCGCTCATCGCTGCTCCCTGTCGACGATCGCCTCGAGCCGGTCGAGGCCGCGGCGCAGGCGCGAGTTGACCGTCCCGCGCGGCAGCTCGAGCAGCTCGGCGATCTCGCCGGGCGTGTACTCGAGCAGGTAGCGCAGGACGATCACGGCGCGCTGATCGGGCGGGAGCGACGCGAGCCCGCTGCGACGCCTTCCGAGAACGTGCCGAGGTCGCCCGTGTCGAAGTCCTCGGAGCCGGGAACTTCGGCCAGCTCGCGCGCAGCGCGCGTGCGCGCGACCAGTCGATCGCGCGGTTGACCACGATCCGGTGCAGCCAGGGCCCGAACGGACGGCGCCGGTCGAAGCGGTCGAGGTTCCGCAGCGCGGACAGGAACGCCTCCTGCGCGATGTCCTCCGCTGCGGCTGCGTCCTGGACGACGAGGTAGGCGGCCCGGTATGCGCCCGCGGCCAGTGCTCGCGAAACAGCGCCTCGAGGTCCGAGACAGATCCCGCTCGGGCGCCCCGTATCCAGGAGCGCTCCTGCCGGCCGGGGCCCACCATGGCGCGCTGACTATACGAGCGTCCTCGGTCACGAGGTCCATACGCGGACCAGCGCTGTCCGAAGTGTCCAGGACCTTTCGTGCCGCGAGCGGCGTATACAGAGGACATGAGACGCCTCCTCCACGCCTCGCTGCTTCTTCGCGATCCCGTTCCGTGCCGCTGTGGCCCACGCGCGACGGCTGTCCGCCCACCAACTGCGGGACCACGAGCGTCGCACCCGCGGGTCGAAGCATGGTGTTCGTCTTTCCGAACGGGCGGCAGGGCCGCTCTGGGCCTGACGACTCCGGCACAGGTCACAGGCGATTCGGTCGCTTCCCAGCGGCGTGCTCTCAGCCGACGGGCGGGCTTTCGTCTCGGCTGTCCACGTGCAAGGCGAGACACCACGGTTCGCTGCGCTTCGACACCGCGACCGGGCGCGCGGGCGGCTGGCGCACGGCTCCGGGCGCTCTGGAACGTGTGTCGGAGTCTCGGCCGACGGCCGCAGGATCGCCCGTTTCAGAGTTCGCGAGAGCGTGCGCGTGGCGACGATCTTCGACGCTGGACGACCCGGACGGGCGGACCGTTCGCCTCCTGGCACGTTCAGCGAGCTCGATTCCCTCCCGCAGGACGGGCGTCGTCTGTTTCTCGTCCACTGGCAACGCACACGGGCCGCTACGACCTCCAGCAGTACGACCGCGCGAACACGGCGTCCGAGCCCGACGCGGCTCGCCGAGCCGGACGAGAAGATGACCGGCCAAGCAATCGAGCGCGGTCGGCGATCGCGGCGATGGCCACTGGCACCTCACCCTCTACGTCAAGTCGCGACCGGCACGACCTTCGTCCACGCGCTCGATCTCCGGACCGGCGTGGCGCACTGCATCGACCTGCCGCTGCTCGGCAGATCTCACGACTGCTGGAGCGACCGCGCTTGTCGCCTCGCCCAGACCAGCGTCTGTACGTAGCGAGCCCGCGCACCGGACGCGTCGCGGCCGTCGACCTTTCGACCTGCTCAGCGTGACTCGCGCGTCTTCCGCTTCCGACGCTCGCCGCAACGTACGAGGTCGACACCGCCATCGGGCCGAGCTGCGGCGGTGACGCCGAACGGCAGGATGCTCGCATTCAGTGGACCGGCGACGTTCGTGTGGCTCTACGACACGCGCGTTCGGGATCGTTCGGGCTGAGAAGAGCTTCCAGGCGTTCGATCATCGGGCTCGGCTTCACGCCGGACGGTCGGCGGCTGCTCGTCGTCCCGCAGCGTCGGTCACGACGGTCTTTCTCGACGCCGCGACCGGCGAAGCGCCGCGCTAGGCCGGGACTGCGGCGGCCTCGGTCGCGTCCGCGATCTGCGCGGACGACCTCGGTCGATGTCGCGGTTCGCGTTGAAGATCGCGCAGCTGGCGGTCGGCGCCGTTGCCGCGGCGACAGGATCTCGCGGATCCCGTCGAGCTCGTCGCTCGGAGCCGAGCTCGCGCGCGTGCGGCTCGAGCTCCTTCAGCCGTCCGCCGGATCGAGCTGCGCGACCGGCACGCGGTTCCGCGCCTCGGTCGCGAGATCCATCAGCGGCGCCTCGAGCCCGTAGCGCGCGGCGAGCCACTTGTTCTCGGTCGTCAGGATCCGGTGGTACGAGCGGGATCTCCTCGCCGCGCGTCGAAGCGCTCCGCAGTAGCAGCTTCACGAGCGCCTGGCAGTACGCGGCGAGCGCGACCGCGTCCTCGACCCGCGTGACCGCGTCGCAGATCCGGATCTCGACCGTGCCGCAGCCGCGGGTGCGGCCGGATGTCCCACCAGATGTGCGTGTAGTCCGCGATGCAGCCGGTCTTCTCGAGCTGGCCGACGACCTCGGCGTAGTCGGCGTAGTCGCGGAAGCGCGGCGGCGGGCCCGAGCGCGGGAAGGCGGCGAACACCATCTGCCGGCGTCGACGCGAGCCCGGTCGGCTCGCCGCGCCAGAACGGCGAGCTCGCCGAGAGCGCGAGCAGCAGCGCGAGAGGTCGACGAGGAGCCCGTTCACGACCTGGATCGCCTTCTCGGCGTCGTCGACGGCGACGTGGATGTGCAGGCCGAAGATCAGCTCGCGCCGCGCGACGTACTGCATCTGGTCGACGAGCGCGCGGTAGCGGTCGCGGGCGGTGATCCGCTGCGCGCTCGAAGAGGCTGAACGGGTGCGTGCCGGCCGAGCCGACGCGCAGCCCTTCTCCGACGCGACCCGACGTCACGTACGCGCGCAGCTTGCCGCAGCTCGCGCTCGACCTCGGCCGGCGTGCGGCAGACGGGCGTCGCGATCTCGAGCACCGACTGCATCAGCTCGCGCGTTGATCTGCGCGCTCGAGCTCGTGGCCCGCGATCGCCGCGAGCACCGTGTCGACGTGCTGGACGAGGTCGAACGTCTCGCCGTCGAGCAGCATGTACTCCTCCTCGACGCCGAGCGTGTACGGCTTCGTCTTGCCGAAGCGCGTGGTCGAGGACGCTGCCGCCTGCGGCGAACCCGCCGGCCGTGATGCTCGACGGATAGATCTGCTTCACGCCCGTAGTATCGAGTCGCCTGGAAGCGCTTCAACTCACCGACTCGTGGCCGGCCGAGAACGTCGCCGTCGCAGTGCTCTCAGGCGAGGGCGAGCTGGGCCGCCGCGGGGACTCGTCGCGCGGTCTTCCGCTGGGCCTCCGGTCGTCGAAGCCGGTCGTCGCCCTCGCGGCGCTCGTGGCCGCGGAGGAGGGACGATCGACCTGGACGCAGCCCGCCGGACCGCCCGGCTCGACGATCGCGCCACCTGCTCGCGCACGCGTCCGGCCTGCCCTTCGATCAGGCCCGCCGATCGCCGAAGCCGGGAACGCGCCGCATCTACTCGAACCCCGGCTTCGAGGCCCTCGCCGAGCGGATCGCGGCGCAACGCGGAGATGCCCTTCGAGGAGTACCTCCAGAAGGCCGTGCTCGGGCCGCTCCGAGCTGCAGGCGGTACCACCGCGGCACGCCGCGCCGGAGGCTTGCACGGGTCGCTCGACGACCTCGTCAAGGTGACGCGCGAGGTGTCATGGAGCCGACGCTCGTCGCGCCCGAGACGCTGCTCGCCGAGGCGACGCGGGTCAGTTTCCAGGGCTCGCAGGCGTGATCCCGGAGCTCGGCCGCTTCGACCCGAACGACTGGGGTCTCGGCTTCGAGCTGCAAGGACGGGAAGCAGCCGCACTTCACGGGAACGTTGCACGTCGCCTCGGACACGTACGGTCACTGGGGCGGCGAGCGGCGACGCTGTTCTGGGTCGATCCGGAGCTCGGGTCTCGCCGCTCACGCTCCTCACCGACCCGCGACTTCGGCGACTGGGCGAAGGAGGCCTGGCCCGCGCTTCAGCGACGCAGTCGTGCGGGAGCAAACGTAAAGAAGCTGCAAAATCGCCTCAAATCGGTGCGTCGTCGGGCTGCGATCGTGGGCATGATCCTCTGCGAGCGAGGCCCCATGGCGACACTCGAGACCAGAGCGTGAGCAAACGACCGTCGCCGGCCGACGAGTGCAGTCTGTCGTTGCGCGCGACGGTCGTCGGGCCCGGCGGCTGAGGAACGCCGCCGGTCGTCGTGGGGTCGCTCGCGATGCTGTGGATCGTCGGGCTCGCCGTCGGGATGCTCGGCTTCGGCAGCCTGCCCGGGTGTGGCGCTCGTGAAGGGCGCGGCGGGCCGACGCGCGCTCGGCCTGACGCTTCTGCCCTGCGCGGCCACGAGCGTCGGTTCGCGGCTGCCGCTGCAGCCGACGAACCGGTCGACGGATTGCGGCTCGGATCGCAAATCGCCCCGGGGCGGGAACCGTCGACTGCCAGGCGCGCGGCCCTCGTGTCGAAGCCTCCCACCGGCCGGTCGTGTGACGCCTCCTGCGGCGGCGACCCGAGCGCCCGTCAACCCTGCCCCTGCGCACCGTCGCGGCTGGGTCGCGTAAGAGCTACCGGCCCGCGTGGCAGCTCCGGAAGGCCGCGCCGCCACCGCCTCCGGCCACGACGCCGCGGATCGCGTCAGGGTCGGCCGCACGAAGCTGCAGCCTGCGCCGACGCCTGCCGTTCCGCCCGGCCAGGCGAAGAAGGCCGTCGCAGCCAGCCTCCGCCTCCACCGCCGCCCAAGAAGGGCTGACTGACCGATGCGCCGCGGGCCGTCACCCGCTGGGTCGTCCTCGGGCTGCTCCTCGTTCGCGTTGCTGACCCTGCTCGCGGTCCAGGGCCTCTCTACCGCACGACCGGGCGGAGCGCGACGCCGGTCCCGGGAGCAGGCGGGCCCTCGCGGGCGATCGGACCATCCTCGCGCCTGGGGCGCCGGGCGGCCTCCAGTTCAGGGACGATGCGCTCCCGGGAGGCGCATCGCGCTCACGTTCGACGACGGCCAGATCCGCGCTGGACGCCGAGGATCGCCGCCGAGCTGCGCCGCCTGCACGTCCCGCGACCTTCTTCGTGGTCGGCAGCGAGGTCGTCCGGCATCCGGACCTCGTCCGCAGCGCTCCACCGGCGAGGGCTTCGAGCTCGGCAACCACACGTTCACGCACGCCGACGTCGCCGCTCGCCCGGCTGGGAGCAGCGGCCTGCAGATCAGGCTCACCGACAAGCGCGCTCGCCGGAACGGTCGGGATTCGTCCAGCGCCTGTTCAGGCCGCCCTACTCGTCCGTTCCCGGCGGCGGTCACGCGCCGGCCCAGGCACGTCGCCTACGGGCGAGCTCGCGCGCCAGCGGCTACGACATCGTGCTCGACCGACTTCGACGGCGAGGACTGGCGCCGCCGGGAGTCGACGCGATCGTCCGCGTCGGCGACCTCCCAGGCAGGCGCGGCGGCATCGTCCTCCTCCACGACGGGGCGGCGACCGCTCGCAGACGCTGTCGCGCGGTCGAGCGCCTCGTGCCGTGCTCCGCGCCCGCGGCTTCCGATTCGTGACGGTCTCCCAGCTCGCGGGCCTGCCGCGAAGCGCAGGCCGAGGTGCCGGTCGATCGCTGGGGCCGGCGCCCGAGGTCGCGTCCTGATCGCAACGCTGGCCGTCGCGCGCTGGACGACGACGATCCTCGCGTGGCTGCTGATCGTGGTCGCGCTGCTCTCGTCGCCCGCGTCGGTGTCCTCCTGCTCGTCTTGCCAGGCGCCATGCGACGACCGTGCGCGGCCGGAGTACGAGGACGGGTTCACACCGCCGGTCTCGGTCGTCGTGCCCGCGTTCAACGAGGCCGTCGGGATCGAACGCGCCGTTCCGCTCGCTTCGCGGCGAGCGACTACCCCGAGCTCGAGGTGATCGTCGTCGACGACGGGCTCGACCGACGGCACCGGCGATCTCGTCGCGGGCGCTCGCGCTACCCGGCGTCACGGTTGCTGCGCCAGCACGAACTCGTGGCAAGCCGGCCGCGCTCAACCACGGCCTCGCCGCGGCGACCACGACATCGTCGTCATGGTCGACGCGCGACACCGTCTTCGAGCCGCGGACGCTCGCGCAGCTCGTGCAGCCGCTCCGCTCGACCCGGAGGTCGGCGGCGGTCTCAGGCAACACGAAGGTCGGCAACCGCGAGCGGCTGCTCGGCCGCTGGCAGCACATCGAGTACGTGATGGGCTTCAACCTCGACCGGCGCCTGTACGACGTGCTGCGAGTGCATGCCGACCGTTCCGGGCGCGATCGGCGCGCTTCCGGCTGCGAGGCGCTCGCCGACGATCGGCGGCGTCTCCGGGCGACGACGCTCGCCGAGGACACCGACCTGACGCATCGGCGATCGGCCGTGCCGGGCTGGCGCGTCGTCTACGCCGAGCGCGCCGCGCCTGGACCGAGGCGCCGTCGACGCTGCGGCGGCTCTCTGGCGCCAGCGCTACCGCTGGTGCTACGGGAACGCTGCAGTCCGTCTGGAAGCATCGCGCCGCGCTCTGGCGCGCCCGGCGAGCACGCGATCGGCCGCCGCGGCGCTGCCGTACCTCGTCCTCTTCCAGATCGTCGCTGCCGCTGTTCGCGCCGCTGATCGACCTGTTCTTCGATCTACGGCATCGTCTTCCTCGACCGCGTGGGCGGTGCTCGGCTTCTGGTGCGTCTTCACCGAGCCTCCAGCTCGCTGCTCGGCTGGTACGCATTCCGGCTCGACGGCGAGTCGCTCGCGGCTGCTCTGGGCGATGCCGCTCCAGCAGTTCGTCTACCGGCAGCTGATGTACCTCGTCGTCGTCGAGTCCCGTGCTGACGCGCCGATCCAGGGCAGCCGCTTGCACTGGCGCCCGATCGCGCGCCGCGGCGAGATCGAGGTCGAACCCTCCTAGAGCGAGGGCGCACGCGCAGCCGCGCGCCTTCATGCCGAGCATCGCGTGGTTCGGCCATCGTGCACTTGAGGCACGTAGAGCCCGGGCCGGAGGCGGAGCGTCGCGGTCTCCCGCGTGCCTGCGGAAGCGCGCCGGGCATGGTCATGACCTTCGTCGTGCCGACCTTCCGCACCGTCAGGTTGTGCTCGTCCTGTCCGAAGTTGGCGAGCTCGATCCGGACCGGGCCCGCCGGACGCCAGACCCGCGACAGCCGGTAGTGGAACTCGACGGCGACGACCTGCACCCGACCGAGCGGCGCCGCGACCTGTGCGGGAGCGCGCCTGCAGACGCGACGAGCACGAGCAGAGCCCGAAGCGCTTCATCGCAGGAGCGGCACGCGCCCGAACGACTTCGCGTGCGGGATGACCGCGGCAGCGTCCGTGGACAACCACTGCTCGAGCAGCGAGCAGTAGATCGCCGCGGAAGTCGGACGGTCGCCTTGAGGTTGCCGTCGTCGTCGAGCCCGTCTCGCGAGGCCGGGGAACTCGCCGATCATCGTGCCCGCGCGCGCGTGAGCCGATCAGGAAGGCCGATGCCGGCAGCGCCGTGGTCGGTGCCGTCGCTGCCGTTCTCCTCGGCGCGCCGGCCGAACTCCGACCAGACGAGCGTCAGCACGCGGTTCGGCGAGCGCCGCGCGCCTCGAGGTCGCGCTGGAACGCGAGCAGCGTCGTGCGGTCGCGATGTCGAGCCCGTCGGCGAGCGCCTGCGCGCTGGTCGGAGTGCGTGTCGTAGCCGCCGGGCGCGCGAGATCGCGACGCAGCGGAGCGGCAGTCCCGCGGCGAGCATCGCCGCGAGGCCGGCCAGCTGGCGCGGGAAGCCGCTGTCGACTCGGGGTACTGCACCGGGCTGCCGAACCCGTTGCCGCTGTTCTGCGCGAAGGGCGCGAGCTGGCGCCGCAGGCGGTCGCGACTGGCATGGTCGACCGTCGCGCGCCTGCGTTGAGCGCATCGGCGTGCCGGCGGCGTGCGCCGAGCGCGCCGAGCGTCGTCGAGCATGCCGGTCCTCGACCTGGCCCCAGACGCCCGGCGCGCCAGAACGAGTAGTCGCTCGGGCCGCTCAAGCGACGGCGACGGGCACTCTTCGTCGACGCGAGCGACGGCTGCAGCTCGGTCAGTCGAGGCGACAGGCCCTGGAGCGGGTTGTCGGCCGTGCCGACGCGGTCGAGGTAGCGGCCCAGCCAGCCGGTCTGGAGCCGCGCGGTCGGTGGCGCCCGACCTCCCAGTAGTGGCGCGAGGTGAAGTGCGACTGGTCGGCGTGCGTGTAGCCGACGGCCGGCAGCACCGCCACCTTGCCCTCGCCGTGCAGCGTGTGGCAAGCCGGCCGCAGCTGGGATGCCAGCGCAGGCGCGTGTCCTCCGGGAACGACGAGGCCCGCGTCTGGCGAGCGCGAGCGTCGGGCCGCAGCCTGCGGTAGTTCGGGTCGCCGTGCCGGGTAGAGCACCGAGAGCGAGTCGGTGCCGCCGTCGAGGAAGACGGAGACGAGCACCGTGCTGCGAGGGCCGGCGGCGAGCGCCTGCGCGATGCCGTCGTCGAGCGCCGCGGCGTGAGCGCGGTCGCGCCGTAGACGGCGAGCGCGAGCCCGAGCGGCGCGCGCGAGGAAGCTGCGGCGGTCGAGCCCGGTGCCGGCGGGGGCGGCATGCCCGCCTCGATCGTCGGGCAGCCCGCGCCGGCCTGCGGCGACGCGCCTGGCGCAGGAGCGTCGGCGCGGGAGAACTCGTTGCAGTGGTGGCAGGAGTTGTCCATCAGCTGACGTCTGCAGGTCGGGGGCAGACGGCGATCAGCTGGCGGAGCGCGTTCTCGATCAGCGGCGGGTACTGCTCGCTTCTTCCACTTGCCGGTCGGCGTCGGCGATCGCGCGGTGTGGCGAACGACTTCAGCGCCGCGCGTCGTCGGCGGCGTCAGGCGTCGGGTGGCCCCAGCACGCGAGCGCCGCGGTCGAGCAGCTTCGTCGGCGTTCAGCGGGCGCCTTGTCCTTGTCGCTGTCAGCGCGTACGGCCGCGAGCGCGTAGCCGGCGAGCTTCCAGCGGGCGCGGAAGGTCGCCGTGTCGAGCCAGCGCGTCGTCGTCCCAGCCCGCGACGTTCGGCGGGTAGAAGAGCTGCTGGCCGGCCTGGCTCGAGCAGCCACGTCCAGGCCTCGGTGTCGATCCCGCGGCCGAGCGCGCGCAGCAGCCCGGCGATGTAGACGGCCGGCGGCTTGACCATGCGCGGGCCGTTGTAGAGCGCGGGTGCCGGAGGATCGCCTCGACGACCGGGCGGATCTCGTAGCCGTTGCGCACGTAGAGCGTCTCGAGCGCGCGCCGCGTCGCCGCGTCGGGCGGCGATCGGGACGAAGTAGCTCCAGAGCTTCGCGACGAAGAACGACGCGTGCTTCGGGTGGTGGACGGCAGAGCCGGCACGGAGTCGCTGCCAGTCGAAGTGCGCCGCGCTTGCCGAAGATCGTCTTGGTGCCGGTGTCGTGGCGCTCGCTGGTCGAAGCGGAAGTTGACCGGGCCGCTTGTCGTCGTTCCAGTCGTTTCGCCAGCCGGTCAGCGCCCGCGCCTGCTCGCGGACGTCGCGCTCGGTGTAGCCGCGGCCGCGCCGAGCGTGAAGAGCTCCATCAGCTCGCGCCCGTAGTTCTCGTTCGGCGCGTCCTTCTCGTTGTCGGTGCCCGAGCAGCCAGAGCAGCATCGCCGGGTCGCTCGTGACCTCGAGCAGCAGCGTCGGAGAACGAGCCGAGGCCGTGCGCTGCGGAAGAGCCGGTTCTGGCTGCAGCATCAGCCGCTGCGAGCCGACGCCGTCGTTCGAGGTCGCGAACCAGTCGTGCCAGACGAGCGTCATCCGCTCGACGAGCGGGCGGTTCGTGCGCACCATCCGGTCGAGCCACCAGAGGTGGTCGTGGCCCCAGCGCGTCGACGGGCGCGAGCGGGCGGCCGTCGTCGTCGATGCGGCTTCGGCCCGATCAAGCTGGTCGCGCGCCGGGTGCGTCAGCGAGTGGACGGCGCCGTGCAGGCCCGAGCTTCGCGAGCCGCTTCTGCCTCGCCCGGGCGCGGGCCGAAACCGGCACGCCAGAGCAGGCGCTCGGCCTGCGGTCAGGGCCGAAGTGGCCTCGGTAGACGGGAATTCTGCGTGCGGAAGACACTGGGCGGTCCCGCTTTCGCCATCGGCGCTAGCCGTCCTCGGCTGAACCCCGGACGGTGCTAGGTCGTCGTCGGCGAACAGCGGGCGGACGTACTCGTCGAAGGTTTCCTTGTCGCAGCTTGCCAGAGTCGTCGGAACGAGCGCGGTCACCGACGCCGTGCGCGGCACGTGCATCGTCAGCGCGACCTCGCCGAAGTAATCGCCGGGCCGCAGCATCCGTCGCGGCCCGAGGCCGCCCTGGTTGCTGACCGCGCACGAGCCCGCGCAGGATGACGTAGAAGTGATCGCCCTCCTCGCCCTCGAGGACGATCGGATCGCCGGGGGCCACGTCCGCGCGGCGCATGTTGTGGGCGAGCTTCGTCAGCACCTCGCCCGGGAGCTCCTGGAACAGCCCGATGCGCGCGAGCTCGGTCACCGTTGCTGTGGCAAAGCGGGGCACTGGCCCTATTGTTGCGGACGTGGGCGAGCTCGATCAGTGGAAGCACTGCCCGCGCTGCGGAGCCGAGGTCGAGCCCGGCAGGGGACTGGTCGAGTGCGGTACGTGCGGCTTCCGGGTCTACGCGAGCTCGAAGCCGACCGCGAGCGCGGTGTGCCTCGACGGCGACGGGCGCGTGCTGCTCTCGCGTCGGGGCATCGATCCGGTTCGCCGGCAAGTGGGATCTCCCCGGCGGGTTCGTCGACGAGGAAGAGCATCCGCGCGACTGCGTGCGTCGCGAGCTGCGCGAAGAGGCGGGCGTCGAGATCGGAGCCGCTCGAGCTCCTGGGGGTCTGGATGGACCGCTACGGCGGTGACGGCTCGGCCGCGGTCACGCTCAACTTCTACTGGACGGCCCGCATCGTCGAGGGCGTGCCCGAGCCGCACGACGACGTCGCCGAGTTCCGCTGGTTCGCGCCCTCGGAGATCTCGGACGACGACCTGGCGTTCCCGCACACGCGAGAGGTGCTAGCCGTGCTCGGGCAGAAGCACTCGTAGCGCGGTCGGCTCGATCTCGAACCGCAGCGGCGTCTCGAGCTGTTCCGGCTCGCCGTCGATCGCCGCGCGCAGCCGATCCCGCTCGGGCGTCGACCGTGAACGCCGCTGCCTGCGCGCTCCTCCCAGGTTCTGGGCAGCCAGCCGTGCGCGACGTAGAGGTGGATGCGCCTCGTCGGAGCCGCTCCCGCTCTCCGACGTGAGAAGACGTCGAGGCTGTAGCGGTTGTTCGAGACGACGACGACCCGGGCGTGGACGTTTCGACCGTCGACGGTCACGCCCAGGCCGCTCGGATGTCGGAGGAGGGCCCGAGCGCCTTCAGTTGCGCGAGCGTGTTGCCGCCGTCCTGCTCGTGCACCATCCGCGCGTAGAGGCCGAGCGAGACGTTGTTGAGGAACAGCCGGCCGTTCACGCGCGCGCCACGTCGATCCTGAGCCTGCCGGCCGCCGAAGGCCCGCAGTGCGGTGAACCGCGTCATCGCGGTCGAGCCCGAGATCCCGCGCCAGGTGGTTGCGCGTTCGAACGGGACGACGACGAACAGGCCAGCCCCGCTCGACCGCCACGTCCGCGACCGCCGCCAGTGTGCCGTCCCCGCCAGCCGCCCCGAGCGGCCTCCGGCGCTTCGCGGGCGACTTCGCCCGGGTCGTCTCCCCGGCCCGAGAATGCGTGCGTCGATATCGAGTCGCTCGGCTTCGCGACGAAGCTCGACGGCGTTCGGCCCCTGGCCGGAGCGCGAGTTGATGACAAGGCAGCCGCCCATCGCGTTAGCATCGACAATCATCGACCGAGGGGAGCCCTGAATGGAGCTGATCGAGAGGATCGACGCCGCCCGCGAGCGCTGGAACGTGCTCGAGCATCGCTTTCTACGAGCGCTGGAGCTGCGGTGAGCTGACCCGCGGCGAGTTGGCGCACTACGCAGGCGAGTACCGGCACGCCGTCGTCGCGCTGCGCCGGACACCGCGAAGAAGACCGGCCACGAGGAGCACGCGCGCGAGGGAGACAGAGCACGTCTGGCTGTGGGACGAGTTCGTCGCCGCCTTTGGCGCCAAGACCGATCGCAAGCCGAGCGCCGAGACGGCCGAGTGCGTCGACGCATGGACCGCGCCCGAGAACCGGCACGGAGGCGCTGGCGGTCATGTACGCTGATCGAGGCCGGGCAGCCGGCGGTTTCACAGGCGAAGCTCGAGGGGCTCGCAGAGCACTACAGGCGTCGCAGTCGACGAGCCGGGCGCCGAAGTACTTCGCGCTGCACTCCGAGCGCGACCACGAGCACGCCGCTGAGTCCCGCCGCGAGCTCGAGCTCGTCCACGACGCGGACGCGGACCGCCTGGTCGAGGTTGCCGAAGCGGCGCTCGCAGGGTAATTGGACGTTGCTGGACGGAGTACGACGCCAGGAGGTAGCCGATGAAGCTCCTACGGGGCCTCCGGGGCACCCGTTCCACCCGCCGTGACCGGGGCGACGATCGGCGCTACACGTTCGCGCACGGCGATGGCCGTTCTGTCGAGGCAGGCGTCAGCGAGCACAACACGGCGACGGCCTGGTGGCTCGCTCGTGATCACCGAGCTCGTCTTCACGATTCCGACGGCGATCACGGGATTCGCCGACTGGCTCTTACATCGAAGGCGGGACGCCGCTCTCGGCGCACCGCAACGATCCACCTGAGCGTGATGCTGACGGCGACTGTGGTGTTCGCGATCACCGCCGGGCCGGGCGCAGCCGACTACACCGGCGGCTCGGTCGGCGGTGGATCGCTTGGTCTTGGCCGCTCGTCGGCTACGATCCTGCTCGCGGCTGAGGGGCTGGCTCGGCAGCGCGATCGTCTTCACGCACGGCATGCGCGTGCTGAAGCTCGTCGACGAGCCGACGAGCCGGCGCGATCTCGCCGCTGCCGAAACCTGAGAAGGAAGAGGCCGGAGGCTTAGCTCGGAAGAGCCGTTCGTCTCCGCGGGCGACAGGCCCAGCTGTGCCTCGAGGGCGGTTTTTGGTTGCGCGCCGGAGTCGCGGCTGCGGCCGGCTCGCCGTCATGAAGAGCACCATCGTCGGGATCACGGGGCGATCCGTAGCGCTCCGCGATCTCGAGGCTCCTGGTCGATGTTCACCTTGACGAGCTTGATCTCACCGGCGCGCTCTCGACGATCGAGTCGAGAATCAGGGGCGACCGCGTGGCAAGGCCCGCACCATTCCGCCCAGAAGTCGACGCAGGACGGGGCTTTCCGCCTGGAGCACTTCGTGCTCGAAGGTCGATTCGGTCACCACTTCTGCCATTTCCAGGGTTCCTTTCCTCAATCGGTTTCTACTATTTCTACGAACGCTCGCACTGGGTGTGCTCGTTCCCGACCGACCGTAGAGTCGAAGCATCTCATGGCCCAGACGTTCCAGTCCCTGCCCGCGGTGCCCGACCACGCCGCTCTCGAGCGCGAGATCCTCGCCTGGTGGGACGACGCAGGGCGTCTTCAGACCGGCTCCGCGAGCAGAATCCGGGGCGGCCCGAGCGCTGGAGCTTCATCGACGGGCCGCATCACGGCGAACAACCCGATGGGCGTGCACCACGCCTGGGGCCGCACGCTGAAGGACGTCTTCCAGCGCTACAAGGCGCTGCGCGGCTACGACCAGCGCTACCAGAACGGCTTCGACTGCCAGGGCCTCTGGGTCGAGGTCGAGGTCGAGAAGGCGCTCGGCCTCAACTCGAAGCGCGAGATCGAGGAGTACGGGCTCGCCGAGTTCGCCGCGCGCTGCCGCGAGCGCGTCGCCGAGCTTCGCCGAGGTGATCACCGCAGCAGTCGAGCGGCTCGGCCAGTGGATGGACTGGGACAACGACTACTACACCTTCTCGCGACACGAACATCGAGTACATCTGGCGGTTCCTCAAGGACGTGCACGAGCCGCGGCTGGCTCTACAAGGGCCACCGCTCGACGCAGTGGTGCCCGCGCTGCGGCACGTCGCTCTCGCAGCACGAGCAGGCCGGCGAGGAGAACTACGGAGCTCGAGCACCCGTCGCTCTTCGTCCGCTTCCCGCTGCGCGGCCGCGACGGCGAGTCGCTCGTCGTCTGGACGACGACGCCGTGGACGCTGCCCGCGAACGTCGCCGCGGCGGTCAAGCCCGGACGCCGAGTACGGGCTCGCCGACGACGGCGAGTGGCGTCGCGGCCGACGCGGTGCCGGCGACGTACGACGCAGCGTCGTCGCGCGGCGAGGAGCTCGTCGGGCTCGAGTACGACGGGCCCGTTCGACGACCTGCCCGCGCAGCGAGGCGTCGTGCACCGCGTGATCCCGTGGGACGAGGTCGCGCTCGACGAGGGCACCGGGCATCGTCCACATCGCGCCCGGGCGCCGGCGCCGAGGACTTCGAGCTCGGCCGCGTCCACGACCTGCCGGTGCTCGCGCCGATCGACGAGGCCGGCCGCTTCTCGCCGGGCTACGGCCTGCTCGAGGGGCTCGTCGACGGCCGAGGTCGCAGGACCGATCGTCGACGCAGCGCTGCGCGAGCGCGGGCTGCTCGTCGAGGCCGGGCGCGATCGCCCACCGCTACCCGATCTGCTGGCGCTGCCAGACGCCGCTCGTCTTCCGCGTCGTCGACGACTGGTTCATCTCGCGTCGACGAGATCCGCGCAGCCGCTGCTCGACGCGAACGCGACGGTCGAGTGGACGCCGCCGCAGTACAGGAAGCGCATGGACGACTGGCTGCGCAACATGGGCGACTGGAACATCTCGCGCAAGCGCTACTTCGGCCTGCCGCTGCCGTTCTACCCGTGCGAGTGCGGACACGCTGAACGTGATCGGCTCGCGCGCCGAGCTCGAGGAGCGCGCGCGACCGCGGGCTCGAGCAGCTGCAGGAGCTGCACCGGCCCTGGATCGACGAGGTGCCGATCCGCTGCGAGTCGTGCGGCGAGGAGGTGCGAGCGCATCCCCGAGGTCGGCGACGCCTGGCTCGACGCCGGCATCGTCCGCTTCTCGACGCTCGGCTGGGAGAACGCCGGAGTGGATCCCGCAGCGGCTACGCGACCGGCGCGGCGCAGGGCCTCACGGGCGCCGACCTGCCCGACCACGCCTACTGGGAGCAGTGGTTCCCGGCCGACTGGGTCTCGGAGATGCGCGAGCAGATCCGGCTCTGGTTCTACTCGCAGTTCTTCATGTCGGTCGACGCTCGATCGGCCGCTCGCCGTACCGGCGCGTGCTCGCCTACGAGAAGATGCTCGACGAGACGGGCCGCGAGATGCACAAGTCGTGGGGCAACGCGATCGACGCCGAACGACGCGTTCGAGCGGATGGGCGCCGACGTCATGCGCTGGCTGTACTGCGCGCAGCCGCCGAGCCAGAACCTCCACTTCGGCTACGGGCCGGCGCACGAGGTCAAGCGGCGGCTGCTCACGCTCTGGAACTCGGTCACGTTCTTCGTCACACTACGCGAACGTCGAGGGGTTCGCGCCTGCGACGACGACCTGCCGAGCCGGACGCTCGGAGCAGCCGCTCGACCGCTGGCTCGTCGCCGCGCGCACGAGCAGCTCGTCGCCGAGGCGACCGACGCGTACGAGCGGCTCCTGGACGCCGGCCGTCGATCGCGCGCCTTCGAGGCGTTCGTCGACGACCTCTCGAACTGGTACATCCGCCGCTCGCGCCGGCGCTTCTGGGACGGCGATGCCGCGCTGCGCTGCGGACGCCCTCACGGTCGCTCTCGTGGTTGCCGGTGCCGTTCCTTGCGGAGCACCTGTGGCGTGCGCGGCAGGACGACCAGCCCGAGTCGATCTTTCTCACGACCTGGCCGGAGGGCGGGCGCGCGGGGACGAGCAGTTGCAGCAATACGTAACTTG
>ERZ1370068.9890-contig-8634_pt1 | contig 49704 bp, 57 predicted proteins | sample MGYA00561227_ERZ1370068 | MGnify/ENA primary metagenome ERZ1370068 (study PRJEB38410, sample SAMEA6850437) | metagenome | study: Metagenomic assessment of the ecological functions of the soil: analysis of the soil microbiota associated with the... | reverse complement strand
TTATTACTTCGTTCAGTTACGTATTGCTGCCCACAGAGCAGCATTCGTTCGCACTCGTAAAATCGCACTGGACAACATTTCCGAAGAACGAATCGTCAGGCTAAACATTCCTACGGGAATTCCGCCTGACCTATGAGCTCGATGCGAATCTGAGACCAATTCGCCAACTTACTACCTGGGTGACCCCGAAGCCATCGCCCGAGCCGAACAAATAGCCGTCGCCAATCAGGGTAAAAGCTCAAGTAGCCCGCGTTTTGGAGTGCGGCGACTTGTCTGCCACTCTTCGTGCCGTTCCCTAGTGCCGCAGATGCCTCATCCCGGTCAGGATCATGGCGTCCGGTGCTCATTTCGCCGCTCTACTCACCACTTCTTTGTCCCTCACCGACCCTCCAGGCTGGATCACCGCCGTGACTCCCGTGTCTTTGCTGCCTCATCAAGAGGCCATCGCGAAATGGGAAGAAAGAACGCATCTGAAGCCAGCACACACCCTTCCAGCGGCAACTGAGCTTTCATTGCGCCAAGTCTGACCGAATCGACGCGCGACGCGCACCATCTGTCCAGCACCGACTCCGATCGAGCTGGCCCTTTCGGGCGTAAACAATCGCATTTGACTTGACGTGTTTGCAAAGATTACCCAGGCGAACTCGAGGCGCACTACGTTCGCCGTCTGAAGGCTCCCGCTCAGATACCACCGCCTCCACGCTCTCAGCCGTTGAGTTGCACCGTCGTGGTCTGAACGAGAATCCCGCCGCTGATTCGACGGAGATCCACGCGATCAGCGATCTTCCCCGCTTCCCCGCCATCCTGAGAACGCGCGAGTCCCCTTCCACTGCACGCAGACCATCGTGCTACCCCCATCGATGTCAGGCGCGATGATGACCTCAGCGAACATTTCGACGATGGCTTCCGCGGCTACGATCGATTTCGTGAGAAAAGCAATATTGATTCCGCCAAAGGCGAAGAGCGGGATCGGTGGCCTTTGCCTGAAAGCGTCAAGCGGGAGTTCGACCGACTCAACGCCGTCAGGGATTTGCGTATGTTTGATAATCGCGCAAGTGACACTCATCGGGCTCGATCACTTTGGGATCACTAACCCGGGTCCCACGCCGCATCGGAATCAAGAAGGTTGTTGTATGACAGCTCCCTGCCCTGAAGCTGTTCAGCCTGTGCAACTCCAGTCTCGTCGAGGCCGCCAATCTTGGCTGAAGCGCCGCGTTCGATGAGGATTTTCTCCGTACCTCAGTGACTGAATCTTCTCGAGGCTCAATTCGAACCTGCTCAGGAGATCAGGCCGATCAGGCTGATCGCCAGTACCAAAGATAGCGCGCGATGGCGCGATCGTATCCCGACGTATGCCGAAACGCCTTAAGCGCGAGTTCCGATCGAAGTTCGAGACTAAGTGAAGCCGCATGCTAAACGATCCAGCTCATCACGCAGCTCCTGGCATAGTCACTCGCGTCCACCACGACTGCGACGTCGGCGTGATTCGCCGCCAGCCGGCGATTCATTGCCGGCCGCCGGTATCGATATTTCTCGATCGCTGCCGCGCGCCACAGCTTCATGGCGGGCGAACTGTCGCGTCATGCGAAGATGGATCGGAAGGTTGAGCGATGGCCGCGACAAGATCGATTGGCTCGATCCCGTGCTCGCTCATTTGCTTGAGATGAATTTCCGTCGCTGCGAATCCCAAGTATCCTCCATGCACTTTCGGGTGCAGCGTTTTCTGCGCCCGTCAGCATTTCAGGGAAGCCGGTCGCGTCGGCAACATCCGCACTTTCAGCCCCTCATCACGGAGAAGCTTCGACTGGGTACCGCCCGTAGAGCACCTCCACGCCATGATGCTCGAGCCGTCGAACGAAATCTGCAATTCCAGTCTTGTCCGACTACACTGACGAGAGCGCGACGGATCTTTCCGAGTCTGAAGAGTCAGCCAAGTTGAGAAATCTCCTGTAGAGTTGTCCGATCATCCGGTCTGCCTGCGGAACCGCATCGCGCTGATGAGGTCAGCGGTATCCCCATGATAGAAAGAACCAGTGCCTGCTTCCAGAGATCAAAGAACCCTGCCCCACGAAGAATGATCCCGCGTGTGATTTCGATCAGGTAGGTCTGCCAAATGCGTGGCTGACCCACTGGAAGAAAGCCGGCATAGAATCAAGGGGAAGATATAGCCGGAAGAAGATCGAGGGCATGAGTGTGCAAAGGTCAGCTGTATCGCTCCTGCTGTGAATTGGCGCGCGTCGAAATCAGAAGTCGAGGCCAAGACATGGTAAGTATGAAAGGCAGTGTGCATCGCCAGCAGCTGCCTGGACACTGCCATTGATTGGGACTTTGAACACCCAGCGCATGATCGCAATCACAAAAACCAGCTCGCCAAAGCCTACGCATGCATACGGCTGCGATCTTTCCTACCATCAACCCGAGCGGACGAACCGGCGTCATATACAACTGCTCGAGGGTCCTGCGCTGCGCTCTCGCACGATGCAAGTGCGGTCAGCATCACCGTCATCATCTGAAGCAGAACGACGATCAGGCCCGGAATGAAGAAATTCGGCGAGCGCGAATCTGGATTGAAGGGTATCTTGCGCCGGACTTCGACTGGCAGAGAGCCCCGGCGATCGCACTCGCGCCCAACAGCCGGTCAAGCGATTCCTGAAAAGCGATGGCATTCGCAACGTTTGACAGTCTCACCGGCTACCATCGAATCGGATCATCAAACGAAGGGACCAACAGCTGCGCCGTCTCACCTGCCAGCCGATGTCTCAGTCGGGGAGGTATCTTGTTACCAACTCGCGCCGTTCCCCTGACGATCGCGCTATTCATCTCCTCATCGAGTCGGCGTAGGCAATGATGCTTTGTCATCGAATTCACAAACCCGGTCTGGAAACGAAAATCGCTGGCTGTCCTGGTTCTTCAACGCGTCATGAACTACGGTCGGCGTACATTACGGACGTTGGTGTCGATCGCGTACCCGAGCAGGAACAATTGAACAGCGGGAATGAAAAGCCACGTGCAAGAACAGCCGCCATCGGATCGCGTCGCGGAGTGTACATCGCGCCCTTGCGCAGCCACCGGTAGGAGGCCGCGCCAGCGACGACCCTCTCAATGGTCCGGAAATTTCAGACCGACTTTCACACCTGCCGTATTCCGCGCAGCGCTCACCTGCTGAGGTCAGTGCAACAAACACGCGACGTCTTTGATGACGGGGTGATGTGGCGCGCTTCCGCCCGCGAATCAAATCCTTAGCAAGGTCATCAAAGTATCTGCTGGTCTGTGACGGATTCAGCGATCAGTAGACGAATACTCGCCAAATATCGTAGCGCGCTTCTGACATAGTCTCGAGCTTTAAGGCGCGCCATTGCCGCGGGTGTATTGTTGATTGAAATCCTCAACGCGACGGGTTCCGAACGGAGATGTCAGGAATCTATTTCAACTCGTCCAGCGTTCCACGCCAGCAATCAAAGCGAGAAAGATATAGATGTACCCGACACGCCCGCAGCTCCCGGCTTCTGACATCCACAGTCATTTACGAAGGTGACTCGAGGCTGGAAGGGCGGCAAAAAAGCAAATCCACAGCTCCCGCCGGGTGGCAGGATCCAATGCCTGCCTGCTGTTGGCTCGACCGAGAAACAAAGGCTTTGGTTCGTGTATGAATGCGGGCAGCGCAAGCCGCTGTTCCATCCACCTGAGCCGCAATCAGCCCTTCAGTCTGAGATAACTCCCCAACCGCGTCATCTCGATTATCTTCCCTGCGTCGCCGCTGAAGATATTCTCCCTCGAAGACCATACACGCCCACTGGGAAATGATCTGTTTTCAGGCCGTCAGGTCGCCGTAAAGCTGAACTTCTGAGACTATGTAACCGACTCGCTCGGATCTCACCCGGTCTGGGTACAATCAAATCCAGGACCTTGCCGCTTCCATCAAGCTGGCGACGAAGTATCACCACAAACGCGCTGATGAGGGTCGTCTTGCGCCACAGGCCGTTCGGGCCGAGGAAGCCAATATCTACCGCTGGCCTACCGCGAGCGATACGCGGTCGACTGCAGTGGTGCCCGAAGCGAATCGTCAACTGGTCGGTTGAAATGACTACGAACATCGAGTTCCGGACACTTTGGCGGGCTCACTACTTTACCGCCCAACAACTCTACATCAAACGTGAGCGTGGCATTTGGCGGAGGAATTGTTGGCGGGCTGCTGAGCGCCATAACCAGGGGATGCTGGAATTGTCCCAGTTGACGTTTCCGCCACTTAGTGACTATCACCCTCTCAGTCCCCAACCCTTGATCACTACGCCCTTGCCAATCTGAAATGTGAACGGCTGGTTGTATCAGCGACTGTCAAAGATGACGCCATTGTCGAGGCGTCCCAGCCATGGTGAACAGTAACCGACTGACGGCTTTGGACTTGCCCGTGCCGACCTTCGTCCCCTGTAGTGAAGACCGGACGGAGTCGTAATCCGACCACGATGTAAATAGTATCCAACTGCGGCCAGCACAGCTTGAGGCAGTGATTATGACAATGACGGGTTTCCACTCGGTTGACGGGTACCCCCGAGGAGATGAACCATCGCTGCCGGATCCGCTTTTTCCCGCCGTAACCTCGGTCGGCCCTTATCTGATGCCGTTTCGACTTGTGGGCAGAGATGTTTCTCCATTTTGAATGAATTGAGGATGAGAAGCTTGGTTTTTATGTCCAGCAGGTCGCACTTGTCAATTGCGCGCGAGGTGATGGTGGCAGTGGCCAGTGGTCAGTGGTCAGCTGATGGGAGTGAAGGGCAGCATGTTGCCGCAATGGCGCTGACCTCCCCTCACGGTCGGGCTACTGACATACGCGCGAGGTGGTGCGCCCGGCTGAACTCCTCACTTTCTCTCTGGCCCGGTCATCCATTCGCCGCGATTAATGAGCGTGTCGGTAGCCCGACAGAAGCTGAAAGAAGAAATCCGAAGACTATCAGCCTCTTCTCTCGCCGCCGACCACTGGCCGCCGATCGCTTTCTTTCTCTTAAGTGTGTTATTATCAATGTTTATTCTTATGAGCGCTAAAGTTTCCGAAAGCAATCGTTGCGGGGTGCACGGATACTCCGGGCGGGAGCTCGTGCGCCCCTGCTTTCAAACCATCCTCATTATCCAACTCGTCGGTACGTTCGCGTCGTCTGGATGCACTGCGGCACCAATTTTACTGATGTTCACCTGCTCAATTTACCAGCCGACTCGCGCTGATGTGTCAGCCTTTCGATGGGCGTCGTTCGTTCGCTGCTGCGGAACTCGTCTTCCCTTTACAGCTCAAATGAGTTTTTTATGAATCGTGCCTACACTGCTCGCACTCGGCGCGGTCGTGATCGACGAGCCGGTGGTTCAGACTGAAGGATGCCAGCGATTATCCAGTACTTCGCGGCTTCCCAGCTTATGCGCGACCAGACCTGTTGGAGGCGCGCCTTTGCATGTTGATTCGTGCGCAAAGAACTCCCTGAAGCAAAAATAATCACGCCAATCGGGATGCTATCCGACGTCGGTAATTATCCCCATCAGACCGCTTCGCGATGCAGGGCTTGTCGAAGATGACCGGCCCATCATCTGCGATTCGAAATCCGGAGTAACAGGTGCAGGCAAAGCTGCGGGAAACATGACCAACTCTTTGCCGAAGTGAGCGAGAACTTTTCGGCCTACAAGGTACTGAGCCGGCATTCCCGGAGAACTCAGGGCCTTGGAGTTCCCAGTGTGCCTTCCTCCCTGATCTTCACTTTTCGCATTTGCTGCCGATCAATCGGCGAGGGATTTTGTCGACGATCTACCTGCGGGTGAAGGCGGGTGTTACTCGACGCGACATTCTCGGTGTTTGGGAGGGAGAAGCATTCGGTGAGCCCGTTTGTGCGGATCTTTAGTCACGCAGCCTTCGAAATCTTCGCCGCAAGCGCCATACCGCGATATTTGAGTCGCCAGCAATGGATGATTAACCCAGGGAAGCTGCACGTTTTAGCGATCTCACTGGTCGTCAATTTATCCGGGGGCGACGGATGAGCGGGTTCAAAGGCACCATCACGCGCTTGGATTAACTGACACCGGGACTACGAGCGCACGTCAGAGATCTGACCCAATCATAAACTTGGCGGAAGCGTCACTGTGGATGACCTGCGAGAGCGTTGTTACGGCAACTTGTACAACTTCGCGAGGCGATATAAAAGTCGTGATTGTGCACGGTGGGGGAAGCAGATCGCATCTCGGCTGGAAGGAAGTGGAATCGAGTCGTTTCCACGACGGGCTCAGGATCTTCGATGCGAAAACCGCACGATATTGTCAGATGGTGCTGGCGGGTAAGGTTGGTAAGGATATCGTAGCGGGCTGCAAGTTTGAATTGCCGAAGCAGAATTGCAGGTGGTGATGGTTTGAGTTTTGCTTTTGTCGCGCACCCTGGCTGATGGCACGGATATTGGCTTCGTGGGAGAAATCACGCAATCACGCCGCCGTTTGATCTCCCAACCACTGCTCACTGGCGGAATTTATTCCGTCGTTACGCACCCTCGCGCTCGGAGTTGACGATTGGACCCTACTAAACGCCAACGAAGCGATCAGATGGCGCTGCAGTAGCGAGTGACACCAAGCAGGGCAACCAGTTTCTGTGACTGACGTAGGGGGTGATTCGCGGCTCGAAATGGGCTGCGCATCTACGCTTTCTCGGTTGGCACAACCAGCGTCCACAGACGCTACTCACTATAAACCACGGGTTGCAGGAGAATGCATTGAAGCAAACATCTTTTGGGAAGCCGAAGGGGCGCGTTGAACATCCCCAGGATATTCAGAATATCAGGTTCTAACGCAAACATTCTTAATACTGAATTGTTTGTCATAACGGAGCTTCTAACAAGGAGACCAAAAGAGATGACACTGTTAGCCCAGCAATTGAAGACTCATGACCCACTTCTCAAATTACTAGTTCACCCAAATCAGTTGCGAATCTTGGGGCCTATCTTTCTGGTGCAAACGGCATTCGCACTGTTGGTAGTTAACTGTTGCCTGGCAAGAACTCGACTCTCCGTGATTCGGGCAAGAGGCATATCCTCGATTTCCCCATATCCCGGAATCAGTGAATGTGCTCGGATACGACCATCCGCGCATTACTGGGTACTGCGAGAAAGCGCGCGTCGATCCACGTCGAGGCCTCTTCTATCTCGTATCAGGGACCGCTTGCAAGAACACGAAAGTGATTGAAAGCCAGCGCATGTCTCGTGTTTTCTTCTGCAGCTTACTGGTGCCTGGTCATTTCAGAATATAAAAAAGCTGTGCGCTGGCAAAAACAGCGTGAGACATAACGATGAACCGAAATTCGTTATAGCGCCAACTCCTTTCATGGAAGGACGATGGGAGCCGCTCTCGGTGACGGCCTGGGAAAAGTATCAGACGCGCACCGGAGCCACCCGATTCAGTGTCCGGTTTGTTGATCAACCGGGTGATGCGTCAGTCGCTACGGTCCCGCGCGGCAATCAATGAAAGACTGCGGCTATCATCAATGAGACGATTCAGGGTGGGGAAGGCAGAACCGTCCGTTGCCGAATTCCTTCCTGAAAGCGGTAAGCGGGTTCATGATGACTCAGACGCATGCTATTCTCGACGAAAGTCGGTGGACTTGGTCGCACAGAACCAATCTTTTACCATACGAGCACACAGAGGCGAAGGCCCCGATGTTACGTTGCGGCCCCTCGGGTTGGGGAGTCGCTTTGGAGCTTTCGTATTGTTTACCGCCCCGGTACGCGCGGTAGATGGATTGAAAGCGGGGACCATGGAGCACGGTCGGCGGAGGACGGCACCCAGAAAACTGATCTCGGTGCTGAGATGCTGAATGAAGGAAGCTATTGAGCCGGATCATCCCGATACCGGCGACTTTTTTCATCGCGGCTTCGCTGTGGCGCCACCTGAAATGATTTCAGATGTGAGGGGCTGGGCTTATTGATTGGTCTCGAGCTGTCCTCTTCCGGAAAGCAGGTAGCCCTCCACAATGCTCGAGCGAGTTACGTATTGAATTGCACTCGACGCAGTGCTTCGATTTCTTTGCCACACCTTACATCATCAGAAATCAGAAATCTCGACGTATTGACGACGCCCGGGAAACACTGGTTGAGCAGTTAGGCGGTGATCGAACAAGGACGCCCACAGGCGTCGCGGTCGCGGTAACGATGAAACGGTGATCGTCGGGCAGGAACAGACGATGGCCTTCAGATCCACGCTGAATCAGTCAGTATTTTAACAGGAATTGATGCTTCCCCGCGCGCTGGCAGTGCCCCGCGAGGACATTCGCGATTTCTGCCGCGAAGTTGGTGGCCGCATGGCCTGTTCGGCCCGCTTCACTTCACCTGGGCGATATGGCCGAGGTCGATTCTCTCACGTATGCATCAGGACTACGGCGGAAGGGGTATCAGGCGCGCACTGGTGGAAGCAAATATTGCCGAACGCGAACTCACGGGCTGGTCCAGGTTTACGCCTTTGTACGTTACGAATTCTTTTCAAGCTCGGATTCCGAGTTGTGGCGCACAATCTGCACCGCGCAAGGTCTGGATGGACTGTATTAGCACCACAAGTTCAACTGCTGTGATGGGATCGCTTCATGGTGCTTACGATCTTGTTGAAGTTTGCGGAGCCAGAACAGTACGACGTTAACAGGTAAACGTTTGCCGGTCGTGAATCGCGTCGGGCGTGGCGCGCAATCAGTGTCGCAGTTGGGACTGGGCTTCCAAAAGCCGGACCGAACCTATGGCTGACCCTCCTCACTGGCGTACTCTATTATTTTAGTATCTTGCAATATTGACAGTCTGTTTTACGTCAGCACAATGGTGGCATAGGGTGGATAGACTAAACAGGAGAGGATCGGTGGAAAAACGGCGACGAAGAATGACCGACCGGTCAGCGCTCATTGATAATTCACTCACGGCACCCCGGGGAGTTTCTGGCCTCCACGGTCCGCTGTGGCGCGAAGAGCCGGTGATGGATGCCCCTGCTATTGTTTGCACAGAAGGCCCGCAGTTGCAGCCGCCGTGTTCCGACCAGAACGCACCTGGTCCAGGCTCCGCCGATTCTGGTTTCAAAGACGCATCTCGGTACCAACGACACCGCGCCATGATGTGGCAGGCGTTTCCATGCGCGGGCGTTTGTCTGGTTGCGATGATGCCCGCGTTCTGCCGCGTTGGCTGCCGAAGTCGGCTGCGACCAACGCGAGATACTGATCGCTTCCACTGGCGTTATTGGTGTCAGGCTCGATATGGAAAGCTCGAGTCAGGTATTCTGAGGAAGCCCCGCCGTGACTTTGGTATTGATCCGGGTACGCGTGTCGCCGAGCTAATGCTGACCACTGATACGAGACCCAAGCGGGCTTTGAGACGAGTTCTTCGCCTCGGAGGGAGGAGGTTGTTATTGCAGGCGTGGCAAAGGCGCTGGAATGAAGTTGCCCAAAACACTCGGCGACGCTTTTGTCTTTCATCACGACGGATGCGGCGGCGTTTCAAACAGGCACTGAAAGTTGCCTGAATTTTTGCGGTTGAAAAGAGCTTTAACCGAGTATCCGTGGATGGCGACACTTCGACGAACAGCAGTCCTGGCAAACGGAGCGGCAATAGCTGGACAGAGGGCATTGGGGTAAGGATTTTTTGACCGGTTCCAACGTTCTATTACTGAAGTCCGCAACAGAACTCCGCCAGTTGGGTGGCTCGTGACGGAGAGGAGCGCGGAAACTGATCACGATTGATATTCGAAACGCGCCTTCAAGAAAGGCGGCTGGCATCGCGAGGCAGTCGCAACAAGTCCTCTGGTAAAGACTGCAATCGCAGGGAGAAGACGCCAATTGGGGGCCAGGACTCCTTGCAGCCGCCGGTCGCAGTGGTGCAGGGTTTGATCCATCGGGTGGAGATCAGGATAGGAGATCTCCAAAGTCGCCCATAAGGGAACCGGCCTTCAATTTGATGAGGCTCGCGCGCACGACTGGCTGCTCGCTGCAAATGAGATAACAATTCTCACTTGATAGCATATCGGAGAGTCAGATTTGACAGTGGACCTGTGGTGATATGACCGAGGTTATATCCGCATCAATACGGATTACAGGTCGTGAGGTAGATCTCCTGGCGAGCAACGCTCGAAATCGATCAGGATTGCGATATCCAAGTTTTTGCAATGGACCGCAGGTATTATCGTAAAAGCTGATCAGGCTGTTTCAAAGTTAAGTATTGAGGTTAAGGGAGACAAGGAGGTTATGAGTGGGGGCTCGTTGCCCGACGAATCATTGCGATCACGATGGCGCTCGCGAGCGTCATAGGCGCCGATAGCGGGGCGGGCACAGACACCACAGATACCTGACTCAACTGGAGGTCAGCCCGCCGCCGCTGAACCGCATCATCCCAGGAAGGTCCGTCAGGTCTGGGATCGGGTCGCATTGTTAGATGGACGCTGCGTGACGCTATCCGCACCGCTGCGCGCGCTCGAGAAGAACGTCGATATTGAGATCGAGCGAGATAATGTTCTGCCTGCCGGCTTTGACATCACCAGCGCAAGGGAGTCTATGATCCAGTTCTGACTTCTGAACATCAACCCCACCTCCCATCAAGCCCAACGCGTTCATCTTCTCTGGTACTGCGGAAATTTCGTCAAGCGCTGAACGTTCAATTACAATTTTGGTCTTCAGCAATTTGTCGAGAAGGGTGGCGGCCAGTACGCGATCCCGTTTCAAATAACAGTCGCGTGATCAAACGTCTGGCAGCAATTTCACACTCAGTACGTACCAACCCTTTCGTTCAACTTCACTCAACCTCTCTTCAAGGATTTTAAGATCGACTTTCAACCGACGCCAGATCAAGATCGCAGAAAGAGCGACTCGATCTTTCTGACGCCACTGCTCCGCCAGAGGGCGACCGAAATCATCTCGCGGGTACAGCAGGCGTACTGGCATCTTGGCGGCGCTTGCGATGACGCGACGAAGAGATTCAGCGCGATGCGGTCAAGCTTGCTGAAGCGCGCAGCTAAGCAATACCGAGCAGCGGGAAGGGACGAGGGATCGCGCAGGCCGAGGGACGCGGGCGCGCGCCCCGCGAGTGCCTCGATGCCTGGCGCGACGGCGGGTCCGGCGGCTATCCAGCGCGGCAGGCGGCTCCTGGCGGAGCTGCTGCCTCGAGGCCTCGCGCACGCGCGCGGCGGGTGCCGCCTCGTCCAGGAAGCACTTTGGGCGGCGGGCGCCGTACGCGACGTCGGCGAGCGACAGGATCCCTGTCCGCGCATCGGCCCGCCCGAGGCTCGCGGTCACGCACGGCCGACCGCGACGGGCGCCACGGCCGGGATCGCCACCGCGCACGTCACGCCCAGCGCCAGCGGCTGCTGACCTGCACGCCCTGGCCGCTCGGCGATCACGACGGTCGCGAGCCAGACGACCGCGACGCCCGCGATCGCCGGCGCTCACCAGCGCTCCCAGCCGGATCCATCACGTGAGCTGCGGACCCGCGCCAGGGCGAGGACACTTAGGACGCCACGGAAACGCCGCGCCACGTGCGCACGACCGCGCCTGCTCCCAGGCCGTGCGCAGCATCTCGCTCTGCGCAGTACTCGGCCGCGACCGCGAGCAGCGAGGCAGCGGCGCCAACGCGAGCAGCGCCGGTAGTCGCGGCCGCGCGGACTAGGCACCCGACCGGCAGCAGGATCGCGGCCAGCACGGGGTAGTTCGGGTTGGACGACGCGCGAAGTAGAGCAGGGCCGAGCGCGACGCTGCCAGGACCAGCGCCGACATGACGCGGTAGGCCTTCAGCGCATCTGCCGGCGCAACGTCAGGAGAGCCAGGGCCTGCGAGCGGGGGAGGTGGAAAGCCGGCGAACGAGACCGCGATCCTACCAGCGAGGGCGACCGCGCAGCGCCGCGTAGACGAGCGGCGGGACGTTCGCGAAGCCGAAGCCGGGCGTGCCGCCCAGCGGGTACGCTGCGCGACACGCCGCCGGGCAGGCCGATTGATTGTACGCGACTGATGTCCCCCAGAACGCGCGGGGACCACGGCGCGCGATCGCCAGCACGGCACGACCAGCGCGAACACGGACGCCGCAGCCGCGATCGGCCGCGCGAAGCGCGCCTCAGGTGTCGCGGCGCCAGAGGTCGCGCGAAGTCGCGCGCGCCCAGGAGATGGACGAGCAGGAACGGCGCGTACGGCCGGGCGAGAAGCCGCCAGGTCGCGCAGGCCGAGCCCAGAGGCGCGCCCGACCACACGCGCCGCCCCCTGGCGCGCGGCGGCCTTTGGCGCGGGGCTGAGCTGGCAGCAGGTGCCACCACCGCGGATGTCGTTGGCGCCGAAGACCTGGTGCCGCCACACCAGCAGGTTCACGAGCACGACCGCCGCGGCCACCCAGCCCGCGCTCCCCGGCGCCGGCGAAGCGGGACGCCAGCAGCGCCGCCACCACGAGCGCCGCGACGCGTGACGAAGCGGGGGTCGAAGGCCAAGGCTGCGGCGCGGCTCAGGAGGTAGGCGGGCAGCATCAGGAGGTGCGTGCCCGGCAGGTAAGGCGTGGTGATGCAGGATCGGGTTGCCGCCGTACGTCCGCCAGAACGCGGACACGCGCGCCTGCTTGCCAGCATGCTGTCCGGAGTAGTCCGCGCCGTAGGGCGTTGCGCCCGCGAGCGGACCAGGTCATGCGAGCGGAAGCTGGACCACGCCGCCGTCCTGGCCGTAAAGGACGGCCCGTAGAAAGCGAACCCCACATCGTTGACCAGCCCGGCCGTGGGCGGCGACCAGCACCGCGAGTGGCGAAGGCCCGGCAGGGTGGCGCGGCCGCGCACGCTTGCAGTCGCGGCGCCGCGAGGGCATACCCGATCGCGAGCAGCAGCACGCGAGCGGGGTCAGCGCCAGCGCAGTCTCTTCGGATCGCGAGTCGAAACGCGCCCGAAGGCCAGGGCAGGAGCGGCGTGACCCACGACGGCCAGCGGATGTCGTCGTTGCCGGACCCACCGCCAGGCCAGCACCCGCAGCGGATCGTGCGGGTGGATCTCGCGCGCGACCAGCGGCTACCAGCGCGGCGCGGCCGCATCAGCTGTACCAGCGGGGAGGCGGTCCCGTCCGGCGCCAGATCCGCCGTCAGGCCTGCCGCTGCTGTGGCGGTGGAAGCGGTGGGGTTGGGCGGCCCGCAGGCCGCGGCACGAACGATGCTACGGGTCGCCCACTGGATGTTCAAGCAGGCGCCCCGCACTCGGGGCGGCGCCGATGTTGCGTGCCGGGGCGCCGCAGGGTTTCCGAGCCGGGCGGGAGGAGCGATTGCGGCGCGTGGGGATCGCTCATGACTGGTTCGGGCCACGCACGCCGAGTGCGCCGGACCCGTTCGAGCACGCTTCCGCCGCTTTCGGGGCCGGTCAAGAGAGCCCCGGAAGCAAACCCTAGAGCGCCTTCAGGGGCCGCGCTGCGCCGGGACAGGAGGTCCGCCGGCGATCACGGCCAGCGGGCGTGAACCTCTCGACCACGATCGAGGGCCCCAGGGCGCCACCAGGAGGCCGGCCAGCGGGGCGCCCAGCGGCTGGCCCGCGGGAGGCGCGAGGCCCGCGCGATCGACCCCTTTACGCGCCCCTTCAGCGCGGCCTGGGCGCACGTTCTCCTGGACCAGCGAGTTCCAGCGTGGGAATAGCGCCCGTGACGACCGCGATGCCCGCCACGAACAGGAGCGCCATCGACAATTCGATGGCGCGAGAAGGCCGCACACAGGCTGGTGACGCCGTGTGATCCGCGAGAGGCGATCAGCGGCATGGGCGACCGCGCCCCCTGGCCTCTGCGCGCCGTGGCCCACGGCGCCACGATAACTCCGGCGCCCCGAAGCTGGAGAGGAGCGCGCTGTAGCCTCCCACGCCCGTCTTGAGCATCGTCGCCCGCGATCACGGGCAGGTACGTGATCAGCGGGAAGGCGAGGAGGGCCCCGGCCGCCCCGAGCATGGGGTGAGGCTCGAGAGAAGCGGATCGCCGGCCACGTGGCGCAGGCCGGCGCGGAGGCTCTCGCCGCGAGCGTGCCCGAGGACGGGGCGCGGGCGGGAGTTCGATCCGGATCACGGCCACGATGACGGCCAGGAAGCTGATCGCGTTCACGGCGAAGCAGGCGCCGGTGCCCGCGCGGGCCAGGAGGAGGCCGGCGATCGCGGGCCTGATCGCGCGCGAGAGGTTGAACTGCAGCGAGTTCAGCGCCACCGCGTTCGGGATCTGGCGGGGCGGGACGAGGCTCGTGATGACGGCTTGATAGGTCGGGGCGGACTGCGATTGCGTGAGCCCGGTGAGGGGCCGCGATCACCAGGATGGGAGCTATGCCGAGGTGCCCCGTCACGTGAGGAGGCCCAGGGCGGCGGCCAGGACCATCTGCAGGGTATTCGAGATGAGCAGGATGCGGCGGCGGTCCACGCGATCGGCGACCGCGCCGCCCACGAGCATGAAGGCGAGGAGGGGCGCGTCCGAGGCGAAGGCGCGCAGGCCCAGGTAGAAGGGATCGTGCATCCGGGTGTGGATGAGCCAGGCCAGCGCGACGATCCTGGGTCCAGGGCTCCAGGCTGCTCCGGAGACGCTGCCGCTCCAGAGCAGCCGGTAGTCGCGGTGCTTGAACGCGTCGAGGAACACCGGCGCGTTCATGCCGGGCCCCGGGGTCACGCGAGGGCGGCACAGCGGTCCTGTGCGCCCGTCACGTGGTCCGTTTCCCGAGGTCTCGTCAGCTTGGCGGGCTTTTGGCGGCCGCGATGGCGGCCTTCTTGCGTGCCTTCAGGGCCGTGTCCTGCGCTTGCGGCGGCGGCGGATCTCCTCTTGTCTCGATCATCAATCGCTCCTTTCGTCGTTTTCCGGGTCCCCGCCGAACTGGCGCCCGCGCATCCGCGACGCGTGCTTGCGGATGATGCGCAGGTAGGCGCGGGCACCTTCTGCGCAGGACCATCAATCCCAGGTCGCTCCCGGACACGGTCCGTGGCGCCGTTGTCTCCGTAGACGAGGTTCACCACCCGGCTGCGCAGCGGACGGGCAGCAGCACCGCGCTCGACTGCGGGCGCTTTGTTGAGCGCCTTCAGGTACCGCTGGTTCTCCCTCGGGACCGAGCAGCCGGCCGATGAACACCGACCGGTCGCGGGTCACGGTGCGGAAGATGGAGGGCTGGTCGAGCAGCACCTTCAGCGAGGAGACGAGCGCCCTGTCGACGCCCTCCCCACCCACGCTCCAGCCCAGCACACCGGGAGCTCCCTTCACGATGAAGAAGCAGCACGCGCCGGAAGAAGCGCTGGCCAGACCGCGAGCAGCGCACGCCACCACCTCGTCGCGCGTCACCGCTTCGTCGAGCCGCGCGCCCGCGGTGGCCGCCGAGAGCGGCTCCTTCCGCGCCGGCGACGGCCGGGCGGTGCGTGTCGTGAAGCGCCACCGCTCGTCCACCCGTAGTAGTCGCGCAGGAGCTGGATCATGCGGAACTCCCGGGATCACCGCCGTGCGGATGATGTAGCCGAGCGAGATAGCCGATGCGCTGCCACGGTCGAGTGGTCGTTGGGGTCCACCACTGAGCAGCGTGAGCGTCTTCCCGCGCAGACGGTAGGGGGAAGACCTTGTGCCTCGGCGGCCAGGCCTTGGGGATCGCGCCCACCGCCTCCGGCCCCACCTCCCGCAGGTCCACCGAGATTCCGGGGACCCCGTGCGCCGCGCCAGGGGCCTCCTACGCAGCCGGTCCTCGGGTGATGAAGCTTCCAGCTCGTAGAGCTGGTCCCCGGCCGCCCACCGTGAGAGGACCTGGTGCTGGATCGCACTCCTGGAGCTGTCGCTCCGTGACGATGCCCCGGTCCTTGAGGATGCGCGCGAGGATGGGCAAGCGGTCGGTTCTCTCTCCGAGGGACGGATGGTGGACGGCGGCGGGCCTGACGGTCGGACCGACCGCGTATTGCAGCCTGGGCCGAAGGCCGCGCGGCGAGCGGCCTCCCCTCACGCGCTTGAGCCGTCAGCGGTTGCAATGGACCACCGGCTCGGCTATGATCGCACCACCTCCGAGGTGTACCCCGCCCTCGCCCGGACGCTCCTGGAATAGCTGTCCGGCATCGGGCCCCAGGGTCGATCGGCGGTCCCGACATGGCTCTCGGCGCCAGCGAAACGGACGCATGACCGTGCTGCGGCTGAACAGCCTGCAGACGCGGAACCCGCGCTCGCGATCGTTTTCAGGTGATCGTCGTGATTCACCGCAGGCTCTACATCATCGTGACGCCAGCGGTCCGAGGTGCGGACCAAGATCGAGAAGCAAGCCCTCAACTTCGCGGAGCTGACCAAGAGCGCCCATCTGCACCGCCTACAACGACTTCTACGAGTCGGGCTTCTACCAAGTTCAGCGAGCTGATCAAGGACCAGATGCGCCCTGCGACTCCCGACCGTCGAGCGCATCATGATCGTCAACATGAATGGCGAGATCGTGTTCGACTCGGACGAGATGGAGGATGCCCTCTCGCCCACAGCCGGTGCCCAGCCGCGCGCGCATGCGATCCACGAGCTGGAGCGCCTGGCGAGGCCGTGAAGCGCCTGGAGCCGACGTCCCTCTCCACGCGGGCCGAACGGCGAGCCGGCGGCTCGGATCATCGCGCCCTATCTGGAGGAGTGGGGCCGGCACCGAGCTGTCGGTCATCTACCGGTGCGACGTACAGCCGGACGCTGCGGCCCGCCATCCGCCGGCTCATCTCTGACCACCGGCGGGCCTCACCCTCGCGTCGGTGCTGGCCGCCGTGGGCGGTGGCGATCGCGCTGGCGCGGCGCCGCGCGGCCCGTGGCCCAGCTCACGGCGCGGCGCGCAGGAGCTGGCCGAGGGCCACTTCGACCGGCGCCTCAACATCCGCTCGGGCGACGAGCTGCAGATCCTGGCCGAGGCGTTCAACCACATGACCTCAGCGGCTCAAGGAGAACGTCGGCGAGCTCGAGGAGTCGAACAAGAAGCTGGCCGGCGTCAACGAGGAGCTGAAGGAGCTGGACCGGATGAAGTCGGACCTGCCTCGGCCAACGTGAGCCACGAGCTGCGCACGCCGCTCACCGCCATCAAGGGCTACACCGACTACATCCTGGAGCGGAAGCTGGGCGCGATCACGGACAAGCAGGAGAAGGGCCTGGTCGGTGGTGCAGCGCAACCTGGAACGGCTCTCGCAAGTCGATCAGCGCGCTGCTCGACTTCTCGCGCATGGACATCGGGCCGGATCGCCCTCAACCTCCAGCCCTTCGCCTGGCGCTCGCTGGTCGAGCAGATCCACACCACGGTGCGCTCGGAGCTGGACAAGAAGCGGCTGCGCTTCAGAGCGTAGGTGGAGCGCGACCTGCCGCCGCGTCATCGCCGACCGCGAGAAGCTCGCGGCCGTGCTCGAGAACCTCGTCATCAACGCGATCAAGTTCACGCCCGAGGGCGGCTGCATCACGGTCGAGGCGGCGCCGCGTGCCTGGCGCCGAGCGCCGCCACGGCGGAGATCCGCGTGAGCGACACCGGGATCGGCATCCCTCGCGACCAGATCGGCGAAGATCTTCAACCGCTTCCACCAGGTGGACGGCATCCACCACGCGCCGCTTCGGCGGCGTCGGGCTGGCGCCTCGCGATCGTCAAGAGCATCCTGGACGCGCACGGCGCCGCCATCCGCGTGGAGAGCGCGGGAGGGCAAGGGCACCATCTTCCACTTCCGCCTGCCCCTGCTGGATGCCCCGAGGATCACGCCGAGCCGGCCAACCTCCGGGACCGCACGGAGGAGGGCCTGGTGCTGGTGGTCGGACGACGACGTCGAGCTCACGAAGCGCGTGAGCGCGGACCTTGCCTACGACGGGGCTGGCCGTCCTGACCGCCGCCAGCGCGGAGGAGGGGCGCGGCCGTTGGCCACCGCTCGCCACCCGCGACGTCATCCTGCTCGACATCCTGCTGCCCGACCGCAGCGGCTCTGAGCTGCTGGCGTCGCTCAAGCGCGAGCCGGCGACCCGGCGCATCCCGTGATGGTGGTGCTCGGTGCTGAACGGACGCGGTGAAGGCGCTCACCATGGGCGCGGCCGAGCTATGGTGAAGCCGGTCGACCGCGCCGGCGCTCGCAGCCAGCAGTCCGCCGCGTGCTGGCGGGGCACCCGGACGCCGAGCCCACCGTGCTGGTGGTCGACGACGACCTCGACACCGCGGAGCTGGTGCGCGACACCCTGCGCGTCGAGGGCTTCCGCACGGTGGTGGCGCACGACGGGCGGCAGGCTCTGGACGCGATCGAGCGCCGGCACCCGTCTCGGTGATCCTGGACCTCATGATGCCGGAGCTGATCGGGCTTCGAGGTCCCGGAGGCCCTGGGGCGGGCGGCGTGACGCCGGTGCCCGTCCTCATCCTGTCGGGCCGTGGGGACGACGCGGACGTGCGTCGGTGCCTCGAGATGGGGGGCACGCAAGTACATGAGCAAGCCTTTCGACGTGCGCGAGCTGATGACGGAGGTGCGGCGGCACCTGGGAACCTCGGGGAGGGCGCAGCAGGCGAGGCCTATGAAGAAAGATCCTGGTGGTGGACGACGAGGACGACATCCTGCACTTCCTGGAGATGGTGCTGCGCGAGAAGGGCTACCAGGTGACGACCGCCTCCGGCGGCCACGAGGCGCTGCACGCGCGCGCAGATCGACAAGCCGGACCTGGTGCTGCTCGACATCATGATGCCGCAGATGGACGGCTGGGAGGTCCTGAAGCTGCTGCGCGTGGACGACGACACGCGCCGACATCCCGGTGGCCATGCTCTCGGCGCGCACCGAGGCCAAGGACCGCGTGCAGGGCCTGCAGGAAGGAGCGATCGACTACATCTGCAAGCCCTTCTCGCTCACCGAGCTCGCTGGGGAAGATCGAGGCCATCTTCAGCCCAGGTGCCGCGCGCCTGATCCCCGCGGAGACCTGCCCGCCCCATGCTGAAGCCCGAGACCTCGCGTCGAAGCCGACCACGACCGCCTGCGGGCCGGTGGCTGCGCTTCCGCGCACGTGGTGGACGGCGCCACCGGCCTGCCCACCTGGCCGCGGTGCTGGACGACGTGCGCCGGCTGACGGAGGAGCGCGGGACCGCGGGCCTCGTCTACCTGGACCTCGGCGCTGCCCGGGGCTCGCCTCCTCCGGAGGCCGGACGCGGGCCGATCCGGTCGCGCTGATGGCGCGCGCCCTGCTCTCGCTGAGAGAGGTGGAGGCCTGGGCCCTGCGCGACATCGTGTCGCTGCTCGGCGTGGGCAGCGACAAGTTCCTGGTGTTCACTGCGCGGCGGCGAGCCGTCGGGCGCCGACGCGCCCACCAGCGAGACCGCCAGCACCGGCTGCGCGACCAGGTGCACGGGTCGCTGCGGCGCACTGCAGCCACAGGGCCCGCTGCCCGCGTTCCGCATGGGCCATTCGTTCACTGTTCCGCGATCCCATGCTGCGCGACCGAGCGCTCGCTGCACCGCGCCCTCGACGAGGCCATGTTCCAGAACGCTGCGCGAGCACGAGCCGAAGCCGAGCGGCGCGTGCAGGGCTGGAGGAGATCCTGGCCGGCGGCGTGGTGACGCTCTTCCAGCCGATCGTGGACCTGTCCGGGCGGCACGCGGTCGGCCACGAGGTGTTCAGCCGCGGTCCGGCCGGCGGCCCCTTCGAGGACGGCGAGCGGCTGTTCGCCCTGGCGTCGCGCTTCGGCCGCCTGCTGGAGCTGGAGCGGCTGTGCCGCCGGCGCGCTGCGCTCGCGCCTTCCGCCACCTGCGGCCCGGCGTCAAGCTCTTCCTGAACACGTCGACGCGCGCCCTGCTGGACGACGCGGTCGCGGGCGGGCCTTCGTCCGCCAGGTGGACGCGCAGGGCCTCGGCGCACGCCGACGCTCGGTGCTCGAGATCACGGGCGGCTTCTCGATGGAGGAGCGCCGCAGCGCTACCAGCGCGTGGCCCGCCGCCTCAAGCAGGAGGGCTTCAAGATCGCCATCGACGACGCACCAGGCGCCAGCTACGCCAGCCTGCAGGCCTCGTGGAGATGGAGCCCGACTACCCGAAGTTCGACGTCTCGCTGGTGCGGCCTCGCGCACAACCGCATCCAGCGCAGCCTGCTGGAGACGCTGGTCGAGCTGTCGGAGCAAGATCGGCGCTCTGCGTGATCGCGGCGGGCATCCGAGTCCGGAGGCGGAGCTGGTCGCGGTGCGCGAGCTGGGCGTACCCCTGGGCCAGGGGCGCCACCCGGCTCCGCCGGTGCTCATCGCCGTGGAAGACCGCCGCCACGATGATGAAGCGCGATCTCCGTCGTACCATGAGCACCTGACGGAACTTTCAGCGCGAGCTGGCAGAGCCGCGGCAGCCTGGGCGTGGTGGTGCATCGACGCCTCGCCGGTGGGCGTCATCGAGCGAGTACGGCAGCGACGCGCTTCGAGGAGGTCCGCCAGCGCATCACGACCATCCTGCTCGAGCAGCAGGGCGCGAGAGACTACGCGCAACGACGACGTGCTGGCGCTGGACCGCCCGCGCGGCCTGCGCTTCCTGCTGCTGCTGGGCCGCAGCACGCGCGCGGCGTGCGCCACGACGCCCGCCGACCTGAAGGCGATCCAGTCGCGCATGCCTGGCGTCGCTGGCGCCCAGCCTGGGCAGCGCCGCCTTCCCTACCTGAAGACGCCTGCCCCGCATCGAGGTCGGCTACGGCATGGGCGTGTACAACCCGCTCGTGCATGCCGAGCGCAGCGTGCGCGCACCGCCTACCATCACGCGCTGCGCCAGGCCGCGCCACTAGCGCCAGGGCGACGAGCTGCTCGTGCGCGAGCGCCTGCTCGACATCATCCTGCGCGAGCGCATCGTGCACCGCGCTTCCAGCCCATCATGGACCTCAAGACCCGCAGCGGTGCTGGGCTACGAGGCGCTGTCGCCGCGGCGCCCGCGGCTCCGGGCTGGAGCCGGCGGACGCGCTGTTCGGCGCGGCGGAGCGCACGAGCTGCTGGTGGAGCTGGACCGCCTGTGCCGGCAGCGGGCGCTCCTGCTCCTCGAGGCGCATCCCCTCCACGGCCAAGATCTTCGTGAACACGCTGCCGGCGACCATCCGCGACCCGCAGTTCAGCGGCAGGCGCCTCATCGACTTCCTGGACCGCGCGCAGGTCTCGCCCGACCGCGATCGTCATCGAGATCACGGAAGCTGGTCATCGACAACTACACGCCTCTTCCGCGAGGCCATGGCGTACTTCACGGACCTCGGGCATGTCGCTTCGCGGTCGACGACGTGGGCGCCGGCTACTCGGGGCTGGAGTCCGATCGCGCGCCTCAAGCCGACGTTCCTGAAGATCGACATCGCGCTGGTGCGCGACGTGCACGCAAGCCTGGTCAACCGCGAGATGGTGAAGGCCGATCGTCGGCCATGGGCCACGGCATCGGGGCCACCGTGATCGCCGAGGGGATCCAGCTGACGGAAGGAGCGCGCGCTGCTCGTCCATGGGCGTCAGCTGGGGGCGAGGCTACCTGCTGGCACGGCCCGAGCTCGGGGCCCCGAGCCCGCGTAGATGCGCGGGCTGGCCGCGGCCGCCACTGCCTGCTCGCCGCTTCGCCCGCCGCCGCACCCAGTACCTCGCCTCGGCTCCCACCTGCCCGATCACCCGGCTGGCCGCGGGACCGGTCACGACCAGGCGACTTCGACGGCGACGGGCACCTGGACGTCGCCTACGGCCTCAACAACCCGACGGGCGTCGCGGTGCTGCTGGGCGACGGCCAGGGCGGCTAGCGCGCCCACTCGTCTCGCAGATCTCGTCGTCGACGTCGTCGTCGGCCGAGGCCATCGCAGCCGCGGACTTCAGCCGCCGACTGGCGCACTCGACGCCGGCGCTGGCGGACTTCGCGAGCGGGCCGCCGTCTACCTGGGCGCTGGGTGACGGGCGCTGCGCGGGCAGCGGCAGCCTGGGCGGCGACCGCGCTGAACCTCGGCCTGGCCGCGGGCGACTTCAACGGCGACGGGCGGATCGACCTGGCCCTGACGCACCGCGGCTTCACCGGCGTGGCGCAGGTGCTCTTCTACGCGGCGACAGCCGCCGGGGGCTCGCGAGGCCCTCTCACCTGGAACCCTGCCGACGCTGTCTTGCCCTACGGCGCGGTCGCGCGACTTCAACGGCGACAGCCGCGACGACGTCGCGGTGGCCGACAACTTTCGGCAACCGCGGTGGCGTCCACCTGATGGGCAGCGCGACGCTCCGCCCGACGTGCGCGGACCCTTCCCCGCGGGCGACGGCGCGATCGGCATCGACGCCGGGCGGCGCTGGACGGGGACGGCCATCTCGACGTCGTCACCCGCCGACCAGCGCGCGCACCGTCTCGATCCTGCACGGCGACGGCACGGGCTCGCTGGGCCGCCCACGGCTCTGCGGGCCCGGTGGACCTCCACGGTCCGTCCGCCTCGGGAACTTCGACGCGGGCGGCCGGCTCGACATCGCCGCCTCGGGCCTGGGCGTGTGGACGTACGCGAGCAACGGCACGGGCGGCTTCCTGCGGTGCGGCGCTACGGCGTGTCACGGGCCGCTGGCCGTGGCGCAGACTCACGGGCGGCGGAGGCCTCGACTGGTCGCGGGGCCGGAGCCTCCTGTCCGGAAACGGTACCGAGCTCCTTCGCGCGCGCAGCGCCATTACCGATGCCTGCCGGCGTGCTGACCGAAACGTCACGGCGGACTTCGACCGCGACAGGCGCATGGACGTCGCGGTCGTGGACTCAGGGCGGCGCCGTCTCCGTCCTGCGCGGCAACGGGCTGGGCGGCTTCGGACCCGCCAGCCAGCACGCTGACGGGCACCGACCCGCGCGACCTGGCCACGGCGAGCTTCGACCGCGACGGCTGGCCCGACCTGGCGGTCGCCCACGCGGGCGCACGACGACGTGTCGTCGTGCTGCGCGAACGGTCACGCGGGGGCTTCACGCGCCGCTCATACCCGCTGGGCAGCACGCCGCAGAGCCTGGCCGTCGCCGACTTCGAGCGGCGCCGGCGTCGCTGTATCGCGGTGGCGGACGACGCCGTCGGCGCGGTCCTGGTGCTGCACGGGCTCCCGACGGCTCGTTCGTGCTCACCGGCAGCACGGCCGTGGGCGCAGGCTCGCTCGCGCTGGCCGCCGGCAGCTTCAACGCGGACGTGCGCGCGCGACCTCGCCTGGTTCCGCGCCCCCGGCGCCTCCACCGTCGGGACGGACATCCTCCCGGGCACCGGCAGCGAGACGTTCGTGCCCGCACCGCTATCGGCCTCTACGCCGCCGAGGCACGCGCTCATCGTCGCGGACGTGAACGGCGACGGCCGGCGGGACCTGCTGGGCTGCGGCGATCACCAGCCGTACCCGCAGGTCAGCGGCCTGGGCGGTGCGGCTGGGCGACGGCCAGGGAGGCTTCGGGCCGCCGGGGTCCAGCCGCCCGTCGAGCTGCAGTCGCTGGTCGCGCCGGGACTTCACCCACGACGGCGTTCCGGACGTCGCGGCCTTCGAGTCCTCCACCACCGACCTGGGGGTCCACCTCCTGCGGGGCAACGGCGACGGCTCGTTACGGGCTGTTCGGTGAGGCGCCGAGTCCAGGTCGCGGGCAGCGGGCGGGTCGTCGCTCCGCCCGGCTTGCGAGACAACGACGGCCGCATGGACGTGGCCGCGCTGGTCCGCGCGCGAGGGCAGCACGCTCACCGTCTGCTGCTGGGCCGCGACGCCACGACCGGCGCCGACCTGAAGGTCAGCGTCCAGGGCGCGCTCGGATCCGGCCGCGGCGGGGCAGACGGTGCACTACAGTGGCGAGCCGCGATGAACCAGGGGCCCCTGGCGGCCTCCAGCGTGACGTCTGCGCTTCCGCGTGCCGATCGGGATGAGCTACCGTCGGGCACGCCCGGCCTCCCGCTGTGCGTGCAGGACGGGAGGCTCGTGACCTGCCAGCTCGCCAGCCTGGCCGCGGGCGCGCCGTTCGTGCTGGCGGTGGACGCCACCACGCGACCCCAGCGCGGGCGGTCGGCCGTCTGGCTGGGCCGACGTGCGCCGCTGGCGCCCGACGAGACGGCGCCCAACGACAACTTCACCTCGTTCGCGACCACCATCAGCCCGGTCGACCTGGCCATCACGGTCGCCGACACGCCCGACGCCGTCTCGTCAGGGGCAGGTCTTCCGCTACACGATGAAGGTCGAGAACCAGGGGCGCGTTCACGGCCACCCGCGTCTTCGCCGTTGGCCCACCTGCCGGGCAGCGTCACCCTCTCCGACCTCCCGTCGCCGTCCTGCGTCTCGTTCGACAACATCACCGTGATCTGCGGCATCAACGCGTTCTTCCCCGGCCAGAGCGCGTCCTTCGACATCGAGCGTGCAGGCGGGCACGTTCACCTCGGTGTCGCTGACGGCCGACGTGGACGCCGACCAGCTGGCGGACGTGGACCTGTCCGGACAACGTGGCGGTCGAGGAGACCCGCATGTCGCTCAACGTGCGCGGCGAGCTGGCCCACGGCTCAGGTGGCGCACCGTCTTCCCGGCCGCCAGCCCCTCCGCCGAGCTACCTGGTGCAGGTGCCGCCCCGCTCCGCGTTCGAGGTGGTTCCTGGACGCAGGGTCTCCGGGCGACGTGACGCCCGTCGCCCTGGAGCACGGCTGGGCGCCGAGCGCCTCGACCGTCACCTGCCAGTTCCGGCGTGTGCCGTGGGGCAGGATCGGCGCGCGCGCTGCGCTGGCGGAACACGGCGGGCCGGAGCCGTCACCCAGATGGTGCGCGTGCGCAGCCGGGGCTGCGCGACCGACTGCAGGCCTGACGACACCTACCGCCTGCGCGCGTACGAGGCCAGCGCGTCGTTCGCGCGGTTCAACCACGACGGGGGACCAGCGAGGCGGTGAGTGGTCGCGCGAACACGCGGCGCGTCGCCGCTCAACGGCACGCTGTGGTTCTGGAGGCTCCGACGGGCTCGCTGCTGGCCTCGCGCCCGTTCGGGCTCGGGCCCCATGCCAGCCCTGGTGCTGAACGCGTGACCACGCTGGTGCCGGGAAGCGCCGGCACCATCACGGTGACCCACGACGGCGGCTATGGAGTGCTGGCGGGCAAGGCGGTGGCCATCGAGCCCGCGACCGGCGTTTCGTTCGACACCCCGCTGACCGTCCGGCCGCGGTAACGAGGGGCTGGAATCGCTACGGACGGGAACGAGCACGAGCACGGGCGGCGACAGGCCCTAGCGAACCCTGCGCAGCAACCGGTCCAGCGGAAGGAACAGCGCCGCCCACAGGGGCCAGGCCGAACGCGAGGCCGTAGACGCGCGGACCCGCGCACAGCGGGCAGTGCGGCGGTTGCGGCTGGTGGACGTTGCAGTGGGCATCGCCGCCCAGGAGCGGCCAGGTGCGCCCGCAGTCGAACGCGAGGTTGCACAGCGGCGGGAACAACACCGGCGGCGCCGAGCAGGCCCAGCGCCGCGGCCGCCAGCCGGCGACGCGTCGGGCGGGACCGGCATGGCGGGCTAGACGCCGCCCGCTATGGGGTCGTGGCCGTCCTCCAGGTACTGGCAGCGCGCGCGCGCGAAGCGCACCTCGTCGCCGTGCCGGGCTCCTGCTCGCTGACCACCTCGCCGTTGACGCGGCGCGAGGTGGTGGTCGAGCCCGGGTCCAGCACCGCGTAGGCGCCCTCCACGCGGCTCGATGCGGCGTGAGTGCGCGAGACGAAGCGCCTCGTCCACGCGGATCGTCGGCCTCCTCGTCGCGGCCCACCACCATCGGCGTGGACCCCAGGGGAACTCGACCCGCGACGATCCGTCGGCGCTCCCAGACCAGGCCGGGCCGAGGGAGCGGCGCCGCTCACGGGGTGGAAGCGCCGGCGCGGGGCCAGCGCCGACACCGCCAGGCCCGTCGGTTGTTGAGGAGCGTCGCGTCGGTGGCGCGCCGCGGCCGCGTCAGTAGGCGTCGACCGCCTCCTTGCATTGTAGCCGAGGCGCTCCAGCGCGAGGCCGAGGTAGTTCAGCCGCCGTGCCCTGCGGAGATGCCCGGGCCGCGCGCGGCAGCTCGGTCGCGAGCCTTCAGCAGGTCTGCTCGTGGGCGGCGGCGGGAAGTCGCCGAAGTGCATCGCGCACAGCGCCAGGTTGAGCCGCGCGAACGCCGCGGCCTCGGTGCCCGGGCAGCCCTCCACCTGCGATGGCGCAGATCCATCATCACCTTGTTGTACAGCAGCAGCGACGGGTCGTTGCGGGATCTCCTGCGGCGTCTCGCCCACCACGAGGTCCACCGGCGCGGCCGCCCGGCCGCGCCCTTGAGCCGCAGCGCGACCTCTGTCCCACCTGGCTTGCTTCTCCAGCGACCGCCAGCGAGCTCGGCGGTGCGCCATGACCAGCGCGCCGTCCATCGGCTCCAGGACGTCGCCCACCTGCGCCCGCCTGGGCGGCCGGGCTGGCCTGGCCCACGCAGCCATGCGCAGCATGGGCACCCCGTCGTGCGAGCAGGGTGTCGACGGTGATGAGGCCGCTCCACGGCCGCTACAGCGCGGCCTGCGGTCCCACCGACCTGCGATGAAGCTGGAGGTAGGCCGCCGGCTCCGCGAAGTCCACGCTCCAGCGGTCGGAGGTGGTGTTGCCACGGCGGCCGGGAGGTGCAGGACGGCCGTTCCGCTGCAGCTTCTCCTCAGGCAGCACGGCGACCAGGAAGCCCTGCACCTCCAGCGCCGCACGAGCCAGCCTCGGTGACCTTGCGCACAGCGTCGGGCTCCGGTGCCCGAGCCGGGGACCAGACCCGCGGCGGCTGAGCTTCTCCAGGTCCAGGATGCGCTCCACGGTCTCGCGCGGGCGGCGCGCGAAGTTGAGCGACGTCACGCGGGCCGGAGTTCTCCAGGATGCGCTGCTCGGCGTCGGCGCAGCACGCGCTCGCCCGCCGGGCTCTCGGCCACCACGCCCAGGAAAGCCAGGCTGGGCCGGATCGGGCAGTCGAGCGTCGCGCGGCTCGTTCTTCTCCAGCGCGATGTCCTGGATGAAGCGGCCCGCGAGTGCTTGACCTCCACCCGGTGCCGGCCGGAGCAGACGTGCGCGAGCTCCTTCGGCGTCACGCCCATGGCCTCGCCGTCCACGAAGATGCGCCCACCGGGCGGGTCGGGTACAGGCTGAGCGCGGACCCGAACGACCGTGCTCAGCTCCGACCCGGAGTCCGCCTTCGTGGTCCCTCGGCTCGGGGAGTCCAGCGATGCGCCGCACGGTCTCGTGGCACTTGCGCCGCAGCTCGACGCGTGCGCGCCCAGCGGAGGTCGGTCACCTCCAGCCGGTCCGACGCCCGGCTGGGCTCGGGGCCCCTTCGCACCGCACGGCTTCCTGGAAGTCCGGGGCGCAGCGAGCTGCCCGGTGGTGACCGCGCAGTGCTGCCGTCCACCAGACCTCGACCACGGCACGGCTCCGGTCACCACGAACGCGCTGGCCAGCGTGCGCATACCAGCTCCACCTGCAGCGTCTCGGTCGCGCGAGGCGCCGATCGCTGAGGTGCGCTTCTCCGTGCTGGTACCCGTCGCGCGCGATCTCGACCGCGTACTCGCCGGCCAACCGTCCAGCGGAAAAAGAAGTCCGAGCAGGGCCAGGAACTCGCCGTTGAGCGAGACACGAGCCCCCGGCGGCCTGGGTGGTCACCGCGCGGTAGCCCGACACCAGGGCCTTCCTTGACCGAGCCGAAGAAGTCCACGATCTTCGGCGAGACGCTTGTCGCGGCTCATCGTTGTACTGCGGCTGGAACTGCACCAGCGAGCGGAAGCTGTCGGCCGCCTTCTCCGGGAGGCCGATGTTGTAGTAGGCGCGGCCGCGCAGCTCGTAGGCCTGCACCAGGATCTCGCGCCCGCGCGGCGGCAGCGAGCCCTGCCGGCGCAGGTTCTCCAGCCGGCCCGCAGTCTCGTCGAAGATGACGATCGCGCGGCTCTGCTGCGCGCCGTCCGAACTCGGACACCGCGCGCGCCAGCAGGTCCTGCACCGCCTGCAGCTCGCGCTGGTCGGCGTCGGAGGCGGCGCGGCGGGCCGGACCTGGGCGGCGCGTCCTGGGCCGGCAGCGGCGCGCGGACCGCGCACAGGGCGAAGGCCAGGACGAGCCGCCTCACCGGTACCTCACCACGCGCTCCGCCTTGTCGTCGTAGACGAGCACCGCCCCGCTCGCGTCCAGCGTCACCGCGGTGGGCCGCAGGCCGGCGCCGCCGAGCGTGGCCAGCAGCTTGCCCTGCGGCGAGAACACGAGCACCGCGCCCTCCTGGTCGGCCACGTAGGTCTGGCGGAACGGGTCGACCGTCACGTCGACCGGCTGTCTTCATCTCGTAGCCCGCGCCGCGCCGCCGGCCAGCGTGCGCAGCAGCCTGCCGGTCTCGTCGTAGGTCTGTGACCGTCTTCTCCTCACGGTCGAGGAACACGAGCCCGCCGTCGGGGTCAGGGTCATGCGGGACGACCTCGCGCTCCTTGGCGTCGGGGAAGGCGTCCTTGAACTGGAATCTGGCGTCGAAGCGGAACACCTTCCGCCGCTTGCCGTCCGCGACCAGCACGCTTCCTCCGGCGTGAGCAGCGCGGCCTCGATGCGCTCCAGCGGCTCCGGCGCGCCGGGCTTGTCGCCGGGGATCGTGAACGACTTGATGTCGTGCGGGCCCATGCGCACCGCCAGCCGCGAGGCCACCAGCAGCTCGCCCTGAGGGCCCAGCGACAGAGCTGCGCTAGGTCCACGCCCGTCAGGCTCGGTCCCATCTTGCCGTCGGCGCCGAACGGCACCACGCCCTTCACCTGTTGTCGGAGGCGACCCAGGTCTGGCCGTCGGGCGTCACCATCAGCGCCCGCACGTCCTTCAGGACGTCGCCCGCGCCCAGCGTGAACGCGGGGTCGGGCGCGAAGGCGGGCGCGGGGCCCCCGTAGATCCGGTACAGCGCGGTGATGCGGTCGAGGCGCCCTGGGAGCCCACTCGCTCTGCGGGAAAGCGGTTGCCGGATCTGCTGCAGCTCCTCCATCGCCTGGCGCGGCTCCCCCATCAGCGCGAGCGCGTGGCCGGCCTCGTAGGTAGGCCTCGGGCGCCGCTTCGCTGTTCGGGTACTCGAGCGCGACCCGGCGCGCCGGCTCCACCGCGTCGGGCAGCCGGCCCGCCTTGCGGTGCACGAGCGCGCAGCCATGGAGAGAGCGCGGCACCCACTCGCTGCCCGGATAGAGCCGCTGCACGCGCACGAACTGGGCCAGCGCGTCGTCCAGCTCCGCCGACGTGGTGGCGCGGGCCAGCGCCAGCCGGCCCAGGTAGTAGTAGGCGCCCGGCGCGCGCGTCCGACTGGGGAACCGCTTGGTGACGTCCTCGAACGCCTCGCGCGCCTTGTCCGCGTTGTGCTCGACGTCCATCTGCCAGCGGCCGATCTCCAGCAGCGCGTCGTCCACCGAGTCCGTGCCCGAGAACCCGCTGACGATGGTGTTGAAGTTGTCCACCGCCTGCTTGGTCTTGCCGCTCTTCATGTAGGCCCGGCCGTCCTCCAGCAGGCCGCGCGCCTGTTCGTTGGGGCCGGGCTGGGCGCGGGCGGAGGCCGCGCACACGAGCACGAGCACCGCCGCCCCGCCGCGGACAACCCTCATCAGTCCCTCCGGCCCATCACGTAGGCGGGGCTGCCCTGCTGACCTCGACGGTCTCGTCGCGGTTGACGCCGTCGGGCCAGCGGAAGGACACCGTGTGCGGGCCTGTGCTCACCGGCCGGTTCAGGATGGGCGGGTAGTCGATGAACGCCCCGTCGATGAAGACCGTGCAGTTGTCCGGGTTCGCCCGGATGTTGATGTGGCCCAGGCTGGGCGCGGGCAGCGGCGTCACCTCGCCGCCGCGCACCTCGATCGTCTGGGTGGCCCGCAGGAAGTGGTCCTTGGACACGAACGTCACGGTCTGCCTCGCCCGCGGGCAGCGAAGGACTTCGAGGTCTGGGCGTCCACCATCTGGCGCCCGCGCCAGAACACGTCCACTGGATACGACGAGGTCAGCTGACGCTGCCCTGCGGCCGCCGACGTCTCCAGCGCGACGCGCACCTCGGCGGGGATGTTGTTCGGCTCGAGGTGGACCTCGCGCGTGTGGAAGCCCTCGCGGGTGAAGGTGAGAGTGGGGGCGACGTCGTGGGATCGACCGACACGCTGGTCGGGGTGACGCCCACCGGCTGGCCGTCCATCGACAGCGCGCGCGCCGGCGGGTCGCTCGTGACCTTGATCGTCATGCGGTTCACGGCGCGCGAGGGCGCCTGGGATCCCGCCGGCGTGACGGGCCTCGCCGACGCGGCCCGTGCGGGATCGCCGGCCGCGACGGGCGGCGCGTCCGGCCTGCGGCCGAGCACGACCCCGACTGCCATGGCGACGACCGCCGCGGCGCCGGCCCACCAGAACCGCCGGAGCAGGTTGACACTCGCGGCCGGCGTACCGGCCGTGACCGCGGGCGACGGCGGAAGCACCGTCGTGGCCGGCGCGCCCCCACCTGCGTCGCCGCGGGCTGGTACGTCACCGCCAGCTCCGGGTACACCTCGGCCGTCTCCTCCGGGCGCCAGCTGGCGCAGCTGCATCTCCTGCGTCGCGAAGCGGAGCGCGCGCTGGGCCTCGATCGAGTCCGGATGGCGGTCGTCGTGACCTCGCGCAGCCGCCGCACGCCCTCCTCGACGCGGCCCTCGACCAGCAGCCGGCGCGAGGCGCTGACCGACTCCGAGATCTCCGCCGACGGCGTACGGGTCCCGCGCAGGTGGTCGGACGCGATGCGCAGCGTCGTCGGCCAGGGCCGACGGCGCTCGGATGGCGCTGGTCGGCGTCCTTGGCCAGCGCGCGGTCGAGCACCGCGGACAGCGCGGGACCGCACTGCGCTCAGGTCCACCGCGAGCGGCGGCGGGGCGTTGTGGACGATCTTGTAGAGGATCTCGGTCGGGTGCTCGCCGGGGAACGGACGCTCGCCCGTCAACAGCTGGTAGAGGATCACGCCCATCGAGAACACGTCGCTGCGCCCGTCGAGCGTCTTGCCGCTGATCTGCTCGGGGCTCATGTAGTGGACGGTGCCCACCATCATGCCGCTCTTGGTGACTCCGGAGGCGCCCAGCTTGGCGATGCCGAAGTCCATGATCTTGGCGGTGCCGTCCTCCAGAACCCGGATGTTGGACGGCTTCATGTCGCGGTGCACGATGCGGCGCTCGTGCGCGAAGTGCAGGCCGCGGCAGACCTGCGCCATCACGTCCGAGCTTCTCGGCCAGCAGCAGGGCGCTCGCCCGAGCGCAACAGCGCCTCCAGGTCCACGCCCGAGAGCAGCTCCATCGCGATGAACAGGCGCCCGCGGTCCTCGCCCAGCTCGAAGACGGTGACGATGTTGGGGTGCTGCAGCTTGGCGGCCGCCTTGGCCTCGATCTGGAAGCGCTGGCGGTGCTCGTCCTCGAGGCTCTTCTCGAGGGTGAGCGTCTTGATCGCGACCTCGCGCTCCAGGACCTCGTCCCAGGCGCGGTAGACCATGCCCATGCCGCCCCTGCCGATGCGGCCGGTGATCGTGTACTTGCCGATGCGCGGGCCGAACTCGGCTGTCGGCCTGCTCGTTCACCTTTCAGTCCAAGGAGGGAGCGATCATTCCTCGAACTTCAGCAGCAGCACCGTGATGTTGTCTCTCGCCGCCCTTGGCGTTGGCGGCGTCCACCAGGGCCTGGGCGGTGGTCTCGATGTCGCCCTCGCCCTCGCGCATGACGCGCGCGATCTCGTCGTCGGGGATCATGGTGGTGAGCCCGTCCGAGCACATCAGGAGCACGTCGTCCGCCTCCACCTCGTGGGTCTGCATGTCCACCTGCAGGTCCGCCTTGCCGCCCAGGGCGCGCGTGACCACGTTGCGCAGCGGGTGGCTGCGCGCCTGCTCGGCCGAGATGACACCGCTCTGGATCTGCTCGTTGACCCACGAGTGGTCGCTCGTGAGCTGGCTCGAGCTCGCCCGTCGCGCATCAGGTAGACGCGGCTGTCGCCCACGTGCGCCGAGGTTGGCCAGCTCGTCCGTCCACCAGCACCGCGCGCCACCGTGGTGGCCATGCCCTCGTACTCGGTCTTCTCCTTGGTGGCCTCCAGGACCTTGCGGTTGGCGAAGCGGACGGCCGTCTTCAGGCGGTTGCCGTCGTAGGAGATCGTCTCGTCCAGGCCGAAGCGGCCAGGTGATCTCCTCGTCGCCCCCGGTCAGGCAGACGAACTCGTTGATGGCGTCCACGGCGATGCTGGAGGCGATCTCGCCCGCGGCGTGCCCGCCCATGCCGTCGGCCACCACGAAGAGCTTCTGCTCGGCGTTCACGAACAGGCTGTCCTCGTTGCCCTTGCGCTTGCGGCCGACGTCGGTCAGCGCCTGGTAGGTGACTTTCATGCAGGGACCCTGCGTCAGCTCATCAACAGGCGCCCCAGGCGCAGGGGGCCGCGTGAATCGCGGCAATCATACACTCACGACCTCCGCCTTAGGAGGCCCCGCGAGGGCCCCCTCCGTCGCCGGGCCCGGGGTCGTCGCCGGACCCCGTCTCCTCGAGCACGCGCAGCGCCGTGGGCTCGTTCGGGTCCAGGCGCAGGGCCGCCTCCGGCGGCGCGCCTGGCGCGCAGCGGGAGCCCTGCCCCAGCAGCAGGTCAGCGCCACCTGGGCATGGAAGGGCGCGGGTCGGCTGGAGCTGGATGGCCTGCTCGAGCTGCTGGATGCCCTCCCGGACCCAGTTGGGGTTCTTGGCCAGGGCTCAGGCCCAGCGCCGCGTGATAGCGCGCGTCGCCGGGCATGAGCTGCACCGAGGTGCAGCAGCTCGACCGCCTCGTGGAACGCGCGGTGCTCGAGCCGCTCCAGCCCGCGCTCGTACGCGTTCTCCTGCGCGATCGTCTCCGGCGCCGCCTGGTTCGGCCGCGACAGCGAAGTCGTCGTAGTCGCGGCGGTTGCGGTCGTCCCTGCAGGGCGTTGAAGGCCGCGGTGATCTCTGGTGAACCGCGCCTCCGCCTCCTTCTTCTCCGCCGGATCCGAGAAGCGGTCGGGGTGCTGCTCGCGCGCCTTGAGCGCGTACGCCTTGCGGACGTCGGCCGCGAGCTCGCGTTCCGCGCTACGCCCAGGATCTCGTAGTAGTCGGCCATGGTTTCAGTGCTTCTTCGTGTCCGGGCCCTTCGAGGAACTTCTGCGCGTGCTTGCGGATCGACTTCGGGCACGTTGCGGTCCACGGTGAGGCTCTTGATGTCGCGGGCGTTCAGGCGCGAGACGAGCCCAACGGAGATGCCGACGGCGCGTCTGGGGTTGCGCAACGAGGTTGGCCACCACGCCGTAGCGCTTCGTCCACTCCCTGGTGGCTGCCGATCTGCCGCAGCATCTCGTCCGGACAGGCTCTTCATTCCGGAGAACGGCTCGATCTCCGCCTCGGTCAGGCGCGGGCTGCCCAGCACCGCCGCGGCCACCAGGCGGTTGGGGTCGCGCACCAGGACGGCGCGCTCCTCGCGCGAGCCCTTGAGCGCGGTGATGATCTTCTCGGCGGTGTTGAGCCGGTAGATGCCGCTGCACCGCGCTGATCTTGTCCGTCTCGTTGCGCTCCTCCTCCGTGAGGTAGCGCACGATCGCATCGGACTCCGTGAGCGGCGCATCCGGCAGCGACTGGAGCGTGTCCTCGCCCGGCGCCTGTTCCTCGACGGCCTCGGCCGGCGGAGGCGGAGACGGCGGGGGCGGCGCATGGTCGGCGGAGCGGCCCCGTCGATGCTGGAAGGTCTCTCGCAGCTCGCGCAGCCGGCGCTTCTGGTCGTTGTTGAGGTGGGGGTTGGCCTCCAGGGCGACCAGCAGCGTGGTGCGGCGCAGCAGGCCGCGTCTGGTTGATGACCACCAGCTCCGCCAGCTCCTCGGGCAGCGACGCGGCCAGCGCCTTCGATGGCCTCGTCCTCGAGGCTGACGTTCTGCAGCGCGGCCTCGCGCAGCTCGCGCTCCGTCCGGTTGGTGACGATCCAGCCCAGCACGCCGGGCGGCGAGGCCTTGTCGCGGCAGATGGGCAGCAGCTCCTCGGCCGGGAACCCGGCGAGCGTCGCCGACGAGGTGTCGCGGATCTGCGGGTCCACGTCCGACGGCAGGATGTGGAGCAGCTCCAGGAGGTCGGACGGCTTGAGGCGGCAGCGCGCCCTGCGCGGCCATGAGACGCAGGTCGCGCGGCACGCCCGGCTTCTGGAACTGTGCGACGAGTGGGTTGACGGCGCGGGCCTCGCTCATGAGCGCGTCTCCAGGATGATCGTCAGGCGGGCGGCAAGGGGCCGTCCTGGAGCAGCGACGGCACGCTCTGGCGAGTGATGATGATGTTGCGGCGGACCTCGCCCTCGCGGCCGAGCATCACGCCGGGCTTTCCGTTGAGCTTGTACGCGGGCCGCCGGCGTTGCCCACGCTGAGCACGATCTCCTCGCGCGCCGAGAGCGTCTGGCTCTCGCCCTCCGCCAGCACGCGCGGTCCATCACCTTCACGCCGTCTGCCTGCACCGCGACCCAGCAGCTCTGCCGAGCCTGCAGGTCGAGCACGAAGCCCGCGCTCACCGCCTCGGCCGGCCCCCGTCGATCCCGTCGGTCCCGTCGGGCCCGTCGGGGGCGGCGGGTCACGCGACAGGCTGGGCAGCGGCGCGGGAGCGGGCGCCGAGGCCGGCGGCTGGACGGCCGGCGGCTCGCGCTCGGCCGGGCGGCGCTGCGGCCAGGTCAGGAAGCCCACCGCGCCCGCGCCCAGCAAGGCGAACACGGAGCCGCGGCGCACCCGCGGCGCCGGCGGCTGCGCCGGCGTGGGCGCGGAGATGGGCCGCGCGCGCGGCGTGGCCGGAGGCCGCGAACAGGTACTCCGCGACGGTGCGCTCGGGATCGAGGCCCAGGTACGCGGCGTACTGGCGCACGAAGGCGCGCGGGGAAGAGCGCCGCCGGGCAGCACTTCTCCGCGATCGGCCTCGAGCGCCTGCAGGAAACGCATGCTGATCTTCGTGGCCTCGGCCACGTCACGCAAGCTCGATTCCCCGCAGCTCGCGCTCCCGACGCAACGTCTCGCCGAAGGAAGGCACCTGACCCTCGATCTAGCGACTGTTACACGCGATCATTCGGCGACCAGGACATCCAGGAGGATCTGGAATTCTAGCGGATTGCAAAAGGTGTCGCAAGCCTATGTCGCTCATCAGCCTAGGTTTCCGGCTCGGTCGATGCCGCCATCTGGTCCAGCAGCCGCTGGGCGGCCACGCACAGCAGCTGCGCGATGGGCGCTTCGGCGACGCGGCGGAGGTCGCGCGGCACCAGCGCGCTCAGCTGTCCCAGCGCCAGCGCGAGCGGCGTGCGCGGCTGCAGCACGAGCGCCAGGCGCACGGCGTAGTTCGCGGACCAGCGCGTGGACGCGCCGGCCGCCTCGATGAGCGCGCGGCTCGCGGAATCGCTGCGCAGCGCCGTGGCCAGGTCCTCCTCGCGCAGTCGCGGGTTGATGAGGCACGCCTCCGCGACCAGCGTGTCCTCGTCGGCGAGCAGCAGCGCCAGCACCGGCGCGGTCGCGATCTTCGCGAGGGCCACGCGCTCGCCCAGCCGCAGGTCCGGAGCTGCTCGCGCAGCTGCGCCTCGGCGCGCACGCGCATCGGGGCCCGCCACCTGCGGAGCCAGCGCGGCCGCGGCCAGGTCGCGCCAGAACAGCGACGGCAGCAGCCGCAGCGAGAGGGGCACGGTGGCGCGCGGGTTCAGCACCACGCCGGCCAGCAGCGCGCGCGTCCTGCGACCACGGCGGGCCGGCGAGCACCTCCAGCAGTCGCAGGGGCACCGCGCGCGCAGCAGCGCGATCAGCAGGAGCGCGTCGGGCGCGTGCGCGGCCAGCGCGGCACGCAGCGCGGGCACGCTCTCGCCCGCGCGCAGCAGCGCGGCGTGGAGCAGGTCCAGGTCTTCCGGTGGCGCCGGGGGCCTCACGAGAGGCCCGCCCGCAGGGCGCGCACCGCGTCGCCCGCGTCGCCTTCCAGGAACGGCCGGATGGCCGCCACGCCCGCCGCGCCCGCGACCACGCCCGCGGTGCGGTGACGGCGTCCACGCCGCCGATCGCGTAGACCGGGACCGGCACGGCGCGCGCGGCGTCCGCGAGGGCCTCGACGCCCTGCGCGCGCGACTCCTCGCCCGGGCTCGCGAAGACGGGCCCGAACACCACGATCGAGCGCGCCCGCTTCGGCGGCGGCGCGCGCCTCTTCCGGCGAATGGCACGAGGCGCCCACCAGCAGCGGCGGGAACGCCCGGAGCACCGCCGCCACCGGCAGGCCTGCCGTCGGAAGCTGCACGCCGTGCGCCCCGCCATCAGCGCGCATGTCGGGCCGCCTGTTCACCAGCACGCGCGCCGGCGTGCCCGCGACGGCCGCCACCACCGCGCGCGCCAGCTCCAGCAGCGCCCGCTCCTCGAGGTCCTTCTCGCGCAGCTGCACGGAAGTCGGCCGCGCGCGCGCGGCCGCGCGCACCTGCTCGACGAGAGGACCCCGCGAGGCGCCGGCGGTCGGTCACCATCATCACGCCCGCCGCGCCGCTCACGGCGCGCCGTCCGACGGGATCAGGAACGGCCGGTCCAATGCTGCTGCGCCTCGTACACCGCCAGCAGGATGTTCACGAGCCCCAGGCCGGTCACGACGCCGCGCGTGAACGCGCTCAGCAGGACCGCCCGCACCGCGGGATGCGGCAGCAGCAGGTAGTTGGACTCCCACCAGCTCGTCCAGGGCGCGACCACCAGGATGACACCGACCATCAGCGAGCTGAGGACCGAAAGGAAGAGGGCCAAGCCGCCGGTCAGGCCTGAGCCCCCGCGCAGCTCACGCAGCTTGGCCGCGACGTCGCGGAAGCTGGAGTCCTGTCCGTAGAGCTCGGTGAACAGGCCGAGGGCCGCGTCGAGGTCGCCCGCCGCCTCGTGGGCGATGGCGAGGTCGTAGCGCAGGCCCTGGTATTCCTCCTCACGCCGGTCGGGCGCCTTCAGTCCCTTCTCGAACCACTTCGATGGCGAGCTTCGGCATGCCCTTGTCCATGAAGCAGATGCCCAGCATGCTGCTGCACTCGAGCAGCCGGCCTCGGGTCCTGGCCGCGAGCTGGAACTCGGCAATGGCCTCGTCGATGAGGCCCATCTCCTTGTAGGCGATGCCGAGGTTGTAGCGCGTGTCGTAGTCCTCCTGGCCGAGCTGCTTGTCGACGCCCTTCTTGAACTCCTTGAAGATGTCGGCCAGGCCGCTCGCCCCAGCTCGGCGCTGGAGGCCGAGACCGGCTCCTCTTCCACCGCCGACTGCGCGCCGAACAGGTCCCCAGCTCGGCGCCCAGGTCGAACCCGCCGTCGGCGCCCCCAGGACGACGCGGCCGCCCCGCTCCGGGAGCGCCACCGGCGGCTCGATCTCCGGCGCCGCGGCGAAGACCGGCTCCTCTTCGTCGGCGGGCTCCTCCGCCACGACCGGCCCGTCCTCGAGCGCATGCGCCGCTTCCGACGCTTCCGCCACGGCCTTCTCCAGGTCCGCGTCGACGTCGAAGTCGTCCTCGACCGCGGGCATATCGGTCTCGAGCCCCAGCTCGGACCCGATCGGAGGCGGAGCGGTCTCGACTCCCAGCCCCGCCAGCACGTCCTCCTCGTCGACGATCGGCGCCGGCGGCGGAGGCTCGATCTGCTCGGGGATCTCGATGTCGGAGCCGTCGTCGGCCACCGCGAAGACCGGCTCCTCCACCTCCTCGAAGGCGGGTACGTCCTCGGGGACGTCGAGGTCCAGGCCCAGGCGCTCCACGGCATCCGCGATCGCGGGCTCGCCAGGATAACGCGCGCTGATCTCGCGCAGGGCGTCGCGGGCATCGTCGACGAAGCCGAGCGACATGTACTGCTCGACTTCCTCCAGCACCCTCGACAGCTCGGACGGCGCGGTGCGGACGGGAGCCTCCATCATCGGCGGCTCGGGCTCCGGTTCCGGTTCCGGCTCCGGTTCCGGCTCGGTTCCTGCTCGGCAACGACGGGCGCGGGCTCCGCCTCCGCGTCCATCTCCACCTCGAGGCCCAGGTCGTTCTCGGCGAACGAGAGCGGCGTCTCCTCCTCGAACAAGGTCTCCGGCGCCATCTCCGGAGCCGGAGGCGGCAGCGGCTCTTCGGCGGCGAGGGGGATGTCGACGTCGACCGACGGCTCCTCGTCGAGGAAGCTGCCCGCCAGGTCGCCGGGCTCGCTCAGGTCCAGGGCAGGCTCCTCGGCGGCCGGCACCTCCTCGAGCACCGGCGGCCCTCGACGGCGACCGCCAGCGGCTCGTCCATCTCGAGCGGGATCTCCTCCTCGTCGCCCTCCTCGAGCGAGAGTCCTCGCTCGCGTCCTCGAGCTGGATCTCCTCCTCCTCGAGGTGGACCGCGTGCGCGAAGGGCGCGGGCTCGGGGCGGGCCGGGGCGGGCGCGGAAGCAGCTCGCGCGCCTCTTCTCGTAGGCGTCGGCGGTCGCGTCGTCGCCGCGCGCAGCCGGAAGATCTCGAGAGGGCCTGGCACTGCTCGGCGCGCACGAGCCGGCACGCCCTTCTCCTTGTACAGGTCGCGCAGCTCCGTGCGCGCGTCCAGGTTCTCGGGGAAGCGCGCGACGACCGCCTCGAACCTGGTCCGCGGCCTTGTCGAGCAGGCCGTACTTCCGGAAGACGCGGCCCTCCGCGACGTGCTCCTCGATGAACTCGCGGTCGTCGTCGGACAGCGGGCCGGCCGGCTCCACCTCGACCCGTCGCGCGCGGCGGCGGCGCGTGCGGCCGGCGCGGCCGCGCGGCGGACGCACGGCCGGCCGGGGCGCCGCGGGCGTGGGAACGCCGCGCCGGCGGGGCCTCCGCCTCGTCGAGCTCGAACTCCTCCTCGAGGAACGGGGTGTCCAGGAGCGGCGGCGGCGCCGGAGCGAGAGGCCGGGCGCGGAGAGCCGACGCCCGTGATCCGCGTCTTCACGAACTCGAGCTTCGTCCGGTGCTGCGCGTTCTGCGGATCGCGCTCGACCAGCGTCCTCCAGCACGCTGCGCCGCCTCGACGAACTCGGCGGAGTTGATGTGGGCCTCGGCCAGTGCTGCAGACGCGGCCATGGCCGCGCTCTCCTTGTTCCCGACGCGATAGACCTCGACCAGCTTCGGCCAGGCTCGTCGTGTGGGCCGCGCTTCCTCTGCACGATCTGCTGCAGGCAGCGTCGGCGGCCTTCTCCGTTTCGCGGCGGTCGCGAGCGCGTCGATCGCGGTGCGGGCAACCACCGGCTGGCAGCCTGGTCGAACGCCTGGTCGGCTGCTGCGGGTAGACGCGGCGCCATCTGCGATCGCGGCTCTCGTCGTCTGTCGGGATACCAGCTCGCGCAGCCGCCTGCTGATCGGCTTCCGCTTGCTCGAACTTGCGGCGCTCCGAGGTAGGCCTCGCCGAGGCGGGCGAGGATCTGCGCGATCCTCGGGGCGCCTGGCGGCGGCTTCCTCGAGGTACTGCACCGCGCTGGTCGTAGTTCTTCTGGACGAGGTGGACGCGGGCCAGCTCCGACCCGCAGGCTGCAGGCTGCCTGGATCGACCTTGAGGCCCTTCTCCAGGACCTGCAGCGCCTCGGCCAGGTGGCCCTTCTTGTTGAGCTCCTCGGCGATCGCGATGTGCTCGTCGACCGCCTGGCCCGCGTTCACCGTCGCGCGTGTAGAGGTCGGCCAGCTTGCTCCGGACCTTGAGGTCGCCGGGGTCGATGTCCGCCATCTTGCTTGCAGCACGTCGCCCGCCTCGCGCGGTCTTGCCGCGCTTGACGTACTCGTCGACGACGATCTGGTACTGGCTCTTGGCCTCCATCATGAGGCCCTGCTTCGCGTACAGGTCCGCCAGGCTGCAGGTACGGGCTCGAGCGAGGACGCGTCGAGCTTGTTGATCTGCTTCCAGATGGCGATCGGCCTTGAGCAGGAAGCCGTCGCTCGCGTAGAAGTCGGCGACCTTCGCGTATTCGCCGATCGCCTCGCGGTGCCGGTTCAGCTTGCGCGTAGAGGTCCCCGATCTTCTTGATCGTGTTCCAGTCGCGCGGGTTGTCCTCGACGATCTGGCGGTAGAGCAGGATGGCCTGGTCGGCGCGGCCGGCCTTCTCCAGCTTCTCGGCGTCCTGCTTGAGCTTGACCGGGTTGATCTTGGCCAACCTAGGCGACACTCAGAAGAGCCAGCGCTGCATGATGCCGTGGAAGGAGCGGCGATGGATCGCTGAGGGACCCAGCCGCCGGATCGCGTCCCGATGGTCCTTCGCTCGCGTATCCCATGTTCTGCGCCCAGCCGTAGCCTGGATGGACGCGCGTCGCACTCCGCGCATCATGCGCGTCCCGCGCGACCTTGGCCACGATCGAGGCCGCGGCGATCGAGCACCGAGAGCGCGTCGCCCTTGACGATCGGCCGCTGCGGACAGGCGAGGTCCGGCACGTCCGTTGGCCGTCGACCAGCAGCAGGTCCGGCGCGGCCGTCGAGGGCCGCGACGGCGCGCCGCATGGCGAGGTGGGTGGCGCGCAGGATGTTGATGCGGTCGATCTCGCCCGGGCTCGCGCAGGCCGCCGATCCGGCACCGCGACCGCGCGCGGATGCGCTCCGCCAGCCGCCTCGCGCTGCCGCTCGGTGAGCGCGCTTCGAGTCGTCGAGGCCCTCGGTGTCGAAGCCGTCCCCCAGCACCGACCGCGGCCGCCACCACGGGCCCGCACAGGCGCGCCCCGGCCCACCTCGTCGCACGCCCGCCACGGCGCGCAGCCCTCGGCCGCGCGCCTCCTGCTCGAACGCGCCAGGTGCAGCGAAGCCGACCCCGGTGGACCAGGGGCGCCGCCCGCCAGCCGGACGGGCTCCGGCGCGTTGCCATGGAGCGGTCCTGGAGATCAGGCGTTGGTCCGGCCCGCTTCTTCTCCTTCATGCGGCCGGCCTTGCCCTTGCGATCGCGCAGGTAGTAGAGCTTGGCCCGGCGCACCGCGGGCCTGCTTCACCACCTCGATCTTCTCGATCGTCGCGCGCGTGCAGCGGGAAGATGCGCTCCACGCCCTGGCCGAAGGAGACCTTGCGCACGGTCATGGTGGCCCGGGCGCCCGCTGCCCCTCAGCCCGATCACGATGCCCTCGAAGACCTGCACGCGCTCGCGCTCGGTCTCCTTGGGCTTGCCCTTGATCTCCTCCTTCACGCGAGGTCTCCTTGACCCGCACGTGTACGCGCACGGTGTCGCCCGGGGAAAGACGGGGCAGGCCCTTCTTGAGGTCCGCCGCCTCGACGCTGTCGATCGGATTCATCGTCCTTCTGTTCCTGCTTCTTGAGCACGTTCACGCCAGGACGCTTCTCTTCGTCTTCGATCTCGCGCAGGAGCGCACGGTCCTCGACCGTCAGCAGCGCCGCCCGCCAGGAGGTCCGGCCGCCGCGCGCGTGCGCGCGCAGCGCCTCCCTTGCGCCGCCAGCGCCGGATGCGGCCGTGGTCGCCCGAGAGCAGCACCTCCGGCACGCCCCTGCCGCGCACCTGCGCGGGCCGGGTGTAGTGCGGGTAGTCCAGCAGTGCCGTCCGCGAACGAGTCCGCCTCCGCCGAGCCCTGCGTCGCCCAGCGCGCCGGGGAGCAAGCCGCATCGTCGCCTCGATCACGGCCAGGGCCGCCACCTCGCCGCCGGTGAGCACGAAGTCGCCCAGGCTCACCTCCTCGGTCGCGATCGCCTCCGCGCACGCGCTCGTCGATGCCCTTCGTAGCGGCCGCACAGCAGCACCAGGCGCGTCGAGGCGCGAGTAGCGCTGCGCCGTCGCGCTGGTCGAAGCGGCGGCCGCGCGGCGAGAGCAGCACCACCGCGTCCCGCGGCCCGCGCCCGCCCGGCAGCACGCTGCTCGACCGCGCGGAAGAACGGCTCCGCCTTCATCACCATCCCCGGGCCGCCGCCGAACGGCGCGTCGTCCACGCGTGCGGTGCCGGTCGTCGGTGAACTCGCGCAGGTCGTGGACGCGAGGTCCAGCAGCCCTTCGACGCGCGCGCGCTGGACGATGCCGTCGCGCCAGCGGGGCGTCGACCATGGCCGGGAAGATGGTGACGACGTCAACCGCTCAGCAACGGCGCGTCTCCGGGCGGCACGCGCGACCAGCCGCCCGGCCTCCAGGTCGACCGACGTTCACGAACGCGTCCGCCAGCGGGATCAGCAGCCTCGCCGCGCGGCTCCGTGCACCACCAGCACCGGCGCGTCGCCCGCGCCGGTCTCAGCACCTCCGCGACCTGGCCCAGCGCGCGCGCGCCCTGCGGGTCGACGGCGTGCAGCCCGCGCAGCTGATGGTGGTAGTAGCGAGCCGGCCGGGCAGGGCGGCCAGCTCCTCCTCGCCGATGCGCAGCTCCAGCCCGCGGTAGCCCTCCGCCTCGTCGATGGAGTCGACGCCCTCCAGCTTCAGCACGAAGCGGCCCTTGTGCGGCCAGCAGGACCGTGACCGTCACCGGCGCGGAGCCCGGCCGTCCTGCCGGGCACGTACGCCGTGCGCAGCGAGGGGAAGCGGTCGGGCCGGTCGGAGAGGACTGGACCAGCGACCTCGCCCTGCCGCCCTGCGGCTTCGACCACGCGGCCGATCGCCACCAGGTCGGCGAAGGACCGCCGGTCCGGCGTCGACCTCTCATTCGGCGACCTCCACCTCGCACGGCGTGCCGCGCACGGTCGCCGACGGCCTGGAGCAGCGTGCGCAGGGCGTCGTGGTGCGGCCGCCGCGGCCGATCACGCGGCCGCGGTCGGCGCTGGCGCCACCTCGAGGTCCAGGAACACGACGCCGTCCTCCACGTGCTCGTGCACGCGACACGCGGCGGGCTCGTTCACGAGGCCCGCGCGCGAGCGTCTCGAGCAGCGTCTTCAACGCGGCCGCCGCGGCGCTTCTCTCTGGCCAGCAGGCTCTTCACCGTCTCCGAGGGCCGCGCGCCCTTCGCAGATCCAGTAGCTCGCGCCGCTCGTCGTCGATCTTCACCACCGCGGGGTCCTTGCCGCGGGTCGTAGTGCCCGAGGATCTCCACGAAGCGGCCGTCGCGCCAGCGCGCGAGTCCGCCACCACCACGCGGTAGTGCGGCTTCTTCGCGCTACCAGCCCGTCTCAACCTGAATCGACAGCATTGACTGACCTTCGCCTTGTCGTCCTAAGCGTTCTTTGTGCTCTTCGCGTCTTCGTGGCTTCCGTTGCCGCACCATCGGAACTGCGGCATGCGGCGCGCGCCAGCAGCCTCTTCAGCATCTTGCCGCCGCCGCGCCGCCGAACTGCTTCATCAGCTTGCGCGCCTGCACGAACTGCTTGAGCACGCGGTTCACGTCCTCGACGCTGCGTGCCGCTGCCGCGCGCGATGCGCTTGCGCCGGCTGCCGTTCAGCACCGAGGGCTCGCGCCGCTCCAGCGCCGTCATGGAGTCGATGATCGCCAGCGCGCGCTTCATCTCGCGCTCGCCCTGCTCGGTGTCCACGCTCCTTGGCCGCCGATCCCATGCCCGGGATCATCGACAGCACCTGGTCGCAGCGGGCCCATCTTGCGCACCTGGGCGCAGCTGCGTCGCGGTAGTCCTCGAGCGTGAACTCGCTCGCGGCGCAGCTTGCGCGACCTGCTCCTCGGCCTGCTCGCGGTCGACGGCCTCGCTCGGCCTTCTCGATGAGGCCCAGCACGTCGCCCATGCCCAGGATGCGGCCGACCATGCGCTCGGCCTGGAAGGGCTCCAGCTCGTCCACGCGCTCGCCGACGCCCGCGAACTTGATCGGGCAGCCGGTCACGCTGGCGGCCGAGAGCGCCGCGCCGCCGCGCGCGTCGCCGTCCAGCTTGCGTCAGCACGATGCCGGTGATGCCCACGCGCCGGTGGAACTCGGCCGCGCTCTTGACCGCGTCCTGGCCGGTCATGGCGTCGGCGACGTACAGGACCTCGGTCGGCTCGGCCGATGCGCCTTCAGGTCCTCCAGCTCGGCCATCAGCTCGTCGTCGATGTGCAGGCGGCCCGCGGTGTCGACGAGCAGGAAGTCGTGGCCGCACCGAGCGCGCCTCGTCAGGGCCGAGCTGCAGGATCTTTCGCGGGTCGGTCAGCGCCTTCCGGATGGTGCACGGCTGGCCGGTTGTTCTGCTCACCCAGCGTGCGCAGCTGCTCGCGCGCGGCCGGGCCGGTAGACGTCGGTGGACACGAGCAGCGGGTGATGGCCCGCCCTGCACCAGCCACCGCGCGAGCTTGGCGGTGCGTGGTGGTCTTGCCCGAGCCCTGCAGGCCCGTCATCAGCACGACCGCGGGCAGCCTGGAGCGACGCGTCGGCAGCCGCGCCGCCTCCCGCCGCCGAGCAGCGCCACCATCTCGTCGCGCACGACGCGCAGCACGGCCTGGTCAGGGGTGAGGCTCTTCAGGACGTCCTGGCCGACGGCCCGGACGCGCACGCGCTCGAGGAACTCCTTCACCACCTTGAAGTGGACGTCCGCTTCCAGCAGGGCCAGGCTGGATCTCGCGCAGCGCCTGCGTCGACGTCGCTCGGGCGTGAGCGCACCCCGGCCCGCGAAGGGACCGGAACACCGCCCTGCAGTCGATCGCTCAGCGCGTCGAACACGTCAGTTCAGCTAAGCCTGTCAAGGACACGGCACCCCATCCCAGTCTCGGGATTGCGACGAGCCACGCGCTTGGAGGGCGTCACCGCCCTGCCCCAGGCGGCGAGGCAAAAAGTAACGGAGTCATGTTATGGGATGCGCGCGGAAGCTTGTCAAACCTTAAAGCCCACAGGGGCCGCAGGTTAGGCCGTCGTGAACGCCCCTTTCGTGGAGCCGGCTCAGGCGAACAGGCTGACCACTCGCTGGTTGGTTCGCGGAGCCGCCCCGCCAGCGTCCGGGCGAGCACCCACAGGAACTTGCTGGCCAGCTCCGGGCGGCTCACCATGAGGGCGGCCACCTCCGCGTGCGGGATGGCCAGGATCTCGCAGTCCGTGTGCGCGACGGCCTGGGCGCACGCGGTCCCGCCGTCCAGGAACTCGACCTCGCCGAAGTACTCGCCCGGGGCCGAGGATCGTGAGCGCTTCCTCCCCCACGCCAGGGACCAGCTTGCCGATGCGCACCCGGCCCTGGTGGATGACGTGGAGCTGCCCGCCCTCCGAGGCCTTCCTTGAGGATCAGGGCGCCCTCAGCGTACCGGCGCACCATCCCCGCCATGAGCACGTGCGCCGAGCTCGTCGTCGTCGAGCTCGGCGAACAACGGGACCGTGCGCAGGAACTCCTGGATCACTTCGGCGTCTCCGGTAACGGAGACCACAAAGGCACAAAGGACACGAAGAACGCACAAAGTCTCTCTGTGCTTTGTGTCGTGCTTTGTGTCGTTCTTTGTGTTCTTCGTGTCTTTGTGGTTGCCGTAGTCCAGCTCATACGGACCGGAGGATGTGGCCCAGCTTGTCCTTCTTGGTCTTCGAGGTAGCGGCGGCTTTGGTCGGAGGCGGGCACTCTCGAGCGGCACGCGGTCCACGATCTTGAGGCCGTAGCCCTCGAGGCCCACGAACTTCCGCGGGTTGTTGGTCATGCAGGCGGATCTGGCGCAGCCCCGAGCTCGCGCAGGATCTGGGCGCCGATGCCGTAGTCGCGCTGGTCGGGCTTGAAGCCCAGCGCCTCGTTCGCCGTCGACCGTGTCGTGTCCCTGGTCCTGGAGCTGGTAGGCCATGATCTTGTGGACGAGGCCGATGCCCGCGGCCCTCCTGGCGCAGGTAGAGCAGCACGCCCTGGCCCGCCTCGCCGATGGCCTCCAGCGCCTTGTCGAGCTGCGCGCCGCAGTCGCAGCGCGTGGACGCGAAGATGTCGCCCGGTCAGGCACTGCGAGTGGACGCGCACCAGCACCTGGCTCGTCGGGCTTGAGCTCGCCCATGACCAGCGCCACGTGGTGCTGCCGGTCGATGAGGCTCTCGAACGCGTGGATGCGGAAGGCGCCGTAGTCGGTGGGCAGGCTGGCCTCGGCCACCTTGCGCACCAGGCGCTCGTGTGCGCATGCGGTGCTGGATGAGGTCCTTGATCGTGATCATGCGCAGGCCGTGCTGCGCGGCAGAAGCGCTCCAGCCGCGGCACGCGCGCCATGGTCCCGTCGTCGTCCATGATCTCGCAGATCACGCCGGCCGGGTACAGGCCCGCCAGGCGCGCCAGGTCCACGGCGCGCCTCGGTCTGGCCCGCGCGCACCAGCACGCCGCCGTCGCTGGCGCGCAGCGGGAACATGTGCCCGGGCCGCGCGAGGTCCGCGGGCCGCGTGCGCGGGTCGATCGCGGCCAGCACCGTGCGCGCGCGGTCGGCGGCCGAGATGCCGGTGGTGGTGCCCGTGCTTGGCCTCGATGGGAACGCAGAACGCGGTGCCGAAGCGCGCGCTGTTCTCCTCGTCCTGGACCATGAGCGGGATGCGCAGCTCGTCCAGCCGGTCGCCGGTCATGGGCAGGCAGATCGAGGCCGCGCCCGTGCGTGGCCATGAAGTTGATGACCTCGGGCGTGACCTTCTCGGCGGCGATGGTGAGGTCGCCCTCGTTCTCGCGGTCCTCGTCGTCCACGACCACGACCATCCGGCCGGCGCGGATGTCCGCGATGGCCTCCGGGAATCGGGCTGAACGCGGCTCACGTCCTTCGGTTTCAAGCGCTGCCTCGCGGTGCCGAGCAGCCGCTCCACGTACTTGGCGATCACGTCCGCCTCGAGGTTGACGCGGATCGCCCGGGCGCAGCCCGCCCAGGGTGGTGCGCTCCAGTGTATACGGGATGAGCGCGACCGAGAAAGCGCCCGGCCGCAGGCGGCCGCGCCACCGTGAGCGACACGCCGTCCACCGTGATCGAGCCCTTCTCGACCAGGTACCGCTCGAGCGCGGGCGGCGGCGCCACCGTCAGCTCCGCGGAGTGCAAGGGCCGCGCGAAGCGACGTCACGGCCCGACGCCGTCCACGTGGCCCTGGACGATGTGCCCGTCGAAGCGGCCGTTCGCGGCCAGCGGGCGCTCGAGGTTGACGCGCCGGCCCGCCGCCAGTCCGGGCCCGAAGGAGGTGCGGGCGAGCGTCTCGGGCGTCAGCTCGCACCGACGAAGCCGTCGGCGAGCTACCGAGATCGCGGTCAGGCAGCAGCCGTTGACCGCGATCGAGCCGCCCGGCGCAGAGCCCTCGAGCACGACGCGCGGCCTCGATCGTGACCGCCAGCACGTCGCCGCGCGCGCTGCGACGCGCGAACCGTGCCCGTCTCCTCGACGATGCCCGTGAACAAGGCGTCAGTCCTCGCCATCCGCCGGCGGGCAGCGTACCAGACCTCGGCGCGCGCGCGCGGATGGCTGGCCCCAGCGCCGGATCGGCGATGAGCGAGGCTCCGGGCGCGCGTGCGGTTGGCCCGGGAGACGCGACCGCCTGCGCGAGGGTGCGGGGTTGGGCCCGCCGAACGCCGGCAGGCTGCCGCGCCCGCCGAGCAGGAGCGGGGCGCGAAAGAGCACGACCTGGTCGAACGCCCGCGCGGCCAGGAACGACGCCCAGCAGGCCCTGAGCCGCCCTCCACCATCAGGCTCGTGCATCCCTCAGGCGCGCGAGCGCGCAGCAGCGCGGCACGTGGGGTGAGGGCCCCGGTGAGCACGACCGTGACCCCGGCCCCTCGAGCGCCGCGCGTCGGCGCGCGTCCGGCCGCGGACCCGTGAGCGCCACCACCGCGCCCTCGCGGACGCGAACGGACGAGACGGCCGCGGAGCGGAAGGCGCAAGCGCCGGTCGAACACGACGCGCGTGAACGGCCGGCCGCACACGCGGCTCGGGCAGCAGGAGCGGGTCGTCGGCGAGCGCGGTGCCGATGCCGATTGCGACCGCGTCGAACAGTCGCCGCAGCCGCCCGCGCGCGGCCTTCCGCTGGCGCGCGTCCGTGATCCACTGCGACCGGCCGCCGGCCGTCGCGATGCGCCCGTCGAGCGTGACGCCCGCCTTGAGCAGGACGAACGGACGCCGGGCCGCCGCCGCCACCAGGAAGCGCTCGTTCAGGAGCGCGCGCCCGGTCGCGCAGCACGCCGGTCGTGACCGCGATCCCGCGCGAGCGCAGCAGGCGCAGCCCGCGGCCGTCCACGCGCGGGTTCGGGTCGGTCACGGCCGCCACCACGCGCGCGACGCCGGAGTCCGCGACCAGCGGCGCGCAGGGTGGCGTCCGCCCGTGCGTGCGCGCAGGCTCGAGCGTTCACGTAGAGCGTGGCGCCGCGCGCCCGTGCGCCCGCCTGGCGCAGCGCGACCACTTCGGCATGGGGCCCGCCCGCCCGCCGATGGAACCCCTCGCCCACCACGCGCCGGCCCTTGACGACCACGCACCCCACGACGGGGTTCGGGTTCGTCTCGCCCAGCCCGCGCGCCGCCAGCGCGAGCGCCCGCTCCATCCAGCGCTCGTCAGTGTCCTTCACGGCAACCACAAAGACACAAAGGACACGAAGGACGCACAAAGACAGCCGCTCTTTGTGTTCTTCGTGTCTTTGGTGGTCTCCGTCGTCGATCGGAATCATTCGCCCAGCAGCGGCGTCCACGAAGGACGCGGGGTCGAGGGGACGAGGTCGTCGGCCGACTCGCCCACGCCCACGTACCGGATCGGCACGCCCAGCTCGCGCACCACCGCCACGGCCACGCCGCCCTTGGCCGTGCCGTCGAGCTTCGTCAGCACGAGGCCGGTGACGCCCCCGCCTTCGCGAACTCGCGCGCCTGGGCCAGCGCGTTGCCGCCCAGCGTGGCATCCAGCACCAGCAGCGTCTCGTGGGGAGCGCCGGCGATCTCGCGCGCGGCGACGCGGGACATCTTGGCCAGCTCGGCCATCAGGTTGCCCTTGGTGTGCAGCCGTCCCGCCGTGTCGACCAGGACGGTGTCGTAGCCGCGGCCGCGCGCGGCGCGCAGGCCGTCGGTCAGGACGGCCGAGGGGTCGGTGCCTTCGGGCCCGCGGTGGAAGGCGGAGCCGGTGCGCCCGGCCCAGACCTCCAGCTGCTCGGCGGCCGCGGCGCGGAAGGTGTCGGCCGCCACCATCAGCGTGGAGCGGCCGGCGGCGCGCTCGGCCCGCGCCAGCTTGCCGATGGTCGTCGTCTTGCCCACGCCGTTGACGCCGACCAGGAACACGACCCACGGCCGCGGTCCGGAGCGCTCGGTGGCGGGAGGCCGCTCCAGCTGCTTGCACAGCTCGTCGCGCAGGAGGCCGCGCATGGCCTCGCGTCCGTCCGTCCAGACCTCGCGGCTGCGCGCCCGCAGGACCCTCCATGGCCTCCTCGACCGCGGGCAGCCCCATGTCCGCGGCCAGGAGGGCCTCCTCGATCGCGTCGAGGTCGGCGGGCTCCAGCGGCCTGCGGCCGCGCAGGAGATCGCCGACGTCGGCGTTCAGGATGTCCCGGGTGCGGGACAGTCCTTTCTTGAAACGGTCCAGGAACGCGTTGGCCACCTGACGTCCTTCGGGGATCGCGCGGCGCCCTTGTCAGCGCGGGAACTGCTTCAGCATCTCGGAGGCGCGGCGGCCGGAGGCGCCGACCGGATCCTTCTTGACGACCTCTTCCAGGCGCGCCCGCGCCTCGCTGAATCCGTCCGGCACGGTAGTAGGCGTCGCCCAGCCCCAGCAGCAACGACAGGTCGCCGGGATTGTCCTTGAGCGCGCCCTCCAGCACCGGCAGGGCCTCGTCGGGACGGCCCAGGCCGACCAGCGGCTCCGCCAGGCCCGTGTGCGCGTCCACCATCGACTTGTTCTTGTTGATGGCGCTGCGGAACCAGTTGGCCGCCTCGGTGTAGTTCTTGTCCTCGAGATACGCCTGGCCCAGGTTGCGCGCCGAGAGGTCCGGCGAGGGGTTGGTCGGGTCGTTGTAGGCCGCGACGAACTCCGCCTTGCCCTCGGCCCGCTTGCCGGACAGCACCAGCGCGGTGCCCAGGTCGTTGCGCACATCCGCGTAGTACGGGTTGATCTCGAGCGACTTACAGCAATACGTAACTG
>ERZ1370068.8809-contig-7634_pt1 | contig 49715 bp, 66 predicted proteins | sample MGYA00561227_ERZ1370068 | MGnify/ENA primary metagenome ERZ1370068 (study PRJEB38410, sample SAMEA6850437) | metagenome | study: Metagenomic assessment of the ecological functions of the soil: analysis of the soil microbiota associated with the... | reverse complement strand
GGTTACGTATTGCTAATTGCGCTGCGGACGCTGCTCTTCCTGGCCGAGCGGCGGACGCGCATCGCGCGCAGTTGACCGGGCGGACGCGGACGGGGCGGACCACCCGGCGCGGGCGCAGGCCCTGGGGTGCGGGTCCGGCGCGGGCATTGGCGCGGCGGAACGCGTCGCCGCCGCGCGCGCGCGCAGCCGCCGCCGGACCGCGAGGCCTCGCGGGCGCGCTGGGCGGCCTCGGACTCGACCTTGCGGACGGCCTCTTCCAGCGACAGCCGCTCGCGGGTGATCTCGGATTCGTGAAAGCGGCGGCTGCACGCTGCGCAACTGCGCGATCAGCGCGGTGCGGGCCCGCTCATAGAGCGCACGGCGGCTCTCGCCGGGGGCACTGGGGTCCAGGCCGGCGATGGCGCGTGCGATCAGCGGGTAATAATCAGCCATTTCTCACTCAATACTGCAGGCTCATTTTGAGTCTGGCGGTAACATCTCGTTAAGCCTCGAACGGGTTCTGTACCAGAATAGTATCCTCGCGTTCGGGGCTGGTGGAAAGCAACGCGATCGGACAACCCACCAGTTCCTCGACCCGGCGCACATATTTGATGGCCTGGGCCGGCAGATCCGCCCAGGAACGGGCGTTGGCGGTCGGCTCCTTCCAGCCTTCGATCGGTCTCATAGATCGGCACCACCCGGGCCTGGGCACCCTCGCCCGCCGGCAGATGGTCGATTTCCTTGCCGTCCAGCATGTAGCCGGTGCAGACCTCGATGGTGTCGAAGCCGTCGAGAATGTCGAGTTTTGTCAGCGCCAGCCCGGTGATGCCGCAGGTGCGGACGGTCTGGCGCACCAGCACGCGCGTCGAACCAGCCGCAGCGCCGCTTGCGCCCGGTGTTGACGCCGAACTCCTTGCCGCGGCGGCCGATCTCCTCGCCGATCTCGTTGTTCAGTTCGGTCGGGAACGGGCCCTGGCCGACGCGGGTCGTATAGGCCTTGCAGATGCCGAGCACATAGCCGACCGCGCCCGGGCCCATGCCGGTGCCGGTCGCCGCCTGCGCCGCCACCGTGTTGGACGAGGTGACGTAGGGATAGGTGCCGTGGTCGACGTCGAGCAGCGCGCCCTGCGCGCCCTCGAACAGGATGCGCTTGCCCTCGCGGCGCTTGATGTCGAGCAGCCGCCACACCGTTTCGGCATAGGGCAGCAGCTTCGGCGCCAGCGCCGGTCAGCTCGTTCAGGATGCCGCCGCCGTCGATCTCGTCCAGATTGAGGCCGCGGCGCAGCGCGTTGTGATGCGCCAGCAGGCGGTCGATCTTGTGCGGCAGCGTGTCGAGGATCGGCGAGATCCATCAGGCGGATGGCGCGGCGGCCGACCTTGTCCTCATAGGCCGGGCCGATGCCGCGGCGGGTGGTGCCGATCGCGGTGGCCGCGTTGGCGGATCTCGCGCAGCGCATCGAGCTCGCGATGCAGCGGCAGGATCAGCGTGACGTTCTCGGCGACGCGCAGGTTTTCCGGGCTGATGGCGACGCCCTGGCCTTTCAGCTTTGCCACCTCGTCGAGGAAGGCCTGCGGATCGAACACCACGCCATTGCCGATCACGGCCAGCTTCGAGGGCCGCAGCACGCCGGAGGGCAGCAGCGCCAGCTTGTAGGTCTCGCCGTTGATGACGAGCGTATGGCCGGCATTGTGGCCGCCCTGGAAGCGCACGACGATATCGGCCTGCTCCGACAACCAGTCGACGATCTTGCCCTTCCCTTCGTCGCCCCACTGGGCGCCGACGACGACAACATTGGCCATTTCGAAAGTGTTCCCTGCAAATTGTGGTCCAGCATGACCTTCGGAACTGTTCCCACCCGGATCATGCTATCGTCAGTCCGGATCGAAACCGGTAGCCACTTTTCCGGATCATGCGCGTAGCTTGCCCAGCCAAAATCACGGCCGGGGCCGTTCGCATGCGAGGCAGCCCCACCGGATAAAGGAAGCGGCTGCTCTAGGCAAGCAAGAAGGCGGTTTTAGGGGCCCTTAGAAGCCGCTCCAACCCATTGATATCCCCGTAAAATTTGTGACGCGCCAGGGCGGGAGCCGCATTAACATCCGGCAACGACGGAAAGGCAATGTCGAAAACCACCCGTGCAACGCAGGCGCTGGAAAAGCTGGGCGTGAAATTCACCCTGCACGCCTACGACTACGATCCCGATGCGGCGAGCATCGGGCTGCAGGCGGCCGAAGCGCTCGGCGTTGAGCCGGCGCCGCGTGCTCGAAGACGCTGATGGCCGAGGTCGACGGCAAGCCGGTCTGCGTCGTGGTGCCGTCGGATCGCGAGGTCAGCATGAAGAAGCTGCGCCGGCGCCTTCGGCGGCAAGGCCGCCAAGATGATGCGGCCTCGGCCGATGCCGAACGGCTGACCGGCTACCATGTCGGCGGCATCAGCCCGTTCGGGCAGAAGAAGCGCGTGCCGGTCGCGATCGAGGCAGCCGGCGCTCGGCCATGCCAGCGTGTTCCTCAATGGCGGCCAGCGCGGCCTGCAGGTCGAACTCGATCCCGAACGACGCCGTGAAGGCTGCGGGCGCGATCGCGCGCGCACTCTCGTGGCGTGAGCGGGCTTCGCCTCGGCTTTTCGGCCAAGCCGCTCACGTGCTGAGTTTGGGCTGCGTCTGCGCCCATAGCATCGCCTCGATGATCGCCTTGCGCAGTTTCGGGCGCAGCTCCTCATCGCATTCGATGAACGCCAGAATGGAATTGGCGCGAACGGCAAATTGGTGGCGTGTCTTCGGCTTCGGCTTCTTCGGCCGACAATCGGCTTGTTCAAAGGAATGACCCATCGGTCTGTATGAAATTCGACCTCACGGACAGACGAAGCTGCTGAACAGCAGCGCCTGCAAAACCGTGGTCCCAGCGATCGAACGAACGTCCTGTACTGAAATTAACCCGGAATAACCCACCGCATGCGCCCGGAAAACAAACCAAGGTTGGGTCGCATGAATCAATCGTCCTTTGATTGCATATTCACCCGCCTGCTGGCAACCCCAAACAACAGGCAAGGAACAGAACAAGGCAGGCTGCATGGTCGCGATGCATCCTGCACCATTGATGAGCGGCGCAAATCCGTGTCTGTGACACGGGGCCGGGCTACATTCCGGCCCGGCGTCGATCGCCGGGCGGGCCGCGGCGCCATGAACCGGGCCTTATCCTGAAATGACGGCTACCGAACCCAGACTTCTCCGCCCGATCCGGAAACTGGCTCGCCAACCAGCCTTATCTGCTGCTCAGCATCACGGCGCTGTGCTGGGCCGGCAACGCCATCGTCGGACGGCTGGCCGCCGGCCACATCGCGCCGGTGACGCTTTCGTTCCTGCGCTGGTCGTTCGCGTTCCTGATCATCCTGCCGTTCGCCTGGAAGCATCTGGTCCGCGACTGGGCCGCGATCCGCGGCCGCCTCGGCATCATGATCGTGCTCTCCGATCACCGGCATCGGCGCGTTCAACACCCTGCAATACTGGGCGCTCGAGCACACCCAGGCGCTGAACACGCTGCTGTTGCAGTCGGCCGGGCCCGCTGGTCGGTCGCGGTGTGGTCGCTGATCGCTGCTCGGGGTGCGGCTGACGCTGGCGCAGGCCGCGGGCGTCCTGCTGTCGCTGGCCGGCGTGCTGGTCATCCTGCTGCATGGCGACCTCACCACGCTGTCGAATATCGAGTTCAACAGCGGCGACCTGATCTTCATCGTGGCGCTGGCGATCTTCGGGCTCTATTCGGTGCTGTCGCTGAAGCGCCCCGATATCCACGGCCTGTCGTTCGTCGCCTTCACCTTCGGCGCCGGCGCGGCCTGCGCCTGATCCCGCTGTTCATCTGGGAACTGTTCACGCGGCCGCTGATGCAGATCGACACGCGCAGAACCTGCTGACGCTGTTCTATGTCGCGCTGTTTCCCTCGACGATCGCCTATCTCTGCTTCAATCGCGGCGTGCAGCTGATCGGCGCCAACCGCGCCGCGCCGTTCTTCCACGTGGTGCCGGTGTTCGGAACCGTCGATGTCGATCGTCTTCCTCGGCGAGCATCCGCAGGCGTTCCACTTCATCGGCTTCGCGCTGGTGCTGACCGGGGTGTTCGTGGCGTCGCGAAAGCCCGCGTAGCGGTTGCTAGTTCAAGGCGGGCGAGGTTAAGGAGCCAGTTCGGTGACTTGCCGCCGGCAAATCCGCTATCTGCTTGAGCCTGCTTCGCCTGAGCATTTCGATGAGAGCGCGCGCCAGCAATCTGATGATCGGCACCCTGACCCTGGCCCTGATCGCCGGGTCGCTCGGCGCGTTCCTCGGCTACCAGAAGCTCGCCGGCATCAAGCAGAAGACGCCGTTCCGGGTGATCTTCGAAGGCTCGGCCTCGGGCCTGCGCAAGGGCGGCAGCGTGAATTTTGCCGGCATCCGGGTCGGCGAGGTGGTGTCGCTGAAGCTCGACCATCCGCGCCGCGTCGTGGCGCTCGCCATGATCGACGGCAACACGCCGGTGAAGAGCGACACGCAGGTCGGCCTCGAATTTCAGGGGCTGACGGGCATCGCCGCGATCTCCTTCACCGGCGGCTCCGACGAGGCGCCGCCGCCGCCAAAGGGCGCCGGACGGCATTCCCGAGCTGACCGCCGATCCGGACGGGACGCTCAACACGCAGGAAAAGATCCGCGCGGCGCTGCGCAACGTCGACAAGGTGATCGCCGACAATGAGGTGGCGGTGAAGGATACGCTGCGGAATTTCGAGACGTTTACCGCCTCGCTGTCCGGCGATGGCGAGAAGATCACCAGCATCATCGCGACCGCCGAATACGGCGTCAGCGCGCGTCGACGGCGCGCTCGATCAAGACCAAGGATTTTCTCGGCGGCCTCGCCAGCGACAAATATGGCGGCGAATTGCTGCCGACCGTGATCTCGCTGCGCGAGCTGATCGAGAGCTTCGACAAGAAGTCCGGGCTAGCTGATCGCCGAGACGCGCAAAATGCTCGGCGACGTCAGCGCAGTCCATCAACAAGGCCGGCCAGAAATTCGGCAGCGGACCGCCGCCCCGGCCGCTAGACGCTGCCTCCATCAAGAACAACCAAAAAATGGAACGCCCGACGTGCTCGACAAATCCGCCAGCCGTGACCGCGCCCGCCCGCCACCGTGACCCGCGCCGAGAGCGCGGTGCCGCGCGCTTTGCAAAAATATCTCTCGCTCGACGATTTCGAGCCGGTCGCGCGGCGCCGGATTCCGAAATTCCTCTACGGCTACATCTCCGGCGGCGCCGAGACCGACGCTGCGCGTGCGCGACAACCGCAAGGCCTTCGACGAATACGGTTTTGTGCCGCGCGTGCTCAACGACGTCTCCGGCCGCGACCAGACCACGACGCTGTTCGGCAAGACCTACGCCTCGCCGTTCGGCATTCCGCCGATGGGCTCTTCGGCGCTCTGCCGCCTATCGCGGCGACATCGTGCTGACGCGCGGCGGCAGAGACCGAGAACGTGCCGATGATTCTCAGCGCCTCGTCGCTGATCACGCTGGAGGACGTGCGCGCGCGCCAATCACGGCCGCGTGGTATCAGGCCTATCTCGCAGGCCTGCCGGAACGCGATCGAGCCGCTGGTCGATCGCGTGGCGGCGGCCGGCTACGACACCTTCGTCGTCACCGCCGACGTGCCGGTGCCGCCCAACCGCGAGAACAACATCCGCAACGGCTTTCAGGTGCCGCTCGCGATCACGCCGCGCGTGTCCTGGGATACGGTCACGCATCCGCACTGGCTGTTCGGCACCTGGGCGCGCACCGTGAAGAATTTCGGCATGCCGCATTTCGAGAACATGGACGCCAAGCGCGGCCCGCCGGTGCTGGCGAAAAACCTGATGCGCAATATCGGCGCACCGCGACCAGCTCGCCTGGAAGCATGTCGAACTGATCCGCAAGACGCTGGAAGGGCAAGCTCGTCGTCAAGGGACTGGTCTCGCCGGCGGATGCGCGCATCGCGCGCGAGAGCGGCGTCGACGGCGTGATGCTGTCCAACCATGGCGGCCGCCAGCTCGACTACACCGATGTCGGGCCTGCGCACGCTGCCGGAGATCGCGGCTGAAGCCAAGGGCATGACGATCATGGTCGATGGCGGCATCCGCCGCGGCACCGACGTGATCAAGGCGCTTAGCGCTCGGCGCGCACTTCGTCTGGATCGGCCGCCCGTTCCTCTATGCCGCGATCGCCGGCGGCGAAGCCGGCGTGCAGCGCGCGATCACGCTGCTGCAAGCCGAGATCGACCGCGACCTGGCGCTGCTCGGCATTCGCTCGATCAGCGAGATCACGCCGGACCTGGTGAGGAAGTTTTGAGAGCGCCTGAAGTCGTAGCCCGTGATGCGAGCGCGAGCGACAATCCGGGGACTCTCCAGTGCAGAATGGTGCATGGCTGTCGCGGATTGCGCTGCGGCTCCATGCCGGGCTCACCGCGATCTTGAACTTGCTGTAGGCCTCGCTTGGTCGCGATGATCACGTGCTCGGCGCAGCCGTTGGTGCGGTGCGGGTCGCAGCGGTTCTCGTAGTCTGCCGACGTCATCATGTCGATGAAGGCGGCCACGGACGGATAATACACCAGCGCCAGATAGTCCCATTGATTGCCGGCCTCGCGCGCCGAGCGCGACCGCCTTGGCGTCGCCGGTCCACAACAGCGTGCCGCCGCGCGCCTTGATCATCGGCACGGTGAGCGCGCTGTAGCGCAGATAAGCATCCCAGCCCGATCCGTCGCCGTCGAGCGAGCGCTCGCGAAACCGCATCAGGTTCACCATCACGACCGGCGCCTGATGCTCAAGCTCCTTGCAGGCCTCTGACATTCAACAGATCCACGCCCATGACGGCGCTCCTCGATGGCATCCACGACAATTCAGGACATTGTAGCATTGCATGCACGGGACTTGTCGCGCGGCGCAAATCCGGCACAACTCGCCACGAGATCATGACCCAGCCCGCGCCAACGCCGCCTGCCCTCGATCCGGTCCGGATGGCTCAACAACCAGCCCTATCTGCTGCTCAGCCTGACCTCGCTGTTCTGGGCCGGCAACATCGTGCTGGCGCGCCATGTCGCCGGCCACGTGCCGCCGCTGACGCTGTCCTGCGTCCGCTGGATCGGCACCTTTCTGATCCTGCTGCCGTTCGCCTGGCCGCATCTGAAGCGCGACTGGCCGGTGCTGCGCGCGCATCTGCCGATGATGCTGTTCCTGTCGGCGATCGGATTCGCCTACAACAACGCGATCTCCTACTGGGCGCTGCAATATACCGAGGCGCTGAACGCGCTGCTGATCCAGTCGTCGGGACCGCTGTTCGTGGCGCTGTGGTCGCTGGCGCTGTTCGGCGTCCGCCTGACCGGCGCGCAACTCGCCGGCATCACCATCTCGCTCGCGGGCGTCCTGACCATCATCCTGCGCGGCGATTTCGAGCGCGCTCGCCAGCATCAGCTTCAACAAGCGGCGACCTGATGTTTGCCGAGCTTCGCTGGTGTCGTTCGGGCTGTATTCGGCGCTGATGCCGCGCCGGCCGGTGACGCACGCATTGTCGCTGATTTCCTTCACCACCTGCTGCGGCGCGCTGATGCTGGTGCCGTTCTCGATCTGGGAATATCTCGACCGGCGCGACGCTGAAGTTCGACTTCGTCTCGATGGCGACGCTGGGCTATGTCGTGATCTTTCCCTCGACGCTGGCCTATCTGTTCTTCAACCGCGGCCTCGCGCTGATCGGCCCGAACCGCGCCGCGCCGTTCTTTCATCTGGTGCCGGTGTTCGGCTCGGCGATGGCGATCCTGCTGCTCGGCGAGCAGCTGCGGCTGTTTCACCTGGTCGGCTATGCGCTGGTGCTGGCCGGGCGTGGTGATCGCCTCGCGGCGGGCCTCGGCGACGGCGTAAGAAGGCTTGAGCGCGTCCTGCGGCGTGGCGTCGCTACCGGCTTCCGCTTTGATCCCAGGCAGGCTAGCTTGCCGGCCAATCGATCAAAAGACAACCTGAGGAAACGACCATATGTTCGCGCTTTGCAAACGGTACCGGCACCTCGCCGCGGCGGCACCCTGATGCTGCGCGCTGGTCGCCACGGCTTCCGCGCAAGCGCCCCTATCCGAACCGCAACATCACGCTGGTGCTGCCGTTCGCCGCCGGCAGCGGCACCGACACCACGACGCGCCTGATCGGGAAAGAACTCGGCGTCGCGCTCGGCGTCGGCATGGTGATCGACAACAAGGCGGGCGCCAACGGCTCGATCGCGGCGAGCTATGTCGCCCGCTCCGCGCCCGACGGCTACACGCTGTTCGTGACGACCAACACGTCGCATTCGGCAAATCCGTATCTGCTGAAGAACATGAGCTACGATCCGGTCAAGGATTTCACCCCGATCGCGCGGACCGGCGACCTGCCCTTCATGCTGGTGATCCATCCGGACATTCCGGCCAATTCGGTGGCCGAACTGATCGCGCTGGCCAAGAAGGAGCCGGGCAAATACTCCTACGCCAGCGGCAGTTCGCTCGGCGATCGTGTCGGGCGCGACGTTCGCCCGCCTCGCCGGGATCGATCTGCTGCACGTCCCCTACAAGAGCTCGCCGCCGGCTCTGACCGACGTGATCGCCGGCCGCGTCTCGATGATGTTCATCGACGTCCCGACCGGCCTGCCCCACGTCAACGCCAAGGCGCTGAAGGCGCTGGCCGTCACCACCAAGCAACCTTCGGCGCTGCTGCCGCATCTGCCGACCATGGACGCCACGGTGAAGGGTTTCGATATCACCTCGTGGCAGGGCTATTTCGGCCCGGCCAACATGCCGAAGGATATCGTCACCAGGCTGAACGCGGAAATCCGCAAGGTCATCGAACGGCCCGACATCAAGAGCCAGCTCGCCGAGCGCGGCATGGAGGCGTTCTCCGGCACGCCGGAAGAGTTCGACGCCTTCGTGAAGGAGCAGCTCGTGCTGTGGGAGAAGCTGATCACGGACGCCGGGATCGAGAAGCAGTGCAAGCGGACCTGGCGCCGCCAACAGTGTCATCGTCCGCCTTGTGCGCAATTGCGCACTGGAGCGGACGATGACATACCTACACCTGTCGGAGTCGATCGCTAACGGCGGGCGCACCATTAGCCGGCAGTTCTACTTCGTTGATTTCGTGAACCCAGAATTCGGCTGCCGCCTTCTTCTGCGCTCTCCGCTTTTTGGTTGCGGTCTCGAGTGACCTCAGCGGCTGCAGTTGCGTGTTGAGGGTGTTTTTCAGCAAACCTCGAGACGGTCCTGATACTCGCGTTCGCTAATCCGATCTTTGTACTTCATCGCCTCACTCCACTATCATGGCCATTACGCAACGCACTTCGTGACGATCATCCGCGCCGAGAGAAAGGCCGCACGGTCCCGTTGGGGCTGGCGAAAACACGGAGCCGTGCGGGTCATCGCACTACGCACACGGGTTGGAGGATCGGTGCGTAGGCAATCAGCCGGCGCTGCTTGTCAAAATTAGCGTCCGGTTCAAACACTGCAACGCAAGGTTAGATGCACGATTTGCGACAGCGTCACTGTCCGATCATCACGCCGGCGCAGCTCTGCCGGAGTTGCACGATGTTCGCGAATCTTCATTTGGCCGCAGTTGTCAATCGGAGTGCAAAATTACCGCAAGAAAAATAAAATCTCTAACGAAGTCAGATTATTGGATTGTGATTTGATGGGGAAGATTTGTGTTCCATGATTGCCCCTGTGAATATGCCAGGAGGAGGGCGAACACCTCTTTACCCTCGTGCAGCCCATGTATCCGCAGATGGTCGAAATCGCTCTCCACGAACTTCCACGCGTCGACTTGCTGCGAGTTCAACTGCGCGAGTCCGCCAGCTTCGTAGGGTGGGCAAAGCGCAAGCGTGCCCACCATTCACGCCATGACTCGTTGATGGATGGTGGGCACGGCGCAAGGGCGCCTTTGCCCACCCTACTGATCCCGCTTACGCCGCGCGCACCTTGCCCAGGAATTCGTCGACCGCGCTGCGCAGCATGCCGGACTGGTTGTCGAGTTCGCGGGCGTTCGACAGCACCTCGGACGCCGCCTTGCCGGTCGCCGCCGCCGCCGTGGTGACGCCGCCGATATGGGCGGAGATCTCGCTTCGATCCGGCCGCCACCGACTGAATGTTGCGGGCGATCTCGCGCGTCGCGTCGCCCTGCTGGTCGATCGGCGGTCGAGATGCAGACCGTGATCTCGCTCATCTGCGCGATGGTTTCGGTGATGCCGCCGATCGAGGCCACCGCCTCGCTGGTCGAGGCCTGCATGGCCGCGACCTGCGGCGGAGATTTCCTCGGTCGCCTTCGCGGTCTGGTTGGCGAGCGCCTTCACCTCGGACGCGACGACCGCAAAGCCGCGGCCGGATCTCGCCGGCGCGCGCCGCTTCGATGGTGGCGTTGAGCGCGAGCAGATTGGTTTGCGCGGCGATCGAGTGGATCAGCTTGACCACTTCGCCGATCTTCTCGGCGCCGGTCGAGAGCGCGCTGACGGTGGCGTTGGTGCGCTCGGCATCGCCGACCGCCTTGCTGGCGATCTCGCTGGAGCGCGCCACCTGGCGGGAAATCTCGGCGACCGAGCTGGAAAGCTCTTCGGCGGCGGACGCGACCGTGCCGACATTGTTCGGACGAACGCTGCGATGCCGCGCCGACCGTCGCGGCGCGCGCGCTGGCGTCGCTGGCGGTCGCTGTCATGGACTGCGCGGTGGTCTGCATGCCCGCGGCCGCCGTCGACACCGAGCGGACGATGCCGGTCACGCTGCGTTCGAAGTCGCTGGCGATGCTTCTCCATCGCCGCGCGGCGCTCGGCCGCGGCGCGCGCCTGCGTCTCGGCTTCCGCCTGTTCGAGCCCGCGGATACGCACGCGCATTGTCCTTGAAGATCTGGACGGTCGCGGCCATCGCGCCGACCTCGTCGCCGCGGCCGACGCCGGGAATTTCGCCGTCGAGCTTGCCCCATCGGCCAGCGCCTGCATGCGGGCGCCGAGCTGACCGAGCGGCTTGGAGATGCTGCGGCCGATCATCCAGGCGATGCTGCCGGAAATCACGGCGATGCCGAGAATGGCGAGCCCGAGCACCCAGACGATCGGCCTCAGCTTGGCGTCGAGATCGTCGAGATAGGCGCCGGTGCCGAGATACATGTCGAAGCCGGGGACGGCGACGGCGTAGCCGATCTTGCGGATCGGCTTTTCCTCGCCGGGCTTCACGTATTCGTAGGTCAGCAGGATCGAGCCGTTGGCCTTCGACGCCGTCCATCAATTCCTGGGACAGCTTGCGGCCGTTGGTCACCACGTCCATGCGATTGGTGCCGACCTGCTTGGGATCGGGCGCCATCACCGTGATGCCGTCATAGCCGGTGCCGAACAGATAGCCGGCGCCCTTGTCGTAGGTCATGGAATTGGCGCGGCGGCCGAATTCGGCCAGCGCGGCTTCCTTGGTCATCTGCGCCGGCATCGACCTGCTTCTGCAGTCCGGCCGCCATGTTGAGCGCCATTTCGACGATCGACTTGAGTCTGGTCGATGCGCGCGTTCAGCATCTCGCGCTGCATCAGATAGCCCGCGAGAAGCGCCGGCGACGCAAAGGCCGAGCAAGCGTCACACCCACCAAAATACCGAGCTTGGGGGTGATCTTCAGGTTGGTCAGCTTCACGGGGGCTCTCCGGGGAATGAGCGCAGGGCGCGCGATTGGCGGATTGATTCGCCGCACGTTATGTGAGACCCTTTAGCGCTTGGTTACGAAGTCTCCCGGTAGAACTCCGACGACGCAAAAAGCCGATGCTCGGCAGCCAGCACCGGGAATTGTGCGCGAAGCTGCGTCAAGACGCTAAGAATCGAGCGGCGACGGTGCCGCGCGCCATAACCAACACCGAAGAGTCAAATCGGGAGCAGGAAATGCCGAAATTCAGGGTGCGTGACGCCGAAGGGCGCGAGTTTCACGGTCGCCGGCGGCGGCTACGATTATGAAAAGGAGGCGCTCGATCCGATCGGCGCCGAGATCGTCGAGGCGCCGGCCAACGAGGCGGAATTCATCGCCGCCGCCAGCAGACCGCCGACGCCGATCTACGCCAAGGGCATGCCGGATCACCAAGGCGGTCATCGACGCGCTTGGAAAACTGCAAGGTCATCACGCTCGGCAGCGTCGGCGTCGACAGCGTCGACGTCAAGGCCGCCACCGCCCGCGGCATCCCCGTCACCAACATCCCCGACACCTTCATCGAGGAAGTCGCCGACCACGCCATGATGCTGCTGCTGGCGGGCTTCCGCCGGCTGGTCGAGCAGGACAAGATGGTGCGCGAGCGGCCGCTGGTCCGAAGGCCGCCCGGCAGCTGCTGAAGATCCCGCGGCTGATGGGCCAGACGCTCGGCTTCATCTCGCTTCGGCCGGGTGGCGCGCGCGGTCGCCAAGCGCGCCGCGCCGTTCGGCTTGCGCATGATGGCCTACGATCCCTTCATCCAGGAAACGCTGATCTCCGACCATGGCGTGATCCCGGCGACGCTGTCGGAGGTGCTGTCGCAGTCGGATTTCGTCTCGATGCACGCGCCGGCGCGGCCCGAGGTGCATCACATGCTCGGCGAGAAGCACTTCAGGCAGATGAAGAAGAGCGCGATCTTCATCAATACCGGCCGCGGCCCGACCGTGGACGAGGAAGCGCTGATCAAGGCGCTGCAGGAGGGCTGGATCGCGCATGCCGCGCTCGACGTGCTGGAGAAGGAGCCGCCGTCGCACAACAACCCGATGCTGGGCATGGAAAACGTCACCCTGACCGCGCATGTCGCCTCCGGCCTCGGCACGTTTCGACGAGGCGCGCAAGCGCCGCGTGGGCTACGAATTGTCACTGGTGCTGTCAGGCATGTGGCCGGTAAGCTGCGTCAATCCGTCGGTGCTGCAGAATACCTCGCTTCGACGCTGGCAACCCGTCAGCATGGATCGCGGCCCGAACAGCTAACGCGGTTTCGCAGTTCATCGGCGATTCAACGCCGGGAACGTGAAAACAGGGAGAGATGCATGAGCGAACGACATCACCCGCCGTGATGCGCTGGCTTTGGGCGTTTCCGCCGCCGCGCTGGCCGCGACCGGCGCTTCGGCGCAGACCGCATCCGACATCAAGGCCGCCGACGTTCCCGCGCCGGCGCTCGCCGATCGAAAAAGGCGCCAGCCTGCGCATGCTGCGCCCGGTGCGCTTCGTGCAAGGCCGACGAAGACGTGTTCCGCGCCAATGCCGCAAAATTCACCGAGAAGACCGGCGTCGAGGTCAAGGTCGACTTCGTCGGCTGGGAAGACATCAACCAGCAGACCGCGGTGACCTCGAACTCCGGCGCCGGCCCCGACATCATCATCGGCTTCTCGGATGCGCCGCACATCTACGTCGACAAGCTGATCGAGCTGACCGACGTCGCCGACTATCTCGGCAAGCGCTATGGCGGCTGGCTGCAGTCTCGCGCAGAAATACGGCAAGCGCAACAAGAGCAACGCCTGGATCGGATTGCCGTTCGGCGCCAGCGCGCGGCCCGCTGATCTACCGCAAATCGATCCTGCAATCGGTCGGCTACGACAAGGTTCCGGACGATCATGCCGGGTATTCTCGAACTCTGCAAGAAGCTGCAGAAGGCCGGCAAGCCCGCGGGCTTCGCGCTCGGCAACGCCGGTCGGCGACGGCAACGGCTTTGCCAAGCTGGCTGTTGTGGTCGCACAACGCCTCGCTGCTGGATGAAGAAGGCAACGTCATCATCAACAGCAAGGAGACGATCGCCGCGCTCAAATATCTGAAGGAGCTGTACCCGACCTTCATCCCCGGCACGCCGTCCTGGAACGACGTCAGCAACAACCGCGCCTACTCGGCGCAGGAAATCTCGCTGACCGCCAACGGCGTCTCGCTGTATTTCTCGCTGAAGAACGATCCGGCGACCGGCGGCGATCGCCGAAGACAGCGAGCATCAGTTGCTGCCGAAGGGCCTGGCGCAAGATCTCGCCGATGGGCGGGCTGACGCTGAACGCCATGGTGTTCAAGCACAGCCCGTATCCCAACGCCGCAAAGGCGTTCCTGCAATTCATGCTGGAGAAGGAACAATACGAGCCGTGGCTCAACGCCAACTCGCGGCTATTGGTCGCAGCCGCTCGCCGCCTATGCCGACGCCGCGGTGTGGTCCGGCGATCCCAAGGTCAAGATCTTCAAGGACACCATGAAGAGCACCTATTACGACGGCTACAAGGGCCCGATCTCGACGGCGACCGGCGCCGTCAACGCCGACTACGTGCTGGTGCAGATGTGCGCGTCGGTTGCGACCGGCGCCGCGACGCCGGAGGCCGCCGCCGCGGAAGCGGAGCGCCGCGCCAAGCGGTACTTCCGGCGCAGGTCGCAGCGGCCAGTGAAGCCGTCATTGCGGAGCGAACGCGAAGCAATCCAGAGCTCCGATCAGAGCAATCTGGATTCGATGCTTCGCTATCGCTCCTCGCAATGACGACGACGCAGCTCAGGACGAGCCTCTGATGTCTGTAACGACACTACTCACCGCACATCGTACGCTGGTGCACCGGCAGCCGGGCTGGATCGTCGCGGCTGTTCGACTACAAGCCGTTCCTGATCGTGATGTGCCTGACGCCCGCGATCGGGCTGCTGGCGGTGTTCCTCACCTATCCGCTCGGCCTCGGCATCTGGCTCGCCTTCACCGACACCACCATCGGCCGGCGCGGCGTCGTTCGTCGGCTTCGAGAATTTCCAGTATCTGCTGGACCGATCCCCTGTGGTGGAGCGCGGTGTTCTACAGCGTGTTCTACACGGCGATCGCGACCGTTCGGAAAATTCGCGCTCGGCTTCTGGCTGGCGCTGCTGCTCAACAACCACTTCCCGTTCAAGAGCCTGCTGCGCGCCATCATGCTGCTGCCCTGGATCGTGCCGACGGTGCTGTCGGCGCTGGCGTTCTGGTGGATCTACGATCCGCAGTTCTCGATCATCTCCTATCTGCTGGTCGACGTGCTGCACATCCGCACCACCAATATCGACTTCCTCGGCACGCCCTGGCCGGCGCGGTTCTCGCTGATCGCGGCCAACATCTGGCGCGGCATTCCCGTTCGTCGCGATCTCGCTGCTGGCGGGCCTGCAGACCATCTCGCCCTCGCTCTACGAGGCGGCGATGCTGGACGGCGCCAGCGCCTGGCAGCGCTTCCGCTACATCACCTTCCCGATGATGCTGCCGATCCTGGCGATCGTGATGACGTTCTCGATCATCTTCACCTTCACCGACTTCCAGCTGGTCTACGCCATCACCCGCGGCGGGCCGGTCAACTCGACGCATCTGCTGGCGACGCTGGCGTTCCAGCGCGGCATCGCCGGCGGCGAGCTCGGCGAGGGTGCGGCGATCGCGGTGTCGATGATCCCGTTCCTCGTGTTCGCGACGTTGTTCAGCTACTTCGGCCTCGCGCGCCGCAAATGGCAGCAGGGAGAAGCCAATGACTGACGTAGCCGCCTCACCAGGCAACACGCAACGTCGCCAGCGCCACGCCGGACACGATGGCGTGGGATTCGCGCGCGCGGCGGGTGATGATGATCTATCTGCCGCTGTCCTGCTTCGTGCTGATCCTGCTGTTCCCGTTCTACTGGATGGCGATCACCTCGTTCAAACCGAACGCGGAGCTGCTGAACTACAAGGAGCACAACCCGTTCTGGATCACCTCGCCGACGCTCGCGCATATCAAGCATCTGCTGTTCAACACCGCCTATCCGACGCTGGCTGAAGACCACGATGTTCGTGGCGGTCGGCTCGACCTTCCTGTCGCTGTTCGCCTCAGCACGCTCGCGGCCTATGCGATCGAGCGGCTGCGCTTCCGCGGCAGCCCCTATGTCGGGCTCGGCATCTACCTCGCCTATCTGGTGCCGCCGTCGATCCTGTTCATTCCGCTGGCCACCGTGATCGTGCAGTTCGGCCTGTTCGACACGCCGCTGGCGCTGATCCTGGTGTATCCGACCTTCCTGGTGCCGTTCTGCACCTGGCTCCTGATCGGCTATTTCAAGTCGATCCCCTATGAGCTGGAGGAATGCGCGCTGGTCGACGGCGCGACGCGGCTGCAGATCCTGCGGCGGATCACGCTGCCGCTCGCGGTGCCCGGCCTGATCTCGGCCGGCATCTTCTCCTTCACGCTGTCGTGGAACGAGTTCATCTACGCGCTCGCCTTCATCCAGAGCAGCGCCAACAAGACCGTGCCGGTCGCGATCCTGACCGAACTCGTCTCCGGCGACGTCTACCAGTGGGGCGCGCTGATGGCGGGCTCGCTGCTCGGCTCGCTGCCGGTCGCGCTGTTCTACTCGCTGTTCGTCGACTACTACGTCTCGTCGCTGACCGGCGCGGTGAAGGAATAAGGTTCAGCGGATATAGAACGCCACCGGCGCGCTGAAGCTGGCATCGAGAACTGCTTCACGTCCGGCAGGGAACGCGCGGAAACGGCTGGGCGCGGCGCACCATCGCCAGCGTCTCGGCATCGAGCGCCGAGATGACCTGACGAGCCGCCGAGGCCGACGCGAAAGCACCTGACCGCTGCGGCTGAGCGTGAAGCTGACCCGCGCAGGCGCCCTGCTGGCCGGCAGCTTTGGCGGCGGGCGGATATTGCTTGAAGCGCTGCAGATGGGCGGCGACCATCTGCCGGTAGGAAGCAACGGCCGCCGCGGATGCGCCGGCGCTGGCGGCGGACGCGGCCGGCGCCTGGCGCTCGGCCTTGGATGAGGCCGTCGTGCGCGGCGCAGGCGGCGCCTCGGTCGGCTTCTTGGCGTCCGCGCGAACCACCTTCGGCTTGACCGGCGTCGGCTTCATGCTCCGGGACCGACTTGGCGGGCTCCGGCTTCGGCGGCGTCGGCTCCGCCTTCTGCTCCGGCGGCGCGACGACCTCGGGCTTTTCCTGCGGCGGGGTCGGCGCGATCTGTTCCTGCACGGCTTCCGCCATCGCCGGCTCCGGCGGCGAGGCATCGGCCTGCTGCATCACGGGTCCCGGCGCGAGATCCATCTGCGTCGGCTGCGGCGCGGCGAGAAACCGGCGCCATGTCGACCATGATCGCAGGCAGCGAGACGCCCGGCACCGGCCGCTGCGTGTACCAGTTCAACGCCAACGCGATCAGCGCGGCATGCGCGGCCGCGATCGCGAAGCGCCGAGGCGCCCCAGCGCCGGACGGCGGCCTGGTCGGAGACCTCGTGCAGCGCGAACGCGTTCATGGCGATCAGCTCCGCCCGTCGAGGCCGACCAGCGCGATCTTGAGATAGCCGGCGTTGCGCAACAGGTTCATCACCTCCATCAGGTCGCCATAGCTGACGCGCCTTGTCGGCGCGCAGATAGATGCGCTCGTCCTTGTCTGCCCTTGCGTGGCGCGCGTCGAGCGTGGCGGTCAGCGTGTCGCGCGCAATGACGTCCTCGCCGACGGCGACCGAAAGATCCGGCTTCACCGTGACGAACACCGGCTTGTCCGGGCGCGGCTGCTGGCTCGACCGCGCTGGCCGGCAGATTGACGCCGAGATCGACGGTGGCGAGCGGCGCGGCCGACCATGAAGATGATCAGGAGCACCAGCATCACGTCGATGAACGGCGTGACGTTGATCTCGTGCGCCTCGACAAGATCGTCGGCGCCGCCGCGCGCCCGTCCGCCGATTGCGTTGACCCGAGCTTGACGCCCATCGCTCACACTCCGTCGCTCACTCGGCGGCGCGCCAGGCGGAACGAGCCGCGGTCGCCCTCGCGGCTGATCAGCAGCAGCACCATCGCCGAGGCGTCGCCGAGCAGCGCGCGATGGGCCGCGATCGATGCGGGTGAGATGGTTGTAGATCACGACCGCCGGGATCGCCGCCACGAGGCCGAGCGCGGTCGCCAGCAACGCTTCCGCGATGCCGGGCGCGACGACGGCGAGATTGGTGGTGTGCGGCCTCGGAAATGCCGATGAACGAATTCATGATGCCCCAGACCGTGCCGAACAGGCCGACGAACGGCGCGGTGGCGCCGATGGTGGCGAGCACGCCGGTGCCGCGCGCGATCTGCCGCGACATCGCGGCCTCGACCCGCTCCAGCCGCAGCGCGACGCGCTCCTTGAGGCCGTCGTCGAAATGACCGCCGGAGAGAGGCTGGCCTCGCGCGCGGCGGACTGGATGATCTGCGCCACGGCGTCGCGGCCGCCGCGGGCTTGCCTGCTCGGCTTTGGCCAGCACCGTATCGGTTTCCAGCAGGCTCAGGCGCCGTCCTGGCGGTCGCGGTCTTGCGGCGGAGCTTCGATGGTCTTGGCCAGCCAGATCGTCCACGTCACCAGCGAGGCGAAGGCCAGCCCGACCATGACCGCCTGCACCACGACGTCCGGCATTCACGAACATGTTCCAGGGCGACAGGTTGCGCGGCAGCAGCGCGGCGTCGGTGGCGGCCAGCGCCGCCCCCGGCAAGGCAGCCACGCCGCCGGCCGCCGCCACACCAGCGGATCCATCAACAGTCCTGAGCACCTTCTGGCTGCATGATCACCTCCCGGACTGACAATGCGGATCGGGCTACGCCGCGCGCGGCCGGCGCGATCCTGTCCGCCAAGCGCATGAAAGCGCTGCAAGCTGGTCGCCGCGCAGCGCGCGCGTCTCGTCGCGGCCGACGAACACCTTGAACATGATGCCGCCATCGACATTGATGAACGCGATGAAGGCCGACGATTTGCCCCATGAACGGCCGCTCGACAAAGGCGACACGCCGCGCAGCGTTCGTGCCGGAGATGGCCGTGCAGCCCTTCGGCTGCATCAGGTTGAAATAGCCGCGGCCGACCTCGCCCGCCGGGATCGCGCCGGTGAATCTCGAAGATCGCATCGTCGGTGTGGACGATCAGCGTCACCTCGCCCCATTGCGCGACGTCGTTCATCGCAGCGGCAAACTCGCCGCCGGCGCCGATCCGCACCATCGTTTCCGGCAGCGCCTCGAGCACGCGCGCGGCGTGACCTTCCGCTCCCGCGCCACGTCCTCGATGACCGCGCCCGGATTCTCCGGCCATATGCGCCTTGAGGTCGGCGAGCTCCGTGCTCAACATCGCACCTCCCGTTAAGCGGCGGCGCTGGATTTGCGCTCGCTCAGGATCACCTCGAATCCCTCGAACTTGGGATGGCCGAGATAGAGGCTTTCGCCGGTCTTGTTGTCGGCGCGGGCGTGCGCGCGGCGGAACTCTTCCGATTTGGTCCAGGCTTCGAACGCGGCCTTGTCGACCCAGGTCGTATGCGACGAATACAGCGTGTGATCCTCGGCGACGGGGCCCTTGAGCAGGTGAAACTCGACGAAGCCGGCCATGTTGCTGAGATAGGGATTCTCGGCTGCGCCAGACGGTCTCGAACGCCGCTTCAGAGCCGATCTTCACCTGGAACCGGTTCATTGCGATAAACATTTGAAATCTCCTTGCTGGGTTGCTGGGGTGCGCCTGGCGTACCGATTGAGTTGGTTGGAAACATGAACGCGCCGCAGCCGCGCTGGAGCATCAGCGCGGCCCGGCGGCAACTTGGATCGGTTGGTCAGCTCGTCGAATTACGCTCCGCCAAAATGAATCTTCAATCCGGCCTTGTAGACCCTGCCCGGTCCGGGGCTCGACCACAGCACGTCGTTCTGCGTGGTGCCGTCGGTCGAACTGCCGGGGATCGCATAAGGCCGGTAGTACTGGTTCAACAGATTGTCGATCGACGCCGTGAACGTGATGTCCTTGGTCGCATGCCAGGTCAGGTACAGGTTGACCAGCTCATACCCGGTCGAGGGCAGATAGCCGGCGGGCATGTCGTTGTTGGCGCCGAACGAGGACCACTGCGCCGCCAGGATCAGCCTGCGGTCGAGCAGCCGCACGCCGCCGGTCGTGGTGATCTTGCGCGGCGTGATGGTCGCAAGCCCGATATTGGTCGCGACGTTCTTGCCGCGGATCAGGTGGCCGGCGACGCCGACATACCACAGGCCGGCATCGTACATCGTCTCGGCCTCGAAGCCCTCGATCCGGGCGTGCGCGATGTTCTGGTACTGGAAGAACTGGCTGAACGAGGCCGGAACGGCGGCACCGGCGGAACCGGCGTCGAAGGCGACGAGGTCGATATAGTCGTCGATGTCGTTGCGGAACACGTTGAACTTGCCGCGGAAGCTGTCATCGGCGGCGAAGATGCCGTCATATTTCAGGTTGAGGCCGAGCTTCCTTGTTCTTGCCGACCTCCGGCCGCAGGTTCGGATTGGGCAGGAAGCAGAACAGTCCGACGGTGCCGTCCGGACAAGGGAAGAAGGCCGGGCCGCCACCGGTGGCGTGCGCACCGGCAGATCAGCGTCTCCGTGATCGAGGGCGCGCGATAACCTTCGGCATAGCTGACATAGGGCGTGAAGCCCGGCCACCGGCGTCACGCCGACGGTGATCTTCGGCGAGAAGCGGTCGCCGCCGCCACCGGTCGCCACCGTCCGGCGAGTCGCAGATCGTAGCGATCGTAGCGGATCGCGCTGACGACCTCGAGCCAGGTCGAATAGTTCTGCTTCAACTGCGCGAAGCCGCCGGAAACGGTGCGCTGGCCACCGGGCGTCGTGATGTTGGAATTGCCGCGGCTGTCGAACGTGCTCACGTCGTCCTGAAACGCATCGAACCCGTAGCGTCACCGCGTTGCGCCAGTCGCCGACATTGAACCGCGTCGTGTTGTAGACGTCGATGCCGACCGTATCGAGCAAATAGCCGCGCTTGTCGCCGACACAGCCCGAAATGTTGTTGCCGGTGTTGCCGCCGCCGCAAAAGGCCGCCGCTGGCGTGCGGTTAGTGAAAGGTCTTGATCTGGTCGTTGTCGGTACGGTTGCCGTACAGCGATCGCATTCCAGTCGAACAGATTGTCGTCCGGCCTGCTGTATTTCCAGGTCAGCGTGCCCGTGTAGTTCTTCGCGTCCGGACGCGTAGACCGACGAGCCCTGAAACAGCGCGCTGCGCTGCGCCGTCGTCGCTATCGGCCCGCGATTGAACTGACCGATGCTGTACTGGTAATCCTGGAACACGCCGCCGAGCTTGATCTCGTGGCCTTCGGCGGGACGCACGGTGAGCTTCATCAGGCCGGCAGCGAGTTCGTTGCCGGTAGTTGCCGATCTCCGGTGCCGTTGCCGTCCTTGTAGTTGCCCTGCGTGCGATAGACCGCGCCGCCGAAAACATCGACATTGGGATCGGCGCGCACGCCGCCGAAGATCGAGCCGAGGCCGCGAGCACTGTTGGTGCCGCCGGAGCCGGTCATGTCGACGCCCCAGCGCTCGCCGGGACGCACGACGTCGTTGATGTCCTTGGTGCGGAACGACACCACGCCGCCGATCGCGCCGGAGCCGTAGATGTTCGCGGTCGGGCCGCGCACGACATCGACGCCGCCGACCAGTTCCGGATCGAGGAAGAACGAGCCGTTGGCGTTGTGGCCGGTGCGCTGGTAGTTCTGCCGCGCGCCGTCGACGACGACAGCGACGCGGCCGAAATCCTGCAGGCCGCGGATGTTGATGACGGTCGCGGGATCGTCGCCGCGCTCCTGAAACGACACGCCGGGCACGTTGTAGAAGATATCGGACAGCCGGTTCGGCTGCAGGCCCTGGATCTGCTCCAGCGTCACCAGCGCTGACCGGCGCCAGCGCGTCGATCGCGCGCTCCTCGGTCTTCGAGGCCGCCACCGTGATCGTATCGAGCGACTGCACCGGTCCAGCGCCGATCTGCGCCCGCGCATTCATGCACCGGCGCTGCTGCCTGCGCATCCTGCTGCGGCTTGGCTGGCTTGCGTTTGGCCTGCTTCTGCTTTTTCTGCTCGGCAGAGCGCGCGACGGCCTCCGCTTCCAGCCGTCTGCGTGAACGCGGCGCCTGACGACATCAATGCGAACGAAAATGCCGACGCGCCCAAAACCAAGGCGCGCGAATGCCTAGCCCCGAAAGCCATACTGCCCCAACCTGTTGATCTGTGTCTTGGGTTTGGCTGGCGGGCGCCGCTGACGAACGCGGCTGCTTGCTGGCTACCAATTTTCGCGACCGGGCACCCCGCTCGTATCGCGTTCATCTTGGTTACGCCGCGTTGCGGGAACGGTCAATAACGGCACGGCGCACTTTATATCGATTGTAAATTGCAGCAGTTGGATTGCGCGTCGATCCAATCTATACAAGCAGCTGGTCGGAAACATCGGGGACGCAACAGCAATTATGACGGCACCTTCAGGAGACAATGTCGGAGGCGCCGGAAAACATGCCGAAAATCCGCCGTCTGCGACGCGCCTTCTCACCATGAACGGCAGCCGGATCGACAGCCGCGAGCTGTTCGCGACCGAGCGCGAAATCATCATCGCGCATGGCGAGGACAATTATCGCCTGCGGCTGACGTCGCAGAACAAGCTGATCCTGACCAAGTGACACGTGAACCGGCAATGACAATTTGTCGCACGCTCGCACTATCGGCCGCCACCTGCGGCTTCCTGCTCGGCGGCGCGGCCATCGCCGCGGGCATTACGGTGCATGATGCCCGCAACCGCGACGTCACGATCGCAGACCCGGCGCGGATCGTGTCGATCGGCGGCGCGATCACCGAAATTCTCTACGCGTTGGGTTTCGAGGACCGCCTCGCCGGCGTCGACACCACAAGCCTCTATCCGGCCGCGCGCGCGCGCGACAAGCCGAATGTCGGCTATATGCGCCAGCTTTCGGCCGAAGGCGTGCTCGGGCTCAATCCCTCGCTGGTGCTCGCCGTGCAGGGCTCCGGGCCGAAGGAGACCATGGACGTGCTGGAAGCGGCCAAGGTGCCGCTGGTGCTGGTGCCCGAAACCTTTTCGGAAGCAGGCCTGCTCGACAAGATCAAGCTGGTCGGCCACGCCATGGGCGCGGACAAGCGGGCCGAATGCCTGACGGCGGTCGTGACGGACGATCTGGCGCAACTGCGCGAGCTGCGCGCCAAGGTGACGAAGCCGGTGCGCGTGATGTTCGTGATGTCGCTGTTGAACGGCCGGGCGATGGCTGCGGGCCAGAAGACCGCCGCCAACGAGATCATCGCGCTCGCCGGCGCCGTCAACGCGATCGACGGCTATGACGGCTACAAGATCATCAACGACGAGGCGATCGTCGCGGCAAAGCCCGACGTGGTGCTCTCGATCCAGCGCGGCAAGGATTCGGTGGACGCGGAAGCGGTGTACGTCCATCCGGCCTTCGCGCTGACGCCGGTCGCGGCCAACAAGACTTTCATCTCGATGGAAGGCCTCTATCTGCTCGGCTTCGGGCCGCGCACGGCAGCCGCCGCGCGCGACCTCTCGATCCAGCTCTATCCGGCGCTGGCGCCGCAGGCGGAGAAATTCAAGCCCGGCGGCGGTCACGGCAAACTGCCGGCTGTGACGGCCCTCTCCGACAGCGCGGAACGCGCGAAGCAGCGCAGCGGATACGCGTTGCGTCCGCCCGCTTCGCTCACTCGTCATCTGCCTGCTCGCCGCGCTTGCCGGCTGCGGCGCTGATCGCGCTGACGATGGGCGCTGCCGGAATTCCGCTGGCGCGGCTGCCGGCCGCACTCGGCCTGTGGGCCGACGCTGCAGCAGGTCCAAGCCTCGCGCGCGACCAGCTCGTGCTGTGGTCGATCCGGATTCCGCGGATCGCCGCAGCCGCGATGGTGGGCGCCCTGCTCGCCGCATCGGGCGCCATCATGCAGGGGCTGTTTCGCAATCCCCTCGCCGATCCCGCACTGGTCGGCGTTTCCTCCGGCGGCGCGCTCGCGGCGGCGGCGGCGATCGTGTTCACCGACAGCCAGATCGGCCAAAGCTTCCGCTTCATGCAGCATCAATTGCTGCCGGTCGCAGCGTTTGCGGGCTCGCTGGTCGACGACGGTCATCCTCTATTCGATCGCCAGCCGCTCGGGGCGGACGTCGATCGCGATCTTCCTGCTGGCCGGCATTGCGATTGCCGCCATCGCCAATGCCGGCATCGGGCTTCTGGTGTTCATCGCCGACGATCGCCAGTTGCGCGATATCACGTTCTGGCTGCTGGGCTCGCTGAGCGGCGCGACCTGGCCCAAGCTCGCCACGCTGGCGCCGGTGCTGGCGGCTCGCTTTGATCGCCTGCGTCTCGATCGCGCGCGGGCTCGACGTGCTGGTACTGGGCGAGGCCGAGGCGTTTCACAGCGGCGTCGATGTCGAGCGGCTGAAGCGGATTTCGATCGTGCTGGTGTCGGCGATGACGGGCGTTGCGGTTTCGGTCTGCGGCGTGGTCGGCTTTGTCGGCATCGTGGTGCCGCATCTGCTGCGGCTGGTGATCGGGCCGGCGCACCGGCTGCTGCTGCCGGCCTCGATGCTGTGCTGGGTGCGGTGCTGATGGTGGGCGCCGATACGCTGGCCCGCACCATCGTGGCGCCCGCGGAAATGCCGATCGGCATCCTGACCGCGGCGATCGGCGCGCCGTTCTTCCTAGGCATGCTGTTGCGCCAGCGCGGGCTGGTTTCGCTATGACCGCCATTCTCGAAGCGCAATCGATCTCGATGACGATCGGCGGCGCTACGCTGGTCGACGGCATCGATCTGCGCATCAAGGCCGGCGAGATGGTCGCGATCGTCGGCCCCAACGGCGCCGGCAAATCGACGCTGCTGCGGATGCTGTCCGGCGATCTCCGCCCGACAAGAGGCCGGATCGAGCTGAAGCAGCGCGAGATCCACACCTATCCGCCGCGCGCAGCTCGCCCATCACCGCGCGATGCTGTCGCAGCATGTCAACGTCACCTTCCCGTTCACGGTCGAGGAGATCGTTCACATGGGCGCGGGCGATACCGGCCGCGCCGCCGCGCAACGGCTGGTCGATGCGGCGCTGGGCGAGGTCGGGCTCACGCATTTCAGCCACCGGCAATTGCCGACGCTCTCCGGCGGCGAGCAGCAACGCGCGCATTTTGCCCGCGTGCTGGTGCAGCTCGCCTGCGGCGAACAACAGCACGGCCCCGGCCTGCTGCTGCTGGACGAGCCGACCTCCAGCCTCGACATGCGCCACCAGATCGATCTGGTGGAGACGGCGAGAGCGGCGCGCGCAGAACGGCACCGCCGTGATCGCCGTGCTGCACGACCTCAATCTGGCGATGCGCTTCGCCGACCGGATCGTGCTGCTGCATCGCGGCAAGCTCGCCGTCGACGGCGGCCGCGCCGAGGCGATCACGGCCGAGACCATCCGCCGGATTTTCGAGGTCGACGTCACGATCGACTATACCGACGGCGGCGTGCCGTTCCTGCTGCCGCAGACCATGCGGCCCGCAGGCCCGCCAACGGCATAACGCCGCAGCGCTTATCCAACGGCGTTACAGGTTCTTCACAGAACTGTCAGCCAGCTGTAACAGCCGCTCCGCAAGACACTCCGCATCGTCATCATGAGGAGATCCGCCATGCGCGTGTCATTGCTCTGCTCCGTCGCGTCCGTCTTTCTGGCCAGTGCCGCATTTGCGCAAGGCGAAGGCGAGTTTCCCGCCACGCTGAAGGGCCACGCCGTGCTGCCGGCGCAGAGCTTCATCGATGCGCCCGCGGATGCGCCTGACGATCTCAAGACCGCGGGCAAATACACCACCGGCAAGCGCGTCGACGCCGTCGGCAGCGTGATGGGCAAATCCTACGAGCGGCCGACCGGCGTATCGCTGCCGTTCAAGGGCCAGCCGCTGCAGGGCCATTCCGGCATCAAGGTGATGCCCGACGGTTCGTTCTGGGTGCTCACCGACAACGGCATGGGCTCGCGCTACAACTCGGCCGGATCTCGATGCTGTATCTCAACCGCCACAAGATCGACTGGGCGACCGGCAAGATCGAGCGGCAGGAAACCGTGTTCCTGCACGATCCCGACAAGAAGGTGCCGTTCCGCATCGTGCACGAGGACACCGCGAAGCGCTATCTCACCGGCGCCGATTTCGACACCGAAGGCTTTCAGATCATCGGCGACACCTTCTGGATCGGCGACGAGTTCGGACCCCTATGTGCTGAAGGCCGACAGGATCGGCAAGATCCTGGCCGTGTTCGAGACCATGGCCGACGGCAAGCCGGTGCGCTCGCCGGACCATTGGTCGGTGCAGTCGCCGGGCGCGCCGGGCGCGAGCTACACCACTGTCAATCTGCGCCGCTCCAAGGGCTATGAAGGTTTTGCGTCGTCGAAGGACGGCAAGTTCCTCTACGGCCTGCTCGAAGGCCCGCTGTGGGACGCCGAGAAGAAGGATTGTGGAAAAGGTCGACGGCAAGGAAGCCTCGCGGATTCTCGAATTCGACGTCGCGGCCGAAAAGTTCACCGGCCGCTACTGGCAATATGTGTTCGAGCAGAACGGCAACGCCATCGGCGACTTCAACATGATCGACGCCGCCGAGCGGCCTGATCATCGAGCGCGACAATGGCGAAGGCACCGCCGACAAGGCCTGCCCGGCACGGCCAGCGCGGCGAGAACTGCTTTCCGGACCTCGCGAAATTCAAGCGCGTCTACAAGGTCGAACTGTCCGACGCCAATGTCGGCAAGCCGGTGCGCAAGATCGCCTATATCGACCTGATGAAGATCAAGGATCCCGACAAGAAGGCGCGCAAGCCGCTCAACGACGGCGTGCTGACGTTCCCGTTCTTCACCATCGAGAACGTCGATCGCGTCGACGAGACGCATATCATCGTCGGCAACGACAACAACCTGCCGTTCCTCCTCGAGCCGCGATCCCAACAAGGCCGACGACAACGAGTTCGTGCTGCTTGAAGTCGGCCGAGTTTTCTGAAAGCGAAGTGACGCGCGCTTCTCTCCCTCTCCCCGTCTCTGCGGGGAGAGGGTCGGGTGAGGGCTGTCTCCACAATCACTGCTGTTTGAGTCTGCTGAAACAGCCCTCACCCTGCCCTCTCCCCGTAAAGAGCGGGAGAGGGAGATTCGATCCGCGGCAGCAAGCGTGCGTCGCCGCGTCAGCCCACCGGCATCATCACGACGCCCTTGTCCTTGGGCCAGCGCATCGCGCCTGCGGCGAAGTTGATGTCCCTGGACCTCGCCCGCCTTGGCCTCGAACGCCCATTCCAGCACGCCGCGCTTGTCGCGCATGATTGCTCGCGGTCGGCGGCGTCGTCGACGGCAGCATCTCGACCACGATGTCCTCGTTCTCGCTGACCGGCAACTGATCCTCGATCGCGATCCTGATCGGGAAATCGTGGCCGTTGCGCACCGTGGTCTTGAACGAGCGTTCGTCGGTCTTCGACGTCGTCACGATCAGGCCGGCCGATCCCTCGTTGCGCTTGACGACGGTGCGCTCGATCTTGATCTTGTCGTCGGCGCCGAAGCCGAGCCGCACGGTCTCGTCCTTGCCGGCGGCGGCCATCTGGCCGCGGCCGACGAACACGCCGTCGCGATAGATCGCGACCCGGCCGGGCAGCAACGGCGCGTCCTCGGTCTGCTTGAAGCTCGCTTCGAGGAACGCGGTCGGATCCAGCACCGGCACCGGCGCGCACCGCGAGATCGGGCGCGATGCGTCGCGGTGGAGACGCGCAGGCTCTTGGCGCCTTCGCTGGCGCCGAGGCTGACGCGGCCGGGAATCTGAACACCACCTGGAAGCCGCTGACATCGGCCGCGGCCTGCTGCTCGGCCGCCTCTCCATCGCGGGCTCATCGGCTCCTCCCCGCTAGGCGGAGCTGCCTCCGGCCGGTCCGGGGCTGGTCGCAGCCGAGGGCATCGCATAATCCGATGCGGAGCCCGCGGCCATCGGACGCGGTACTTGCGGGTATTGAACGACGAGCGACTTCAGGTCGGGCGCGTTGCCGCCACGCGCGGTTCGCACGGTCGAAACCGCTGAGCGCGACATTCGACCAGTCCTCGCCGGTGTTTTGGGTGATTTCGGCGCGGCGCACCAGTTCGAGCGCGGGCTTGCGGTCCTTCGCGCCGGTGTCGAGGCGGGCGTCGTAGAGCGGCGTCCAGCGCGCGTTGCGCACGCGCATAGGTCACCCGCAGCGTCGCTTTGCGTCGCGGCGGCTGCCGCGAGCTCGATCCGGACTTCCAGCCTGCTCGGCGGCTTCTGCGCCCGGTCCTGTTCGAGCACGCGCGATTTCGCGGTCGAGTTCGCGCTGCTTGCGTTCGGCATCGCGGATGGCGGCGTCGGCGGCTGGCGACTTCCGCCGACCGCGGCAAAGGCCGCGCGCCATTCGGCGATCGGCCGCGCCTCACCCTTGTCGCCGATCCCGGCCGGAGAAGTATCCGCAAAGCGCTCGGCGAATTTGCGCCGCGCGGTGGCCGCATCGATCGCGCCCTGCAGATTGGCGCGCTCGTCCTTCAGCGCCTCGATGCGCTTGTCGAGTTCGGGCAGAGTTGACCGGCGGCGCGGCGCGCGGCGGTTTTGCGTCGATCGCGCCGATGGTGAGTTTCGCGCCCGCCTCGCCCTCGACCCTGCAGCGAGGACGGATCCAGCGTCGAGCGGAAAATCCTGAGCACCGGCCGAATTCTCGCCCGCCGGCAGATCGAGCGCGATGACGCGCGTGACGCTGCGCGCCATCGGGATAGACGCGTGACGGCATCGACCGCCGAGCTGGCGGCCACCTGCCGCCGCGCACCGGCCTGCGGCGACAAGCGCCGTGAACACGGCGAGGCTCGTCGTCAAAACCGTTCGCAATCAATCGCATGGATACTCTCCTGAACCGGTCGCCTGACGGCAACGCGCAAAAGCCGCCCACCACTCCCGTGTCAGTGAGACGCAGCGAGGAAGGAACCGGTTCGATCGAGGTTTCCATGTGGCTTCGCCGCGGCGGGACCGCGGCGAAGGATAAGCTATCCCCTCTCTGAGGGGAAAAGGACAGACGCGCAGGTCTAGAACACCAGCGCCTTGGCCTGCTTCACCTGAGGCAGCGCCTGCACCTTGGCCAGCACGTCGGCGGGCACAGGGCCGTCGATCTCGACCAGCGCGATGGCGTCGCCGCCCTGCTTGATGCGGCCGAGATGGAAGGTCGCGATGTTGATCTTGGCGTCGCCGAGCAGGCCGGCGAAGCTGCCGATGAAGCCCGGCTTGTCCTCGTTGGTGACGTAGATCATCGACTTGCCGAACTCGGCGTCGACCCGGATGCCCTTGATGTCGACCAGCCGCGGCTTGCCGTCGGCGATAGACGCGTGCCGGACACCGAGCGCTCCTGCCGCTCGGTGGTGACGGTGACCGTGATCAGGCTTCATAGTCGCTCTGCGCCGCGCGCACGATCTCGTCGACCACCATGCCGCGCTCTTCTGGCGACGACCGGCGCCGAGACGACGTTGACGTCGCCCAGCATCGGCCGCAGCAGGCCGGACAGCGCCGCCGAGGTGAGCGCCTTGATCTTCATCTCGGCGACATGGCCCTCATAGGTGATCTGCACCTTGAGGATGCCGCTCTCGGTGAGCTGGCCGGCGAACGAGCCGAGCTTCTCGGCGAGCTCGATGAACGGCTTCAGCTTCGGCGCTTCTTCCGCCGTGATCGACGGGAAAGTTCACCGCGTTCGAGATCGCGCCGCGTCAGCAGATAGTCCGACATCTGCTCGGCGACCTGCAGCGCGACGTTCTCCTGCGCCTCGGTGGTGGCGGCGCCGAGATGCGGCGTGCAGATCACGTTGGGATGGCCGAACAGCACGTTCGTGGTGGCCGGCTCCTCGACGAACACGTCGAAGGCGGCGCCCGCGACATGCTTGGAATTCAGCGCATCGACCAGCGCCTGCTCGTCGACCAGGCCGCCGCGCGCGCAATTGATGATGCGCACGCCCTTCTTCATCTTTGCGAGCGCCGCCGCGTCGATGATGTTCCTGGTCTTCTCGGTCAGCGGCGTGTGCAGCGTGATGAAATCGGCGCGCTTGAACAGCTCGTCGAGCTCGACCTTCTCGACGCCGATGTCCTTGGCGCGCTCCGGCGACAGGAACGGATCGAACGCGATCACCTTCATGCTGCAGGCCGAGCGCGCGGTCGGCGACGATCGAGCCGATATTGCCGCAGCCGATCACGCCCAGCGTCTTGCCGGTGATCTCGACGCCCATGAAGCGGTTCTTCTCCCACTTGCCGGCCTGGGTCGAGGCGTCGGCCTGCGGAATTTCGCGCGCCAGCGCCAGCATCAGCGTGATGGCGTGCTCGGCGGTCGTGATCGAATTGCCGAACGGCGTGTTCATCACGATGATGCCCTTGGCGGTCGCCGCGGGAATCTCGACATTGTCGACGCCGATGCCGGCGCGGCCGATCACCTTCAGCCTCGTGGCCTTGTCGATGATCTTCGCGGTCGCCTTGGTCGCGGAGCGGATCGCAAGGCCGTCGTAATTGCCGATGATCTCGGCGAGCTTGTCCTTGTCCTTGCCGAGATTGGGCTGGAAGTCGACCTCGACGCCGCGATCCTTGAAGATCTGCACGGCGGCGGGAGACAGCGCGTCGGAAATGAGGACTTTGGGTTTTGTCATCTGGTTTACCTGAAGAGCTAATGGAGGAAGCCGTGCTTGGCGGCGGTGACGGGAATTCCGGAACGCAAGGTGACGGCTGAGTGAACTGCCGTCGAGCGGCGTGGCGTCGAGCACGCGGCCGCCGAGGATATCGCCAACGATCGCGCGGCCGATCGCATCGCGAACTTCCTGCCACGCCCCGTTGTGATCGACGCCGAGCATCCAGCTCTGTTCGGCCTCGCCGCCGCGCATCGCCAGCATCAGCCAGGCGCCGCGGACGGATTTGAGGCCCGCGAATTCGCGCGCGAGCGCCTCGATCAGTGCGGTCGGGATTTCCTTGGGATGCGCCAGCAAGATCTGCTGCGGCGCCTGCGTCGTGACAGCTTGCGGGCCGCTCAGGTCGAAATCGCCCGCCAGCATCCGTGCTCACCTCGCCGCGGCGTATAATCCTTGCCGTAGTCGGAGCCGGGATTGAGCACGAACGGCGCGTCGGGATAGCGGGCGAACAGCTCGCGCGTCCGCGCCGGCACCGCAACGTGGTCGTTCCTGTACCAGGCTTGCGCCCGAGATCGCGCGGTGAAGAACGGATCAGCCTTTCCTCGCCGCGCACCGGCGCTCGGCATGACTCATCTTGGTGCCTCGGCAATAACGGGTTTCCGTCGGGCCCGGGGATGACCGGATCACCGCCTTCGGGAACCAGCACCAGGACAACTTCCGTATCCATGAACGCGCGGCGAAAGCCGGGCGTTCAGCCGGCTCCGCCGATGCACGCATCAGCAAGCGCTCGATATCGTTCTCAGGTTCGAACATGGGATGGCCTGTGAAAGTGTTGCCGTGCGGAAAATCCGCACGGCCGTACTTCACGCATCGCCGCCTTCGGCAGCGGCCTTGGTCTCGGCGAACGCCCAGTCGATCCACTGCGTCAGCAGCGCGACGTCGGAGGCTTCCACGGTGGCGCCGCACCAGATCCGCAGGCCCGCCGGCGCATCGCGGTAGTGCGCGAAATCGTAACCGGCGCCTTCCTTCTCCACCAGCGCCACGCAGCTTCTTGGAAAGTCGGCCTGCGCGTCCGGCGTCAGCGACGGTGATCGCGGGATCGACGACCTTCAGGCACACCGAGGTGTTGGAACGGATCGCCGGATCCTTCGCCAGGAAATCGATCCACGGCGTCTTCGCCTTCCAGTCGGCGAGCACCTTGGTGTTGGCGTCGGCGCGCGCGATCAGGGCCTTGAGGCCGCCGATCGATTTCGCCCAGTTCAGCGCGTCGAGATAATCCTCGACGCACAGCATCGACGGCGTGTTGATGGTCTCGCCCTCGAAGATGCCTTCGTTGAGCTTGCCGCCCTTGGTCATGCGGAAGATCTTCGGCAGCGGCCAGGCCGGCTTGTAGGTCTCGAGCCGCGCCGACCGCGCGCGGCGAGAGCACCAGCATGCCGTGCGCGGCTTCGCCGCCCAGCGCCTTCTGCCAGGAGAACGTCACCACATCGAGCTTGGCCCAGTCGAGCGGCTGCGCGAACGCCGCCGAGGTCGCGTCGCAGATGGTGAGGCCTTCGCGGTTCGCGCTGATCCAGTCGGCGTTGGGCACGCGCACGCCCGAGGTGGTGCCGTTCCAGGTGAAGACGATGTCGGACGCAGGATCGGCCTTGCTCGAGATCGGGAATTTCGCCATAGCCGGCATGCAGCTTGGTGACGTCCTTGAGCTTCAATTCCTTGACGATATCGCTGACCCAGCCTTCGCCGAAGGATTCCCAGGCGATCGTGGTGACCGGCCGCGCGCCGAGCAGCGACCACAGCGCCATTTCGACCGCGCCGGTATCGGACGCCGGCACGATGCCGATCCTGTAATCGGCCGGCACTTCAAGCACTTCGCGCGTCAGCTCGATCGCGAGCTTGAGCTTGGCCTTGCCGACCTTCGCGCGATGCGAGCGGCCGAGGGCTGCGTCCTTGAGATTTTGGGCGTTCCAGCCGGGGCGCTTGGCGCAGGGGCCGGACGAGAAATGCGGCACATTCGGCCGCGAAGCGGGCTTCGCTACAGTCATGATCTATCCTTCCAGATAGTAAGCCTCCCGTTGGGGGAGGTGTCCCGCCGCGGTGATTAAGGGAATCGCGCCCGAATCGTCAAGGAACTTCGGGGGGATCAGGTACGTCCCGGGATCAGGTACGATCTCGGGATCACGGGCGGTTGATGGCCTCGGTCGCCCGGCGACGACGGCGGCGGCGCCTGCGATCCAGCAATTCGGCTGCATCGGTGACAACTTGGCGGCCTGCCGCCGGCTGGAGACCTTCAGAATGCTCGTTTCGCTCGGCCTGCACGACATACTCGTTGCCGATCCGAACGATCGAATAATTCTTCATCGGCAATCCCCAAGCTGCCCTGAGCCGCATGCGGAGACGCTGGCATAGCGCGAGACGCGCGGCAAGAAAATCACGGACGGCCGGTAGTTTATCGCGCGGTTAACCGGAACGAATGGCGAACACCGTGTTCTGCAATGGCCGCAAGCGCCGCCGCGATGCACGGACGATGGCTGTATCAAAATCGCAACGTCATCCCGACATGGCTGCGCGCTGAAATCCCAGCCGCTCGTAGAATCGCTGCGCGTCGACGCGCGGTGTGATGCGTCAGCAATTCGACCAGCTTGCAGCCCTTGGCGCGCGCTTCCGCGACGGCCCATTGCACCATCTGCTCGCCGATGCCGCGGCTGCGGCAATGCGTGGCGACGCGGACGTCCTCGATCAGGCCGCGCGAGGCGCCCTGCGAGCTCAGTCCCGGCAGGATGCAGAGCTGCAGGCAGCCGACGACGGCGCCCTCGCCATCCTCCGGCGACCACGAGCTGGATGTTCGGAGTCGCGGTCGAGCCGCCTCGAACGCCCGGAAATAGGACGGCGGCAGCGGATCTTCGAGCCGTTCGCGCGCTGCCGCCGAGCGGATCGTCCGCCAGCATCGCAACGATGACGCCGACGTCGTCGCGGCGGGCACGGCGGATGGTGATCTGAGAGATGGCGGCCATGACGTTTCCGGTGAGATCTCAGCGCGCCGGCGGCAGGCCGAGCGACTGTCTCGGCCTCGCCGATCCAGCGGCGCACGGCGGCATAGCCGTCGAGGTGAAAGCCGCCTTCATGCGCCAGCGCGCGTATAGGCCAGCAGCGAAACGTCGGCGAGCGAGATGGCGTCGCCGACCAGGAACGGCGTGCTGGCGAGCTGGTGCTCCATCCGCGCCAGCGCCGCATAGCCGCGCTTGACCTTGTCGGGATCGAGGTCGGAGGCCGGCTTGCCGAGATAGACCATCTGGAAGCGGCAGACCGCGATATAGGGCTCGTGGCTGTATTGTTCCCAGAACAGCCATTCGTCCATCTTGCGCGGCCGCAAAGGCGTCCTGCGGGAATGAGATCGCTGCCGCGGGCGAGGTAGCGGATGATGGCGTTGGATTGCGCCAGCGTGCGGCCGTCGTCGAACTCGACCGCCGGCACCTGGCCCGCGTTGTTGAGCTTGAGGAACTCCGTCGTGCGCGTCTCGCGCTTGAGCGTGTCGACGGCGATCCAGCTGTAGGGCAGCGCGAGCCTGGTCGCAGACCCATTTCACCTTCAGGCAGTTGCCCGAATTGGTATCGCCGTAGATCTTCATCGTGCCGCCCCGTTATGGCGGGCATCGCAACAGGCGGCGCCGTAAATCTGTCAACAGTGCCGGATCGGCGCCGTCGCGACGGGATCAGAACTTGTAGCCTGATGCCGGCGCGGACCGTGTTGATGTTGGATTCTGATATCCGACGTCACCCGGCGATACTCGTATTCTCCTGCGCACGAACAGGCCGCCACACCAGCATTCCACGTCCGAGGCCGGCGCGCCAGACGCTGTTAGTCCATATTCGACCAAAGCTGTGGTCTTGCTGGCGGCGGTCGCGTGGTCCGACCGTATCGGGTCCGTGAAGGGCCGCAAACGGTCGCGGGATCGACGGTCAAGCCTTCCGACGCCACGTGCCGGCGAACAGATATGGCAGGAAGCAGCCCGATGACGTAGCCGCCGCGGATGCGCAGCGAGCCGAAATCCGAGAGTTTCACGATCGCGTTCGAATGGGTCAGGCTTAGCAGCGGTGACGTTGTCGGCAACTGATGAGCGCAGGCCCACCGAAGTCCGAAATCGAGCGGATTCCAGTCATGATGTAGTTCGCTTCAAAACCGAGGACGACGTCTTCCCACTGCGAATTATATCCGACGAAAGCCGCCAAAGCCGGTGCGTGTTGCTATGGGCGTCTGGGCAGCGGTTGCCAATTATAGCTGACGTTGGCCGGCGGAATGAAGGTCGATTGCAGCGTCGCTGTTGGCGCCTGGCGCCACCTTTGAAGTGACCGAGCCGTAGCTCACCTGGCCGCCGACATAGTAGCCCTGCCAGTTGACCTGGCGCTGGTCAGGCCATCGGTGAAGCTGCCGCGCAGAAACGGCAGGTCCGGCATATCGGCCGCCTGGGCGACGACTCGCCGCTCCGCACATCACCGCCACCAACAAAATCGACGCATCGCAACGCTCCATCCGACACTCTGAACTTGGCGTTGATCATCGCCTGTTAACCTTAACCAATCGTTGTCGCGTGCACCGATTGGGCATGATCTTGTCGGAAAGCCGGCAAACATTTTTGCGTCGGCCGCCGCATCCGCATCGGCATGCGCCAAAGAGCAAAACGGCGCGGGAAGCTCCCGCGCCGTTCGGCAACCGTTAACGAAATGGAAGTCGCGATTAACCTTTGCGGATCAGCGGCGGCGCGTAAACCTGCGGGCTGCTCAGATCCCAGCGCACGCCGAGCTTCAGGTCATGCGACGTGATGTTCTTGAAGGTCGTCGGGTTGTTGATGTTGTTGACGCCGATCGAAGGTGCGGAGATCGCCGGTCAGGCCGTCGCCCATGTCGAGATAGCGATAGGCGAGTTCGACGGTGAAGCTCGGCGTGACCTTGTAGGCGAGACCGGCATGCAGCGCCCAGGCGAAATTCCACTTCGCGACGCTGTCGCCATAGGCGAGACCGGCCAGTGCGGGGCCGGGCTGCACTGGATTGGCGATGCCCTGGTCGGTGAAGTTCGCTGATCGCAACCCGCGCGCCACCGACGCCGGCGCCGATGAACGGGGTGATGCACCACCAGGTGCCGAGATCGACATAGGCGTTGGCGAGAACGACCCACTCGTTCTTGGTGGCGTGGTAGGTGTCGGTGCCGACGCCGCCCGCAAAGGTGATGCGATCGGTGCCGAAGAACTGCGAATTGCCGCGATACTCACCGGTGACGTCGGCGCGGAACCAGTTGTTGACCTTGTAACCGACGCCGAGGCCGAAGATGCCCGCGGTGTTGAAGCTGCAGGTTCTGAACCGACGACGTGTTGTTGGCGTCGAGAGCGTTGTTCAGACGATCGACGCGCTGGTTGCTGAAGCCGATGTCGCCGCGCAGATACCAGCCGCCGAAATCCTCGACCACCGGGGGTGCGTACGGGCGGCGGCGCGATCGCCATGTCGGCGGCAAACGCCGCCGGGACAACAATGTGGCCGCACCGGCGGCAATGAAAGACTTAACGCTACGCATTGGCTTCGTCCTTTTGTCCGGTGAGGCCGACTGCAATGGAGCCCCACTTCAAAACTCACGGACGGACGATGGCATCAAATGCTTAAGCGGCGCTTAACCCTAATTATTAAGGTTGACAATCTCGTGACGTATTCTTCGCGAGCGTCCGTTTGCGACGCGAGTCATGATGCATTCTGCAACAACGAAAAATGGCGAAACTCGTCATCACATCCTAACGATGTATTGAGAGAAATGCGCTCGCTGCCGCGTCGTTAAGATTTCGTTGATGCGGTAACTGCGCCTCGCGCGCGCACCACCGGCGCGCTCACGCGCGTGCTTCAACGTAGTGCTTCAACGCGTGGCTTGGGCATCTTCGGCAGGAACACCGCGAGCAGGCCGAGCGCCGGCAGGAACGCGCAGAGGTGATAGACGAAGGCAATCCCGGTGTGATCGGCGAGCTTGCCGAGCACCGCGGCGCCAAGTCCGCCGATGCCGAAGGCGACGCCGAAGAACACGCCCGAGATCATGCCGAAACGGTGCGGCATCAGTTCCTGCGCGAACACGATGATCGACGACGTCGCCGACGAGAGGATGAGGCCGATGAACACGGTCAGCACCGCGCTTCCGACACAGGCCGGCATAGGGCAGCGCCAGCGTGAACGGCAGCGCGCCGAGGATCGAGAACCAGAGGACGTATTTGCGGCCGAAGCGGTCGCCGAGCGGCCCGCCGAAGAACGCGCCCGCCGCGTTGGCGGCAAGGAAGATGAAGAGATAGAGCTGGGCCGCCTGCGTCGAGACCTGAAACCTGTCGATCAGATAGAAGATGTAATAGCTCGACAGGCTCGACACGTAGAACTGGGTGAAAGGTCGAGGTGGCACCACCTTCTGGTGGTCCATCGCCCGCTCGAGCTGTTCACGCCAGGAGAACTCGACCCGCCGATCTCGCCGCGCACGAGCCGCTCGCTCGCATCGTCCTCCCCTCTGGGCGTCCGAGGACGCCCGATCTCCGCCTGCATGCGAAACGTGCGCGCACTCGCGGGAGTGCGAGTGCCAGCGCTAAGGCGATGGAAAGGGGTGGAGTCGGTTGCGGAGAGAGCGCTTTCGCTCGCCCCTGCTACTTCAGCGGCGTCACCGGTTTGAGCGATGTTTGTCGTCTGATTGATGACACGCCATTTTCGTAACCGGAGCCCCTGAGCGCCCCTCAGACAACGAAGGTCACCTTGTTGATCTCGCGCAGCGTGGTGACGCCCGCGAACACCTTCTCCGAGCGCCGAGTCGCGCAGGAAGGTCATGCCCTCCTCGCGCGCCGCCTGCTTGATCTCGGCCGCGGGCCGGCGCTCGAGGATCAGCTGGCGGATGCGGTCCGACATGTCGAGCAGCTCGCCGACCGCGGTGCGCCGCGGAAGCCGGTGCCCCCGCACTCGTCGCAGCCGGGCGCCTCGTGGAAGACCTGGTCGTGGTAGACGTCGGGGTCGAGGCCGGACTCGCGCGAAGCAGGGTCGTCCGGCGCCGCCGGCCGCCTGCAGCGCGCGCACAGCACGCGCACCAGCCGCTGGGCCATCACGCAGTTGAGGGCGGAGACGAAGTTGTAGGGCTCGACGCCCATGTGCGATGAAGCGGCCGATCACGTCGAACACGTTGTTGGCGTGCACGGTGGTGAAGACGAGGTGGCCGGTGAGCGCGGACTGCACGGCGATCTGCGCCGTCTCGGGTCGCGCACCTCGCCGACCATGATCTTGTCGGGGTCGTGGCGCAGGATCGAGCGCAGCCCGCGCGCGAAGGTCAGGCCCTTCTTCTCGTTCACCGGGACCTGCGGTGATGAGCGGGATCTGGTACTCGACCGGGTCCTCGATGGTGATGATCTTGTCCTCGGGCGTCGCGATCTCGCTGACAGCGCGGCGTAGAGCGTCGTCGTCTTGCCGCTGCCCGGTGGGCCCGGTGACCACCACCATCCCGTAGGGCTCGGTGATGTACTTGCGGAACTTGCGCAGGTCCGGCTCGGCGAAGCCGAGCACGTCGAGGCGCAGGCTGCGGAAGGCGGCGTTGCAGCGACTCCTTGTCGAGGATGCGGATGACGGCGTCCTCGCCGTGGATCGACGGCATGATCGAGACGCGGAAGTCGATCGTGCGGCCCTTCACGCGCAGGCGGAAGCGGCCGTCCTGGGGCACGCGCTTCTCCGCGATGTCCAGCTCGGACATGACCTTGATGCGGCTGATGATCGTCTCGTGGTGGCGCTTGTCGAGCGGCTCCAGCGCGGGGTAGAGCACGCCGTCGATGCGGTACTTCGCCAGCACCTCGCGGTCCTTGGTCTCGACGTGCGATGTCGGAGGCGCGGCGGTCGATCGCGCCCAGGATCAGCGAGTCGACCAGGCGCACCGATCGGGCGCGTCGGCCGGCAGCAGGTGTTGAGACCAGGTCGATCGTCCGACTCGTCGTCGGCCACGAGCTGCAGGCGCAGTCGCCTCGCTGGCCTGCTCGAGCAGGAGCTCGCCGCCCGCGATGGCGCTTGCAGGCAGCCTCGCGCCACCCGCGCCGCGGGCGCGCACCACCGGCTCGATCGGGCGCCCGAGATGGAACTCGCACCTCGTCCACCTCAGGTGGAATCGTCGAGGCCGCCGAAGGCGCAGCACCAGCCGTCCGTCCTCGCGCCCGACGGGCACGCGCGAAGCGCACGAGCAGCTCAGGGGCGTCTCCGCCCAAAGCGATGCGTCGTCGGGAGCGCTGTCGAGGAGTGTCGAAGGAAGCGTGGAGACGGCCGGCCTGACGCCGTGCCTGCTCGGCGTCGGATTCGCGGCCGCGGGCGGAGACGCCGCCCGGGCCGGAGTCAGGTTCGGGCATCACAGGGGGGCGATGGTAACACGATGGCACGTCGGGGCACGGGTGGCACAGCCAGAGCCCGGCGGCGCCGCAAAGCGGCGGCGACGAGCGAGAGGGTTGCAGGGGGTTCGCGAACACCCATCGTAATCATGTGTGATGCCCCCCCTGCCTTAGTAAGTAAGATCAGCCCCATGCTCGAGCCCGGCGCGCGAGAGATCGAGCTCGAAAGGACGGCAGTCGGAAGTGAGCGTCTCCATGCGCTCTTCCGGCTGTACTGGGCCTACAACCTCGACGAGTTCCCGAGCTCGCGACCTACACCGGCGCGATCCCGGCCGCAACCACCGCTGGACCGATCGCTCGCTCGAGGCCTACGACCGCCGCAATCGCGAGATGGAGATCCCGGCGCGCGTGCTCGCCACCATCGACCGCGCGCAGCCCTGAGCGCGCGCCGACCAGTCTCCACTACGACCTCTTCCGCCGCAACGCCCGCGAGTACGCTGGAGGGCGCGCCGCTTCAAGGGCGAATACATGCCCGTGACGCAGATGGGCGGCGTGCAGCAGAACGTGGCCCAGTACGCTGATGCATGATGCGCTGACTTCCAGCGGACGGAGCTACGAGGACGCGATCGCGCGCCTGGAAGCGCGTGCCCGCGCCTCGTCGATCAGACGATCGCGCTCGCTCGAGAAGGGGCGTGGAGACGGGGATCACGCCGCCGCAGTGACGCTGCGCGACGTGCCGCAGCAGGTGCGCAACCAGATCCTGGACGATCCCGCGGCCAGTCCGATGCTCCGCCCCTTCCAGTCCATGCCGGCGACGATCGAGCCGCCGGTGGCGGAGAGCGCTGCGCGCGGCGGCGGCGCGTCGCCTACACGGCCGCCGTCGCTCCCGCCTATCGGCGCCTGCTCGAGTACCTGGAGACGCGCTACCTGCCGCGCACGCGCGAGACGATCGCGGCCCGCGACGCTGCCCGACGGCGAGGCCTGGTACGCGCTTCTCCATCCGCCAGATGACGACGACGCGGCTCAGCGCCGCAGGAGATCCACGACATCGGCCTCGCCGAGGTGAAGCGCATCCGCGCGGAGATGGACGCGGTCATGGCCGGCACCGATTTCGACGGGACCTTCCAGCGAGTTCGTCGGCTTCCTGCGCACGGACGATCGCGTTCTTCTTCGACCGGGCCGAGGACCTCCTCGTCGCCTATCGCGACATCTGCAAGCGCGCTGACCCCGAGCTGCGCGCGGCTCGTTCGGCACTCTGCCGCGGCTGCCCTACGGCGTCGTGCCCGTGCCGCTCGTACGCGGAAGAAGTCGCCAGACGACGGCGTACTACGAGCCGGGCTCGCCCTCCGCGGGCCGGCCCGGCACGCTTCTTCGCGAACACCTACGACCTGCGCGCGCGGCCGCAGTGGGAGATGGAGGCGCTCGCCGCTGCACGAGGCGGTGCCCGGCCATCACCTGCAGATCGCGCTGGCCCAGGAGCTCGACGGACGTGCCGGACTTCCGGCGGCACGGCTTCTACACCGCGTTCATCGAGGGCTGGGGCTCTACGCGGAGAGCCTCGGCGACGGAGATGGGCTTCTACCAGGATCCGCTACGCGAAGTTCGGCCAGCTCACCTACGAGATGTGGCGGGCCATCCGGCTGGTGGTGGACACGGGCATGCACGCGCTGGGCTGGACCCGGCAGCAGGCCATCGACTTCTTCACCGAGAACGCCGGCAAGGCCGAGCACGACATCGTGGTGCGAGGTGGACCGCTACATCGTCTGGCCGGCCCAGGCCCTCGGCCTACAAGATCGGGCGAGCTCAAGATCACGGAGCTGCGAGGCGCGCGCAGTCCGCGGCCCTGGGCGCTGCGCTTCGACCGGCGGCTCTTCCACGACCAGGTGCTGGGCGCGCGGCGCCGCTGCCCTGGACGTGCTGGAGGCGCGCCTCGACGCCTGGGTGGCGCGCAAGCTCCAGGAGCCGGTTCGACCGTGAACGCCGCGGGATCGCCGCGTCAGTAGATCGCGCCGCGCGACGAGGTCAGCACTCCGCCCTCCGCGCTGAGCGTGTACGAGACCCCGCCCGTTCCCTTCCACCTGTCGAGATCGAACGTGCCGCCGGGGCCGATGCGGTAGACGGCGATGTTGCGGTAGGTGAGCGGCGTGCCGGGGCGCACACTTCCGGGGGCCGGGAGTGCGCGAAGTAGACGTACGGCGTCTCGTGCGTGGGCGTGCTCAGGACCTCGGCCTCTGCCGTCGGCGGGGTTGACGTGCAGGGCCGTCTCGCGATCAGCGGCGATGGCCCGTCCCTCCGTGGTCCACCGTCATGGACGAGGCGAGCCAGGAAGGCCATGGTGCGTCCCATGCGGTCGCGCTCGATGAGGTGCTGGTCGGTGATCAGGCCCCGAGCTTGGCCAGGGACAGGAAGTCGCGATCGAGGGTGAGATCGCGGTGGAAGGGATTGGCCAGCCCTTCCACCGAATCGAGGCTGCTGTTGCTCATACAGGCCGAGTAGAGGAACTGGCTCATGACGGCCATGCCCGCGCTGGTGCCGCCCACCGGAGCCGGCTTGGCGGCCACGAAGTTGATCGCGTCTTCGACGGGGTGTTCTTCCAGAAGTTCACATAGTCCGACTGGTCGCCGCCGGCGATGAACAGCGCCTCCGCGTTGCGGATGGTGTTGATGATGAACGGCTCGAAAGCCGCCGTTGCGATTCTTGAACACGATCGTCGCCACCGAGTCGCAGGAGCAGAGCGAGTAGATGTAGCGGGTTGTAGGCGTCGGTGCCGGAGGCGCGGATCACGACGAAGTCCCCGCCGCCGGACCTGGCCCCCATCCGCACGAAGTTCTCCGTCGACGTCGGTGCCGCCCGCCTTAGCAGAGCCAGCAGGCCGCTGGTGGCGGTGACGACGTCCGCCGGATTGCCGACGACGGGGTAGGAGTATCCGCCGCCGCGTCCGCCCGCGGCGCGGAGACCGAGGATGCCCAGCCCACCGACGAGCGCGCCCGCCGCCGCCCAATCCCAGTCGCATGAATCCCTCCTCCGGGGCCGGCCCGTCCGGGGCCGGTGATGCCGTGGCCCACATCATGCCGCAAGGACGCCTCGTGCCCGGACGGCGTCACGCGACGAAGAGGCCGTGGGGCCTTGAGGCGCTTCCACAAGAACGCGTGATACGCGGCGCGGCGCCGCCGCCGCGTTCCGCGTCGGAGGACGGCCCAGCAGGGGCGTCAGGAAATCGTCGGGCACCTGCGCGATCGCGTCGTCCACCACCTCGCGCGTGAGCCGCCCCGCCAGGCGCTCGTCCCACTCACCCAGGCGATGCGCGCGTGGCGGCGAAGAGATGCCGGTCGAGCGCGTAGGCCGCGGTCCGCGGCGAGTCCTCGGTGACCGTGCCCCAGGAGTATTGGAACGGCAGGGCCGCGCCGTGATCGATCAGCCAGGACCGGCCCTCCGCGACGAGGACGTTGGGATTGTCCGGCGTGCGGTCGGGGTTCATCACCAGCGCGTCGAGCCAGAGGACAGGGACGGCGCAGGTCGTCCCGGGGTGGCGGCGGCCTCGTCCGCGCCCGATCACGCGCGCCCTCCAGGAAACGAAAGCCCAGGTTCAGGCCCTGGCTCGCCTTCAGGAGATCGCCCAGCTCTGATCGCGATCCGCGTTCTCGACGTCTGCGTCCAGGTGGAGGAGCGCGCGGCGGGGCACGGCCAGGCCCAGCGCATCCGCCAGCTCCGGCCACGATGACCTCCGCCACCAGGGCCGCCGTGCCCTGCGCGGCGCCGCCGCAGCTTCACGAGGAAGGGGCCCTCCTCGGTCTCGGCCACGATCGGCCACGAGCTGCCGCGCTTCTGGGGAGACGATGCGGCGGGCGCGGACGAGGTTTCACATCAGGAGTATCCCGCCATGGGTCTCATTCCGCGCGCAGGGTGGCCGCGGGATCCGCGCGCATGGCGCGCCGCGCCCGGAAGGCAGCAGGCGACGCCGCCGACCATGGACGGGATCACCGCGACCGCCGCGTAGGTCGGAAGGGTCGCCCGCGGTCACGCCGAACAGGAGCGCCGCATGGCCGGGTGAGACCGAGAGCCCCCGCCAGCCCGATCGCGATGCCCGCGACCACGAGGCGAGCCGCCGCGGCGCATCACGAGGCCGCGGACGTCGGCGGGCGTCGCGCCGAGGCGCGCCGGATGCCGAACTCGCGCATCTGCTGGCCCACGCCATACGAGACGACTCCGTAGATCCCGACGGGCGGCCAGGAGCAGGGCCGAGACCGGCGAACACGGTCATCGTCGTCATGGCCATCCCGTTGGTGAGCAGCGCGTCGTCCACCAGCCGCGAGAGCGTCTTGACGTGGTACACGGGCTGCGCCGCGTCGACGGTGGCGATGGCGCCCTTGACCGCGTCGGTGAGGGCGGCGGGATCGCCGGTCGTGCGCGCGGCGAGCATCATCATGGACACGTCTTCCTGCCCCAGCGGCACGTAGATCTCCGCCTCCGGCCTGGCGTTGATCGCGGTGTGCCGCACGTCGCCGATCACGCCCACCACCGTCAGCCACGGCGACGTCGAATCGACACGGCCCAGGCGCACGCGCCGCCCGATGGGGTCGTCCGTGCCGAAGGCCTCGCGCGCGCGAACGTACCGTTGACGAGAGCGACGGGACGGCCCTCGCCGCGATCGTGGTCGTCGAAGCCGCGCCCGCGCCGGAGGGTACCTCCATGGTGGAGAGGTAGCCGGGGTGACCACGCGGAAGTCGGTCTGGGCCTCGCGGCCCCGCTCGGGCAGGGCCGCCCCCTCGACCAGGAGTAGCGTGTCCCCCGGTTTGTAGGTGCTGAAGGGCAGCACGTTCACGAAGCCGGCGGACCGCACTCCCGGAACGCGCGTGACCGCTGTCCGTCGCCTCCGTGAAGAAGCGCCGCCGGTAGCGGCGTCGCCATCAGCGGTAGTCGGGAAGGGTGACGGTCAGGGTGAGGACGCGATCGGCGTTGAAACCGACGTCCACCTCCTGGAGACGGTGGAACGTGCGCACGAGGAGCCCGGCCGCCACCAGGAGCACGAGGGCCATGGCCACCTGTCCCTGCCATCGAGGGCCGACCGCATCCGCTGCGTGTCCCCGGCCACCCGTGCCGTAGGCGCCCTGCTTGAGCGACCCGGGAAGGCTCGTGCGCGCAGTGCGGAAGGCGGGCGCGATCCCGCAGAGCACGGCGCTCAGCACGGCCAGCACGGCGCTGCAGGCGAGGGTGGCCCAGTCGACGCCGAGCTCGAGGACGTTCGGCTGCGTCACGACCAGCAGCTCCGGAAGCGAGGCGCAGCGCGCGCAGCGTTCCCAGCGCGAACAGGAGCGCGAGGGACATGCCGGCCCCGGCCAGGAGGAGGCTCTCCGTCAGCATCTGCCGTACCAGGCGCCCGCGGCTGGCGCCGAGGCGGCGCGGACGGCCAGCTCCGCTCGCGCGTGACGGACCGGCTCAGCACGAGGTTCGCGACGTTCGCGCAGGCCAGGAGCAACACGAAGCCGACCGCGGCCACGAGCACGATCGTGACGGGCATGACGATGTCCGGGACAGGGCGCGCATCTCCACGGCGTGGCCGCCCAGCCCGCGATGACGCTCCGGGCTCGTGGCTTCCGATCCGGCGCAGGATCGTGTCGACCTGGGCCTGCGCCTCCGCGTAGGAGACGCCGGAGTCGAAGCCGTCCGACGGACACGATCGAAGTCAGGGGAGACGCGGCCGCGCGGTCCGCTTTCAACGGCGACCAGAGGTCGCCCTCGAAGTGAAGACGGGAACTCGAAGCGGCGAGGCATGACTCCGACGACGGTGTGGCGGCGCCCGTCGAGGGAGAACCTCCTGTCCGACGATGGACGGACGGCCGGCGAAGCGCCGCTGCCACAGGCCGTAGCTGAGCACGGCGACATCCGGCGTCCGCGGCGGCGTCGCTCTCCCCGCGAGCCCGCGTCCCACGAGCGCGGGCACGCCGGAGGAGCGCGAAGGTCGGTCCTGTCACGCGATAGGCCTGCACCCGTTCCGGCGTCTCGCTCCCGGTGAGGTTCGCGCTCCAGTATTCGTAGGCGCCCACCCGCTCCGAACGCAGGAGCCTGGGCCGCGATGTCCGTTACGTCGGCCAGGGGCAGGTTCATGCGCAGGTCGCGCCGCTGCGCGTCCCAGGCCATCACGAAGGCCACCCGCTCCGGGTCCGCGTAGGGGAGCGACTTGAGGAGAGGACGTTCACCACGCTGAAGGTCGCCGCGTTCACGCCGATGCCGAGGGCGAGGGTCAAGACGGCGGCGAGGGTGAAGCCCGGCGCGCGGCGCCATCAGGCGCAGGCCGTAGGCGAGATCCTGGACGAGCGTGCTCATCAGACCATCTCCTCGAGGGCGGGCCGGCCGCGGTCGGCATCGCGGCGGCGCCAGGCGTGGACGACAAGGGCGGCGGTAGAAGCGGCGGCCAGGCGCCAGTAGCGCGCGCGCGACGTCTCTCCCCTCGAGACCAGACCTCGTCGAGATCGCCGGGACCGCGTCCTGGAAGTCGGAGGGGACGAGGGCGCGGATCAGCGCGCGGGCCAGCCGCGGCGGCGGGCCTTTCACGACGGACCCAGCTTGGGCTCGAGGCCGCGCGTCATCTCGGCCAGTCCCGAATGGGCGTCGGCGAGCGCCGCCGAGCCTTTCGCGGTGAGCCGGTAGTGGCGCTTGCGCTTGCCCCCGCTCGGGCGTGGGATCGCCGAGGCGCGAGCGCACGAGGCCGCGCGTCTCCAATCGGTCGAGAGCGGTGTAGATCGCGCCCGGCGAAATGACGCGGCCGGTGCGCTCCTCGATCTCGTCCCGGATGGGCACGCCATAGGCGTCGTCGCCCAGGCGCAGGAGGGCCAGCGGGAGGATCTGCTCGAAGGGAACCAAGGCGCTCAGGCATAAGCCTACACTGTAGGGAATATACGCGTGCAGCAGAGGCGAGGTTCCACGAATATTCGCCGCCTCATCGCTTCTAGAGTTTCAAGCTCGATGCGGAGGATGTGGCCTTCCGTCTTCCCGGCGTTCTGGACGGTATGGATGACGGCCTCGTTCCAGGCGAAGGTCCCCGCCTTGCGCGGGTGGACCTCCGTGGGCTTGCCCTCCGGCGTCACCTTCGCTTCCCAATCCGTGAAGTAGACGCTCATCCCGTGCGGGTGGCGGTGGCGGGGCTCGACCTTGCCCGGCGGGAGGTGGACGTCGAGGACACGCACGAACTGGTTCTCGAAGGCGAGCCGGTGCGTGTCCCCGGCGACGCGCACGGGGTCGAGCGGGTCGTCCGCCGGGCTGGGACAGCACGAGACGACCGGCTAGCGACGGCGGCCGCCAAAGCGGCCGCGAGCAGCACCTTGTTCCTCATTCAGTCTCCTCGGGCGGCCTTCCGCCGCTTCGCGGGGCGGACGGTGATCTCGACCTAAAACGCTCCGATGCGGGCCTTGGCCCGCGCACGCACCTCGTCGTCCACGAGCAGGAAGTGCCGGCGCATGCGCGGCACGATCGCGCTGGCGAAGTGGCACGCCGTCGAGCGCGGCCTCCACCGGGAAGCCGCGACGGCCGCGCCAGAGCGGCACCGCATCCACGGACCAGCGCGCGGCGGGATCGAAGGGGACCTCGACCGCGGCTCCCTCGAGACCCGGAGCAGGAGCTCGGCCATGCGAATCGATCCCCTTCGCCGTCACGGCTCCACCTCGATGAGGCCGAACTGCATCAGGTGGTGGCACCCGTGCTTGAAATGCGTGCGCGACCATTCTCGACGCTGGCCGGCCCGAGAGATCGATGCGTGTGCCGCGCGTGTCCGGCCGCGCGTGCGGGACTGCTCCAGGAAGCGGTCCACCTCGGTCATCAGGGCCGCCGACGCGCTCTTCAGGTCGGGGTACCGCAAGGCGGGCAGGCCATCTCGAAGCGCCGGAGGTTCATGAACTCGCGGGGGTGGGGCGATTGTGGTGCAGGAACGGCTTCATCTTCTCGCGCTGGTCTTCCGGGTACGGGCACTCCAGGAGGACGCGGCCGGTCGAGACCTCGAACGTCCAGGTCAGGTGCTCCACCATCTGCTGCGCCGTCATGTGGCCCCAGAGGGCCTGGCGTCTCCGGCCGCAGCGCGTCCAGGGCCCCGAAGAAGAACGTGCGCAGGAACGTAGTCGCGCAAGGAAAAGTCGTCGACGTCGAATCTTATTGTGAGCAATCGCGCCCGCGCTCCGCTGCGCATTTCATAGTCACTGAACGCGTCGTCTCGGAATGAATCCTCGACGACGCGGCAGAGGAGATGCTCTGCCTCCCGCGCAGGGGCCTCTTGGCAGATCGCGGGTTGGCGGCTAACTCAACCGCACGCTGACGAGCTTGCTGACTCCCCGGCTCTTCCATGGTGACGCCGTAGAGCTGGTCCGCGATCTCCATGCTCTTGCGGGAGTGCGTGATGAGCACGAACTGGGTCCGCTCCTTGAGCCCCTCCAGCATGCGCGATGAAGCGGCCGATGTTGGCGTCGTCCAGGGGCGCGTCCACCTCGTCCAGGATGCAGAAGGGCGAGGGCTTGTACTGGAAGATCGCGAACAGGAGCGAGATCGCGGTCAGCGCCTTCTCGCCCGCCGGAGAGGAGCATGACGTTCTGCAGGCGCTTGCCCGGCGGCTGGGCCAGCACGTCGATGCCGCTCTCGAGGAGTCGTCCTCGTCGATCAGGAGAGGCCGGCGGTGCCGCCGCCGAAGAGCTGGCGGAAGATCTCGCCGAAGTGCTGGTTGATGACCTGGAAGGCCTCCTGGAAGCGCTCGCGGACGCGCGGTCGATCTTCTTGATGGCCTGGTCCAGGTCCGCGATGGAGTCCAGCAGGTCCTGGCGCTGAGCGGTCATGAAACGTCGAGCGCTCCTCCAGCTCCTGGGACTGCTCGCACCGGCGAGCACGTTGACGGGGCCCATGCGGTCGAGCCGCTCCCGGCATCTCCTGCACCTGGACCTCGAGCCCGGACGAGGTCCTGGGCGCGGTCCTCCTCCGTGATGAGCGCGGCCGCCTCCGCCGCCATCATGGCCACGGCCTGATGGCACTCGCGGCCGAGGTGGTCGAGGTCCGAGTCCGGTGCGGGCCTGCGACACCTCCAGCTCGCTGAGCGCGTCGCGCAGCATATCGCGCTCGCGGCGGCGCTCCTTGAGGCCGGCTTCGCGCCGCCTCCAGCTCGTTGCGCAGGTCGCGCACGCGGTCCTCGGCCACCGCGCGCCTCGCCGGCGACGCGCTCGCGCGCGGCCAGGGACTCCGTGAGCAGGCGCTCCGCCTCCGCCATCTCCGCGCGCAGCTCCTCGCGGCGCGCGTCCATCTCCGCCCCGCGCTGCTCGGCGGCGGCGATGCGGCCGAGCGAGATCGCGGTGGTCCTGCTCAGGCGCCGGCACTCCGCCTCCGTGGCCGCCGCCGCTCGCGCAAGCGCGGCCAGCACGCTCTTTGGCCTCGGAGGTGCGGACCTGGGCCGCCTCGCTGGCCGCGCGCGCTTCCGCGACGGCCGCTGGTCAGCGGCGGCCAGGCGCCGGCTGCCCTCGTCGCGGTCGTGCTCGGCCGTGCCCAGGGCCTGCTCGATCTCGGCCAGGCGCACCGCGGCCGCCCCGCGCTCCTGCTCCGCCTGCCCGCGCTCGGTGTCGAGCACGGCCTGCTTCCGCTGCAGGCGCGCCATCTCCTCCTCCGCGGAGAGAAGGTCGTGGCGCAGGGCGACGAGGTCCCTTTCCGCGACGTGGATGCGCTCCTCGAGGCCGCGCACCTCCGCCACCGCCGCCTCCGCGCGCGTGGCCGCCTCCTGCCCGCGCTCGCGCGCGGCGCGCAGGGAGCGCCTCGACCTGCTCCTGGCGGACCGAGATCTCGCGGATCTCGCGGCGGGGAGCGAGGAGGCCCTTCACGCCGCGCCCGCCTTCCACCATCGAGCCGCGCAGGGTCTCGCCGGCGAGGGTCACGCAGGCGACGGGGCCCTGGCGCGAGACGATCGTCGAACGCGTCTTCCAGCGTATCGACGCACCAGCGCTTCCGGAAGCGCGGCCCTGATGGGCGCGGCATGGGGGCCGGTGACGCGGAAGACGTCGCCGAGCAGGCCGCGCGCCTTGCGGCTCCTGCGCCGCCACGTCGCGCAGGGCCATGCAGTCCGCCTTGGTGCGCGCGGAGGCGAGAGGCAGGAACGCGCCGCGCCCGGCGCCGGACTCCTGGAGGTAGCGGATCCCGCGCAGCGCCCTGGCCGCGTCCGCGGTGAGCACGGCCTGGAGGCGATCGCCCAGGAACGCCTCGACCGCGCGCTCGTATTTGGAGTCGGTCTCGACCGCGTCCGCCACGACCCCGAGCACGTCGATGCCGTCCGGTCCGGCCAGCAGCGCGCGCACGCCCTCGTCGAAGGCGGAGTGGGTGGCCACCATCTCCTCGAGCGAGAGCCAGGCGGCCGGCCAGGCCGTCGCGCTTCGCTCTGGAGCGCCTCCGCCTCGCGCGCGGCCGCGTCCGCTTCCGTGCGCGCGGCCGTGCCGCGTGCGCGCGGCCGTCCTCGCGGGCCGTCGCCAGCTCGGTGCGCAGGAGCCTCCGCCTGGGCGGACTTCTCCCGCGCCGAAGCGTGCACGCCTGCGACGTGTCCGCGCTCCTTCTCCAGCTCCGCCGTCTCCGCGGCCAGCTTCAGGAGATCGGCGGAAGCGCGCGACGCGTTCCCGCTGACCGACTCGCGCGCGTTCTGGTGGGCGGCGATGCGCCCCAGGAGGTCGACCTGGGCGTCGCGCGCCGCATCCTGTTCCGCCTCCGACGCGCCCTGGCGCGCCGCCGCCTCCGCCTGCGCCGTCCTCCGCCGTGCGCGCCTCGTCCTCCGGCCGCCCGCTCGATGCGCAAGCCGCGCCTCGTCGGAGCGCCGCTCGTCGACGTGATCGGCCAGGGGGCCGACGCGCGCGCTCGCAGCTCTTCCGCTTCCGCCCGCGCCTGCGCGGCGCGCGTGTCCGTCTCCGCGATCTGCTCGCGGCAGTAGCCGCTCCGCCCCTGGTGGCGGTCCACGGCCAGCGTGAGCTCGCTCAGCCGCGCCCGCACCTCTCCAGGCGCGCCTCGTCTTCGTAGAGGGCGGTGCGCCGAGCAATACAAACTGAACGAAGTACTACC